>Ga0123333_10003158_pt1 | contig 16211 bp, 12 predicted proteins | sample BioC12SIPDNA_3_FD_89957 | JGI IMG/M metagenome (GOLD analysis project Ga0123333, IMG submission 89957) | Anaerobic biogas reactor microbial communites from Washington, USA - Biogas_R2_B C12 SIP DNA | ecosystem: Engineered > Bioreactor > Anaerobic > Unclassified | place: Washington, USA... | reverse complement strand
CCTCGCTGGGTGCGCCGATCTCGCCCAGACAGCGCATGCCGAGTGAGAGGTAAGTCCCCGGTCGCGTAGGCAGCCCGTCGCGTTCCTTGCACCACCAGTATACAAATTGCTCCGAAAGGTCCAGGTCGCGCGGCGCACCTTCAGCGATCTCCAATTGTTCACGCAGCGCAAGCGCTGCGTGGGCAACGCATGTGCTGCGGCGGCCTTGATTGCGGAGGGGCGGCAGTTGCTCGAGAAGACTGTGCCTGTCGGGAAGAGGCGGCCGAAAGGCACCCTGATAGGGCGGCAAGTCCCTTTCCCGTTGTTGGACGACATCGGAATTGTCCAGCAACGCGCCTAACCCGTATTCTGGCTCTGTACTGTCCAGAGCAATCGCCCGGGACGGTGCGCCGAACATCAGAGGTATCAACCGCTGCGCGGCAGTTACAATGGGATCGAGCGCCGAACGCTGGATACCCAGTGTGGCAGCGAGCCGGCCCCGGACCGGTTCGCCGGTTCCATAGACGCCCGCCAACTCCTGGGCCGTGTTGATCCAGAGGTCGTTGAGTGTGCGTATCTGCGGCGCGTTGAGGCCGCGTACACTGGTCAGCGGGATACCGCCACGGATCAATTGGGGTGGGGCCACACAGACCTCCGCATCAGATCAGCCCGGTCTCCTTGCCCACCTTCTCGAAGACGCTCAACACGCGATCCATCTGCTCGAAGGTGTGAGTCGCCATGTAACTCGTTCGCAAGAGCTCACGGCCGGGCTGGACACCCGGCGATAGCACCGGATTGACAAACACGCCTTCATCGAAAAGTCGTTTCCAGACGTAGATGGTCAGCATTTTCTCGCCGATGATGACAGGGATGATCGGCGTGGTCGAGTTGCCGATATTGAAACCGAGTTCGCGGTAGCCTTTGCGCATGTGGTCCGCGATTTTGCACAGGTGCTCGACCCGTTCAGGTTCGTCGCGCATGATCTTGAGCGACGCCAACGCTGCTGCCGCGTTCGATGGCGGGATGCTGGCGCTGAAGATCATGGATCTCGCATGGTGTTTGATGTAATGGATCACCGGTTCGTCACCCGCGATGAAACCGCCCAATGATGCGAACGACTTGCTGAAGGTGGACATAATCAAGTCCACCTGGTCGGTCATGTCGTAATACGCCGCGGTGCCGCGGCCGCCCCCCAGAACGCCGATGGCGTGCGCGTCATCCACCATGAGCCGGGCGCCATACTTCTTGCATAGCGGGGCCATCACGGGCAAAGGTGCGATGTCGCCTTCCATGCTGTAGAGGCCGTCCACGACCACCAGTTTGCCCCTGTCCTCTGGTAGACGAGAGAGCACGCGTTCAAGTTCCTCCATGTCCTGATGGCCAAAGCGCTTGGTTTCACCATAGCTGAGCTTGGCAGCATCCACGATGCTGGCGTGATCTTCCTTGTCCAGGATGACATAATCCCCGCGGCCTACCAGCGCGCTGATCGCGCCCAGGTTGACCTGCATGCCGGTGGAGAACACCAGCGCTGCCTCTTTTCCGACGAATTCAGCCAGTTCGTGTTCGAGTTGCTCGTGCATTTCGAGCGTGCCGTTCAGAAAGCGCGAGCCAGTGCAGCTTGTGCCATAGCGATGGATTGCCGCAATGGCGGCTTCTCGCACGCGCGGGTCGGTTGTCAGTCCAAGGTAGTTGTTTGAACCACACATGATCAGGCGGTGACCCTTATAAAGGGCCTCGGAACCTTCGTTTTCGGTGAGGGGAATGAAGTAGGGATAGAAGCCGGCCGCGATGGCTTCTTTGGCTTCCGTGAATGCATATGCTTTGTCAAAAAGATCCATGATGACTCCTTCAGGTGAGGTATCCGTGTTCCGCGTACCACAGATAGGCCCGAGACGCAGCGTCGCGGAAAGGAAGAATATGATAATCGAGCTCGCGCATGGCTTTGCCCGAATCAAAAAAGACGTTATGGGCAGACAGGCGCACCTGGTCCCCGCTGGCGATCGGGCGCGCGACAAAATGGTTGATCATGTCGAGCGCTGCGGCGGCCAGCGGCAATACCCAAGCCGGAGTGATCCAGCGCGGGGCGGGGCGGCCGGCGACCTCCGCGATGATGGCCGTGATCTCTTTGTAGGTCAAGTTCTCGCCGCCAAGAATGTAGCGCTCGCCGGCGCGACCTCGTTCTGCTGCGGCCAGGTGACCCTGCACGACTGCATCGATGTCGGCCATGCTGACCCCGCCAGGAGGCACAGCCGGAAGCGGCCGCTTTGCCATCTCGACGATCATGCTTCCGGAGATAATGTTGTGGTCCCCAGGGCCAATTACGATAGCTGGGTTGACGATGACCGCAGAAAGGCCTTGAGCGACCGCGGCGCGGACTTCCTGTTCGGCCAGGTGTTTGCTGTGTGCGTAGGGCCAGCGCTCCGCGTTGCGGTCAAGCGTCTGTGTTTCGTCAGCCGGCTTCCCATCGCGGGGTATCCCCAAGGCTGCAACGGATGAGGTGTAAACCATCCGGTGAACGCCAGCTGCCAGGCAGGCGTCCAGCACCACCCGGGTGCCCTGGACGTTGACTCGATACACTTGCTCGCGGCGCGCCCGCCAGTAGGATGCGACTGCGGCAACGTGGAACACGAGGTCGCATCCGTGCACTGCCGCGGCTACGGTCTCGCGTTCCAAAACATCGCCGTAAATGTGCTCGACATCCAGCCCATCGAGAGCGATAGTTCTTGAGTCTTTGCGCCGTAGCACTCGCACCTGGTCGCCGCGGCGAACGAGTGCGGCGGCAACATGGCTGCCGATGAAGCCAGTCGCACCGGTAACCAGAACTCTCACAGAGCTTTCTCGTAGATGCGATAGGTCTTGTAGCGCACGCCGCCCAGGCGTTCGATGATCTGGTTCATCATCGTGTTGCTTTCAAGAATCCAGGACCCTTCAATTCGTTTGTAGCCGCGGCGAAGTGCTTCTTCGGCCGTCTCCAGGTAGAAGATCGCGTCGGCGCCCCGGCCCCGATACTCCTCCATCATGCCCATGATCATTAGCCGCACCTGGTCGATGTGCCGGCGGTGCCAGAGAAACTTCAGCAAGCCGAATGGCCACATGTGACCGCCGCCCGAGCGTTTGAGCGCCTGGTGCAGATCGGGCAGCGTCAGCGATACGCCGGCGGTCTTGCCATCTGCTGTTTCCGCGATGAAGATCAGGTTGGGATCGATCATCGGCTTGAGGCTGGCCGCTAGATGATCGATCTCATGATCTGTCATGGGCACAAATCCCCAGTTCTTCTGCCAGGCGCCGTTGTATGCTGCCTTGATCCTGGCAACCTCTTCGTCCCACTGTTTCACGTCGATCTTACGCACCCGGAGGCCTTGTTTTTCCAGGGCTTTCTTGGCGACGCGTTGTAGCTTCTCAGGTGCTTCAGCCAGCCCCTTTTCGATATCGTAGATCCAGGCGTAAAGGTCCATCGCTTTGACATAGCCGGCTCTCTCGATTAGCTGCGGATAGAATCGAGGGTTATGCGTCATCATGACCATCGGTGCTGTGTCGAAGCCATCGATCAGCGTTCCTACCTCATCGTTCATCGAGAAGTTCAGCGGGCCGCGAATCAGATTCATCCCTTCCTGACGGCACCAATTCTCGGCTGCCCCAAGAAGCGCCTCAGCTACTATCTGGTCGTCGATGCACTCGAAGAATCCCCAACCGCCGGCCAGCTCGTCGTGCACCTGGTTGTGGCGGTTATTGACCAATGCACCAATGGTCCCTACTACCTCCCCGGCGCGCCGGGCAATGAAGAGCTGGTAACGCGTGTGTTCGTACAGAGGGTTCTTTTTCGTATCGAAATATGCTAACCGTTCTTCGATCAGGGGTGGCACCCAGCAGGGGTCGTCCTTGTACAACTTGAACGGGAACTGGATGTATTCCAGCATGCCCTTGCGGGAGTTGACCAGCTCGATGACGATGTCGCTCATGATGCCTCCCCTGGCGTTTTGGCCTACGAACGATGCGCGAGCTTGCGCTGTGAATGGGCAATAAGGCGGTCCAGCACGGAAAACTGCCCATCTCCCAGAAGCTGGACCAGATGAGCGACGGCGGTCATCTCAATTCCGGGCGTAATGGAATAGCGTTTGCGCTTTATCCCGTTGACGATCGAAAGCGCGACGCTGTCAGGCGAGATAATGGTGCCGCCATATACGTCGCGCGTCTCAGGCGGCTTGTACGGTGTCTCCCAGGCGAGCTGTGGTGTGTCGGTGTCGGGTGGGTAGACGATCGATACGCGGATATTGTGGGGCTTGAGCTCGAGTCGCAGCACATCAGAGAGTCCGCGCAGTGCGTGCTTGGACGCGCTATAAGCCGCATAGCCAAATGAGGCCACAAGTGCTGCTCCCGACGCGACGTTGACGATGTGTCCTGAACCACGCGCGATCATGCCGGGTGTGATGGCCCGAATCATGTGCAGCGCACCGAAGTAATTGATATCCATCATCTCGCGAAAAACCGCGAGGTCGAGTTCCTGGAAATAGCCTGGCCGGGCGACGCCGTGCGAATTGATGAGGATGTCGGGCAATCCGGCAAGCCGCGTAACCTCCGCCACCGCTAGCTCGGCCTGGTTCGGGTCGGCAACATCTGCAGATATGACGCCGCATTTTTGATCGGAGCACTGGCAAGCGCCTTGAACCTCCGTAAGCGCACCCGCAAGGCGCTCGGGCGTGCGCGCCACCAGCCAGACATGCGCCCCCTCCTGTGCGAGGCGCCGGGCCGTTGCCAGTCCGATGCCGCTCGAACCGCCGGTGATGAGAACAACTTGGTCGTGGAAGGTCATGAATGGAATGCTCGGCTAGTGGAATGGCCTGCATGAGGTATCGGTGACATTATAACACCCTTATGATCTTATGCAAACGACTACATCGAAAGGGCAGCGCGCAACAAGGCTTTCGTAAGAACCTTGGTGTCCAGTGCATGCTCGTGCTCCAGCACCGGGCCCACGCACGCGGGGCAACCGTTCTCGCAAGGACAAGTGGACACGAGATCGAGTGCCGCACGCAAGACATCAGGCATGGACGCATATAATTGTTCGGCATATCCTACGCCGCCCGGCGTCCGCTCGTAGATGGTGATTGTGGGCATCCCGGTTGCGGAGTCCTGCGGCTCGGCAACGATGCCCAGGTCGCGCCCGTCGCACATGAGAAACAGCGGTGCGATGCCTTCGATCAGAGCGGCAGCACCGCCGAGACCGGAACGCGTGCGCACCCCCGATTCAGCGCGGTGGTGGCAGGATTGGCATAGCGTGATCAAATTGTCCAGCCGGTTGGCGACTTGCCAGGCGAGCTCTGCCGGCAGGTTTTCTCGCCTGCCGGGGTCCGCGACGAACGCGCGAAACGGAATCTTATGATGAACGTCGTGTTGGCGGCCGCCCATTTCAACCGTGCCGCAACCTTGACAGCGAAAGCCATCGCGCTGGCGGACAGCGTTTCGCGTCGCCGTCCACAGGGGCCCATAGTCATTGGGATCCGACAGCCACTCACCTGCAGCCTTGAGAGCCTCGATGGTGTGTTCGGGAAATGCCAACCAGCAACCTTGGGTCTCCATTGTCTGTTCGGGCAGATCCACTTCTCCGAAGCCCAGCACTTCACCGGTGGTGCGGCGGAGGATTTTATAGCCTGTGGCCTGGGAAGTCACGCGCACATCGCCCCAGCCACGCGCGATAGGCAGTGCACGCGTTGAGGAAACCTGTTGGGTCACCTCATCCGTGACCAACTCATGAACCGCAAGTATCTCGATCTTTTCTGTCGTGATCGGACGCGTGTAGAAGTCGGCTTCGACTGCGCGTACGGTGGCCAAACCCGCGCTCCAGTCGAGCCGCTCCACCACGTACGGTGCACCTTCGTGCAGGTAAATTGCCCCCTCGTAGAGCAGCAATGGCACACCCTCGCGGTCGACTTCACCGATAACCACAGGCTTGTCATCCACGCCCCGCGCCTGAATGACGACCCGGTCATTTCCTGTGCTGCGCAGACCCAGTGCCTGGGCCGGATTGCCTCCGCCAGCCCAGAAGTAACGGCCGCCTGAGAGATACAGCTGGCCCGCCTCAACGAGGTCGGCGAGCAGCCCCATTGTTGTGGCGCCGTTACCCGGAACGTCCTCATTGCCCCGCAAGTCGGGCGACCCAAGCACCTCGGCCGCCTGCAAAGGCAGTTCTGCTGCTGCGCAGGCGAGATGGCCGGCCAGGATGATCTCATTGTCGGCATTGATGCGTGCATGTTCGGGTGAGCGTTCGAGTAGCCATCGCGGATGGGTCACAATGTATTGGTCGAGCGGTCCCGCTCCGGCCACGAACACGGCGACGGACGCACCCTGCCGGCGTCCCGCTCGGCCCATCTGTTGCCGGGCGCTGGCAATGGTTCCGGGGTGCCCGGCAAGAATGGCTGCATCCAGGCGCCCGATATCGATGCCCAGTTCGAGCGCATTTGTCGCCACTACGGCACGCACCTCACCCTTTCGCAAGCCCTGTTCGATTGCGCGGCGGTCCACCGGCAGGTAGCCTCCGCGGTAGCCGCGCGCCCTGTTGCGTTCATGGGCCGGTAGAGCCTCGCGCAGGTGGGTCAACATCAACTCAGTTGCGAGGCGCGCGCGGCCGAACACGATGGTCTGCACATCGTGTTCGACGAAGTGAGCTGCAAGGTCTGCCGACTCGTGGACGGTGCTCCGGCGGATCCCCAGGTCGGGGTCGATTACCGGCGGATTGTAGAAAAGGATGTGCTTCTCCCCTTGTGGTGCACCGTCCTTCTCCGGCCCTACGACGGTGACAGGCGCTTCGACAAGCCGCTCGGCAAGTTCGCCGGGGTTGGCAATGGTTGCAGATGCCAGGATGAATTGCGGTGCGGATCCCGCGCCGTAGAACCGGCAAATGCGGCGTAGCCGCCGCAGCACGTTGGCGAAGTGCGACCCGAAGACGCCGCGATAGACGTGCATCTCATCGATGACCACGACGCGCAGTGAGGCGAAGAAAGCCGCCCAGCGCGGGTGCTGTGGCAGGATACCCATGTGAAGCATGTCCGGGTTGGAGAGAATGATGCGGGAATTATCGCGGATTTTGGGGCGCTGGGCGGAGGGGGTGTCTCCATCGTAAGCGGCGGGAAGCGCTTGGAGCGACGTGGCGGCAAGCAGCGTCGTTAGTTCTGCGAGCTGATCGTGACCGAGCGCCTTCGTTGGAAAGAGGTACAGGGCGCGGGCGCGCGGATCACTGAGCAGGCGCTGAAGCACGGGGAGATTGTAGCAGAGCGTCTTCCCGCTGGCTGCAGGCGTGGACACCACAACATGCTCGCCCCTGAGTGCTGCTGTCACGCTTGCTGCTTGATGTGTGTAAAGAGCATTGAGCCCACGTGCAGACAGCGCATTCACGACACTCTCGTCCAGACCCTCTGGGAAGGGTGCAAACCGGGGTGCTTGTGCAGGGACTCGCTCCCACCGCACGATATTGCTCATGAATCGAGGCTGGAATCGCAGCGCCTCGAGGGCTGATTCGACAGACATGCCGTCATTATACTCTACAAGCGCCGCGTTGACAGGGGCGCGAGCGTGGTCTATCATACGCGTCTGCTGGCTGTGCCAGCGAACACAAGATAATATCGAGGATTGATGTCTGAACCCACCCTGTTGCCTGCCGGTAAATTGCCACTTTCGTTCCTGGAGAAATTGCTCACGCGTTTTGCACCTCAAGACCCGCGCATCATCGTTGGCCCGCGTGCGGGGGAGGACGCGGCTGTGTTCGATCTCGGCGATCGCTACCTGGTGGCGAAGACCGATCCGATCACCTTTGCTACGAGCGAGATCGGCTGGTATGCGGTCAACGTCAACGCGAACGATGTGGCAGTCATGGGGGCGCGACCGCGCTGGTTCCTGGCGACCGTTCTGCTGCCGGAGGGAAAGGCCACTGCAGAAATGGCAGAGAACATCTTCCAGCAAATCTCCGATGCTTGTGCGGCATTGGGAGTCAGCCTGGCCGGCGGGCATACTGAGATCACGGTCGATCTCAATCGACCGCTGGTCAGCGGAACCATGCTCGGTGAGGTTGCGCCGGAGCAATTGCTCATGACCGCGGGCGCGCGGGTGGGCGATGGGGTTTTGCTGGTCAAGGCTGTGCCCATCGAGGGAACCGCTCTGATCGCGCTGGAGCGCGCCGAAATTCTGCGCCGGCGAGGCTACGGAGGAGATTTCATCCGCCGCGCCCAAGACTTCTTGCATGAGCCGGGCATCAGCGTCGTGGCGCCTGCCCTGTTGGCCGCTGAAATCGCCGAGGTCCATGCGATGCACGACCCGACTGAGGGTGGCGTCATGACCGGCCTGTTGGAAATGGGACGAGGGGCGGGGGTGGGGCTGCGCATCGACCTGGATCGTATTCCTATACTGCCGGAGGGCGCGGCGCTGTGCCGGGAGTTTGGACTGGACCCGTTGGGGACCATTGCGTCAGGCGCGATCCTGATGGCCGTTGCCGAGGCAGACGAGGCGCGGCTGTGTGTCGAGCTTTCGGCTCATGGCTACCCCACGGCCTTGATCGGTCGCGTCACCGCGGCAGAAGACGGCCTGGTTGCATTGCGAGACGGCCAACCTGTTGCATGGCCGCTGTTTGCCACGGACGAGATTACGAAGATCTTCTCCGGGTGACGCACCCCGCACCGGCGCGCAACTGGCCAACAACAATCCTCACGATTCGGAGTCGCCGGCATCTTTTTTCATGCCGGCCAGCTCAAGGATCAGCACCAGCCCATGCTCCCCGAGCAGCGCCATCAGCGCGGGCCAGGCGATCAGCACTGTTACTGCCAGAGCCACATTGACAGCAGTCACCACTCCCGCGAGTACCAGCAACAACAGGGAAAAGAGAGGATTCGCCAGGACGGCAAGCGCGGCCATCCGCAGACTGGAGAGAACAGTCGGCTTCTCCAGCGCGACGAAGAAGGGATAGACATAAAGCTGGACACTCAGCCAGAAGACCGTCAGATAGCCCCATATGATGCCGAATACCCGGAGCACCGTTGTCGTCTGGTAGAGGTAGAAGATGAGGTTTAAGAGCAGCAGGCTGAGGATCACCATGCCTATGGCGTTCAGTGCCAGACCCTGCTTCCACTGCGTTTTGTAAGCCTCGAAGTACTGGCTGCGGTCCACATGTTGGTCGCGCACACAACGGCGGACTACAGCGGCTAATGCAATGATGGCCGGGCCGGCAGGTATCGCAAGGATGGGTGCGATCCACCAGACGCCATTTGTTGAAAGAGCCACATAACCGAAGGCAATGGCTAAGCCAACGAAGACTCCCCCGGTTGCCCACCATAACAGGCTCAGGCCAATCAGAAAGAACAGCTCATTGTAGAAGCTGATAACAGCGCGCAAGGCGACTTTGAATGCTTTCATGGCGCCAGAATCGAGAGAATGGCCCCTTGAATCTCGGGGTTCGCCAACTGCCGGTGATGGGCAACTGCTGGCAGGGCGTCAATCAGGGAGCGCGGCTCGGGCAGCGCCGGTCCGGTGGTCAAGGTCATTGCGATGCTCCTACCGTCAACGAATGGGTGAGATGTGCACGGCGTGTTCGGGACTTCTCGCGCGCTCTCGGCCGCTACGACCAGGTCGCCGAAACTGACCGAGTGATCGATCAGTGTGATGCGGTTCGCGCGAATCGTGATGGAATAGCAGATATCGCCGTAGACCGTGTGGCAGGTAATGTGCCGCGGCAACATCCCGGGCTTGTTCAGTTCGGCCAATATCGGGCTGTCGGGGTGCAGTTGGCGGTAAACGGGTGAGTCTGTGAGTAAGATCCGGTTCTCTGGCCGGTCCGGACTGCCCGTGGTTCGCTCTGCTATTTGTTGGGCACGCAACATCGCCTCCAGTTTTTCGACGGTCGTGGCGGGTCGGGCAGGCGCAAGGCCAAGCTTTTCCAGGAGCCGGATGAACCGCCACATGAGCGAGCCGCGCGGGGCGAGGTCAATGAGTCTCGCAAGATCTACCCCGCGGTGGGGGCTGCCGATGGTAATGAGGCGTCCCACATTGCCACCATAGAGCGTGCCCCAGTCGTCCCGCATCGCCCGGCTCAGGTAGTAACGGCAGATGATGCCGCCAAGACTGTGGGCGATGAGTGTCACCTCCGCAGGACCCCCGCGCGCCACGCTGTTGTCGCTGAGTTGATCGACGCTGCACAGGAATCGGTCTTCAGGTGACAGGTTGGCGCCGGCCAGCCGGCTGGCGATCTCGCGCAAGTCACCCCGGTTGTTGTAAGTCCCATCCGGAGCGACCCCATAGTCGAAAGTGCGGATCAGATTTGGGTCCAGGTTGCCCTTGAGGATCAACTGCTGGCGAAAACCGGACTCGGTCCAGCTAGAAGGCGCGCCGTCAAATCCATGCACCAGCATGACCGGGATCAATCTTGGCACGACGCGCCTCCTTTCATGAATTACAGCAACACGATCTACGCGGCCGTAACGATCTCCTGGAGCAGGCGGGCCGCGTTTGCCATATCGGCGATCGCGATGTGTTCGTTCGGCGTATGCACCTCAGCCATGCCTGTGCTCAGGATAGCGCAACGGATTCCGTGCTCCGCGTAGATATTGGCATCTGTGCCGCCGCCCGAGCCTTTGATTATGGGTGTCCAGCCGAGTTTTTCGATTGCCGCAACTGCAGCCGCCACGACGGGGTGGTCATTGGATAGCTTATAGCAGCTGTACATCCGCTTGACTTTCAATTCAACGCGTGCGCCGCTTTGTTCGGCGGCGTCCTGGAATGCGAAGACCATCGCTGCGGTCTGTGCGGCCAGTTTTTCCTCACTGTGGCTGCGCGCTTCGCCCTTGATGTAGACGTAGTCAGGCACGATATTGGTGGCGACTCCGCCTTGAATCAGGCCGATATTGGCGGTAGTCTCGGGATCGATTCGTCCAAGCGGCATGGTGGCAATTGCCTGGCTGGCTACCCGGATTGCATTGATGCCGTTTTCCGGCTCCGCCCCGGCATGCGCGGTTCGCCCGTGGACCTTGACTTCCAGGCTATCCTGGCTCGGCGCGCTGCTGACCACTACCCCTGCTGGTCCGCCCGAGTCCAGGACATAGCCGCGCTTCGAGCGCAGCCTACCCTTATCCAATGAGCGAGCACCCGTAAGGCCTACCTCTTCGCTCACAGAGATGACCGCTTCCAGCGGCGGATGGGACAGACCATCTTCTTTGATGGACACGATTGTCTCAAGGATGGCTGCTACGCCGGACTTATCATCTCCCCCGAGAATGGTCGTCCCGTCGGAATAGATAATGCCATCTCTTATCTGCGGCTTGATGCCGCGGTCCTTGCCGACCGTGTCCATGTGGGCGCTAAGCATCAACCAATCGCCGCCGTTCGTCCCGGCGAAGCGTGCGATCAAGTTATGCAGTTCATCAGTTTCGACCTCGCCGCCAAGCTCTGAGAAGCGCCGTGCGAGGTCCTTGCTGATGGCCTCTTCTTCACCCGAGGGGCTGTCGATGGCAACCAGGTCGAGGAAGGTCTTCACAAGTCGTTCTTCGTTGATCAAGTTTCACCTCTGTTTATTATTCTATCCACACAATGCGGCCAGCCTCGCTGGTATCGTAGCCGCCCAACGCCTCGATTGCCGCGCGTGCCTCGGCAGAAGCCAGCCACGTGGCGAGTGCCTGCACCGGAGGCAGGGACCAGGAATCCGCAGGGATGATGAGGTCATAGGGCTCGGTCGTCAGTTGGGCGAAGCCCAGGCCATAGGAGATGGCGGCGGCTTCGATGCCGAGGCCGGCGTTTGCCTGGCCCTCAGCAACTGCGCGCGCTACTTCTGCATGAGTGGTGACTTCGCGGTTGTAGCCTGCCACAGTTGAGCCGTCAATTCCGGCGCGGCGCAGCTGGGCGTCGAGCCAGACGCGCGTGCCTGTGCCGCGCTGGCGGTTAACGAAGCGGACGCCGGTCCGGGCCAGATCAGCCGGAGATGCCAGGTTCATGGGGTTACCTGGCGGCGTGATCAGCCCCAGCCGGCGGTGGGCCAGCGTGAGAAGCGCCACCCGGCGTCCGGGCAATAGCCGCCGGACGAAAGGAGCGTTGTATGCATTGCTCTCCTCGTCCCACAAGTGGCTCCCCGCCATTTCGGCCGTTCCTTCCGCCAGCGCGATCAAGCCACCGAGACTTCCGGGGTAGGCGATCTGCAGGCTGCACCCCGCGCAGATCTCACTGAAGTGCGCGGCGACCAGTGAGACCGCTGGGTCGTTACTGCCGGCAAAGCGGAGTACCTGTGGTTTAGCATCCGGGCTTGCGTCCGACAGTGCGCGCCAGCGGTCGAGGGCCGCCCGAAATCCACTCTCGGTCTCTGCGATCGTGTAACCGGCTGAAAGCATCTCTAACAGGAATGCCTCGGCCTGATGCACAACCGTCGCGCGACGCAATGGCTTTTCACCTGCCAGGGCCGGAGGCCCACTGCCGATGTGCGTGCCCTGACCCGGCCGGCTCACCGCGATTCCTTGCCGCGCCAATTCCTTATAAGCTTGCTGAACGGTTCCCGGCGTGCAAGACCACCGTTCGGCCATCTCGCGAACGGATGGCAGCGCGGCGCCTGGGCGCAGCCGCCCCTCCAGCAGGTCCTGCCGGACAGATTCGGCGATTTGTAGATAGAGTGGTCGCTTTTCCATTTCTTTCAGGCAGAGTCTCGGTCCATTGTGTGCTCCGGGTCCGTCACCTCGACCTCGCCGATTTCCTCCACAGTATGATTCAAGAGCCCGGCCGCGAAGCGAATGAAGGCGTCTACGTCTTCAAAATTGGAGGCCACCCCCACGGAGATGCGCACCGCACTTACGTCACGGCCGAAGTGAGACTGCATTTCCCGGCGCAATTCCTGGAAGGAGAGAGGCGTGGTGGATGTGAAGAATGTGCGCATGACTTCGGGACCCAGGCCGTGAGCGACCTCACCTGCGCCGGGGTTGCAAAAACAGCCGGTGCGCAGGGAGATGCGCAGGTGATTAGCCAACTCTTCGATGCGCCGGTCATCCAGAGCACGACCGTCGCGGTCAAAAAACGTCATGGTCACCGTGCCGCCCCGTGCGATCAGGTTGCGTGGGCCGTGAATCTTCACCAGCGGTTGGCCCGATTGATGCCGGAGCGCACTCAGGTTGTCGATCAACCAGCCCGTCAGGCACATCACGCGTTCATGGATCTGATCGATTCCTGTCGCTGCCAAATGGCGCAGGCCGATCTCGACTGCGGGAATGTTCAGATAATTGACCGTACCATCCTCGAACCCGGCCTCGCCTGGGATCAGATAGTGCCCGTCTCCCTGCACAGACGAGATCGTGATGGTGCCGCCTGCATACCATGGCCGCTTCAGCTTCGACAGAGCTTCTCTGCGGGCCAGAAGGCCCCCCATACCCGTTGGATAGCCGAACATCTTGTAAAAGGAAAGCGGCACGAAGTCCGGCTGCCAGCGCGCCAGGTCGAGCCGGTTGGAAGGTGCGAAGGCTGCCGCATCGACGAGCACATCCCATCCGCGCTCGTGTGCATAGGCGATCAGTTCCAAAGGGTGCTGCACACCTGAGAAGTTCGACTGCGCGGGGAAAGCGAACAAGTTGGCCGCGCTGCTCCCTGGCGAGTTGAGTTCTACTTTGAGCCGGTCCATGTCGAGGCGCAGCTCGGGTGCGATGACAGGGGCATAGGTGAATGTCGCACCGCTGTGCCGTGCAAATTCGCGGATGCCGTTGACCGAGTTGTGGTTGTCGAACGTCAGCAGATAGCGGCCGCCTGGCTCGAAAGGATATGACTCCCCGACCAGCTTGAGCGCGTTGCTGGCATTCGTCGTGAAGATAACCACGTATTCGCCCGGCGCTGCATTGAAGTATTCCAGAATGGTACGTCGCGCGTCGTCGATGAGACAGGTCATTGCCCGTGACGTCGGGTTATTCGAATGCGGGTTGCCGAACACATTGCGCGCCAGGAGGTTCACGTGATCGCGCAGTTGGCTCTCAGCGTAGAGGCCGCCTCCGGTGTAGTCCAGGTACACCTGGCCAGTGGCATCCAGACGGCCGTACTCGCGTTCCCGCAGCTCGTCCAGGCCGCGCGTTGTTTCGTACGAAGGATATGCCCGCAGGAATTCCGAGCGGGCCGCCTGGTTCAGGTGGTGATCGCTGCTGGTGACTTGGGTCACGCCCGTGTGTTCCCCTTTCCACGGAAATCGTAGAAACGTCGCAACCTGGTGCTATCTGGCTGCAACGAGCTTCTCCAGCCGGTCTACGAAACCGGCCAATATCTCAAATGCAGCTTCGACCGGTTCCGGCGTGGTCATATCGACGCCGGCTAGCTTCAGTGCGTCGACCGGGTAAAGGGCGTTGCCGGACTTGAGAAAGCTCAGGTAGCTCTCCACTACGCCCGGCATTCCCGAACGAACGCGGCGAGCCAGCGCATTTGCTGCCGAGATGCCGGTAGCGTACTGGAACACATAGTAGTCGATGTATAGATGGATGAAGGTTGCCCAGGTGATGCCGACGCGTGGCCGGTCGACGTGCACCTCGCCGCCATAACCTTCGCTGAACAAATCGGCCATCAGCGCAATCATATCATCTGCGCTCATCCCCGCGCCGCGTTCTTCTTGTTGGTGAACCTCGAGTTCGAAGCGCGCAAGGGTCGGCATGATGAAGAAGTAGCGGTGAAAGTTCGACATGGCCTCTTCAATCACGGCCAACTGGAACGCCGGATCTTGAATGGTTTCAAGCAGGTGAGCGCGCACCATTGCCTGGTGGAAGTTCGAGGCTGTCTCTGCGACGAACATCCCATAATCAGCATAGAGCACGGGCTGGTTTTGCCAGGTTAGGTATGAGTGCATGGAATGGCCCAACTCATGCGCAAGGGTGCTCATGCTGAAAACTTCATCGGTGTAGCTCGTCATGATGAACGGATGCGTTCCCGGCGCACCGGAGCTGAAGGCCCCGCCCTGCTTTCCAAGGTTGGGGTACACATCGACCCAGCGATCCACCGCGCAACCGCGGCGCACAGTCTTAACATACTCCTCACCCAGTGGCGCCAGACCCTCGCAAATCAGCTGAACGCCGCGCTCGTACTCCACCTTGGGCCCGCTGCCGGAAAGCGGCGCCCAGATGTCGTAGGGATGGAGTTCGGCCACGCCCAATGCCTCGCGGCGCACCCGCCAGTAACGGTGCCATGTAGGCAGGTTCTTCTTGAAAACATCGATCAGATTGTAGAACACTGAGGCCGGCAGGTTCCACGGGAAGAGCGCGAGGTCAAGGGTAGATTCGTGCCGGCGGGCACGCATCTTGAAGACGTTGGCCTTGACCGAGGTCATCAAGTTCGATGCCTGGGTGTTCTTGAGGGCGAGGAAGGTATCCATATAGCCTTCCCATGCGGTCCGGCGGGCCTCACGATCGGGGCTGGCCAGAATTCCGGGCAGGTTGCCGCCGGAAACAGGCAACTCCTTTCCGTCCGCACCTTTGGCCGGCGGATATTTGAAATCCGCATCGATCATGAGGCTGTGAGTCTGCTCGACATTGCCGAGCGGATCGGAGACCATGCCGAGCAACTCTTCGACCTCGGCAGATCGCACGTGTGCTTGCCGGCGGAAGAGATCATCTATGTAGTGTTCGAGGTACGCTAGCTTCGGCTCCTCGGCCAGCCACCTGCGGAGCGTCTCTGCGCCGATGCCCAACAACTCCGGATCGACGAAGGCCGCGGCCGCCGCAGCGAGACCCTGAAGCCCGTTTGCGCGGCTGTTCCGCTTCGCGGCTTCGGCGTTCGTCGTGTCCACTGCGTAGGCCATGCCAGCGTAGGCGCTGAGTACATCGACGCGGCGGTGCAGGTCTTGCACGGCGGCCAGGGCTTCAGCAACGATAGGTGCTCCCTCGGCCAGTCGGCCCTGGTAGCACTTGAGGTCATTCACTGCAGCGTGAACCGCGGTCGCCTCGGCTTCCCAATCAGCCTCGGTGGCAAAGACGCTCTCGGCGTTCCACTTGAAGCGCTGTTCGATCTCAGTGCGAGAGGAGAGATTCTGGGTCATGTTTGCCTTCCCGATTAAGGTTCAAAATCGTACTCGTTGGAATCACAGACCGGCCGGTAGCCGATGCGTTGATAGATGCTATTGGAGACCGGGTTAGCCAGGTCGGTGTACAAGGTGCAGAACTCCCAGCCGGCGTCGAGCATTTGCTGGCTCAACGCGGCCACACATGCGGATGCATAGCCGCGATTGCGGAGCTCGCGCGGGGTGTATACCAGGGTGATGG
>Ga0123333_10003154_pt1 | contig 16224 bp, 14 predicted proteins | sample BioC12SIPDNA_3_FD_89957 | JGI IMG/M metagenome (GOLD analysis project Ga0123333, IMG submission 89957) | Anaerobic biogas reactor microbial communites from Washington, USA - Biogas_R2_B C12 SIP DNA | ecosystem: Engineered > Bioreactor > Anaerobic > Unclassified | place: Washington, USA... | reverse complement strand
GCGCTCGGCGCGCCTGCTCGAAGCCGACATCTCGGCGGCCGGCGCCCGCGAGATCGCGCGCCGCTCGCGCGGCACGCCGCGGATCGCCAACCGGCTGCTGCGCCGGGTACGCGACTACGCCCAGGTGCGGGCCGGCGGCCGCATCGACCGCGAGGTCGCCGATGCGGCGATGAAGATGCTCAAGGTCGACCCGGAAGGCTTCGACGAACTCGACCGGCGCCTGCTCAACCTGATCATCGAGAACTTCGACGGCGGCCCGGTGGGGGTGGACTCGCTGGCCGCGGCGCTGAGCGAGGAGCGCGGCACGCTCGAGGACGTGATCGAGCCCTACCTGATCCAGCAGGGCTTCCTGGTGCGGACCGCGCGCGGGCGCATGGCCACGGTCAAGGCCTGGCGCCACCTCGGCCTCAAGCCCAGGCGCGACCAGGAACTGGCCGGCGACACCGGCCCGCTGTTCTGATCCCCGCCGCCCCCGTCGCGGCGCCCGACCCCAGAGGAAGACCTTGACCCACGCGACCTCCGACCCCGTTCGCGTTCCCCGGACGTTCAGCCTCCCGACAAGGGTGTACTGGGAAGATACCGATGCCGGTGGCGTGGTCTACCACGCGCAGTACCTCGCGTTCCTCGAGCGCGCCCGCAGCGAATGGGTGCGCGCCCTGGGATACGGGCAGGACGCGCTGCGTCTGGACCATGGCCTGGTGTTCGCGGTGCGGGCGATGCGGATCGATTTCCGCAAGCCGGCCAGGCTGGACGACCTGCTGCAGGTGACGGTGTCGCTGCGCCGCTGCCGGCACGCGAGCATCGTGTTCGCGCAGTCCATCCTGCGCGGAGAGGAGCTGCTGCTGGATGCCGAGGTGCGATGCGCGGCGCTGGAGGCGGCCACCTTCCGGCCGCGCGCGATCCCCCCGGCGCTGCACCAGGAACTGAACCGACTCGTGGAACCCGGAGCCGAACAAGAATGATCCCCCTCGCGATGCTGCTGCAGGCCGCCCAGGTCGAACCCCTGCCCGAGGAGGCCGCGGCGGAAACGGCCCAGCTCGCCGATGCGGCCGCGGCCGCCGCGGCCACCACCGCCCACGAGGGCATCAACTACATCGACCTGATGGTCAAGGCCAGCCTGCCGGTGCAGCTGATCGTGCTGCTGCTGCTGGCCGGCTCGCTGATCAGCTGGGTGATCATCTTCCGCAAGGCGCGCGTCTACCGCGAGGCCGACCGCGAGGCCGACGACTTCGAGAACCGGTTCTGGTCCGGCGCCGACCTGGGCAAGCTTTATTCGGCCGCCACCGACCGCAACCGCCGGGTCAGCGGCCTGGAGGCGATCTTCGAGGCGGGTTTCCGCGAGTTCGCGCGCCTGCGCGAGAAGCGCGGCTTCGACGCGCGCGCCCAGCTCGAGGGCGCGCAGCGGGCGATGCGGGTGAGCTATTCGCGCGAGGTCGACCAGCTCGAGCGCAACCTCGAGCTGCTGGCCAACATCGGTTCGACCGCCCCCTACGTCGGCCTCGTGGGCACCGTGTTCGGGATCATGGTCACCATGCACGACATGCTCAACAGCGGCGAGCAGACCGGCATCGCCGCCGTGGCGCCGGGCATCTCCGAGGCGCTGTTCGCGACCGCGATCGGCCTGTTCGTGGCGATCCCGGCGGTGTGGGCCTACAACCGCTACACCACCCGGGTGGAGCGGTTGGCGGTGCGCTACGAGAGCTTCGCCGAGGAGTTCAGCACCATCCTGCAGCGCCAGGGCTCGATCGAGTAGGCGGCGCCGATGGCCGGACACATCATCCACCGCAGGCGGCGCAAGCTGAAATCCGAGATCAACGTCGTTCCCTACATCGACGTGATGCTCGTGCTGCTGGTCATCTTCATGGTGACCGCGCCGCTGCTGACCCTGAGCGTGGACGTGAAGCTGCCGTCCTCCACCGCGCGCGCCACACAGGACCGTGAGGAGCCGGTGATCGTGGTCGCCTATCCCGACGGCGGCCTGGGCGTGAAGCTGCCCGGCGACGAGCGTCCGCGCAGGACCGACGCCGAAGGCCTGCGCGCGCTGCTGGCCCCGATCCGCAGCCAGCAGGGCAGTGACTTCCGGGTGATGGTCGCCGCGCAGGGCGACGCGCCGTACCAGTACGTGCTCGACGCGATGGACGTGCTGCGCGCGGCCAACATCACCAACGTCAGCCTGCTCAGCGATTCGGGGAGCAATGCACGCTGAAGCCTTCCAGCGCCCCGGCCCGGGGCGGGACGAGGGCCTGGGCCGCGCGGTTGCCTGGGCGGTCGCGCTGCATCTCGGGCTGCTGGCGGTGCTGCTGCTCTCGCCGCTGCTGACCTGGGATCCGGACCGGATCAGCGTCGCCGGCGCGCCGTCGATCGACGCGGTGCTGGAGGTGTCCGATGCCGACCGGCAGGCGGCGGTCGAGGCCCTGCGCGCCGAACCGGTCCCGCTGCCCGAACCCGAGCCGCCGCCGCCCCTGCCCGAGCCCGTGCTCGAGGACGTGGCTCCGCCGCCGCAGCCCTTGCCCGAGCCCTCTCCGCAGGACGCGCCCGTCGAGCGCAGCCCGGCGCCGCAGGAGCGGGTGCCGGATCCGGCACCGGTCGACCAGGAGGAAGTGCGCCGCGACGCCGAGGCCGAACGTGCGCGGGTCGAGCGCGAGCAGGAGGAGCGCCGCCGCCAGGAGCAGATCGACCTGACCGAGCGCGAGCGCCAGCGCGAGGCCGAGGAGAAGCGCCGGCTCGCCCAGCAGCAGCTGGAGAAGATCCGAGCCGAGCGCGAGCGCCTCGAGCGCGAGCAGCGCCTGGCACAGCAGCGCCTGGAGCAGATCGCCGCCCGCGAACGCCAGGCCGCGCAGCCGCCGGCCACTCCGGCCGGGCCGCCGCCGCCGCCCGGCAACCAGGGCGTGGATACCGGCCTGGCCGCGCGCTACGCCGCCGCGATCCAGGAGGCGATCCTGCGCAACTGGACCCGGCCCGACACGGTGCCGATCGGCCAGCGCTGCCGGATCGTGATCCGGCAGATCCCCGGCGGCGAGGTGGTCTCGGCCGAGGTGGATCCGTCCTGCCCCTACGACGAGCTCGGCCGGCGCTCGGTGGAGGCCGCGGTGCTCAAGGCCCAGCCGCTGCCCTACGCCGGTTTCGAGGCAGTGTTCCAGCGCACCCTGACGCTCAACTTCCAGGCCCAGGACCGCTGAGCGCCGCTCGCCCCGGCTTCACGCCGCGGCCGCTACCGTTGCATCGCCGCCTGCTCCCCCTGTAGGAGCGGCTTCAGGCGCGACCGGCGGCCCGCCCAACGGGATGCACGCGGCAAAGCGCGCCGTGGTCGCGGCTGAAGCCGCTCCTACGGCCCGCGTCGCGAGACCGGGGAGGGCAGGTGCGTTCATGAATCCATCTTCCGTTCATCTTCGCGCCGCGATTCGCGCCAAGCTGTCCGCCGCCCCCATGTCCAATGTCCAGGATTCCCTGATGACCTTCGCCAAACGCTGTCTGCTCGCCGTGTTCGCGCTGCTGCTGCCCTTCGCCGCCGCCGCGCAGCAGCAGGGCCTGGAAATCGACATCATCGGCGGCAATGCGTCCGCGCTGCCGATCGCCGTGGTGCCCATGCCCTACCAGGGCTCGGGCAGCCCGCCGCCCACCGACGTGGCCGCGGTGGTGCGCGCCGACCTGGAGCGGTCCGGCCAGTTCCGGACCCTGCCCGAGGCGGACATGATGGCGCGGCCCACCACCGGCGCCGAGGTCGACTACCCGGCCTGGCGCGCGCTGCGCCAGGACTTCCTGGTGGTCGGCCGGGTGGTCGACGCGGCCGAGGGCAGCTACCGGGTGGAGTACGAGCTGTTCGACGTCGCCAGGCAGGAGCGCCTGCTGGGCCTGGCGATGACCGCGCGCGCCAGCGCGCTGCGCGACGTCGCCCACCAGATGGCCGACGCGATCTACGAGAAGATCCTCGGCATCCGCGGCGCGTTCTGGACCCGGATCGCCTACGTCACCGCCACCGGCGCGGGACAGGGCGCCCGCTACGCGCTGATGGTGGCCGACTCCGACGGCTACAACCCGCAGACCGTGGTGCGCTCGAACGAGCCGCTGCTGTCGCCGGCCTGGAGCCCCGACGGCCGCAAGCTGGCCTACGTGAGCTTCGAGCGCGGCAACTCCGCGATCTACATCCAGGACATCGCCACCGGCAGCCGCGAACTGGTCTCCAGCTTCCGCGGCATCAACAGCGGCCCGGCGTTCTCGCCCGACGGCCGCAAGCTGGCGCTGACGCTCTCGCGCAGCGGCAACCCCGAGATCTACGTGATGGACCTGGCCACCAAGGCCCTGACCCGGATCACCAACCAGTTCGGGATCGACACCGCCCCGGTGTGGAGCCCGGACGGCAACAGCATCTACTTCACCTCCGACCGCGGCGGCCGGCCGCAGGTCTACCAGGCGCCCGCCACCGGCGGCGCCGCCAGCCGGGTGACCTTCGAGGGCGCCTACAACGCCGACCCCGACGTGTCCTGGGACGGGCAGAAGATCGCCGTGGCCCAGGGCGCCGGCAATACCTACCGGATCGCGGTCATGGACCGCAGCCTGGGCACCCCGCGCTGGACGACCCTCTCCCCGGGCTCGCTGGACGAATCCCCGAGCTTCGCCCCCAACGCCAGCATGCTGCTGTACGCGGCGCGTGAAGGCCGCAGGGGCGTCCTGTATGCTGTCTCGGCTGACGGCCGCGTTCGCCAGCGCCTTGTCCTTGCGGACGGCGATGTCCGGGAGCCGGCGTGGGGCCCGTATCGGGACCAGCGCTGACATTTTCTGCACGCACAGTCAATCAACCTGAACCCGTGTCTACGCCTGAGGATCGACGAGAAATGAAGACCAACAAGCCCGCCGTGCTCGGCAAGGCCCTGCTCATCGCCATGATGTGCGTCGCTGCAGCCGCCTGTTCGAAGAAGGTCAAGGACGCCCCGCCGGAACCGCCCGCGCAGCCCGTGACCGACACCGCCCCGGCCCCGTCGGGCGTCTACGGCCCCGAGGACCTGGACCGCGACGCGTGCCTGCGCCAGCGCACGGTGTACTTCGACCTTGACCGGGACAACGTGCGTTCGGAGTTCCAGGCGCAGATGGCCTGCCACGCCAAGTACCTGCGCGACCGCCCGTCGGCGCGCATCACCCTGGAAGGCCACGCCGACGAGCGCGGCAGCCGCGAGTACAACCTGGGCCTCGGCGAGCGCCGCGGCAACTCGGTGTCCTCGGCCCTGCAGGCCAACGGCGGCTCCGCCGGCCAGCTGACCGTGGTCAGCTATGGCGAAGAGCGCCCGACCTGCACCGAGTCCAACGAGGACTGCTGGGCCCGCAACCGTCGCGTCGAGATCGTCTACACCGCACGGTAATCGACCCGGATGCGTGTCCTGATCGTTGCAATCGCGTTCGCGGCGGCCCTCGTGGCCGCCGCGCCCGCATCCGCCCAGCGCATGAGCCTGGCCGACCGCGTGGCGCTGCTCGAGCAGCGGGCCGCGGACAACCGGGTGAGCATGGACCTGCTCAACCAGGTGTCCGAGCTGCGGGCCGAGGTGCAGGCCCTGCGCGCGCTGGTGGAGGAACTGCAGCAGCAGAACGAGCAGCTGCGCGCCAGCAGCCGCACCCAGTACCTGGACCTGGACGGGCGGCTCAACCGCCTGGAGGGCGGGATGCCCGCCGCGCCGGGCGAGGGTACGGTCGGCGCCGCCGCGCCGCAGACGCCCGCACAGCCGGCACGCGACGAGGCCGCGCCGCGGGTGCATGGCGATCCCGGCCTGCTGGCCAACGCCGCCGACGAACGCTCCGCATACGAGCAGGCGTTCGACGCGCTCAAGTCCGGCGACTACGTCGCCTCGGCCGACCTGTTCCTGGCCTTCCTGCAGGCCTACCCGGAGGGCGTGTACGCGCCCAATGCCCGGTACTGGCTCGGCGAGAGCTACTACGTCACCCAGAACTACGAGATGGCGCGCGAGCAGTTCGAGGTCCTGGTCGAGCGCTATCCGACCCACGACAAGGCCCCGGGCGCGCTGCTCAAGATCGGCCTGTCGCAGTACGGACTGCGCGACCTGGATGGCGCCGAGTCCACGCTGGCGCAGGTAGCCGAGCGCTTCCCCGGCACCGACGCGGCGCGCACCGCCGAGGATCGCCTGCACGCGATCCAGCTCGCGCGCGCCACGCGCTGAGACCGCCGTGGACGCCGTCGCGCCCGGCCCGGCCGTCGCCCCGGCGGACCGGCTCCGCATCACCGAGATCTTCCTGTCGCTGCAGGGCGAGGCGCGCGACGCCGGCTGGCCCACGGTCTTCGTCCGCCTGACCGGCTGTCCGCTGCGCTGCCGCTACTGCGACACCGCCTATGCCTTCCACGGGGGCGAGTGGTGGGACCTCGACGCGATCGTGGCCGAGGTGGCCCGCCACGGCGTGCGCCATGTGTGCGTGACCGGCGGCGAGCCGCTGGCGCAGAAGCGCTGCCTGGCGCTGCTCTCGCGCCTGTGCGACGCGGGCCATGCGGTCTCGCTGGAGACGTCGGGCGCGATCGACGTCGCCGCGGTCGACCCCCGGGTCTCGCGCGTGCTCGACATCAAGACCCCCGGCTCCGGCGAGGAGCGGCGCAACCGCTGGGAGAACCTGCCGCTGCTCACCCCGCACGACCAGGTCAAGTTCGTGCTGTGCGGCCGTGCCGACTACGAATGGGCGCGCGAACTGGTGCACCGGCACGCGCTGCACGCGCGCTGCGAGGTGCTGTTCTCGCCCAGCAAGGCCGAACTCCCGCCGACCGAGCTGGCCGACTGGATCGTCGCCGACCGCCTGCCGGTGCGGTTCCAGGTGCAGCTGCACAAGTTGCTGTGGAACGATGAGCCGGGCCGCTGAGGGCGGCCGGGCCGCCAGCTCCCGGCCTCGCCCGCGCCCGCTTTGGCCCATGTCCCAGGATCCCCGAACCGCATGAAGAACGCAGTCGTCCTGGTGTCCGGTGGCATGGATTCGGCCGTGGTCCTGGCGATCGCGCGCGAACGGGGGTTCGCCGTGCACGCGCTGAGCGTGCGCTACGGCCAGCGCCACACCTCCGAACTGGAGGCCGCCGACCGCGTGGCCCGGCAGCTGGGTGCGGTGGCGCACAAGACCGTCCAGGTCGATCTCGGCGCGTTCGGCGGGTCGGCCCTGACCGACGAACATATCGAGGTCCCGGAGGCCGGTGGGGCGGGCATCCCGGTCACCTACGTGCCGGCGCGCAACACGATCATGCTCTCGCTCGCCCTCGGCTGGGCCGAGGTGCTGGGGGCCCACGACCTGTTCTGCGGCGTCAACGCGGTCGACTATTCGGGCTATCCCGACTGCCGGCCGGAGTTCATCGAAGCCTTCGAGCGGCTGGCCAACGTGGCCACGAAGGCGGGCGTGGAAGGCGCCGGCATCCGCGTGCACGCCCCACTGCTGCACCTGGGCAAGGCAGACATCGTGCGCGAGGGCCTGCGCCTGGGCGTGGACTTCGCCGACACCGTTTCGTGCTACCGCGCCGATGCCTCCGGCCGCGCCTGCGGCCGTTGTGATGCCTGCCGCCTGCGCGCAGACGGCTTCGCCGCGGCCGGGGTGCCCGACCCGACCCGCTACGTGGACTGACCTTCGCCGCCCCCGTGCGGGTGGTGGTGGCAGTCCGGCCCGCCCGCTGCGCGCCGTTCGGCCCGCAGCGGGTCGATGCCCAGGCCGATCCGCAGCGAGCGCCCGATGCGCTGGGCGATGTCCGACACGTGCCCCGCCTGGGCCGCCGGCAGCAGCTCGTGGGCGGTCGCATGCCACAGCTCCAGCCAGCGGGCGAAGTGCTCCTCGTCCAGGCGCAGCGGCTGGTGCGCCGCCATCGGGTTGCCGCGATACGTCCCGGTGCGCAGCAGTACCGAAGACCAGAACCGCACCAGGGTGTCCATGTGAGCCGGCCAGTCCTGCACCGCCGCTTCGAACACCGGGCCGAGCAGCCGGTCCTGGCGCGCGCGCCCATAGAAGGCGTGCACGAGGCGGGAGATCGCGGCTTCGCCCGGGAGGTGCGCGGGCAGGCTGGCGTGGGGTGCGTCGTGGGAATCGGCCATGCCGCCAGTCTACGTGGGCGCCCGGCATCCGGCCTTGACCGAGGTCAGCCGCCACCGGGCGTGCGCGGAGCGTGCCTTATAATGCGCCGGCTGCCGGGCCGTTAGCTCAGTCGGTAGAGCATCGGACTTTTAATCCGCTGGTCGATGGTTCGAATCCATCACGGCCCACCAGCACCCGCTTCGCCGCCACGGGCCGTGCGTCGCGCGTCGCGGCGCGTTCCATGTGCATGAGGCGGGTGGACCGCGCGGCGCGGTTCGAATCCACCGCGGCCGCCGGCATTGCGTTCCGTCGCCTGGCCCGGCGAGGGCCCCGGGGTTATGGGTCCGCCAGCGCGTCGTCGACCTCGCGCAGCGTGTCCATGACCTGGTCGCCGTAGCGTTCGAGCTTGGCGGCGCCGATGCCTTCCACGTGCGCCAGTTCGCCCAGGTCGCGCGGGCGCTGGCGGGCGATGGCGCGCAGGGTGGCGTCATGGAACACCACATACGCCGGGACGCCCTGTTCGCGCGCGAGCCGCGCGCGCAGCTCGCGCAGGGCCTCGAACACGCGCAGCTCCCCGGGCGAGAGGTCGACGGCCACCGCGGGCGTGCGCGCGGCCGAACGTCCGCGCTCGCGCCGGTTGGGCAGCTTGCGCAGCGGCACCGGCTGCTCGCCGCGCAACACCGGGCGGCTGGCGGCGGTCAGGCGCAGCCCGCCATGGCCCTCGGCATCGACGTCGAGCAGGCCCGAGGCCACCAGCTGGCGGAACACGCCGCGCCATTCGCGGGCGTCGAGGTCGGCGCCGATGCCGTACACGCTCAGGCGGTCGTGGCCGAACTGCTGGATGCGCGTGGTCCGGCCGCCGCGCAGCACGTCGATCAGGTGCGCGGCACCGAAACGCTGGCCGGTGCGGTAGACGCAGCTCAGCGCCTTGCGCGCGGCCTCGGTGCCGTCCCAGGACTCGGGCGGCGAGAGGCAGTTGTCGCAGTTGCCGCAGGCGCCGGGATGCGCCTCGCCGAAGCTGCCCAGCAGCACCTGGCGGCGGCAGCGCATGGTTTCGCAGTAGCCGACCAGGGCGTCGAGCTTGCGGTGTTCGAGCCGCTTGCGCTCGGGCCCGGCCTCGGACTGCTCGATCATCTGCCGCAGCAGCACCAGGTCGCCCAGGCCGTAGCACATCCAGGCCTCGGACGGTTCGCCGTCGCGGCCGGCGCGGCCGGTTTCCTGGTAATAGCCCTCGATCGACTTGGGCAGGTCGAGGTGGGCGACGAAGCGCACGTCCGGCTTGTCGATGCCCATGCCGAAGGCGATCGTGGCCACCATCACCACCCCGTCCCCGCGCAGGAAGCGGCGCTGGTTGGCCGCGCGCGTGGCCGCGTCCATGCCCGCGTGGTAGGGCAGGGCGTCGATGCCATGCGCGGCCAGGAACTGCGCGAATTCCTCGACCTTGCGCCGCGACAGGCAGTAGACGATCCCGGCCTGGCCGCGGTGGCCGGCGAGGAAGTCCAGCAGCTGGCGCCGGGCGTCGTCCTTGTGCACCACGGTGTAACGGATGTTCGGGCGATCGAACGAGGTGACGAAGCGGCGCGCGTCCTGCAGCTGCAGGCGCTCGGCGATCTCGCGCTGGGTGGGCGGGTCGGCGGTAGCGGTGAGCGCGATCCTCGGGACCTGCGGCCAGCGTTCGTGGAGTACGGTGAGTTCGCGGTACTCGGGGCGGAAGTCGTGGCCCCACTGCGACACGCAGTGGGCCTCGTCGATCGCGAACAGGGCCAGGCGCGAGCGGTCGAGCAGGGACAGGAAGCGCGGAGTGAGCAGGCGTTCGGGCGCGACGTAGAGCAGGTCGAGGCCGCCGGCAACGAGCTGGCGCTCGACCTCCTGGGCTTCCATCGCCTCGAGGCTGGAGTTGAGGCAGGCCGCCCGCACGCCCAGCTGGCGCAGCGCCTCGACCTGGTCCTGCATCAGCGCGATCAGCGGCGAGACCACGATCGCCGTGCCCTCGCGCAGCAGTGCCGGCAGCTGGTAGCACAGCGACTTGCCGCCGCCGGTGGGCATGAGCACGAGCGCGTCGTGCCCGGCCGCGACGTGGCGCACGATCTCGCCCTGCGCGCCGCGGAACGCATGGTGCCCGAACACGCGTTCGAGCAGGACTTCAGGCTGGGACTCCATCCGCCAAGGATACCGGCGCCGCCGCGGCGGCAGGGTGGGACATCCACCCGTCGCGGGGTCGGGCGGTTGCGGTGGCGGGATGCCGCGTGTTGCGGCGCGCCGTGTTCAGGTGCGCCGCGCCCGCGCCCCGGCGCCGCCGGGGGCGGGGCGCACGAGGCCGATCACTGCAGCAGCGAGCGCAGCATCCAGGCGTACTTCTCGTGGGTCTGCAGGCGCTGGATCAGCAGGTCCTCGGTGGGCTCGTCGTCGCCGTCGTCGGCCACGTCGATCGCCCGGCGCGCGCTGCGGCACACGGCTTCGTTGCCGACCACCAGCTGGCGCACCATCTCGCGCCAGTCGGGCGCCTCGGTGGCGCCGGGCTCCTCGCGGATCGAGGTGAGCTTGATGAACTCGGCGTAGGAGCCGGGGGCGTTGAAGCCCAGGGCGCGGATGCGCTCGGCGATCTCGTCAAGCGCGTTCCACTGCTCGGTGTACTGCTCCTCGAACATGACGTGCAGGGCGTTGAACATCGGCCCGGTCACGTTCCAGTGGAAGTTGTGGGTCTTGAGGTAGAGCGTGTAGGCGTCGGCCAGGAACTTCGACAGCTCGGTGGCGATCTTCCTGCGGTCCTGCGCGGAGATGCCGATGTCGATGGCCTGGCCCTCGCCGGAGGCGGGGGAGGCGGTGGGCACCACGCTGCCGCCCTTGGCGCCCTTGCCGTCGGCGGACTTGGCCGGGGCCTTCGCGGCCTTGCCGGTGGAACCCTTGGTGGACTTGCTGGTGGTGGCCTTGGCCATGGGGAACCTCGTGGTGATGGTTTTTGGAGACAATACACCAATGTGGCTGAGGCGACGACCGGCGGTCGCCGGCATCGAAGGGCCTGATGGAGTCTAGGGATGCCGGCGCGACGACTGCGTTAAACCGGGCGCGGCGCGCGATCGACGCGGCGTGCACGCGCGACCGCGGGCGGCTGCTGGGGCTGTGGTCGCGCTGGAAGGCGGCGCCCGCCTCGGGCCCGGCGCGCGAGGCGTTCGCGGCGGCGCTGCAGGCCTCGGTCGATGCCCGGGACGCGGCCGCCGCCCGGCTGCCGGCGGCCTCCGTCGCTCCCGACCTGCCGATCGCCGCGCATGCCGACCGCATCGTCGAACTGCTGCGTCGCCACCAGGTGCTGGTGGTGGCCGGCGAGACCGGGTCGGGCAAGACCACCCAGCTGCCCAAGCTGTGCCTGCAGGCAGGACGCGGCGCGGCCGGGATGATCGGCTGCACCCAGCCGCGCCGGATCGCCGCGCGCGCGGTGGCGCGGCGCGTGGCCGAGGAGCTGCAGGTGCCGCTGGGCGGGGCGGTCGGCTTCCAGGTCCGCTTCAACGACAGCGTCGGCGAACACACCGCGGTCAAGTTCATGACCGACGGCATCCTGCTGGCGGAGATCGCCTCGGACCGCTGGCTCTCGCGCTACGACACGATCATCGTCGACGAGGCGCACGAGCGCAGCCTCAACATCGACTTCCTGCTCGGCTACCTCAAGCGCCTGCTGCCGCGGCGGCCGGACCTCAAGCTGGTGGTGACCTCGGCCACGATCGACACCGAGCGCTTCGCCGGGCACTTCGGCGGGGCGCCGGTGGTCGAGGTCGAGGGCCGCGGCTATCCGGTCGAGGTGCGCTACCGCCCGCTGGGCGAGGGGGAGGCCGACGAGGCGCCGCCGCCGTCCGGTGGCGGGCGCGCACGGAGCCGGGCGGAGGCGCCGGGCCTGGGCGTGCTCGACGGCATCGTGGCCGCCTGCGACGAGATCATGGCCGAGCGCGGCACCGGCGACGTACTGGTGTTCCTGCCCGGCGAGCGCGAGATCCGCGACGCGCACCAGGCGCTGGAGAAGCGCCGCTACCGCCATACCGAGGTGGTGCCGCTGTACGCGCGGCTGTCGGCGAGGGACCAGGACCGGGTGTTCAACCCCGGCCCGCAGCGGCGCATCGTGCTGGCGACCAACGTCGCCGAGACCTCGCTGACGGTGCCGCGCATCCACTACGTGGTCGATCCCGGCCTGGCCCGGGTCAAGCGCTACAGTCCGCGGCAGAAGCTGGACCGGCTACACATCGAGGCCATCTCGCAGGCCAGCGCCGACCAGCGCAAGGGCCGCTGCGGGCGCGTGGCGCCGGGCACGTGCATTCGCCTGTATTCGGAAGCCGACTTCCTGTCGCGCCCGGCCTACACCGATCCGGAGATCCGGCGCGCCGCGCTGGCCGGCGTGATCCTGCGCATGCTCGCGCTGGGCCTGGGCGAGGCCGGGCCGGCCGGAGGCAGGCGCCGCGGGCGCAAGGGCGGCGAACGCGACGGGGCCGCGCAGGGCGACGTGATCGCCGACTTCCCGTTCATCGATCCGCCCGACCCGCGCGCGATCGCCGACGGCTGGCAGCAGCTGTCGGAGCTGGGCGCGGTGGACGAACGGCGCGCGTTGACCCCGCTGGGCCGGACCATGGCCCGGCTGCCGGTGGACGTGAAGCTGGCGCGGATGCTGGTCGCCGCGCGCAGCCACGGCTGCTTGCGCGAGATGCTGGCGATCGCGTCGTTCCTCGGCATCCAGGACCCGCGCGAGCGCCCGGCCGACCAGCGCGCCGCCGCCGACGCCGCGCACGCGCAGTTCTCCGACCCCAGGTCCGAGTTCGTCGGCATCCTGCGGCTGTGGGACGCCTACGACGCGGCGCACTCCGAGCTGACCCAGTCCCAGCTGCGCAAGTGGTGCGAACGCAACTTCCTCGGTTTCCTGCGCATGCGCGAATGGCGCGAGCTGCACCGCCAGCTCAAGCTGCAGTGTGCGGAACTGTGGGCAGGCCAGGCCGACCCGCCGCCGCCCGCGGAGCCGCGCAAACCGGCATCCGTTCCGGCCGACGCGGGCGACGCCCTCGCGCCCCATCTCTACGCACCGCTGCACCGGGCCCTGATCGCCGGCCTGCCCACGCACATCGGCCACCTCGGCGAGCGCGGCGTGTACGAAGGGCCGCGCGGGCGCCGTTTCCAGCTGTTCCCGGGCTCCACGCTCGCGCGCAAGCCGCCGCCGTGGGTGCTCACCGCCACCCTGCTCGACACCGAGAAGGTGTGGGCGATCACCAACGCCGCGATCGAGCCCGACTGGGCGATCGCCGAACTGCCGCACCTGCTGGCGCACCGCCACCACGATCCGCGCTGGTCGCGCTCGCAGGGGCGGGTGCTGGGCAGCGAGCAGGTCAGCCTGTTCGGCCTGGTGCTGGCGCCGAAGCGGCCGGTGGATTACGGCCGGCTGTATCCGCAGGAAGCGCGCCAGCTGTTCCTCGCCGACGGCCTGGTCGCCGGCGAAGTCAACCTGCGCGCGCCGTTCCTGGCCCGCAACCTCGCCACGCTGGAGGCCGCGCGCGAGGAGGAGGCCAAGCAGCGCCGGGCCGGCCTGGTCGTGGACGAGGACTGGATGCGGCAGTGGTATGCCGACCGGATCCCGTCGCACATCGTCGAGGCGCGCACGCTCGACGCCTGGTACGCGAAGGCCGATGCCGCGCAGCGGCAGGCGCTGGAATGGACCCGCGACGACCTGCTGGTGGGCGAGGGCACCGACGCAGCGCGCTTCCCTGCCTTCATCCCGCTCGGCGATGCGCGGCTGGCGGTCAGCTACCGCTTCGAACCCGGCGCGCCGGACGACGGCATGACCGTGTCGGTGCCGCTGCACCTGCTCAACGCGCTCGACCCCGCGCGGCTGTCGTGGCTGGCGCCGGGCTTCGTCGCCGACAAGGCCGTGGCGCTGATCCGGACCCTGCCCAAGGCGCTGCGCCGCAACTTCGTGCCGGCGCCGGATTTCGCCGCCGCCTTCGCCCAGGCCCACGGCCGCGACGAGCCCGACGCTTTCGCCCCGTCGCTGGCGCGCTTCCTGCAGCGCATGACCGGCGTGGCGGTGGCCGCGACCGACTTCGACGTGTCGGCGTTGGATCCGCACCTGCGCGCCAACCTGCGCCTGGTCGAAGTGCGCGGCCGTGGCGAGCCGCGGGTGCTGGCCGAGTCGCGCGACCTCGAAGAACTGCGCGCGCGCTTTGGAGAGCGTGCCGCCCGCGCGTTCGCGTCGCGGGCCGCGGAAGGCCTGGCGCGCACCGGCCTGCGCGAGTTCCCGGGCGAACCGATCCCGCTCTCGGTGCCCGGTGCCGGTGGCGTGCCCGCGTACCCGGCGCTGCAGGACGACGGCGACAGTGCGTCGCTGGCGGTGCATGCAGACCCGGCGCAGGCGGTGCGGCTGCATCCCGAAGGCGTGCGGCGCCTGCTGCGGATCGCGCTGCAGGACCGCATCCGGCAGGCGCGACGGCAGCTTCCGGTGCAGCCGAAGACCGCCCTGCTGTACGCCGCGATCGAGGCCGGCGGGGAACGCAAGCGCGGCGGCGGGGGCGACCGCCTGCGGGAGGACCTGGTGGACGGCGCGCTGGAGGCGCTGCTGGCCGACGGGCTGGAGGAGATCCGCGATCCCGACGCCTTCGCCACGCGCCGCGACTCGGCCGGCCGCGCCCTGTTCGGCGAGGCCATGCGCCGGCTGCAGCAGGCCGAGGTAATCCTCGAGCTGGTGGCGCAGGTCCGCGCGCGGCTCGAATCGCGGCTGGTCGGCTGGGCCCGGGGCAACCTCGACGACATGCAGGCGCACCTGGCCTCGCTCGCGTACCCGGGCTTCCTGCGTGAGGAAGCGGCGCAGGCGCTCGAGGCCTATCCGCGCTGGCTGCGCGCGCTGGCCACCCGCGCCGAACGCGCCCAGCGCGATCCGCTGCGCGACCAGCAGCGCATGCTCGAACTCAAGCCGCTGGTCGACGCGCTGGAGGCGGCGCGTGCGGCCGGACGCGGCGATCCGGCCGGGCTGGAGGCGTTGCGCTGGGAACTGGAGGAGCTGCGGGTGTCGCTGTTCGCGCAGGAGCTGGCCGTGCGCGGCGCGGTCTCGCCGAAGAAGCTTGCCGCGCGGCTCGCGGCCCTGCGCTGAGGCGAAGGGGCGGGCGGCGCACGGTGCGCCGCGGCGGCCTACTCGATGCGCCGGACCTTGGCCTGGGTGTTGTAGCCCTCGATCTTCATCCACCACACGCCGAGGACGCCGGGCCTGATCCGGACCCTGGGACTGGTGCGGCGCACGCCGGGCAGGGTCGTATTGTCCACCTGCTCCCACACCTGGCCATTGTCGAGGCGGTAGCGCTTGCCGCTGCCGAAGCCGGTGAACTCGCCGACGATGCTGGCCACGATCGGCTCGTCCGAACCGAAGTGGAAGAAGCCCCGGTTCTTCTCCACGACCTCGCGGCGGCCTTCCTCGCGGGCCTGCTCCGCGGCAGCGGCGACGGCGGCAGTGGTCTCCTGCTGCACGCGGCGGTTGAGCCAGGTGTTCAGGCGTGCCAGTTCCTCCGCGGTCAGCTTGTGCAGGCCGGCGGCGCGGAACTCCTCCGGCGTCATCGCCTGCTCGATCGGCGGCGCCTCCTGCGCCGCGACGGCGGCGGAGAAGGCCAGCAGGACTGCGGACAGGATGCAGTGGAGCATGCGCATGGGTGTTCCTCCGGGCTGGTCACGGATAGTGTAGGGGGTCACGGTTCCCGGGTATCGACATGGCCGAGGAGTCCCACGTCGACATCGAACGCGTGCTGGCCCTGCCGCCGGCGTCCGCGCTGCGCGGGCCGTTGCGCGAGCTGCTGGAATCGGCGGCGCGCGCGCGGCCGCACGCGCGTCTGGACGGCACGACCGGGGAGCTGGCCGACACGCTGGAGGCGCTGGGCAGGCTGAACGCCGACGGCGAATCGGTCGCGGCGACGATCCTGTTCGCCGTGCCCGGCTGGGCCGAGGCGGTCAGGGACGACCTGCCCGGGCGCTTTCCCGGCATCGCGGCGATGCTCGAGGGCCAGCACGCCGCCGGGCAGGTCTGGGCGCTGCACGCCGGGCGCAGGCGGCCGGGCAACGCCGAGGGGCTGCGCCGGCTGCTGCTGGCGATCGTGCGCGACCTGCGGGTGGTGCCGATCCTGCTCGCGCGCCAGCTGGCGCGGATGCGCCACGCCGGCGCGCTGCCCGAGGAGGAGCGGATGG
>Ga0123333_10003153_pt1 | contig 16232 bp, 17 predicted proteins | sample BioC12SIPDNA_3_FD_89957 | JGI IMG/M metagenome (GOLD analysis project Ga0123333, IMG submission 89957) | Anaerobic biogas reactor microbial communites from Washington, USA - Biogas_R2_B C12 SIP DNA | ecosystem: Engineered > Bioreactor > Anaerobic > Unclassified | place: Washington, USA... | reverse complement strand
GGTCCATCGGTGGCGTTTCAGAGTTTTGGTGATTTCGAGTGGGATGGCCTTGTGGACGGGAGGTGGTGCGTCCGGAGGACGCACCCTATCCATGAAAGGCTGCGGGATGTCAAGAGGGACTCTCGGCATTGTCTTTTCTCTGAGCTGTTTTCGATAACGCATGGTCTGTCATCGAGTTGGCTTCTTTGGGGCGTCGGCGGCCGGCGTTCGGCAACTACGCACTTTCTTCCGGAGAAGAGACACTTCGGCGTCCCTTCCCATTTCGACCGCGGGTATCTTCTTTCTTCCTTATGCCGTTCGTGCGCCGGACTTGGGCTCGTTCGCCCACCTATCCATTTGTTCGTCCGCTTCGGGCGGACTCGCCGCCGCGTCGCGACGGCCACATGATCTCGTCCGGTGCGGGCCGCCCAATTACGAGAAGGTCCGAAGCCGATTATCCGACCACGACCATAGGGTGCTTGGGCCGGCCCGTTCCCGAACGAGCATGACGTTGGGTCCCCGCCGACGCCTCGGAACGGGCTTGGCCCGGTCCTTGAGGCGGCGGGGTTACAGGGTTCATCCAGTACGTCCGTTCGTCCCGCCAGACCGCATAGACGATCTTGACCAACTCCCTGGCCACCTTGATGTACCCACGCCCGCGATTGGCCTTCCCGCCTTGGGTGTGGCGATCGAAAAGCTCCCGCAGTCGCGGGTCCTTACGCACCGCGGCGTGGGCGGCCTCGATGAACGCCCACTTGAGCGTTCGGTTCCCCCGATAGCCCAGTCGCCGGCCCTGGGGACGCTCCTGGGGGTCCTCTTCTCCGCTGTCGCGGGCGATGGGCGCCAGCAGGCAATAGGAGGCCAGGTGCCGCTGGTTCGGGAACCGCCCCAGCTCGCCGATCTCCGCGACCAGCACGTGCGAGAGGATCAACCCGAACCCCGGCACCGTCTTGAGCCGCGCGATCAGCGGATCGACGGTCAGCCGCCCGTGCAGCCGATGACCCACCTCGGCCAGCTCATGACGCACCCGGTCCAGTTGCCGCACGTGTCCCTCCAGCACGCACCGTCCCATCTCCGAGAGATACCCCGAGCCCTCCCGGCACAGCCGCGCCAGAAACTCCCGCCCTTGGGCTCCGAATAAATCGGAGAACTCGTGAAAGACCCCCTGCCGATGGAACAGGGCGTGAATTCGGTTCTTCGTCTGCGTCTGAGAGGCCACCAGGTCCGCCCGGTAGCGAAGCAACTCCCGATGCTCCCGCACCGCGCCCGGCGGACGCCACACCTCCCACCAGGCCTCCGACCCGAACGCCAACCGCGAAACCAGTCCGGCGTCCTTCTTGTACGTCTTGGCGATCCCTCGGGCCTTTCGCATCTGCTCCACCTTCAGGCCATTCGACAAGTGCACCTCCAGCCACGCCTCCACCATCAGGTCGCTGAGCCATCCCCGACCGAACGACGCCTCCAGCACCACCGGCAGACCCTTGGGCCACCGCGAAAGCCGCCGAAAAAGCGCCGCCCGATCCCGGTGATCCAGACGCTCCCGGCCCACCAGTTTCGCCCGGTGGTCCCGAAACGCCACCGTGCTGCACTGGTAGTGGACGTCCACGCCCGCACACGCTACACTCTCATACCTCTTGTTGATGGCTGTCTCCTTCGCAGCCTCTTCTGGTTTCCTCCAACGACTCCCAAGAGTGGAACCGATGGAGGCAGCCTTTCATGAGATTACGGATTCTGGCTGGGCGGGAAAGACATGGAGGGGGCGTGTCGGGTGGAAGGGCAAACCAATCGCGGCTGAGGGAAATCATCGTTTGGCGGGCTGGGATTGACGGTAGAATTGGTGTTCGTTTGGAATGGTTTGTGGATTTGGATGGTGGGTTGTGATGGCGGAGAAATCGGGTAAGGCGCCCGACGTTTTGCGGGTTCGGCGGTTGCTGTTGCGGTGGTTTGCGGGTCACCGGCGGGAGTTGCCGTGGCGGCGGCGCGGGGATGCGTACGCGGTGTGGGTTTCGGAGATTATGCTGCAGCAGACTCAGGTGGCGACGGCTGAGCCGTATTACGTGCGGTTTTTGGAGCGATTTGCGGATGTTGAGTCGCTGGCGGAGGCGGGGTTTGAGGAGGTGCTGAAGCAGTGGGAGGGGTTGGGATATTACAGCCGGGCTCGGAATTTGCATCGGACGGCGAAGCTGGTTGTCGGCGAGTATGGCGGGGAGTTTCCGTCGGAGGCGGCGGAGTTGCGTAAGCTGCCCGGGATCGGGCGGTATACGGCTGGGGCGATTGCGAGTATTGCGTTTGGCCGGGACGAGGCGGTGGTTGACGGGAACGTGGCGCGGGTCTTGTGCCGGCTGTTCGACGTGGGTGGGCCGGTCAAGTCGAGTGCGGTTCAGAAGCGGCTTTGGCGACTGGCTGAGGCGTTGGCGCCGCGTGGTCGGGCGGGTGATTTCAATCAGGCGTTGATGGATTTGGGGGCTTTGGCGTGCACGGTGCGGAGTCCGGCGTGCGAGGGGTGTCCGGTGCGGAGCGAGTGTCTGGGGCGGGCTCGCGGGCGGCAGGAGCGGCTGCCGAACAGCGGCGGTCGGCAGCCGACGCCGCATTATGACGTGGCGGCTGCGATCATTCGCAAGGGCGGGCGGGTGTTGATCGACCGTCGACCGTCGACGGGGCTTCTGGCGGGGATGTGGGAGTTTCCGGGCGGCAAGCGGGAGGCGGGCGAGACGCTTGAGGAGGCGGTGGTTCGTGAGGTGCGGGAGGAGGTGGGGATCGAGGTGGAGGTGGTCGAGCGGTTTGTGGCGGTGGATCACGCGTATTCGCATTTTCGGATCACGCTGCACACATTTTTGTGCCGGCACGTCGGCGGGCGGGCGCGGGCGATCGGGTGTGACGCGGTGAGGTGGGTCGGGGTTGATGAGCTCGAGAAATATCCCTTTCCGGCGGCGAACCGGAAGGTCATTGCGGCTTTGAAGGATAGGGCGGCCTGCGGGCGTTGAGCGAGTGGGGGCTCTTACGTCGGTTCGACTTCTTTTTCTGGAGGCACGGAGCACGCGGAGGACGCGGAAAGAGGGGATGGGTAAGCGATTCGTCGCCCTGACGGATCGGAGAGGGGTAGCTTTCTGGCTGATGACCGGCAAGCGGCGGTAAAAGAGCAGTTCTGCTGACATCAGATTCATGGATTGCCGCGGGACTTGCCGATGGCGTAGTCATGAGGCAAGGCGCGCCCAGTGGCGGTCTATTGTAACCCTATCCGATTCAAGGAGATGCAGCATGAGGCGACGGGTTTTGCGGCGATGTCGGCGGATGGTGCGGTTGGGGGCGCCGGTGGTGTTGGGTCAGACCAAGGCTGGGTTGGCCATCGCGGCGGTGGCGATTTTGGGTTGGCAGCTCAGCGGGACGGCGCGGGCGCAGGTGCCGGCGCAGGGGTCCAGCGAGAATGACTACTTTCGGCTGGAGTGGGAGTATGACCTGACGGGCGGGACGGCGCTCTATCGGTTTGTGCTGAGTGACGATCTTGACCAGGACAAGGACAGTCTGTGGCTCTTCGGTCAGTTCGACGCGGACGGCAGGGCCATGGACCTGCTTTCGCGCGACAGCAACTCGCAATGGTACGACGACTCCGGCAGTTTCCCCGCTTCGGCGTTTGGGTTCCTGCCCACGGGCGACTATGGGATGAAGGCCCTATTGGGCAGATACCAAGGCGCCACCGCTGAGGTGCGGGTGGCGTTTGACCCCACCGACGTGGAGTTGGTGCAGAGCGAGTTCGAGTATTGCGGCGCCCTGAGCGCCTCGATACCGATGGGCGCCCCGAGCCACACCGATTTCTCCGATAGCATGGAGTTCGTGACGATTCAGACGATTCCGGAGCCGAACACCATCGCGCTGCTCGGTCTTGGCGCGGCAGGTGCGGCGTTTGGGCGTCGGCGCGAGGACGAGAAGGACAATACGGAAGGCCGGTAGCCGACATTTCCGCAAAGGGCGAGGGCCGGCTTCCCCTCGATTGCTCCGGTTCGGCGGGGTTCCGAAGACATTCAATGGTTCTTCCTGTCTTTGGGCTTGCTTTTGCGCGGTTATTTGGCTAAGATACCAAGTAGCCAAATAGTATCGGGTGCTGGATGGATGCGAGAACGCAGGCGAAATTTGAGGCGAAGGCACGGGTGATCAAGGCGATGGCTCATCCGACGCGGCTTTTTCTGGTGGATGAGTTGTCGAAGGGTGAGCGGTGCGTGTGTGAGTTGACGGCGATGGTGGGGGCGGACATTTCGACGGTATCGAAGCATCTGACGGTGCTGAAGGAGGTTGGGATCGTTCAGGACGAGAAGCGTGGGACGCAGGTGTATTACCGGCTTCGGATGCCGTGTGTGTTGAATTTCTTTAAGTGCGTGGAGTCGGTGATGACGTCGGCGGCGAAGGAGCAGTTGGAGCTGGCTGAGCGGTAGGGCTTTCTTTTTTCAACTGATCCTTGGCGATTTGGCAAAATAGGAAAGATTGATGAACCTCAAGCGCGAAGGCGGGTGGTTGGCCCTGATGGTGGGGCTGTTTGTGCTGTTTTATTTTTTGCCGGTGGAGTGGGCGAGGTTTGGGAACGCGGTGACGGAGTCGCTGGCGTTGACGAAGTGGTACGCGCGGGAGCACGTGCTGTTGTGCCTGGTGCCGGCGTTTTTTATTGCCGGGGCGATCGCGGTTTTTGTGAGCCAGGCGTCGGTGATGAAGTATCTGGGGGCTGGGGCGAACAAGGTGTTGGCGTACGGGGTGGCGGCGACGTCGGGATCGGTGCTGGCGGTGTGTTCGTGCACGATTTTGCCGTTGTTCGCGGGGATCTATCGGATGGGTGCGGGGCTGGGGCCGGCTTCGGCGTTTTTGTATGCGGGTCCGGCGATCAATGTGTTGGCGATCATTTTGACCGCACGGATTCTGGGTTTAGAGCTTGGCGTAGCTCGGGCGGTGGGGGCGATCGGGTTCAGCGTGGTGATCGGTCTGCTGATGCACGTGATCTATCGGAACGAGGAGATCGCGAAGGTCAAGGCGCATGCGGCGATGCCGGCGGCGCCGGCTGAGCGGCCGCTGTGGCAGAACGTGGTTTATTTCGGGCTGCTGGTGGGGATATTGGTGTTTGCGAACTGGGGCCGGCCGGAGGAGGGGTCGGGCTTGTGGTGGGCGATCTGGTCGCACAAGTGGTTGATTACGGCGGCGGCGGGCGTTGGGTTGGGCGTGGTACTGGTGCGGTGGTTTGCGGTGGCGTGGTGGAAGGTGGCGTTGGCCGTGGCGGTTGTCGCGGCGCTGGCGGTGGCGTTTCCGGGATCGCCGACGGTGGCGTTTGTGGCGGCGGCGGTGGGTTTGTCGGCGGTCGCGTTGAGCGGTCCGCAGCCGATGCGGGAATGGGCGGGTTCGACGTGGGAGTATGCGAAGCTGATTCTGCCGCTGTTGTTTATCGGCGTGCTGATCGCCGGGGCGTTGCTGGGCCGGCCGGGCCATGAGGGGTTGATCCCTTCGGAGTGGGTGGCGTGGGCGGTTGGCGGGAATTCGGTGTGGGCGAATTTGTTTGCGGCGGTGGCTGGGGCGTTTATGTACTTTGCGACGCTAACGGAGGTGCCGATTTTGCAGGGTTTGATGGGGGCGGGGATGGGCAAGGGTCCGGCGCTGGCGCTGCTGCTGGCGGGTCCGGCGTTGTCGCTGCCGAACATGCTGGTGCTTCGCGGGATCATGGGGACGGGCAAGACGGTGGTGTACGTAAGTTTGGTGATTGTGATGTCGACGATCAGCGGAATCGTATTTGGAGCCATATCATGAAGAAGATTCAGGTTTTGGGTACCGGGTGTCCGAAGTGCCGCAAGCTGGCAGAGCAGGCGGACGAGGCGGCGCGGTCGCTGGGGATTGAGTATGAGTTGGAGAAGGTGACCAACATCAATGACATCATGAACTTCGGCGTGATGGTGACGCCGGCGCTGGCGGTGGACGGGGAGGTGAAGGTTTCCGGCAAGGTACCGAGCGTGGACGAGATCAAGGACATGCTTCGTTAACGAAAGGGATGCGTCGTGAAGACAGTGATTAAGATCGCGTTGGTTGGTTTTGTGATCGTCAGCGTTGGGTATTTGATTGCCCAGGAGGCGGACCGGCCGGAGTCCTGCGTCGGCTGCGAACTGCCGAAGGGTTCGTGCGAGCAGTGCCCATCAGCGACCACGCAGGCGGTCCGAGGGACGGAATCGGGCTCGGATCAACCCGCGAGCCAACCCGCTGAGGAGACTCGCAAGCTGATCGTGTATTATTTCCACACCTCGCAGCGTTGCGTTTCGTGTCTGAAGATTGAGAAGTACACGCGGTTGACTCTCGAGAACGGGTATCGCGAGGGGCTTGAGAGCGGTCGGATCGCGTTCCGGCAGGTGAACGTCGAGGAGCCGGAGCACCGCCACTTCGTCAAGGATTACGAGCTCTACACCAAGTCGGTGGTTCTCGTCGAGGAGGTCAACGGGGAACAGAGGCGGTGGGAGAACCTGCCGGAGGTCTGGACGCTGCTTGGCGATCAGGCGGCATTCGGCGACTACGTTCGCAGCCGCGTCAATGACTATCTTGAGGCACCGTGATGGAAGGTTTCATTCTCGCTTTGGCCAGCGCGGTGTGGCTTGGGGTACTGACGTCGATCAGTCCGTGTCCGCTGGCGACGAACATCGCGGCGATTTCGTTTATCGGTCGGCGGGTCGGCCGCATTCGAATGGTGCTGCTATCGGGGTTGGTTTACACGCTGGGGCGCTCGATCGTCTATGCGGCGATTGCGGCGATGCTGGTGCTGAGCCTTTTGTCGATTCCGGGGGTTTCGAACTTTTTGCAGACGTATATGAACAAGCTGCTTGGGCCGGTCTTGATCGTAGCTGGGATGTTTCTGCTCGAACTGATCGCGTTGAGTGTTTCGGTGGGGCCGGACGGGCAGAAGCTTCAGCAGCGGGTTGAGCGGCATGGGCTGCTGGGTGCTTTAATGCTGGGCGTGGTGTTCGCGCTGACGTTCTGTCCGGTGTCGGCGGGCTTGTTTTTCGGCGGGTTGGTTCCGCTGTCGCTGGAGCATCGTTCGTGGCTGGTGTTGCCGGTCGTTTACGGGGTCGGGACGGCGGTTCCCGTGTTGGCGTTCGCCTTGCTGATCGCCACCGGGGCCCGGTCGGTCGGCGCGGCGTTCGATCGCCTGACGCAGTTCGAATGGTGGGCGCGGCGTGTTACGGGCGTGGTCTTCGTGCTGGTGGGCGTTTACTATTGTCTACGATACATCTTTGGTATCCTCTAAGTTGTGGCAAGAGGCAGGAGTGTTGGAGAAACGGCGATGAACGAGGACCAGATCAAGCGGGCGGTACGGGATGGTTATGCGAAGGTCGCGCGGAAAGGCGGGTGTTGCTGTTCGCCGAAGACGGGTTGCTGCGGCGGGAGTCCGGCGGAGCGGATCAGCAAGAGCATCGGCTACAGCGAGGAGGAGTTGGGCCAAGTGCCTGAAGGGGCGAACCTGGGTCTGGGCTGCGGCAATCCGCTGGCGTTGGCGGCGTTAGAGGCGGGCGAGACGGTGCTGGATCTTGGGTCGGGTGCGGGGTTTGACTGTTTCCTGGCCGCGAAGCGCGTGGGTCCGAGCGGGCGGGTTATCGGGGTTGACATGACGCCGGAGATGGTCGAGAAGGCGCGCGAGAGCGCGCAGTCCGACGGTTATTCCAATGTTGAGTTTCGGCTGGGTGAGATTGAGAACCTGCCCGTCGACGACGGGTCGGTTGACGTCGTGATTTCGAACTGCGTGATCAATCTGGTGCCGGACAAGCAGCGGGCGTTCAAGGAGGCGTATCGGGTGCTCAAGCCGGGCGGACGGCTCATGGTTTCGGACGTGGTGTTGAACAAGCCGCTTCCCGAGTCGGTGCGGGAGTCGGCGCAGGCGTACGTCGGGTGTCTGGCCGGGGCTGTGTCGGAGGCGGAGTACCTGGGTGCGGTCGAGCAGGCCGGCTTTGGGGGTATCGAGGTCCGTGAGCGGCAGGCGTTTCCTATCGACGTGATGCTCAACGATCCGACCGCGCAGGCGGTCCTTGAGACGCCTGAGGTGTCGGAGGCGGACCTTTGCGCGGCCGGGGAAGCCGTGGTCAGTATCAAAGTGTTCGCAGTCAAACAGGAGGATCGGGCATGACGGCTGGCGCTCGCATCGACGCTGGGGTCTGTGGATTTGTGACCAACGTGGAAGTTTCCACCGAGGACGGGCAGTTTGTGCGGTTTGGGATCGAGAGCACGTGCGAGAAGATCCGGGCGTTGGCCGAGGCCATTGAGCAACTGGGTCCGGTGGACGCGTATCAGGAGATCAGTCCGGGCGGCGGCAGCCTGGTGTTGGCGGCGGCGCGTGCGGTGCTGTCCGGCTGTTGCGCCGGATGCGCGGTTCCGGTCGGGATTTTCAAGACGATGCAGGTGGGGGCGGGTCTGGCGTTGCCGAAGGATATCACGATTTCCATCGCGAAAGAGGGGTAACGTGAGCAGGCCGATCAGAGTTTTGTTTCTGTGCACGGGGAACTCGTGCCGGAGTCAGATGGCTGAGGGGTGGGCGCGGGCGCTGCATGGGGAGCGCTTTGAGGCCTACTCGGCGGGGATTGAGGTTCACGGGTTGAATCCGCAGGCGGTGCGGGTGATGGCTGAGGTTGGCGTGGACATCAGCGGGCATCGGTCGAAGCATCTGAGTGAGTTGAGGGACGTGGATTTCGACTACGTGGTGACGGTGTGCGACGACGCCCGCGAGAGCTGTCCGGTTTTTATCGGCGGAGCGACGGTGTTGCACGTGGGTTTCGACGATCCGCCGCGGTTGGCCCGCGAGGCCAAGTCGGAGGGGGAGGCGCTCGACCACTATCGCCGGGTTCGGGACGAGATCCGGGCGTTTGTCGAGCGGCTTGACGAGGCTCTCAGCGAAGCGCAAGGGGAGTGACAGGCCGTTAGGGGCTGAAGTCGCGGCCGCCGGGCAGGTCGACGACGTAGATGGGTCGGTCGCCGGCGGCGGTCTGGGCGTGGAGGATTTTTACCTGATCCCAGTACCAGAGGTTTCGGAACTTGTCGTCCTGGATGTAGTCCATGTAGGGCATGGTGGAGTCTTTGGTGTTGAAATCGACGACGATATCGACGCCGGCGTCGCGGAGGTAGTCGAGGACGTTTCCGCCGCTGTAGAGGAAGTCGGCGTACTGGCGGGAGTTCATGAGGCCGTCGAGGTTGATGAAGGTCTGGTCGGTGAAGTAGGCGAGTTCACCGGCGTTCCAGGAGGCGAGGACGGCGTCGGCTGGGATGTGGCGGTTGATCCAGTCGGTCAGTTCGAGTCGTTCGACGTGGATGTCGTGGAGGTCGCCGCCGCGGATCAGGACGATGGTGCGGGAGACCTGTCCGACGAGGAGCACCGCCAGGAGGGCTGCGACAAGTATCTGCGAGGCCCTGGCCGACATGACGGGGGAGCGGTACCATCGTTCGATGGCCCAGGCGAGGCAGAGGATCCAGGTCAGGAACAGCCAGGAGTAGTACCACGGGTCGATGGAGAACTGGACGAGCACGACGACCATGACGGCGAGGTGGACGAGGCTGGCGGCCAGCATGATAACGCAGACGCGGCTAAAGGCGCTGGCGCGGTCGGATCGGTCGACGGCGCGGCTTCGCAGGACGCGCAGTCCGGCTGGGATGATCAGGACCAGCAGGGCGACGATCTGGAGGGTGCTGTCGATGGCTTCGGGGGCGGATTCGCCGAAGAGGCGTTCGGGTCCGCCGGAGAGGGTCTTGAAGAACATGCCGAGCGAGAGCAGCGTTCTCTCCCAGAGGGCGAAGCCGTCGAAGAAGAAGCTGGCGTAGTACTGTTTGATCGTGCCGGAGACGGGCGTGGGCGTGCCGAAGTAGGCGAAGTTGGCGGCGAAGAGGAGCGCTCCGGCGGCGATGCCGGGGCCGACGGTGCAGAGGGCGACTTTGGCTGGGCGGCCGCCGAGGTAGATTCCTCGTCCGACGACGACGGCGGCGAGGACGATGGAGACGACGGCGGAGTCGAGGCGGGTCAGGCCGTTGGCGGCGAGCAGCAGGCCGATCCAGAGCAGCAGTCGGGCGGGCGGAGCCGTTCGCGAGGAGAAGAGCTGCAGGATCAGTACGGCGGTCGCGGCGGCGACCAGGGCGTGGAGGCTGTTTTCCATGCCGAGCATGGCCGGCTGAAGTCCGAGCATGTAGGCGGACCAGAGGATGACGGCGGCGACGGCGACGACGGGGGAGGCCCATCGCCGCAGGCCGTGCAGCAGGACCAGTCCGGTGGCGACGTTGAGGGCGGCGCAGAGGGTCAGGACGGTCCGCAGGAGGATTTCCTTGTCGTGGATGGCGGAGGCGAGGGCGACCAGCAGTGCCGCCCATAGCGGCTGAACGCCGTTGGTGGCGTTGATGCCGTCGAAGGTGGGGAAGCCGTAGCGGAGGGTGTTGACGGCGAATTCGAGGTAGAGGAAGACGTCGTCGTTGGTGATGGTTCCGAGCAGCATGGGCAGGGAGGCGAGCCAGGCCCAGGCGAGCTGGTAGAGCCCGACGGCGGCGAGCAGGACGCAGCCGACGGCGAGCGATCGGGCGCCGACGGTGGGTTGGTCCCGGTCGGCGAGCATGTTTGCGGTTCCCTGTAGTGGTATGCCCCCTTGTGTCATCAGCGGTTCCTCGTCAAGCGTATGTCGTGGATCAAGCATGGGATTATACCAGGGTTTGTCGGGCAGGGGCAATAGCGGTCGGTGGGCCGGGGCGGTCGATGGGAGGAGTCCGCCGAGGGCGGGGGCCCTACATGCGGGGGCCATTGTTATTGACAGGTTGCCGGGCGGGCGGCTATGGTTTGAGGGAGGTAAGTGGCGTTTGACCCTGCGTTGGCGAGAGATCGATGTTTCGGCTGTTTGGATCGTTCAGACCGTATTTTTTCCTGCTGCCCGCGGGGATGATTCTGTTTGTCTTTCACCTGTTTCCGCTGGCGATGGTGGTGTGGATCAGCCTGTTTCGCGACTGGCGGACGGCGGATTCGGCGTACGTGGGGCTGGACAATTATCAGCGGATTTTCGAGTCGGGCGAGTTTGTCCGGTCGCTGGGCATCAGCGTGTGGTACGCGTTGGGCACGATCCCGGCGACCATCGCGCTGGCGCTGGTGTTCGCGGTGTTGCTTGGCCGCAAGAAGCGGCTGGCGGGGGTGTACCGGGTGGCGTTTTTTTTGCCGTTTATCACCTCGACGGTGGCGGCGGCGGCGGTGTGGAAGTGGATTCTTCACGTGGATCAAAAGGGGCTGGCCAACTCGCTGCTGGCGGCGTTCGGCGTGGGGCCCGTGCGATTCACCGAGAGTTCGACGGGGATTTTTGAGCTGGCGTTCGGCGGCGAACTGCCGATCGTCGGCGGCGGGCCCAGCCTGGCTTTGATCTCGGTGATGCTGTTCGCGGTGTGGCACACGTTCGGGTTCTACGTGATCATTCTGACGGCGGGGATGGGTCAGATTCCGAAGGAGACGTACGAGGCGGCTTGGCTGGACGGGGCGGGACCGGTGCGGTCGTTTTTTTCGATCACGCTGCCGCTGTTGCGTCCGGTGATCGGGTTTCTGGTGGTTATTTCGACGATCGCGGCGTTTCAGACGTTCAATCAGATTTACATCATGGCCCCGGCTGAGCGGTTGAACTCGGCACGGAACGCGACGATGTACATTTTCACCGAGTTCTGGAACTATCAGCGGTTCGGGACGGGCGCGGCGGCGTCGGTGGCGTTGTTCGGGGTGCTGCTGGTGTTGACGGCTTTGCAGCTTCGCGTTTCGCGGAGGAAGGACTGAGTGGTGCGGTTTTGGCGGTTGATGGTCAATGTGGCGATCGAGCTGGTCATTCTGGCGGGGGCGGCGTTTTGCGTGCTGCCGTTTTTCTGGATGCTATCGACGTCGCTCAAGACGCCGGCTGAGATCACGCTGGTTCCGCCGCCGGTTCTGCCGGAGCATCCTCAGTGGTCGAACTATCCGAACGCGTTCGTTCGGGCGGCGGACATCGGGGTGCCGTTTGTGCGGTGTTTTTTCAATTCGGCGGTGGTCGGGATCGCGGTGACGGCGGGCGTGCTGGTGACGGCGGTGCTGGCGGGGTTCGCGTTCAGCGTGCTGCAGTTTCGCGGGAAGAACGTGCTGTTTCTTTTGTTCCTGGCGACGATGATGATTCCGTTCGAGGTGAGTCTGATACCGAACTTCTTCATCATCGACTACCTCGGCTGGTACGACACGTACGCGGCGCTGGTGGTTCCGTGGACGGCGTCGGCGTTTTCGGTGTTTTTTGTTCGGCGGATGTTTGACGGGTTGCCGCGTGAGATGTACGAGGCGGCGCGGCTCGACGGCTGTTCCGATCTGCGGTACCTCTGGTCGATCGGGGCGCCGATGATTCAGCCGGCGTTGATCACGATCGCGGTGTTCGCATTTTTGGGGAGCTGGAACGCGCTGGTCTGGCCGCTGGTGGTGACAAGTTCGCCGGATTTGTCGGTGATTCAGAAGGGGTTGGCGTCGTTCATCGAGGAGGCGACGACGCATTACCATTTGCTCATGGCGGCGGCCACGCTTACAATTTTGCCGATCGTCATCTTGTACCTGCTGGCCCAGCGGTGGTTTGAGCGGGGCGCCGAGCAGATGACGACGTAGGATTGGCTGAGGGTTTCCTGTCGGAAGCTTCAGGAGAACGCACATGCACCGCCGGTTGGCTTTGATTTTGGTGGGTTTCACTCTGGTTCTTTGTGTCGCCGGTTGCCGCAATCGCGAGGCCGCGGCGAAGGAGGACGTTCTGGTGTTCTGGCATACGCAGAGCGACCGGAACGCGGCGGCGCTGCGCGAGATCATCGAGGCGTACAACGCGTCGGGTCCGGCGATGGCGGTTCGCGAGGAGTACGTGGGCGATTACGACACGCTGTACAAGAAGACGATCACGGCGCTGGCGGCGCGTCGGCCGCCGGATCTGGCGGTGGCGTATGAGAGCATGGTGGCGGACTACATGAAGTACGACGCGGTGTCGGATCTGGGCGGGTATCTGCAGGATGATTTGTCGGCTGAGGACCGGGCGGATATCTATCAGCCGTTTGTCGACTCGAACCGGTTTGCCCAGTTCGGCGGCAAGCTGCTGTCGATGCCGTTTACCAAGAGCGTGTTGATGCTGTACTACAATCGGGACATGCTCAGGCAGGTCGGCCGCAGCGAACCGCCGGCGACGTGGGAGGAGTTTGTGGCGGCGTGCGAGGCATTGAAGGCGAAGCTCAATCTCACTCCTTACGCGTTTTCTCGCGATCCATCCACGTTCGACGGGTTGGTGTTTTCGTTCGGCGGCGAGGTGTTCGACTCGCGGACGCGGACGCCGCTTTTTGACGGGCCGGCGACGGTGAGCGCCTTTGGTCTGATCGACGCGGTGTTCGAGAAGGGTCTGGCCTATGAGGTGGCTTACGGTTCGTACGACGATCGAGCGGATTTCGGGAACGGTCGCGCGGCGTTTTTCATTCGGTCCAGCAATTCGTACCCTTACGCGGACGAGATGATCCAGGGCAAGTTTGACTGGGACGTGGCGGTGATTCCTCACGGGGCGGAGGCGGCGCCGGCGACGGTGCTGTTCGGGGCGAACATTTGCGTGTTCAAGTCGGACGAGCGGCGTCAGAAGGCGGCTTGGGATTTTATCGGGTATTTCATTTCGCGCGACGTGACGGCGCGGTGGGCCGCGGCGACGGGGTATCTGCCGATTCGCCAGTCGGCGCTCGAGGCGTCGCCGCTGCGGGAGTTTCTGGCTGAGAAGCCGGCGAAGCGGCATACGATCGAGGCGATTCCGTACGCCAAGGCGGAGCCGAACGTTCAGGGCTGGCAGGAGGTTCGCGACGCCATGGACCGCATCACAGCGGAGGTCATCAATCAGAGGCTGACGGCGCAGGATGCGGCGGTGGAGCTTCAGGCGGCGGCGCGGAAGATGCTGAGTCAGTAGGTTCGGCGGGTTGGATGGCGGTCAGAGAGAAGACTGGCACGGAGCACGCGGAGGAAGAGGAGGAAGAGGAGAAGTCAGTAGTCAGTAGTCAGAATGAAGAAAGAAGACTTCGCCGAGGGCGACGGAGCCACATTTCGAAGGTCGTTGTTTTCATCTTTCATCTTCCTGGCCTGTCCGCGTGTTCCGCGTGATCCGTGCTGTTTTCTTCCGGACAACCGTTTAGTCAGAAGGCAATGTCCCATGAGTTGCCTCGTCGGGTATAATGGGTTGGGCGATGAGACGGGTGATTCGTACAATCATCTTTGTCGTTGTGCTTCTGGTGGGTATTCCGCTGGCGGTTGTGGCTGCGTTTGTTGCCTGGGGGATGCAGGACATCGCGCCGTGCGATGACAGCGACCTGCAATTGACCCGGTTGGAGGTTCCGGAGGAGGAGAACGCATTTCCGGTCGTACTTAAGGCCGGTGAGGCGATGTTTGTTCCCAGATGGAACATGCATCCTGCTTCCCAGCCGACGAACGGCGGTCCTATCGGCCGGCCGCCGGGAGCCATCGGGGAAAGCGACTTTCTCGGAGCGTTTGGGGTCGGTGAGGGCGTGGGTTACTGGGAGGCGATTCTGGAGATCGCTTGCGGCCGACGTTCCAACGACGCTCTGGCCGAAGAAGCGCTCCGCCGCAACGGCCAAGCCCTTGACCTGTTCGATCAGGCCCTTGCGCGTCCGTATCTCCAGTTCCCAAGCAGCGTATACGACCCCGAGTTCGTGTCGCCGTTCCTCAGCCATTCGTCAACGCTTGTCCGCCTCGCGCTGCTTCGTGCCCGGATGACCCTGGCGGACGGGGATCCACAGCAGGCCGTCGAGCAGGTTGTGAAAATCCTGCGTTTCGGGCGCAGCGTGCGGAACGCCCAAGGCACGGTGATGTGCTACTACGTCGGTCTGGCCATCGGAGATCGGGCAACGGGAGCGCTTCGGGCGTGGACGGGCGATTCGCGGGTTACCTGTGAGATCCTGTCGCCGTACATGGTCCGGCTTGAGGACATGCGGCCGGGTTCGGACGGGCTCGCCGACGCCATTCGCGGTCAGTACCGGTGGCAGCTTAACGGACTTGATCTGGAGATCGACCGGGTGCTCCGCAGGTCCGACGAATGTCGGTTCGTTCCCGCGGCATTCCGCTATCATCCGAACGAGACCAGGAAGATGCTCACAGACATGTGCCGCGACTACGTCCGCTATGTCACCGGATCGGGGCGGCGACCGGCGCCGACGTTCGAGCCGTTCAATCCGTTCAAAGACGGACGGCTCCCAAGAGCCCTTCAGCCTAATTCTCTCGGCACGGAGATGTTCGGATATTTGGGTTACAGCATCGACAGCATTGTGGTTTCCAAGGCCCGTTCCGCCAATGAGATCTCCGCTGCGCAGGCCTGCATCGCGCTGCGGTGTTATTTCGATCGCACGGGACGGTTGCCGGAGACGTTGGATGAGCTTGTGCCTGAGTATCTTCACGGTGTGCCGGTTGATGAGTTCGATGGGATGCCGTTGCGGTACGATCGGGAGCGGGGCGTTTTGTATTCGGTGGATCGGGATCTGGTTGATTCCGGTGGCGTGGAGGGGTCGGATGATCGGTCATGGGTCATTGAGCTGCCCGGGTTGGAGGGCGGGAAGAAGGCGGCGGCACCGAGCACGCGGGACACGCGGAGGGGACGGAGTAGGTAGAGAACGGAGGATGGTGCGTCGGGACGGCGCACCCACCCGCCTGCGCGGGAATGACAGAGGGGGAAGTGTCCGCCGCTCCGATGAGGCGAGCGTGCCCTTCCGCTCGGCGAGAATCGCTGCTTGCTCCCGGTGTGGGGCGTGGGTATGATGTGGAGGTCGGTTTGTGCCGATTTCGGGGATCCTGTCGCGGAGGGCGTTCGACGACGGATGGGAGGTGCCGTATGCTGGCGGTGTTATGGAACGATTACGTGACGCTGATGCTGCTGAACGCGGCGGCTGGGCTGTTTCTGGTGGCGTGTTACGCGTGGTGGGGATTGACGGATCCGGATCAGAAGCGTTGGGCGCCGGGGTTCGCGGCGAGCGGGCTGATCGCTCTGGCGACCGGGTTGCACATGTCGCTGACGTGGCCGCTGGACTACCAGGGCGGGATATTCAACATCGCGTACGGGGAGACGTCGGCGCTGTTCGGGGCGATTTTGTTGGGTACGGCGCTGGCATTGTGGATGAACTGGGGGCTTTTGAGCATCGGGATTTACTCGCTTTTCGCCGCTGCGCTGGCGGTGGTGGTCGGGGTTCGGATCATTCATCTGGGCCTGACGGCTCAGCCGCTG
>Ga0123333_10003152_pt1 | contig 16235 bp, 14 predicted proteins | sample BioC12SIPDNA_3_FD_89957 | JGI IMG/M metagenome (GOLD analysis project Ga0123333, IMG submission 89957) | Anaerobic biogas reactor microbial communites from Washington, USA - Biogas_R2_B C12 SIP DNA | ecosystem: Engineered > Bioreactor > Anaerobic > Unclassified | place: Washington, USA... | reverse complement strand
GGAAGCGTAAGCTCTCGCACGGGATCCGCGGTCCATGGCCCGGTGAAAGTGGTTGGGGCGATCTAGCGTGCGGATCAGGGCGATCGTAGGGTATGACGGCACCGGATACGGGGGGTTCCAGATTCAGGAAAACGCACCCACGATCCAGGCCGAGATCGAACAGGTGTTGGAGCAGCTGACCGGGGATTTCACCCGGATTTTGGCGGCAGGGCGGACCGATGCCGGAGTTCACGCGGAAGGACAGGTCATCGCGTTTGAGACGCAGTGGCGGCATTCCATCCCCGAACTCCAGCGCGCGATGAACGCGCTGCTGCCGGAACAGATTGCGATCTTTGACTTGGCTGAAGTAGCGGGCGGTTTTCATCCGCGCTTTGACGCGGTGCGCCGTACCTACCGCTACACGATCTACCGGGGCGCGGTACAGCATCCTTTGTGGGTGCGTTACAGCCTACATGTGGGCGACCGGTTGGATCTGGAGGCGATGGCGAGGGCGACGCAGTGCCTGGTGGGAACGCACGACTTCCGGGCTTTTGGTTCGCCCCCTCAAGGTGAGAACGCAGTTCGCGAGGTATTCCGGGCGGAATGGACATCGCAAGAGCCGTGGCTGTATTTCGATATCGCGGCCAATGCCTTTCTGTATCGTATGGTGAGGATTCTGGTGGGCACGTTGCTCCGGGTGGGACGTGGAGCGTTGACGCCGGAGGAGTTCGCTGAGATCCTTGAAACGCGGAATCGCGAGACAGCCGGGCCGGCGGTGGTCGCACAGGGCCTTTGCCTGAAATCTGTTCTCTATGAGGTTTGACGACCGCGCTTATTCTCAGATAGGGAGTCTGTAAAAAGTGAAGAACATCAGAACGCACAAAACATACGTCGCCAAGCCCGGCGAGATCGAGCGGGCGTGGTACGTGGTAGATGCGACGGACCAGACCCTCGGCCGGTTGGCGACGCGAATTGCCAGCATCCTGAGGGGGAAGCACAAGCCGTCCTACACCCCGCACGAGGATGTCGGCGATTTCGTGGTCGTTATCAATGCCGAGAAGGTACGGGTGACCGGCCGCAAGCTGGATCAGAAGATGTACTACTGGCATACCGGGTATCCCGGGGGCATTCGGGGGATCCCGCTGCGTCGCCAGCTTGAGCTGCATCCGGATCGCGTGATCCAGCATGCCGTCAAGGGTATGCTGCCTCGCGGCCCGCTGGGACGTCGCCAGTTGAAGAAGCTGCGGATCTACGCGGGGCCTGAGCATCCCCATGGGGCACAGCAGCCCCAGCCGCTAGAGCTCTAAGGAGATGTGAATGTACTACGAAGGATTGGGACGTCGCAAGACATCGACAGCACGGGTTCGCTTGCATCCTGGCGGGAGCGGCCAGGTCGTGGTAAATGGGAAGCCTTATCGCGAGTACTTCGGGCGTGAGGACGACTGGCGGAACGTGTCGCAGCCGCTGGTGTTGACCCAGAACGAGAGCCGGTTCGACGTGACCGTCACGGTTAGCGGTGGGGGCATCACCGGGCAGTCAGAGGCGATCCAGATGGGGATCTCCCGCGCGTTGCTGGAGGTGAACCCAGATTTCCGCCCGGCTCTGCGTAAGGCCGGTATGCTGAGCCGTGATGCTCGCGAGAAGGAGCGGAAGAAGCCAGGTCTCAAGCGCGCTCGCAAGGCACCTCAGTACACCAAGCGTTAGGCGCCTGGTGGCGCGTCACACAGGCTGCTTCCGTGGCAGGTAATGGGTGACAGCGTTTCGAGCGCTTTGGTCAGTGTATCAGGGTAGGCAGGGATTGTACCTGCCTACCCTTTTCGTTGGTGAGGCCTGCCTTCGCGGCACGCCAGCCACGAAAGACCGGTGAAGGGGAGTTGATATGGCGAGTATCACGATCGTGGGCCTGGGGCCGGGCGCGGCGGATGATCTGACGCGTGCGGCATGGCAGGTTCTGTGCTCCGCAGAGGAGGTATGGCTGCGGACCCTCCGGCATCCTGTTGTGGCCGAGTTGCCCGGGGGCTTGAGCGTGCATTCCTTCGACGATGTGTACGAGCGAGCTGGCAGCTTTGCCGATGTCTACGCCGAGATTTCGGCGCAGGTGCTAACCCTGGGCCAGCGCGAACAGGGCGTCGTTTACGCAGTGCCCGGGCATCCGATGGTCGGAGAGGCCACGGTCTTGCAGATCGTGGAGCAGGCTCGGGTCCAGAGCGTGCCCGTACGCATCGTTGCAGGGCTCAGTTTCATCGAGCCGGCTCTGACACTCCTGGAACGCGACGCGCTCGATGGGCTGCAGGTGGTCGATGCCCTGGATGTGCTGGCGCTACATCATCCGCCGCTCAACCCAGATGCACCGGCACTGATCGCCCAGGTCTACAGTCGCGCGATCGCCTCAGATCTCAAGTTGGTCCTGATGAACCAATACGGAGACGAGCATCCGACGGCCCTGATCGACGCGGCGGGGACTGCGTCCGAGCGCATCATGCACATCCCGCTGTACGAGATCGACCGGCACGAAGCGACCCCGCTCACGTCACTCTACGTGGCACCTCTGCCGGCAGTCACCAGCTTTGAGGGTTTCCAGGAGACGGTCGCGCGCCTGCGTTCGCCGGAGGGATGCCCCTGGGACCGGGAGCAGACGCACCAAAGCCTGCGGACGAACCTGCTGGAAGAGGCCTATGAGGTATTGGAGGCCATCGATGCCGACGATCCGGATGGCCTCCGTGAAGAACTTGGCGACTTGCTGCTGCAGGTCGTTCTCCACGCTCAAATCGCCGTTGAGGACGATGATTTCCGTATGACCGAGGTCATCGCCCAGATCGATTCCAAGCTGAAGCGCCGGCATCCCCACGTGTGGGGCGAAGTGGCGGTAGCCGGCGTGGGCGACGTAGTCACCAACTGGGAGGCGATCAAACGTCGCGAGCGTGCGGCAAAGGGCGCCGCCGATCGTTCGCTGCTGGATGGGATTCCGACGACGCTGCCTGCATTGGCACAGGCGGCCGCCTACGTCAGTCGCGCCGGTCGTATCGGGTTCAGCGGGGTCGAGACGCGCGGTGTGTGGGTCGACCTTCCCGATGACGTCGCGAGGCTGCTCGATAGGTTGATTGCGGCCCTGGGGGACGCCGTCGCTCGAACGGATGCGCCCGCTCCATCTGGGATGCATGACCCATCCGGGCCTCGCGAACCGGTCGGATCGCATGGCTTGCTGATGGAGACCCGGGAGGCCGTCGCGCGCCTGGGTGATCTGCTGCTGGTGCTTGCGGATTGGGCCCGGCAAAACGAAATCGACCCGGAGAGCGCCCTGCGTGAGGCGAATCAGAGGTTTGTAAGGCGGTTCCGCGTCATCGAACGGGCCATGGCAGATGGATCGCTATCGCTGGACACCCTGACGGTCGACGGTATCCGCCACCTGTGGGCTGAACACGAGGTGCCATAGGTAGGGCGCGGTCGCCAGAACACACGACTCCCGAACGCGGCATGTGTTCGGGAGTCGTGATGCAATCAGTAACGGTGTTGGATTCTCTCAAAGATACGGATCCAGGTCCTTAATCAGCGCCTGCTTGGACTTGTTCCCTACCATCCGCGCGACTTCCTGACCGTCCTTGAATAGAATCATCGTCGGTATGTTCATCACGCCGAACTGTGATGCCAGACTCGAGCTATCGACGTTGACCTTGACGATCGTGATGCGCCCGTCAAGCTCCTCGGCCACGGCTTCCAGTGTTGGCCCAAGCTTGCGGCATGGAGGACACCATTCGGCGAAGAAATCCACCAGCACCGGTATCTCGCTGCCGCCAAGGACTTCTTGAAAACTGTTTTCGTCGACTTGCTGAAGGCTTCCCATAATTCACACTCCTGTCTCCAATCGGCTTGGTAACTGGCCAAATGACGATAGATGCATAACCGGGGCCCAGAAGCAGAAGGTACCGGCGCAAATATGAGTAGATAAGTGAGTGCGCATCATCGATGGCCCGATTATCGCACGCCCAAGATCGTTGTCAAGAAGTGCGCTGCCTACCGATACTGTTATTCTATCGTCAGGTTGGGCGGTTGCAGTGTTGTCAGGGTATGCTATAATGGGGACAGTTGGACGGGCAGAACTGCCCGGGATTGGCCCTTGCCATACTGCTGGGTTCATCCGGACATCGGGCTTAGTGCCTGAAAGCCTGCCGACAGAACTATGACAACTGAAAACAACTGCGAAAACGCAGACTCCTCAGGCTCGGTGGTGGGGCCTGACCCTGAAGCTTCCGCAACGAAGTTGCCACGATGGGGAAGGCTCCGCATTGCCGAGAAGGTTATTGCCCAAGCCTCAGCAGCAGTGTGGCGGTGGGGTGCTGACCGCCAAGCTGTTACTGCTCTCGTTGGGCGCTACAGTGCTCACTTCTCTATCCTCGTTCTAGCACTTCTAGTCGGCTTCGTCGGGCGTATTGCGATCAGCCCCGAGGATGTCGTAGGTTCGGCTGCGCCCCGGTCACTTTTAGCACCGGCGGCTGCGGAGCCGGTTGTTACCCCGACCACGGAAGGCGTCGGGGGTCCCCTCTACTATGAGCCTGAGCGGCCCAGAGGCGTCGTCAGGCAGGCGATGCCGCTGACGACAATCCCTGACCGCGAGCGCCTCGAGGTGATCACCTACACCGTGCAGGAAGGCGACTCGGTCTACCTCATCGCCGAGAAGTTTGAGCTCTCCCCTTACACCATCGTGTGGTCCAACATGGAAGCGCTACAGGGCGCGCCTTGGCTGATTCAGCCTGGCCTGACGCTTGCCATTCCCCCGACAGATGGCGCTTACCATACTGTGATGGCTGGCGAGACGGTGGAGTCCATCGCCGAGCTGTACGAGGTTTCAGCAGATGACCTCAACAACATCTGGAACGATATCATGGTGGGCGAGCCCTTGGCCGAGGGCACGCTGCTCGTGATCCCGGGTGGGATTGGCGAGGATGTCGAATGGAATCCGCCGCCGCCCGACCCCACAGCGCCTGGAGTGGGCGTCGCCTCGGCCAGTTGGGGATACTGTGGCGCTACGGCTGTGTCCGGCTACGGTGCGAACGGGTGGTTCATTCTCCCGACCGGGTCGTATGCCGTTTCGGGATGGGTCTTTGGAGATCCTAGCAATCCTCGACATATCGGCCTCGACTACCGTTGTCGTCTGGGCGATCCCATCTATGCTGCGGACTCTGGCGTGGTGGTCTGGGCAGGTTGGAATGGCGGCTATGGGAACCTGGTGCGCGTGAGCCACGGCAACGGCTACGAGACTTACTATGCACACTTCAGCGCCTACGCCGTCAGTTGTGGTGATCCGGTGGTTCAGGGACAGATCGTAGGCTATTGTGGGTCAACGGGTTGGTCGACGGGACCGCACTTGCACTATGAGATCCGCAAGAACGGGGTTCCGCAGAATCCGGCGCTCTTCGAGCCCTAGACTACGCCCTGCACGACGCTCATGCCCAATACGCATCAGAAGTCTCCAGACTGGTCCAGCCCGTTGTTCGTGCGCGTGACCGCCCGCGTGGCTGCCTGGGTTTGGCGCTGGAACGACGACCGTGTTGGACAGCGCCCCGCTCTGGGGCGGCTGACCGCGCACGTCGCTCTGGTTTTGATGTTGGCCCTCTTGGTCGTCCTCGGTAGCCTTCAACTGGACTCGGCTGCATCGATTGTGCGCGTTGCAGACAAGGCTTTCTTCAGCAGCCTGGTTCAGAACGTCGATGCTGCCGCAGGTGCGTCCACGATCGTGGAGCGCCCCTACTATCGCGTGGCTTCGCAAGCCCGTATCGTACGGCAGGCCCAGGCCCACACGGCGATTCCAGAACGCCCCCGGCTGGAGATCATCACGTACACGGTGCAGGCTGGAGACACAGCCGAGACGATCGCTGCGAGCTTTGGGCTGCAGCCGACGACGCTGCTCTGGTCCAACCCCGAGATGGAGAAGATGCCCGACCTGCTGCGAGTGGGGCAGGTGCTTACGATATTGCCCATTGATGGCGTCTACCATACGATCGGCGTGAGCGATACACTGGAGAGCCTGGCGCAGACCTATTCGGTTGATGTTGAGTCGATTCTCACGTGCCAGTTCAACACGTTGGGCGAGGGGGGCTTGCTGGTGGAGGGGGAGCAGTTGATCATCCCCGGCGGAACCAAGCCTTATGAAGCGCGGCAAGTGGTCACGTACGCTGGGCCGGCGCCGAGCGAAAGCCGTGCAGAGGGGACGTTCCAATGGCCTGCCGGTGGTAGCATTACGCAAGGATACTGGTACGGCCATCGGGCCATCGACATCGGCGCGCCACTGGGAACGGCAATCTGGTCGTCGGACGGCGGTTATGTCAGTTTCACCGGCTGGACCGATATTGGCTATGGGTATCTCGTGGTCGTCGATCATAGCAACGGGTACGAGACTTTCTACGCGCACTTGAGTGACATCTACGTGCGCGAGGGTGAGGTCGTGAGATCCGGGCAGGTCATCGGTGCGATGGGGAGCACTGGCAACTCTACGGGTCCCCACCTGCACTTTGAAATTCGCTACAATGGGTTCCCGACCAATCCGTTGATCTATCTGCCGTAGCCCCGCACTTGGGACGACCGGCACGCTAGATCATGACTGATGCCACGCAGTGCCTGCGCGAGCCTTCGGGCTCGCGTTTTGTGTGACAGAAAGGGGGCGCAATGGAGCTCTCGGTCCACGAGACGCGCCAGCTCTACGATGATGCCGACAGCGTGCACGATTTCGATCACATCCTGCGTGTCCTGGCGCTGGCTGAACGTATCGCACGCGCAGAGGGCGCAGACCCGGAAGTGGTGCGGGTTGCAGCACTGCTCCACGACTGGGGACGTCACGAGGCGCAGGGTCAGGGCCGCAACCACGCGGACTTAGCTGCGGAGCGCGCCCGCGACCTGCTGATGGCGCGGGGCGAGCCCGTAGAGCGCGTGGAGGCGGTCGTACACGCAATCGCGGCGCACAGGTTTCGATCGATGCCCGAGCCCCAGACCCCTGAGGCGATGGCCTTGTTCGACGCTGACAAGCTCGATGCGATCGGCGCCATCGGGATAGCGCGAGCCTTCGCGTATGGCGGCGCGCATGGTCAGCGCCTGTGGGCGCCGTTGGAGGACGTCGACGCCGACCGGTGGGACCGCGCAGGCGATGAGCCCGATGTCCACACCCCGGTCCACGAGTTCGTGGTCAAGCTGTCGCGGATCAGGGACCGGCTCTATACGGCAACAGGGCGAGCGATCGCTGCGGAACGCCACCGCTACATGGAGGGCTTCTATCGCCGGCTGGACGCTGAGGTCGGCGGCGAGCTATAGACACTATGCGCGGCGGCCCGCGCTACGATTCTGCGGGCCGCCGCCTGCCACAGATGTCCTGATCCCGCGTCCTAGTCGCGACTCCGCAGGTGGGGGTAGAGCAGCACCTCGCGAATGGACTGATGGTCGGTGAAGAGCATAGCAAGCCGATCGATGCCCAAGCCGAAGCCGCCGTTGGGCGGCATTCCATACTTCATCGCCTGCAGGTAGTCCTCATCCATGGGTTGGGCTTCCTCGTTCCCGGCCGCTGACTCGCGGCCTTGCTGCAAGAAGCGCCGCTCTTGCTCAAAGGGATCGTTCAACTCGGTAAACGCGTTGCCCATCTCCATCCCACCTACAAACAACTCGAACCGCTCTACGTGGGTAGGGTCATCCGGTTTCTGCTTGGCCAGCGGCGAGATGTCGATAGGGTAGTCATGCACGAAGGTCGGCTCGATGAGGTTGGGCTCGGCTTCGCCTAGCAGCGCATCCACCAGGCGACCCCAGGTTGCATCGGCGGCGGCGTGGAAGCCCCGACGACGCATCTCTGCGCGGAGGTCAGCGGCCTCGGAGAACGCCACGTAGTCGATGCCGGTCTCTTGCAGGATCACATCGCGCAGGGTACGACGTCGCCAGGGCGGCGTCAGGTCGACGTTGTGCCCCTTGTAGGTCAGTGACACGCCCCCCAGCGTCCGCTGGGCGGTGTACGACAAGAGCTCCTCGACCGTCTCCATGATGCCATACAGGTCAGTGTAGGCGCAGTAGAACTCCAGTTGGGTGAACTCTGGGTTGTGCTTGTAGGAAACGCCCTCGTTACGGAAGTCGCGCCCGATCTCGTAGACTCGCTCGTACATCCCCACTAGGAGGCGCTTGAGATAGAGCTCGAACGAGATCCGCAGATAGAGCTCTTGTTTGAGCTGGTTGTGATAGGTCGTAAAGGGCCGAGCGGCGGCACCGCCATAGATTGGCTGAAGCACCGGAGTCTCGACTTCCAGGTAGTCATGCGCATCCAACCAGGTGCGCAATGCACCGATCATCCGCGAACGCGTGCGGAATATCTTGCGTACCTGAGGATTGACCGCCAGATCCGCGTATCGTTGGCGGTAGCGCTCTTCCACGTCGGAGAAGGCGCTGTAGCGGGTGACCTGTCCCTGCTCGTCCTCGTACTCCTTGGGGATCGGGAGGGGGGTGATAGCTTTTGCGAGCATGCGTACCTTCTGAACGTGCACGCTGATCTCGCCGGTGCGGGTGCGCATCATGGGCCCCATCGCTTCGACAAAGTCCCCGAGGTCGACAGTCTTCCTGAAGAGGTCGAAGGCTTCTTCCCCAAGATCATCGCGCCTGAGAAAGAGCTGGAGCTTGCCGCTGCCGTCCTCGATGTGCGCGAAAGCGACCTTGCCCATCAACCGGATACTGACCACACGCCCGGCGACGGTTACGTGCAGCGGTTCTGTCACTGTGGCGTCCATTGCCTCGAACGCCTCGACGGCCTGATTGGTGGTATGGGTTCGCTCTGCACGGTGAGGGTATGCCGGGACGCCGGCATCCTCGAGCCGCAGGATCTTCTCCAGACGTTGTAGTTCTAGGTCGTTAAGCTCCATGTCCACTCCTCGACGCTTGGTTGCCCTTGCTGACATGTAGAAAGAGCGTATGCAGCATAGCTGCACACGCTCTCTGTAGCGCCATCACATTTCGAACCCGCGGATCAGCGGGACAGAGTTGCCCACTGAAGAACTCTCCCACGGAGGTCCGCAGGGTGAGATGCCTAAGCGATCTCGATGACGGTGAAGACCAGGTCGCCATCGGGCGCGCGCACAACTGCCTTCTCACCGACACGCTTGCCCATCAGTGCCCGCCCTAGTGGTGACTCGTTCGAGATACGTCCCTTGCGGGGATCAGCCTCAGCAGAACCGACAAGGTAGTATTCCTCGTCGATGCTCTCGCCCTCCTCTCGCACGGTCACTGTGCTTCCAATCGTGACCAGGTCGGTGTCTTGGCCGTCCCTGTCGATGATTTGGGCCTTGCGGAGCTGCTCCTCCAGGTCGAGAATGCGGCCTTCGACAAACGACTGCTCTCGCCGAGCTTCTTCCAGCTCGGCGTTCTCGATCAGTTCCCCTTCACCTAGCGCGTTGTGCAACCGCTCCGCGACTTCCTGGCGGCGCGCGGTCTTCAGGTATTCGAGTTCTTCCTCCAGCGCCTGGTAACCTTCTGGGGTAAGGTATACGACACTGCGACTGCTATATGCCAACTTGTCCTCCGAGCTCGTGTCCTCTGGGGTCACGACAAATGAAAAAACCCGAGAGCTCAAGGGCGCTCACAGGTTGATGATATTTTACCACAGATCTACTTCTTGTAAAGCCGCAGTGGCTTCAAGACGGAGGCTACCGCCGGGATCGGGATGCCCCGCCAGTGGGTCACGCGGCGCGATAGAGGTGGGCAAGTGGCGCGGGTGTTTGCAGGGCCTCCTGTGCTCGCTCCTAGCTCTCAACGATGGCCTGGACCAGACGTCGAATCTGTTGGGTCCATAGGCTCTGCGGCTGCATTTCGACGATGGGACGTCCGTTGCTGACACTTTCATAGGCCAGATCGGGCACGGGGGGGATGGTCGTGAGCATCTTGCGGTGGAGAGTCTGCTCGATCATGTGGCGGCTGACGGCCCCTGCGACGGGTATGCGCTGTAGGAGAACGATGCGCGTCTTGTGTTGGCCCAGGCCCAACTCGTCGAGCGCTGCGAGCATCGCGCTGGCCAGTTCGAGGCTGATGCGATTGGGCTCCACGGTTACGATGATCCATCTGCAAAGGCGTAAGGCTTCCTTGTGGGCCTCCGACAGGCGCGCCGGCAGATCAAGCAGCACATAATCGTAGTCAGAGCTCAGGTAGCGCAGGATGGTGCGCACGTGCTCCTTGCTCATCTCGCCCGCCGCCCCTGCCGGCCTCGTGGTTCCGAGAAGTGCCCGGAGGCCCGAGGCGTGTCGCGTGATATGCCTTTCAAGGCTCTCCTTGGTGAGATACGACAGGGGATAATCAAGCAGATGGTGGAGCCCAGTGGAGTCCTCTCCGCCGCCGGCCTGGCCCAACTGGAGGGCCATGGTTGCGTTCCCTTCCTGAAGCTCTACGACGATGGTCCGGGCGTCGGCGTGCATGTGCTTGAGCTCCAGAGCCGTGTTGAGGGTGAGCGTGGTCGTCCCCAGCCCGCCCTTCGTCGGTAGGAACCCGATGATGCTGCCCCGATCTTCGGGGTCGCCGCCACTGACGGCTGGCTGCAACTGCAGCAGACTTTCGACACGCGCGACCAGCTCGCGAGGCTGAACTGGCTTCGTGAGGTAGTCGTTCGCGCCGGCCTGGATGCCCGCAACGCGGTCACTCACGCTGGCCTTAGCCGTGAACATCAGGATGGGAATGGTCTCCGTAGCGGGGTGGCTGCGCAGTCTGGCGGCGACCTCGTAGCCATCCATGTCCGGCATCATGACATCGAGGATGATGAGTGCGGGCTGAGCCTCGATGGCTTTCTGCACGGCTTGCTGTCCGCTCGCCGCGGCCAGTATGTCATAGCCCAGCCGTTCGAGCATGAGCCCTACCAGCTTGAGCGCGTCCACATCGTCGTCGACAATCAGAATGCTACGCGAGGTCATGGCTGTTGATCCTTTGCTCGGGGTGGCATGCACAGTTCTATTCTACTCTGTGGGCCCTGCTCCCACAATATCCTGCAGGCTATGCCGCGGGCATGAGCCGAGCGATGACGAAGCCCAGGACGGCGACGACAGCGACGATGGTGAGCCCGTAGCGCGAGGTTTGGCGCAGCGCGCCGCTTTCCTGGCCACTCAAGCCGACTGTGCTGCAGCCGACGATGATCTTGGCCGGCCCGAAGACAGAACCGACAGCGGCCCCGGCGTTGTGGAGCGCGATGACCAGGGGCACGTGAAGCGCCAGCGTGCGGGCTACCTGCAGCTGAAATGCGCCGAGGAGCACGTTCGAGTTGGTGTTGCTGCCGGTCATGAAGGCGCCCAATGCTCCGATGAACGGGCTGATGACGGGGAAAAAGCGACCAGCCAACGCGGCCATAGCCTCGGCCAGTTCGGACACCATCCCGGCCATTTGCATAGTCGTGGCCATCGCCATCATGGCCATGATCCCGAGGCTGGACTTTGTGCCGCTGCCTACTACGCCCTTGCGGATCTTGGCAGCGCTCCCCGGCGGCAGCGTGCCCCGAAGCCTGGCGATCAACAGCGCAGCCAGCGCAGCATAGATCAGCTGTGCCCCCGGATGTCCCAGCACCGAGATGCTCTTGGTGCGGTCTGCTGGGATCTGCGTCCCGTCGCGCAGGGTCAGGGCCGGCACGTCCACACTGAGTGTCCAGCGGTTCAGAAGGGTATCCAGAAGGGGGATGAAATTGACAGCCAGGATAATGCCTATGAGGATGGCGTAGGGTAACATTCGCACCGCAGTCTGCTTGATAGGGATCGGCGTGATTTCGTGCGTGGGGACCCGGCGACGCCGCCACACGGCCCAGACCCCGCCAGTGAGCAGCCCCGCGAGGGCACCGATGAGTGCACCGATATTGGCAAGATCGGCCGCGACCGCGGCGTATTGGGCTAGGCTCATCGCCAGCGCCATCGTCACAAGCGGCCATGCCTCGCTGCGCAGCGCTGTCTTACCTCCCGCAACCCATAACACTGCGAGCCCTGCCAGCAGGCAGACCACCGTCAGAATCGCCGCCATCCACGGCGCGATAAAGGACGCTTCGAGCCCGGTAGCAGATGTCAGCGCCTCGAACGAGGCCCCCAACGAACCAAACGATACAGCCCAGCTCTGCCCCATAGAGGGCATAACGACGGCTTCCAGTGGCGGGAAGCCCATTGTGACCATGATCGGGGCAACCACAGCCACCGGTACCCCATAGCCCCCGACACCCTGCAAGAACGAGGCAAACGCCCAGGCCAGCAGCAGGACCTGCAGCATTCGACCGGGTGATAGCTGCTGTAGCAGGTCGCTCATCGCTTTCAGGGTCCCGTCCGCTTCGGTAACCCTGAAGAAAAGCAGGGCGCCCCAGATGATATAGAGCACGTAGGCGGCTCTTGTGATGCCCTGGACCTGAGCCCACCAAAGCGCCTGGGGCGTTACGCCGAAGCGCAGCGCTGCAATCACTAGTGCCGCTAGCCATCCTGCTGCGCCTGCCTGTGCGCCACCCCAGCGCAGCCAGGCCATGAGAACCAGGATGATGATGAGCGGAAGAGCCGCGAGAAGTGTGTCCATGAACGCTACCTTGTGTTGAGTTAGGCCCATTGTAGCACAACGGGGAGCCTGGCAAGTACGAAAACAGGTGCTGCGTGAAGCAGCACCTGTAGCCGACTGTCGTGGCTGTGAGGTGACTCAGTTTTCGCCGTAGAGCTGGCTTTTCAGCGCCATCAGCTCGCGCTTGAATTGATCATCCTGCTCTAGCCTCGCCCGAACGCGTTCGTATCCATACAATACGGTGGTGTGGTCGCGTCCGCCCAGCTCTGCCCCAATCTGGGGGAGGGAAGCATCCGTCTCCTCACGCATCAGGTACATCACGATCTGCCGGGGCTGGGCAACGCGGCGTGTGCGACTCGGGCTGCGTATCTCCTCGACGCTCACGTTATAGAAGGAGGCAACCGTGCCGACGATGTCCTCCGCCGAGACCTCCGGGTGATTTGGCAGCAGGTCTGCCAACGCTTTCTCTGCGACCTGTTTGTCGAGCGGCATGTGCGTCAGACGGCTCATCGCCAGCACGCGATTGAGCGCTCCTTCGAGCTCGCGAATGTTGCTCTCGATGTTGGTGGCGATGTAGCTCAAGAGCGCGTTGGGGACGTCCACGCCCAGGCGCTCTGCCTTGGTTTGCAGAATGGCCATGCGGGTCTCGTAGTCGGGGGTCTGAATGTCAACAATCAGTCCCCACTCAAACCGCGAGCGCAAGCGCTCTTCGAGCGTGACCATGGCCTTGGGCACACGATCGCTGGTGAGTACGATCTGACGACCGTTGTCACGCAGGGCGTTGAAGGTGTGGAAGAACTCCTCCTGTGTGCTCTCTTTGCCGGCGATGAACTGGATATCATCGACGAGCAAGACGTCCGCGGTGCGGTATTTCTCACGGAAGTGTTCAGTCGTGTGCGTGCGGATGGACTCGATCAGGCCGTTCGTGAAGGTCTCGGAGGTGACGTAGAGGACGTGCATTCCCCTACAGAAGCACAGGTGGCCGATGGCATGCAACAGGTGGGTCTTGCCCAGCCCCACACCCCCGTGGATGAACAACGGGTTGTATGCCTCGGCAGGGGACTCTGCCACCGCCTGTGACGCAGCTTGCGCAAGCCGGTTGCTGGGGCCTACGACAAAAGACTCGAAGGTATAGTCGCTGTTAAGACCCGGATCGCGCGGAGCTTCCCGTGCTGGCATACTCTCCTCTTCCCGAAACAGACCCGTCGCCGGTTTCTCTTCACGTTTGGCATCCCAGACCACAAAACGCGCCTCGACCTCCTCGCCGGTCAGCCGCGCCAGCGTGCGCCTGATCAATGGGTACAGCCGGTTTTCCAACCACTCGACCGCGTAGCCGTTCTTGACCCCTACCACCAGGGTATTCTCGTTCTCAACGCCGAGGCAGTGCGTGTCCCGCAACCACATATCGAAGGTGGTCCGGGCCATCTTGAGTTCCAACTCCCCCAGACCCGCCTGCCAAATTCTCTGAGGATTCATATTAGTCACGCAGATCCCCTTGTATCGCTATGGCACAAAGAGTTCCCAGTATGAGCCGTCACCCATGCGTGTTACGGACGGGTGGTTCCTGCAGAAGGATGGTCACCCCACCAAGGACCCGAGAGGTGATGGGAGCCTCGGCCACGTTTCGCGTGGCGTTGGGATTGAGTCCCCACCATCACTGACATTCTACCAAAAAGAAGACGTCCTTGCAACGGCCAAGCGGCATCGGAAGCTTAAAAAGTGATAAACTTTAATACTGCGCATCCGTCTGTGGAATGCAACTATTCTGATCCATACCTGTACGTATCGGCGATTGTGTATCCCCAAGTATCTGGGGTTCGGCTTGTGGACAGCGCTGTGGATAACGCGTTGTGATTTGTGGTAACACCGTATTTTGTCCTTCCCGCTGCCGCCGCGTGTGCTTTTTTCGCGCGCCGTAATGCGCTGCGCTGCACCATCCTTCTCGCTGAGCGGGGAGTGCCGTGATCGTTGGTTCAAGGATGCCGATGATGAGTCTGGCTGTCACACTCACGCCTCGCTTGCGGGTCTGACCTGCGTCTGGTAATAGTCGCACAGATCCGTAATGCAGCACAGGTGACACCGTGGCTTGCGAGCAACGCATATCGTGCGCCCGTGTTCGATGACGTTCAGGTGAAAGGTATAGTAGAGAGCCTCGGGGACCAGAGCCTCGAGCAACCCATGCGCCTTCTCTCGGGAGGTTCCCTTGGGGATCAGCCCCAAGCGCCCGGTTACCCGGTGGACGTGCGTATCGACGGGAAAGGCCGGCCTACCCATGGAGAAGAGCAGGACGATGGCAGCCGTCTTGGGACCCACGCCGTCCAGGCTCATGAGCCAACCGCGTGCCTCTTCCAGAGGCTTGTCGCGCAGGAAGTCTAGCGATAGCTCCCCGGCACGCTCGGTGACCGCCCGTAGCGCGTTCTTGATTCGGGGCGCCTTGGTCGGCGCGAGGCCTGCTGGGCGGATTGCTGTCATCAGCTCATTTTCGGGCGCGTCGCGTACCTGCTCCCATGTGGGATAGCGCGCCCGCAGCTGCTGGAACGCAATGTCGCGGTTGTGGTCGCTGGTGTTCTGGCTTAGGATCGTGTTGACCAGAGCCGCTATGGGGTCAGTGTCGCGATCTGGCTCGCGTTCGCGGTCACCGTAGGCCTCGATCAGTCTGTGATGGATCTGTAGTGCACGCTCGCGCAGGGCATAGTGAAGTTCGCCGGTATCCGGCGAGATCTGCTCCTTCACTGGGTGCTCCTTCAGCGCCTTCATGGCGCGCCGAATCCACTCTTGTTCGGCCTCAAAGGTGAGGTGTTGCGCTGCTTCTTCCCAGGGGACCCAGACCGTGAAGAACTGCTGCTGATCGCTCTTGGGTCGGTCGACTTCCTGAAGAGCGGGCGTGCGCATGAGGTAATAGTGCTCGGTACGCCGGACGATGGTGTTTTTCCACAGGAAGGTGACCAGTTGCTCTCCCAGATCGGCGACGATCTCCAGATCGCCGTAACCGGCTTCTTCCCGCGCCTCGCGCATGGCGGTCTCTTCCGCGCCCTCGTGGGGCTCGATATGACCTTTGGGAAGGCGCACCTCGTCGCGGTCGGGACGGATCAGCAGCAGCACCCGGTCGCCGGTGGGATTGGCGATGACGCCCCCGGCGGCTCGATAGGTGGTGTTCCCTTCTGACAGCGGCATACCTTCCTCCTGCGGTTGCGCTCTCGGGGACGCCGACATGGCGTCCGGGAGGTACACGGCACACTATAGCCGCTTCCCGCCGGCTGGCAAAGCGGGCTACCCGAGGAGGCGGCGGTTCAACTCGCGTACCGACGTGGTGTGATGGTTAAGATCCTCGCGCAGGCGCGCGACATCGTTGCCATAGCGCAGACGGCGTGCCAGGAACGCAAAGGCTTCGCTGTCCACGGGCGGCACAGTCAGATCGCGGGCATTGCCTCGCACCATTCTGAGGCCATCGATGAGCCATCTCAGAAATGTGTGCGCCCGTCGCAACCGGATGTAGTCGGGTTCGGAGAGGATATGGGCCTCGGCCAGCGCCTGCATCGCCTCACGGATGTTGGTGCTGCGGAGGCCCGGAAGGGCGGCGCCGTGGGTGATCTGGAGCCCTTGAACCAAGTATTCCACATCGACCAGGCCACCGGGGCTGTACTTGGCGTTGAGGGTGCCTCCGGTCACAAGGTGGCGGATCTGGCGCTCGCGCATGGCGCGCATCGCCATCACGTCGAAGGCAGCGCCGTGGTAGACGTAGTGAT
>Ga0123333_10003151_pt1 | contig 16239 bp, 11 predicted proteins | sample BioC12SIPDNA_3_FD_89957 | JGI IMG/M metagenome (GOLD analysis project Ga0123333, IMG submission 89957) | Anaerobic biogas reactor microbial communites from Washington, USA - Biogas_R2_B C12 SIP DNA | ecosystem: Engineered > Bioreactor > Anaerobic > Unclassified | place: Washington, USA... | reverse complement strand
TCGACCTCGGCGACTGGCTCGAGGTGACGGGCACGCTGTACGCCACCAAGACCGGCGAGCTCACCGTCGACGCCACCGAGTTCCGCCCGCTGGTCAAGAGCCTGCGCCCCCTGCCCGACAAGCACCACGGCCTGGTCGAGAAGGAGGCGCGCTACCGCCAGCGCTACCTCGACCTGCTGGTCAACCCCGAGGTGAAGCGCGCCTTCGTGCTGCGCGCCAAGGCCATCGCCTTCATCCGACGCTACCTCGACGACCTGGGCTTCATCGAGGTCGAGACGCCGGTGCTGCAGGCGGTGCCGGGCGGCGCCGAGGCGCGGCCGTTCATCACGCACCACAACGCCCTCGGCTTCGACTTCCACCTGCGCATCTCGCTCGAGCTCTACCTCAAGCGCCTGGTGGTGGGCGGCTTCGACGCCGTCTACGAGATCGGCCGCAACTTCCGCAACGAGGGGCTAAGCTACAAGCACAACCCCGAGTACACGATGCTCGAGCTCTACTGGGCGGGCAAGGACTACCTCGACATCCTGAAGCTGGTCGAGGAGATGTACTCGAGCCTGATGCTCGAGCTGCTCGGCACCACCAAGCTCAGCTACCAGGGGTACGACCTCGACTTCACCCCACCGTGGCCGCGCGTCGACTACACCGGCGAGCTGGCGAAGCGCGCCGGCATGGGGTTCGACCCCCTAGACGAGCCGCGCCTGCGCGCCTGGGTCGCCGAGCAGCACCCGGGCGCCGCCGACGGCGAGCTGCCGCTGGCGGAGCGGCCGCTGAACCAGGTGTTCGACAAGCTCTACGACATCTACGTGGAGCCGCACCTGGTGGGGCCGGTGTTCGTGATGGACCACCCCGAGGCGATCAGCCCGCTGGCCAAGCGCCACCGCAGCCGCCCGGGGCTGGTGGAGCGCTTCGAGCCGGTGGCGGTGGGGATGGAGCTGGGCAACGCCTTCTCGGAGCTGAACGACCCGCTCGACCAGCGCCGGCGCTTCGAGCTGCAGCAGGCGCTGCGCGAGGCCGGCGACGAGGAGGCGCAGATGCTCGACGAGGACTTCCTGACCGCGCTGGAGTACGGCATGCCGCCCACCGGCGGCCTGGGGCTGGGCATCGACCGCCTGGCCATGCTGCTGGCCGACGTGCCCAGCATCCGCGACGTCATCCTCTTCCCGCTCCTGCGCCCCGAGCAGTGACGGCCACGGCGCGCGCCCGCGCGTCGGCGGCGTCGTAGCGCTGCTCGAGGGGGCGGAAGAGGCGCATCGAGAACTGCATCAGCGGGCCCACCGCCAGGGCGATCACCAGGGTGCCCACCCCCACGCTGCCGCCCATCAGCCAGCCGCTGGTCAGCACCAGCACCTCGACCAGGGTGCGCGCCGCGCGCACGCTCAGGCGGGTCATGCGCGCCAGGCCGATCACGAAGCCGTCGCGCGGGCCCGCGCCTAGGCCGGCGGTGAGGTAGAGGCCGGTCGCGACCCCAAGGACCAGCAGCCCGGCGCCGAAGTAGGGCAGGCTGGCGGCCAGCCCCTGCGGCGCCGGGAGGAGCTTCAGGAAGGCGTCGGTCCACACGCCGATCAGCAGCATGTTCAGCACGGTGCCGATGCCGATCTTCACCTTGGCGACGAGCGCCGCGAACAGCATCACCACCAGCCCGGCCAGGATCATCCCCTGCCCGAAGCTGAGCGGCGTGATCAGCGACAGCCCCTGGTGGAACACGTCCCACGGCCCCAGGCCCACGGCCGAGCCGCGCACCATCAGCGCGATGGCTAGGCCGTACACCACCAGCCCCACGTTCAGGTGCAGCAGGCGCAGGAGGAAGACCGGCAGCGTGGAGTAGGGCGGGCGTTGGAACACGACCGGCAGCCTACCGCGCCGGCGCGGCGCGCGGCGACGGGGCGGCGCCCAGCGCCACGGCGCCGCCGCCGCGCGCAGGGGCGCTGCCGCCCGACGCCGGGGGAGCGCGCGGTAGCATCGGCGGCATGCAGGGCGACACGGGCGGCTTCCCCGACTGGGTGCAGGACGCCGTCTTCTACCAGATCTTCCCCGACCGGTTCGCGCGCTCCGCGCGCGTGCCCAAGCCCGGCAACCTGGAGGCGTGGGACGCGCCCCCCACCGTCCACGGCTACAAGGGCGGCGACCTCTTGGGGGTGGTGGAGCGGCTCGACCACCTGACCGAGCTAGGCGTCACGGCGCTCTACCTCAACCCCGTGTTCGCCTCGGGCGCCAACCACCGCTACCACACGCACGACTACTTCCAGGTCGACCCCATGCTCGGCGGCGACGCCGCGCTCGCCGCGCTGCTCACGGCCGCCCACGCCCGTGGCATGCGGGTGGTGCTCGACGGCGTCTTCAACCACGCCAGCCGCGGGCTGCTGCAGTTCCACGACCTGCTCGAGAACGGGTCGGCCAGCCCCTACGTCGACTGGTTCCACGTCAACCGCTTCCCGCTCAACGCCTACGGCGGCGGGCCGCTCGGCTACGAGGCCTGGTGGGGCTTGCCGGCGCTGCCCAAGCTCAACGTGGGCAACCCGGCGGTGCGCGAGTTCCTGTGGCGCGTGGGCGAGCACTGGTTGGAGCGCGGCATCGACGGCTGGCGCCTCGACGTGCCCAACGAGATCGACGACGACGCGTTCTGGCAGGAGTTCCGCCGCCGCTGCCGCGCCGTGAACCCCGAGGCGTACCTGGTGGGCGAGATCTGGACGGGCGCCGAGCGCTGGCTGCACGGCGACATCTTCGACGGCGTGATGAACTACCCGCTCACGCGCGCGATCTTCGGGCTGGTGGGGCGCGATCTCGCCACCGACGAGATCGCCAGGAGCGGCCTCGACGGCGTCGAGGCGCTGGGCGCGAAGCGCTTCGTGAAGCGCGTGGAGGGGCTGCTGGGCGCCTACCCGCGTGGCGCCGTGTACAGCCAGCTGAACCTGCTGGGGTCGCACGACACCCCGCGCGTGCGCACGAGCCTGGGCGGCGACGGCGCGGCGCTGCGCCAGGCGTGGCTGCTGCTGTTCGCGCTGCCGGGCGCGCCCTGCGTCTACTACGGCGACGAGATCGGCCTCGAGGGCGGCCACGACCCCCACTGCCGCGCGGGCATGCCGTGGGGGCGGCGCGACGCCTGGGACGAGGAGCTCTTGGCCTTCATGCGGCGCCTGATCCGCCTGCGCACCGAGCAGCCGGCGCTGCGCCGCGGCGAGACGCGCCTGAGCGCGCCGCGCGACGACCTGGTGGTGGTGGAGCGGTGGCTGGAGGGCGGGGACGGCGCGGGCGCGGTCGGGGGGCGCGGCGCGGCCTCCGACGCGCGCGCCGCCGGGCAGCGCCTCTACGCGCTGGTCAACACCGCGGGCGCGGCGGCCACCGTGCCGGCGGCCGCGCTGCCGCCGGGGCGCTACCGCGACCTGCTCTCGGGCGGCGAGGTCGTGCAGGCGCGCGGCGCCGCGCTGGTGCCGGCGCGGGGCGGGGTGTTGCTGGCCCCGTGGTCTTGAGGCGAGCCAGCGCCTGCGCCCGGCGCAGAGCGTAGCGAGGCTCGTTCACGGAGCCTCGGATGCTCGTTGAAGGATAGCTGCGGAAGCTTCGACGAGCACCTGAGGCTCCGCGAGGGGACCACCGCTACCCACGCCGGACCCGCCCTGAAGCTCGCACCGGTGCCCCGGTGCTCGAGCCGAGCGCGCTCAGCGCCGCTCACCCCTCCTGCAGCAGGATGGTGCTCTCGTCGCCCACCACCAGCCGGTGGGTGCTGGGACGGCCGCGGTGGCCGCCGATGCGCACGTCCTCGCCGATGAGGCTCGCCTGCAGGCGCGGCCCCACGCCTTGGATGGTGGTGCGCGCCCCGACCACCGAGTACTCGATCTCGGCGTTGTGGATCACGCACTCCTCGCCGATGGCCGTGAACGGCCCGATGTAGGCGCCCACCACCTCGGCGCCGGCGCCCACGATGGCGGGCCCGAAGATGGTGGTGTCGCGCACCACGGCGCCCTCCTCGATCACCACCTCGCCGATCAGCTGGGCGCCGTCCACCGTGCCCTTCACGTCGCGCTTGGCGCGCATCAGCAGCAGGCGGTTGGCGTCGAGGATGTCCTCGGGCTTGCCGGTGTCCTTCCACCAGCCGCTCACCTCGACGGGCGCCACGGGCTCGCCGGCCTCGATGAGGCGCTGGATGGCGTCGGTGATCTGGTACTCGCCCTTGGCGCCGGGCTCCAGGCCCTCGATCATGGCGTGGATGGCGGAGTCGAACACGTACACGCCGGCCACCGCCAGGGTGCTGGGCGGGTCGGCGGGCTTCTCGACCAGGCGGGTGATGCGGTCGCCCTCCACGATGGCCACGCCCAGGGACTTCGCCTCCTCGTACGACACGGGCACCAGCGCCATCACGGCGCGGTGCTCGCCCGCTTGGAAGCGCTCGACGAACTCGGTGATCCCGTGCTCGAACAGGTTGTCCGACAGGTACATCACGAAGGGGTCGTCGCCCAGGAAGTCGCGCGACACCTCCACGGCGTGCGCCAGGCCCTTGGGCGGGTTCTGCTTGATGAACTCGAAGTTGACGCCCTCGTAGCCCGCGAGCGTCTCCTTGATGGAGTTGGCGGTCAGGAAGCTGACCACCACGCCGATGTCGCGCACGCCGGCGGCCACGAGGTTGTCGACGGCGTGGTGGATGAGGGGCCGGTTGGCCACCGCGATGGTCGGCTTCGGCTTCAGGCTGGTGATGGGGCGGAGACGCGTGCCGAGGCCCGCCGCCAGGATGAGTCCCTTCATCTGTCCCTCTCTGAACGTGGCTGGGGTGGCGCCCGGAGCGGCCGCGGTGGCACGCCGGCGCTACCCGATCCTCGCCTCTGGGTGACGAACATACCGTGAGGGGCGCACGTCTGCGTCCTCGCCTGCCCCAGCGCGGCACACAGCGCCGCGCCGGCGCCGCGCCGCACGCGCCCGGCGCGCCACGACGGCGCCCGCCTGCGCCCGCGGTTACCATGCGGCCATGGCAACGGAATCGAACATCCGCCTCGCGGTGACCATGGACGACGTCGGCATCGAGCGCATCCGCTGGGAGGCCGACGACTCGCCGGAGCCCGGCCTCAACGACGCCGGCGCCATGATCCTCGCGCTGTGGGACCCCGAGCGGCGCAACGCGCTACGCATCGACCTGTGGGTCAAGGAGATGACCGTCGACGACATGAACGACTTCTTCTTCCAGACGCTGCTGTCGATGGCCGACACCTACGCCAAGGCCACCACCGACACCGCCCTCGCCTCCGAGATCAAGCTGTTCGCGCGCGACTTCGCCGAGCGCGCCTCGAAGAAGGCGCACGCGCAGGCGCGCGGCCAGGCCGGCTGAGGCGCCGCGGTCGCGGGCGGGAGGCGGCGCCCGCCCGCGACCGAGCATGGAGGGAGCGTGAAGGCGCTCCGGTCGTGATGACCATCCGCCCCGGCCTGTACGTGGTCCAATGGAGCGAACAGGCCTAGTGGATGGCCGCGGCGCTAGCGCGCCCGGCACGCTTCCTACCTCGAGGAGGGGCAGGATGAGCATCAAGACCGCCAAGGCGCCGCCCGACGGAGGGCGGCTCGAGCTCGGTCGTACCATCCCGTCGCTGCTGGACGAGGCGGTGCGGAGCCGCCCCAACCCGCGCGCCTTCAACCAACGCGACGGCCGCGGCGGCTGGCGCACCTGGTCCACCGCCGACCTGGCGCGGGAGGCCGAGGCGCTGGCCTTGGGCCTGCGCCACGCCGGCCTCGAGCGCGGCGACCGCGTGGCGCTCTTCACGCACAGCGACATGAGCTTCGTCGTCGCCGACATGGCCGCGCTGATCGCCGGCCTGGTGGTGGTGCCCGTCTACCTCACCCACACCGAGCGCGCCATCCGCCACATCCTCGCCGAGAGCGGCAGCCGCGCCGTGCTGGTCAGCGACCGTCCTCTGCTCGAGCGCATGGCGGGGCTGGCGGCCGACCTCGAGGGCGTGCGGCTGCTCGGCGTGTCCGACGACGGCGCGCTGGCGGGCTTCGAGGCCGGGCCCGCGTGGGCCGGCCGGCGCGTCGCCAGCTACGCCGCGCTGGAGGCGGAGGGCGCCGAGCTGCGCGCCCGCGAGCCCGACCGCGTGGACCGCTACAAGCGCGAGCTCGAGGCCACCGGGCTGGCCACCATCATCTACACCTCGGGCACCACCGGCACGCCGAAGGGCGTGATGCTGAGCCACCAGAACCTCACCAGCAACGCCATCGCCTCGATCACCAGCCTGCCGCGGTTCCGCCCCGGCCCCGACGAGACGGTGCTCTCGTTCCTGCCGCTGTCGCACATCTTCGCGCGCACCCTGCAGTACGCCAACATGTGGTACGGCTCCAGCGTCCACTACGGCACCCCCGAGAGCGTGCGCCACGACCTCACCGAGGTGCGCCCCACCTTCATGGCGGCGGTGCCGCGCGTGCTCGAGAAGTCGTGGGAGCGCATGCAGGCGGTGGGCGACGAGCTCACGGGCCTCAAGCGCTCGCTCTACCGCCGCGCGCTGCGCTTCGCGCAGGGCTACGACGTCACCGCGCCGCGCGGCGGCCTGGCCGGGGTGGAGCGGCGCTTCCTCGACCGGCTGGTGTTCGCCAAGTGGCGCGAGGCGCTCGGCGGGCGGCTGAACATGATCATCGTGGGCGGCGCGGCGCTGCGCGCCGAGCTCGTGAACGTGCTGGGCGCCGCCGGCATCGAGGTGCTGCAGGGCTTCGGCCTCACCGAGACGAGCCCCGTGATGACCTTCAACCGCCCCGGCCGCAACCGCCCGGGCACGGTCGGCGAGCCGATCGTGGGCACCGAGGTCGGCGTCTCGCCCGAGGGCGAGATCCTGGCGCGCGGCCCGCACGTGATGCTCGGCTACTTCGAGCGCCCCGAGGAGACCGCCGCCGCCATCGACGAGGACGGCTGGTTCCACACCGGCGACCTGGGGCGCCTCGACGACGACGGCTACCTGTCGGTCACCGGCCGCCTCAAGTACCTCTTCAAGCTCTCGACGGGCAAGTACGTGATGCCGCAGCCGCTCACCGACCGGCTCGAGGCCGACGCGCTCGTCGACACCGCCATCGTGGTGGGCAGCGGCCAGAAGTACTGCACGGCGCTCGTCTTCCTGAGCCACGACGCCCTGCTCGAGCGCTACGGCCGCATCGACGCCAGCGTGCTGGGCGAGCCGCGCCTGGAGGCCGAGCTGAAGCGCGCCATCGCCGTCGCCAACGAGGACATGCCGCACTGGTCGACGGTCAAGCACGCGGCCGTGGTCACCGACCAGCTGACCATGGAGGACGGCAGCGTGACCCCCAAGCTCAGCGTGCGCCGCGAGGCGGTGGTGCAGCGCTACCAGCACGTGCTCGACGCGCTGTACGGCCAGGCGGCGGCGCCCGCCGGGGCGCTGTTCGTGACCCTCGACTGAGGAGGGCGGGCGGGCCGGCGCGAAGCCGGCCCGCCCACGTTCCGTCTAGGTGGCGCGCCCGTGGCGCGCGGTCACAGCGGCGCGGCTCAGGCGCCGTGCGTGACCTCGTGCGCGCGGCCGCCGCGCTCGCTGATGAACGTGAGCCACAGCGGCTCCACCACGAAGCCGAGGCGCTCGTTGACGCGCCGCATGGCCAGGTTGGCGCCGCCCCCGCCCGTGCCGATCGTGGTGGCGCCGAGCGCCTTGGCCACCTCCAGCGAGCGCACCTTCAGCGCGGTGGCGAGGCCGCGGCCGCGGTGGTCGCGGTGCACGCCGGTGAGGCCGCAGCCGATGGGGCCCTCCGGCCCCTCGCGCCGGAGCGAGGCGAGCCCCACCATCTCCCCGTCCGGCGCGAGCGCCACGATGAGGCCGTCCGGCAGGTAGCCCTCGTCCAGCACGTCCTCGGAGGCGGCCGGGACGATGGGCTCGAAGGCCACGATGTCGCGGTCGACGTGGCGCTTGAGCGCCAGCAGCCGCGCTTCCTTGTCGGGCGCGTGCAGCTCGGGGTACGGCACGAAGCGGTAGCCGGCCGCCTCGAGGCGCGCGAGGAGGCCGGCGTAGGCGGACGGCTCGAAGGCGCGCAGGTCCAGGTGGGCGCCCCAGGAGCGGAAGCGCTCGTCGAAGCCCTGCTCGGCCAGGTGCTCGGCGGCCGGCACGTGGTCCTCGCGCAGGCAGGCGCCGAGCTCGCGCACGGGGCCTGGTACGGCGCGCTCCAGGTGGTCGACGAGCGTGGCCCCGAGGCCGCGCCCGCGCCACGCCGGGTCGACGAAGGCGTCGACCCAGAAGCGGCCCGCCTGCACCACGCCGGCCCAGTCGGCGCGGATGGCGGCGGTGGCGACGAGGGCGTTCCCCGCCTCCGCCACCAGGCGGTGGAACTGCGGGTCGGTGGCGGCGCTGTGCTGGTCGTAGCCGAGCAGGCGCGCGGCGCGCTGGCTCAGCTGCTCGGGTCCGGCGTGCGGGTCACCGAGCCGGGCGATGCCCGGGTAGTCCTCCGGTCGAGCAGGGCGCACGGCCGCTGCCGGTGTGTGGGTGTTCGCGTTCAAGCAGGTCTCCTTGGGTCTCGTAGCGGTAGGGGGCTGGGAACGGTACGTCGTCGAAGCAGCTCATACGCTCGACCTCCTCGAACTGTGGGATGACCGAAGGTAACACGCGCTGAAGGGGGCGAAGGGGCGGCCGCGGCGGGGTCGGAGCATGCCAGGTGTCTTCCGGAGGGTATCCCGTAGCGCAGAAGGCTAGCGCTGGGGTCGTGCAGCACGGAACTGGTAGGTTCAGCGATGGTGACGGACTTCCTGCGCCGCCCCGCCTCCTTCCGATCCGCTGCGGTGGCGACACGAGGGCCCGCCCCGCACCCGTCGGGAGCTCGGCGACGGCGCGGAGATGACGTGCCTAGCGCCTTCCCCAGCTCGAGCCCGGCTACGTGCCCGCGTTCCGGAACGCAGCATCCCAGCTCCTACGATGTCGCAGTACGGAACCCCCCGGAAGAGCGGTGCTAGGCCCTCGTCGGAACGCCGGCACGCCGGAACGCCGGAACCCCTGCCCGGCGGACCGCCTCAGCGGCCCGTGCGCTCCTCGCCGTCGAGCGTCAGCAGCGGCCCGTACAGGTCGGGCCGGCGGTCGCGGAAGAAGCCCCAGCCCGCCCGCGCCGAGCGCGCCTTGGCGAGATCGAGCTCGGCGTAGATGATCGTCTCGGAGCGGTCGTCGGCCTCGGCCAGGTAGTCGCCGCAGTGGTCGGCGATGAACGAGCGGCCGTAGAAGGTGGCGTCGCCCTCCTGGCCCACGCGGTTGGCGGCCGCCAGGTAGGTGACGTTGGCCACGGCGTGGCCGATCATCACGCGGCGCCACATGCGGTCGGTCTCGAGCGCGCCCGCCTCGGCCGGCTCGCTGCCGATGGCGGTGGGGTAGAGCAGCAGGTCGGCGCCCTTGAGCGCCATTATGCGCGCCGCCTCGGGGAACCACTGGTCCCAGCAGATGCCCACGCCGATGTCGCCGTAGCGCGTGCGCCAGGTCTTGAAGCCGTCGTCGCCGGGGTTGAAGTAGTACTTCTCCTCGTAGCCGGGCCCGTCGGGGATGTGGCTCTTGCGGTAGGTGCCCAGCACCCGGCCGTCGGCGTCGACCATGGCGAGGCTGTTGAAGTACGCCTGGCCGGCGTGCTCGAAGAACGACACCGGCAGCACCACGCCCAGCTCGCCGGCCAGCGCCGCGAAGCGCTCCAGGAACGGGTGGCCCTCCACGGGGTGCGCCAGCGCGAACAGCTCCTCGCGCTCGAGCTGCGGGAAGTAGAGGTTCTCGAACAGCTCCTGCAGCAGCACCACGTTGGCGCCGTTGGCGGCGGCCTCGCGCACGAACGCCTCGGCCTTGTCGAGGTTCTCGTCCAGCACGTCGGTGCAGCTCATCTGCACCACGGCCAGCTTCACGCGCCGCTCGGGGCGCTGGGGCAGCTTGGGGGCTCGCAGCTCGGTCACTCGTCGTCTCCTCGGGCGATGGCGCCGGCGGGCCGCTGCTGCGTGACGCAGTGGAAGGCGCCGCCGCCGGTGATCAGGCTGACGGCCGGGAGGCCGATGACCTCGCGGCCGGGGAAGAGCGGGCGCAGCACCTCGAGCGCCTGCTCGTCGTTGGCGTCGTCGTAGGTGGGCACGACCACGAAGCCGTTGCCCAGGTAGAAGTTGGCGTAGGTGGGCGGCAGGCGCTGGCCGTTCAGCTCCATGCGGCGCTGCGGCAGCGGCAGCTCCACCACGCGGTACGGCTGGCCGTCGGGCTTGCGCAGCCGCTTCAGCTGCTCGAGGTTGCGCGCCATGCTGGCGTGGTTCGGGTCGTCCTCGTCGTCCTCCACGGCGCAGACGATGGTGTCGTCGTCGGCGAAGCGCACGATGGTGTCGATGTGGCCGTCGGTGTGGTCGCCCTCCAGGCCGCTCTCGAGCCACACCACCTCGGTGGCGCCGAGGTTGTCCTTCAGGTACGCCTCGAGCTGCGTCTCGTCGAGGTGGGGGTTGCGGTTGGGTTCCAGCAGGCAGGAGCGCGTGGTGAGCAGCACGCCGCGGTCGTTGAGCTCGAGCGCGCCGCCCTCCATGACGATCGGCACCTCGAAGCGCCGCATGCCGAGGCGGCGCGCCACCGCCTCCGGCGCCTGGTCGTCGAGCGCCCACGGCTCGTACTTCCTGCCCCAGGCGTTGAAGCCCCAGTCGGTGAGGGCCACGTCGCCGCGCTCCGCGTGCTTCACGAACAGCGGGCCGTTGTCGCGGAACCACACGTCGTTGAGGGGCAGCGGCACGTACGTCACGCGCGCCAGCAGCGCCGCGGCCTCGCGCGGGTAGAGGTGCTCGGCGGCGGCGGCGACGCGGCGGCGGGCGTCCTGCTCGGCCTCGGCGTCGCGCACGTTGAGCTCGACGGGCTCGAAGCGCGCCACGGTGGCCACGAGCCGGGCGAACTCGTCGCGCACGCCCTCGAGGTGGCCCTCCCACAGCTCGTCGTCGAACGGCCAGCTGGTGTGGGTGGCGGCGTGCTCGTGCCACTCGGCGGGCATGCGGTAGCCGAGCGCGGCGGGCGTGGCGGCGGTCTGGGGGGAGGCGGCGCTGGGGCCTGGGTCGTGACGCATCACCGCCCACTCTAGTGCGCCGGCGCGCGCGGGCGTGGTGCCTGGGGCGCGCCCCGACCCGCGCTAGGCCTGCTCGAGGCCTACTTGCGCGGGTCGAGCGCGTCGCGCAGCGCGTCGCCCAGCAGGTTGAAGCCCAGCACCACCAGGATGATGGCCATGCCCGGGAAGGTGGCCACGTGCGGCGCCACCGCCAGGTACTCGCGGCCGCGCGCCAGCATCAGCCCCCACTCGGGCTGCGGCGGGCGCGCGCCCAGGCCCAGGAAGCCCAGGCCGGCGGCGAACAGGATGGCGATGGCCATCTGCAGGCTCGACTGCACGATGATCGGCGCCAGGGCGTTGGGCACCACGTGGCGGAACAGCGTCGACATGCGGCGGCGCCCCAGCGCCCCGGCCGCCTCCACGTACTCCTGGTTCTTGATGGTCAGCACGCTGCCGCGCACGATGCGCGCGTAGATGGGTACCGCCGCGATGCCCACCGCGACCATCAGGTTGGTGAGGCCGGTGCCGAAGGTCGCCACCAGCACGATGGCCAGCAGGATGCCGGGGAAGGCCAGCATGGTGTCGATGACGCGCTGCACCACCATGTCGACCCAGCCGCCGAAGAAGGCGGAGACGGCGCCGATGGGCGCGCCCACGCCCACGCCGATGCCCACCGAGATCAGCCCGATGAACAGCGAGATCCAGGCGCCGTAGACGATGCGCGAGAAGAGGTCGCGCCCCTGCTCGTCGGTGCCGAGCAGGTGGAAGCGCACCGGGCCGTCGACGCCGAACAGGTGGCGGTCGGAGCGGATCAGCCCGAAGAGCCAGGTGTACTCGGGGCCGCGCTGGAACAGCCGCACGGGGTAGGCCTGGCTGGCGTCGACGCTGACGCCGCCCACCGGCGAGCGCGTGACGGGGCTGACCCACAGGCCCGGCTGCCCCTCGGGGCCGCGGAAGCTCACGCCGGCGCCGGGCGGCACGTAGGTGGTGCGCAGGTTCTGCGTCTCGGCGCGGTAGGGCGCGATGAAGGGCGCGAACGCCACCACCAGCAGGAACAGCGCGATGATGCCGATGCCCAGGATGGCCAGCGGGTTGCGCGCCAGGCGCCGGCGCCAGCGCCCGGTTGGGCGCCGCCCGCCTGGGCGCCGCCCGCGCCGCCGCGCGTCATCGGCCGGCCGCGCGCCGGGGGCGTCCTGCGCGTGCGGCTCGGCCGCCGGTGCCGCCGGGCGCTCCTTCACCTCGCCTCGGTCAGTCATAGCGGATCCTCGGGTCGATCAGGCCGTAGACCAGGTCGACGAGCAGGTTGACGACGATGAACGACACGGCGATCAGCAGCACCGCCCCCTGCACCACCGGGTAGTCGCGCGCCAGGATCGAGTTGACCAGCATGCGCCCCACGCCCGGCCAGTTGAAGACCGTCTCGGTGATGACGGCGCCCGCCAGCAGCGAGCCGAACTCGAGCCCGCCCACCGTGAGCACCGGCACCAGGGCGTTGCGCAGCGCGTGCTTGAAGACGATCGAGCCCGGCGTGCCGCCCTTGGCGCGCGCCGTGCGCACGTAGTCCTGGCCGAGCACCTCGAGCAGCGCCGAGCGCGTCATGCGCGCGATGATGCCGGTGCTCGACAGCCCCAGCGTCACGGCCGGCAGCACCAGGTGCGCGAGGGTGCCGTGCCCCGCCACCGGGAACCACCCCTGCTCGACGGAGAAGAAGCGGATGGCCAGCAGCGCGAACCAGAAGGTGGGCATCGACACGCCGACGAGCGCCAGCACCATGGCCAGCGCGTCGACCCAGGTGTTGGACCTGAGCGCCGACACGATGCCGAGGCCGACGCCCACCAGCAGCGCGAAGACGATGGAGGCCGCCGCCAGCTCCACGGTGTTGGGGAAGTAGTCGGCCAGGTCCTCGGTGACGAGGCGACTGGTGCGCGTGGAGCGGCCCAGGTCGCCCTGCACCACGCCCGTGATGAAGCGCTGGAACTGCACCAGGTAGGAGTCGTCGAGGCCGAAGCGCTCGCGGATGCGCTCCACGGTGGCGGCGTCGGCGAACTCGCCCGCCAGCAGGAGCGCGGGGTCGCCGGGGGCCAGGCGCACCATCAGGAACACGATGATGAGGACGCCCAACAGGGAGGGGAGCGCCACCAGGAGGCGCCGTAACGTGTACTGGAACAAGATAGGTCCTTATCCAGGCGGTGCTCGTCAGATATAGGGGTGGGCGGGAGGCGCTTGGCCTCCCGCCCGGTGCGAGCTTCTTACTGCAGGCTGGCGGTGTGGGCGAGCACCCGCTCGGTGGGGTGGATGACCAGGCCCTGCACGTCGTCGCGGACGGCGACGAGCTGGGTCTCGCTGTGCAGGAAGAGCCAGGCGGCGTCGTCCCAGATGAGCCGCATGGCCTCCTCGTACATCGCCAGGCGCTCCTCGGGGTCCGTGTTGGTGCGGGCGGCGTCGAGCAGCTCGTCGACGCGCTCGTTGGAGTAGGCGCCGCGGTTCGAGCCCACGGGGCGCTGCTGGTCGGTGTGGAACAGCGGGTAGAGGCCGTAGTCGGCGTCGCCGGTGACGGTGCCCCAGCCCAGCAGGCCCACGGGCACGACGCTCTCGCCCGGCACGGCGTTCACCTGCTCGAGGTAGGCCGACCACTCGAGGGTCTCGATGGTGGCGGTGATGCCCACCTGGGCGAGCATCTCCTGCATGGCTTCCACGGTCTGGATGTCCTGCAGGTAGCGGCCCGAGGGGGTGTAGAGCGTGGTGGCGAAGCCGCCCTCGTAGCCGGCCTCGGCCAGCAGCTGGCGCGCCAGCTCGGGGTCGTACTCGTAGGTGCCGACCGGGGTGTAGCCGAAGATGCCCGGGGCGATGGGGGCGTCGGAGACGCGCACGGCGCCGCCCAGCACGAACTCGGCGAGCGCTTCGCGGTCGATGGCGTGGTTGATCGCCTTGCGCACGCGCACGTCGTCGATCGGCTCCAGGGCGAAGTTCATGAACATGAAGATGGTGCGCACGCTGGAGACGTTGTGCACCGTGACGTCGGGCAGGGCGTCGATGCGGGTGATGTCCTGCGGCGGCACGCGCACGGCCACGTGGGCCTGGCCGCTCTCGACCATCGCCATGCGGGTGGCGTTCTCGGGCACGGTCAGGAAGCGCACGCCCTCCACGCCGGGCTTCTCGCCCCAGTAGCCGTCGAAGCGCTCGAGCTCGATGGCGTCGTTGCGCTGCCACGCCACGAACTTGAAGGGGCCGGTGCCGACCGGGTTGGCGGCGAACTCCTCGCCGTAGCGCTCGGCGGCGGCCGGCAGCACGATGGCGGTGGAGCTGTGGGTCAGGTGGGCCAGCAGCGGCGCGAAGGCGTTGGCGAGGCGCAGCTCGACCTGCATGTCGCCGGTGACCGCGACCTCCTCGACGGCGTCGAGCAGGAAACGGAACGTCCAGGCGTTCTCGGGGTCGAGGAAGCGGTCGAGGCTGCCCTTGACGATCTCGGCGGTGAGCGGGGTGCCGTCGTGGAAGGTCACGCCGTCGCGGATGGTGAGCGTGAGGGTGAGGCCGTCTTCGCTGAAGGCGTAGTCGGTGGCCAGGCGCGGTTCGATCGCGCCCTCGGGGGTGAGCTCGAAGAGCGTCTCGTACAGGTGGCTGGTGACGGTGGCCGACGGGGAGTCGGTGGTGTCGTGCGGGTCGAGGGTGACGGCGTCGGTGCCTTGCGCCACCACCAGGACCTGGGCGAACGCCAGGCTGCCAAGCAGGGCGGCCAGGGACAGGGCGGCCACGAGTCGTCGGATCGGCTTCAGCATGCGGGCTCCTTCTCGCTCGATGATGGTTCTGGGACCAAGCACCAAGAAACAGACGCTACCGGTGCGGCAACCAACTGCATCATGATGTCGTCTTGTGCAGATGGTAAGGTCCGGGCCGCGGCGGCGTCAACAGGCCGACGCGTGCGCTCCGGAGGGCGAACCTCGCGCAGCACACGTGTTAACAGGCGAGATTTCCTGGGCGCTTCATGCCTGATTCTGGTTGCGTAACCCCATAGTGCGTACTAGTATGGCGGCCCGCTTCTGTGACGGCGTCCCCGGGTGCGGAACGGTGCTAAGGTAGCCTGCTTGTCGGCATGCGGGCCGGCGCCGAGCCGCGCGCCCGCTGGCCCCCGGGCGGCCCCAGCCGGGCGCGCCGCCCGCGAACGTCCGCAGTGGAGGAACAGCGAGTGACCAGAGCCAGTCTCGACCCAGGGTTCGGCATCCACGACGCCGACGAGCTCTACGGCATCCGCTCGTGGTCGAACGGCTACTTCGGCATCTCCCCGAGCGGCGACCTCACGGTCACCGACAAGGGCAGCGCCCCCGTGCCGATCCGCGACATCGTCGACCAGCTCGCCGAGGAGGGCCGCCAGCTGCCGCTGGTGCTGCGCTTCCCCGGCATCCTCGAGGACCGCCTCGACCGCGTCAACGAGGCGTTCGCGGCCTCGATCGCCGAGGCCGGCTACACCAACCGCTACCAGGGGGTCTACCCCATCAAGGTCAACCAGCGCCGCGTGGTGGTCGAGACCATCGCCAGCTACGGCGCCAAGTGGCGCACCGGCCTGGAGGCCGGCAGCAAGGCGGAGCTGGCGCTCTGCCTGGCGCACGACACCCACGACGACGCGCTCCTGTGCTGCAACGGCTTCAAGGACGACGACTTCATCCGCCTGGCGCTGTGGGGCCGCAGGCTCGGCCGCAAGGTGATCATCACCCTCGAGAAGGCGGGCGAGCTCGAGCGCGTGCTGCGCATCAGCAAGGAGATGGGCGTGAAGCCGCTCCTGGGCGTGCGCTTCAAGCTCCACGCGCGCGGCAGCGGGCAGTGGGAGGCCTCGGGCGGCGACGACGCCAAGTTCGGCCTCACCGCCTCCGAGCTGATCCACGTGGCCGAGCGCGTCAAGCAGGAGGGCATGTCCGACGCCCTGGTGCTGCTCCACTGCCACGTGGGCAGCCAGCTGACCGACATCCGCCGCATCCGCGCCGCCATCCGCGAGGCCGCCCAGGCGTACGTCGAGCTGGCCGAGATGGGCGTGGGCGTGCGGTACCTCGACGTGGGCGGCGGCCTGGCCGTCGACTACGACGGCAGCAAGACCACCTACTACGTGTCGGCCAACTACAACCTGCGCGAGTACGCCGACACGGTGGTCTACACCATCCAGGAGGCGTGCCGCGAGTGGGAGGTGCCCGAGCCGATCATCGTCACCGAGTCGGGGCGCGCCCTCACCGCCCACCACGCCGTGCTGGTGGTGCCGGTGGTCGA
>Ga0123333_10003150_pt1 | contig 16243 bp, 17 predicted proteins | sample BioC12SIPDNA_3_FD_89957 | JGI IMG/M metagenome (GOLD analysis project Ga0123333, IMG submission 89957) | Anaerobic biogas reactor microbial communites from Washington, USA - Biogas_R2_B C12 SIP DNA | ecosystem: Engineered > Bioreactor > Anaerobic > Unclassified | place: Washington, USA... | reverse complement strand
GATCATGGGCGTGTCCCGGTCAGTCTGAGGCGAGCGGGCATCTTTAGATGGTTGTCCGGTAGCGGCAAAACACCCGGCAGCATGCTACCGGGTGTCGTGGTCAGGCGGGGAGGACAGGATTCGAACCTGCGAACCGGTTTAAGGCCGGTTAACCGCTTAGCAGGCGGCCCCAATCGTCCACTCTGGCACCTCCCCGATCGGGTCATGTTGGCGGAGGGAGAGGGATTCGAACCCCCGGAGACGTGTAACGCCTCAGTGGTTTTCAAGACCACCGCCTTAAACCACTCGGCCATCCCTCCGGGTGACCATCCAGAGAAACTCCCCCCGGATGCCCCAGAAGTATAGCATGTCCGGTAGGGGCGGTCAACCGTGATTCGCGGATGCCGCCCCTCGCTGCCAACCACCGCTGTCTTGACTGCGGGGGCGCGCCGGGTACAATCCGTGCTTGACAATCAAATACCTGGAGAAATACCCGTGACCCACAGTGTGACCTCCTCCCCCATCATCGTGACTGACGCTGCGTGCGACCTCCCCGCCGATATGATCGAAACCTACGGCATTCACGTCGCGCCGCTCACGATCTTGTTCGGCCAGGAGGCGTTGCGCAGCGGCATCGACATCACGCCCGACGAATTCTACCGGCGGCTGGCCGAAGGCGGCGTGCACCCCACGACGTCCCAGCCGACGCCGAACGAGTTCGCGGATCTGTACCGGCAGTTGGCCGCCGAGGGCCGGCCGATCCTGTCGATTCACCTCAGCGAAGGGCTGAGCGGGACGGTGAACGCCGCGCGCCAGGCAGCCCGCAACGTGACCGAAGTGCCGGTGACCGTGCACGACAGCGGCACGCTGACCTCGGCGCTGGGGCTGCAGGTGATGGTCGCCGCTCGCGCTGCCCAGGCGGGCTATCCGGTCGAGCAGATCCTGCCCATGCTGCAGCACACGCACGAGACCGGCGGCATGTACTTCACCGTCGACGATCTGTCGTACCTGCATCGCGGCGGGCGGATCGGCGCGGTCAGCTACCAGCTCGGCCAACTGCTGCACATCAAGCCGATCATCACCGTCGCCAAGACGGGCCCCAAGGTGGGCACCTACATCCAGGCGGGGCGGGCGCGCAGCATGGCAAAAGCCATCGATGTCTTCGTATCACAGATCGTCGAGCAGGTGGGCGCGGGCAGCAAGCTGCGCGCGATCTCCCTCTACGGCGACAGCTCGGAGCTGGCCGAGCAGCTCAACCAGCAACTGGCGGGGACATTCGACTGCGTCTATCTGGCGATGATGCCGACCGCGCCGGTGCTGGGCGTGCATGTCGGTCCGAAGGCGCTCGGCGTGGGCTTCGCCGCGGGCGACTGGCCTGTCTGACTTGTGGTTTGGGCCGCGATGCTGCTATGATCAGGCTTGTGGTTGCGGTGACGGCCAGGAGAAGTCGCAATGCCAGACAATATTGCTAACGGGGACAACGCCCAGGCGCCAACGGAAGAGCGCCTCCGGAACTTAATCGAGAATCTGTCCTCGTACATCGAATACTATCACGGCGGATCGGTGGAGTTGGTATCGTTCGATGGTAAGGTGGCGCGCGTCGTATTCGGCGGGGCGTGCGATGGCTGCCCGCTCTCGCTGAACACGCTCCACGGCTGGATCGCCGGCACGGTGCGCCAGTTCTTTCCGGATATCGTCATCGAAGAGGCGCCCGCGGGCCACTAACGGGCGGCCCACTCAGGACTGTACGGCCAACGCTCTGCTGACCGGCAGAGCGTTCTTTGTTGTTCTCCTAGGGGGCAACCATGAAAAACTGGGGCATGTTCTGGCTTCTGGGTCTCATCTGGGGATCGTCGTTCCTGCTGATCAAAATCGCCGTAGACGAGCTCGGCCCGCTGCCGCTGGTTGCCGTGCGCATCGGGCTGGCCGCGCTGGTTATGGGGGTCTTTCTGTGGGTGACCCACCGCGCGCTGCCCCGTGGGCGCACCGAGCGCGCCGCCCTGCTGTTCGTCGGCGTGATGAACACGGCCGTGCCGTTCACCCTGATCACCTGGGGCGAGCAGGATATCGACAGCGGCCTGGCAACCGTGCTGAACGCAACCGTGCCGCTGTTCACGCTGGTCTTCGCGCACGCGGCGCTGGCCGACGAGCGCATCACGCCGCAGAAGCTGGCCGGGCTGCTGGTCGGGTTCGCCGGGGTCGCGATTCTGGCGGGCCGCGACGCCGAGTCCGCCAGCCCGAACCCGGTCAGCGGGCAGGTGGCGGTGTTGTTGGCCTCGGGCTGCTACGGTCTCTCGGTCGTGGTGATTCGCCGCTACCTGCGCGGCGTCGAGCCGATGACCATCGCGGGCGCCTCGCTGATCGTCGGCGCGATTGCGGTCGTGGCCGTTGCGCTGGCCAGCGGCGATCTGCCCGATCCCGCCGTGCTGAGCGCGGACACAGTGCTCGCCGTGGTGACGCTAGGCCTGCTCAACACGGTGGTGGCCTATTTCCTGTTCTACCACCTGATCGATACCTGGGGCGCGACGCGGACCACGCTGGTCACGTACGTCATGCCGCCGGTGGGCGTCACGCTGGGCGCGCTGTTTCTGGATGAGGCGGTCGACTGGAAGATCGTCGCCGGCGCGGGGCTGATCCTCGGCGCGATCGTCCTGGTCAACTGGCGCCGGCGTCCGGCGCTGGCCATGCCCGCCGCGACCGATCCGTCGGGCTGCTGCGCGGACTGACGCCGGACTCGTAGCAACAAGGGGAGACCATGTCGGGACTGGTCATTGGGGGGTTTCTGGCGCTGGCCGCGTGGGGCACCGGGCGTATGATCGTTGGATCGCGCCGCCGCCGGACCGCCCAGGCACTGGTCAAGCAGTTCAACGCCGACTCGAGCACGCTGCTGTGCTTTCACAGCGAGTGGGGCCGCTTCCGGGTGGCGACCATCAACGGCGCGCGCACGCGCTGGCAGCCGTTCGTCATCGCCATCTCGCCCCGCCGGATCGCCATCCGCGATCTGGCGCCGGAGCCGCGCGGGGCGATCGAGTTCGCCCCGGCAGATCTGCGCTGGTTCGGGCGCCCGAAGAAGTACACGTCCGGGACGAATACCATCTGGCTGCACGTCGCCCTGGACGGGCGCTGGCAGCGCGTGGAGCTGCGGCTGACGCGCCTGCCCATGCAGGCCCTGGTCCGCGCGCTGAAACAGGTCGCCACGCCGGAGCAGGTGATCGCCTACCGCCGGCAGCGGCCTTACGTGCATTTTGGCCCGGTTCCCGCCCGGCCCGCCAGCCAGGACGTGTACGGCGCGTGGACGCTGGGCGAGCCCGTGTCGCTCTACCTCACGCCCGCGCATCTGGTCGTCCTCGCAGGGGAAACCATCCAGCAGGCGATCCCGCTGGAGACGATCCAGAACGTGAGCGCGGCGCGGCGCATCGATCAGCCGGACGAGGCGGGGCTGGTCCGTTTCTCGGCGGATGGCACGGCGGCGGCGTATGCCCTGGACGACCACGAAGCGTTCGCTGGGGCGCTCTCCGAGGCGGCGCGCCGCACGTTGGAAGACCCGGTGGCGTGGCAGCGCAAGAAGAAGAAATCCGACGACGACGATCTCGACGACGACGATGACGCCGATCTGTTTGGCTGACCGGCCTGGGGGCGTATAACAAGTATGCGACGGTGGTGGAGACAGGAGCGCGCGATGCTGCGGAAATGGATCATGTGGGGGATCGCCATCCTGATCGGCGCGAGCCCCGCCGCCGCCCAGGGGCCGGGCCAGGGCGCGGACGGCATCGGCGACGCGTATTATCCCGGGCTGGGCAACGGCGGCTACGACGCGCTGCACTACACGCTCGATCTGGCCGTCGATGTGGAGCGCAACGACCTCGATGGCCGCGCGACAATCGAGGCGCGGGCGACCCAGGATCTAGCCTCCTTCAACCTTGATTTCGCCGGGCTGGCGGTCGAAGCGGTGGCGGTGAATGGCGTGTCGGTCGAGTACGATCACCAGGACCGCGAGCTGGTCGTTGTCCCCATAGCCCCGCTGGCGGACGGCGAGCTGTTCACCGTCGAGGTGACCTACAGCGGCCAGCCGGAGCCGGTGCGCACCCCCGCCCTCCCCATTCGGATGGGCTGGAACAACTACGGGACCGGGATCGTGGTGGCGGGCGAGCCGGTGGGCGCGTCTGGCTGGTACCCGGTCAACGAGCACCCGCTGGACAAAGCCACCTATACGCTGCGCGTCACGGTGCCGCAGCCGTACGTCGTGGCGGCGAACGGCTTGCTGGAGGCGACCATCCCCCAGGGCGCGAGCATGACCTACGTGTGGGAGGCGCGCCACCCGATCGCCAGCTATCTGGTGACGGTCAACATCGACGATTTCTTGCTCCAGACCGCCGAGGGGCCGGAGGACCTGCCCATCCGCAACTACTTCCCCGCCGACATCGCCGACGAGGCCGCCGCCGACTTCGCACCCACCGCGGACATGATCGCCTTCTTCAGCAGCGCCTTCGGCCCGTATCCCTTCGAGGCATACGGCGTGGTGGTCGCCGACACGCCGATGGGCTTCGCGCTCGAGACGCAGACGCTCACGGTCTTCAGCCGCAACTGGGTGACCGACTCGGGATCCATCGAGGAGACGGTCGCGCACGAGCTGGCGCACCAGTGGTTTGGCGACAGCGTCAGCCTGGCGCAGTGGCGCGACATCTGGCTGAACGAGGGCTTCGCGACCTACGCGTCCTGGCTGTGGTTCGAGCACGCCAGCGGCCCGGCGGCGCTGGAGGAAGCCGTCTCCCGCACGTACAACGGCATTCTCGCGGGCGCGCGGCAGTTCACGACCCCGATCACCCGCGCCGCGTTGCTCGATCAGCTAAGCCAGCTAAGCGGGCGCGCGCTCGCGCCGGACGAGCTGACCGAGGTGGTTCGCCTGCTGTTGCCCGACGCTTCCCCGGCGGAGCTCGAGCGTGCCCTGGCCGATCTGCCGCCGGATGGCGTGGCGGGCGCGGACCTGCCCGCGTTCATTGGGGGCTTGCCGTTCCAGCAGGTGGCCCTGGGCGGCGCGGACCTGGCCCGCCTGGGCGCGCTGCTCGGCTTCGACGCGTGGGGGGGGCACGATCTGCGCCTGCTCTACAGCCCGTTCGCGCCGCCAGGACTGGCTCCCCCCGACGACCTGTTCAACCCCGGCGTGTACTATCGCGGGGCGCTGCTGCTGCACGCGCTGCGCGCGCGGGTCGGCGACGAGGCGTTCTTCGACATCCTGGCGACGTACTATGACCAGCACGCCTACGGCAACGCGACGACGGCCGATTTCATCGCCGTGGCCGAGGCGGTCAGCGGGGAGGACCTGGGTGCGTTCTTCGACGCGTGGCTCTATGACCCGGTCCTGCCGGATATCCCGGAGATGAGCCTGAGCGCCGGGTTGTAAGCTAGCGTTCCCACTCGTCGATATCGGGGTGGAAATCCACCTGGTAGTCGGGTATGCCGAGCGCGATGCCGTAGCGTCGCGCTTCGTCGTACTGGGCCCCACTGGTGCGGTCGATGAGGAAAATCCGGTCTGGGAAGATGATATAATGCTGCGTCGCGTTTTTGAAGTCGGCGTACCACGCGCCGCTATGCGCGCGGTCGAGCGACTGGCTGATGTCTTCGGCGATGCGCTGCGCCTCGCCTTCGGGAATCTCGACGGTGTGCAGCGTCCACTGTGACAGCCAGGGTGTCCGGTGCGCCTCCACCACCTTCTCGACCCTGGTCGCGGTGATCTTCACCCTGGCGAGGACGGCCTTGTCCTCCAGGGATTCCTCGATGATGACTCCCTCGTAGTCGTTCATGTTCGCCACCTTTCCGGCCCCACTTCTGAGCGCGTCCGCTTGGGGCCACCCTACGATCGAGCGATGCTGCCAAAATTGTACTATGAAATTGCGCGCTTTCCCTCGGCGAGACACGGCTCATGATGGTTTCGCCCAGCGCGGTGATTTCTTACACTTGAACTCCAGTGGCGCAATTCTGTATACTGAGAACAAGATACCGTCCCGTATTTCTCACCCAGTCCGTTCGAGTGAGAGGAGAACACCATGGCCGCCACGTCGGAGGGATACGTTTTCATCTGCACCAAAGACGACGTGCCCGTCCGCGGAAAAAAGCGAATGCAAGTGAGCGATGTACACGTGCTGCTCGTGGCGTGTGAGTCGGGCCTGTACGCCATCGAGGACCGCTGCCCGCAGTCAGGCCGTTCGATCGCTCACGGCCAGGTGATCAACGGCGTGCTCACGTCCCCGATCACCGGCGCCGAGTATGACCTGCGCACGGGCCAGTATATCGGCGGCGGGTTATCACCGCTCCAGTCCGAGCGTCTGCGCACCTATCCATTGCAGTTCGACGGGGACAAGGTGTACATTCTGGTCACCTGATCCCACCGCATGTTCGAGTCCGCAGGCCCGCTGCCCCACCTGGCGCGGGCCTTATTGTTGGGATGCGGCCCGGCTGCCTATAATAGGGCGCAAACCGGGCAAGGGGTCTTTTTGCGAAAGGCGATTGAACATCATGGCGAAATACATTTTGGCGTTGGACCAGGGCACCACCAGCTCGCGGGCCATCCTGTTCGACGAATCGGGCAAGCCGCTGGTCATCGAGCAGCAGGAATTCCAGCAGATTTTCCCGCGGCCCGGCTGGGTCGAGCACAACCCGCACGACATCTGGCGCTCGCAGCGCGACGTGGCCCGCGCCGTGCTCGACCGGCAGGGCGTCAGTGCGGCGGATGTGGCGGCGATCGGCATCACCAACCAGCGCGAGACGACGCTAATCTGGGATCGGGCGACGGGCGAGCCGGTCTACAACGCGATCGTGTGGCAGTGCCGGCGCACTGCGGCCCTGTGCGACGCCCTGCGCGCCGAGGGTTTCGACCAGACGATCCGCGAGCGCACCGGGCTGGTGACCGATCCGTATTTCTCCGGCACCAAGGTCGCCTGGCTGCTGGACAACGTGCCGGGCGCGCGCCAGCGGGCCGAGGCAGGCGAGCTGGCCTTCGGGACGGTCGATAGCTGGCTGATGTGGAACCTAAGCGGCGGCGCGCTGCACGTCACCGACGTGACCAACGCCAGCCGCACCCTGCTCTACAACATCTACAGCGGGGACTGGGACGACACGATCCTGGCGCGTCTCAACATCCCGCGGGGCCTGCTGCCCGAGGTCCGGCCTTCGAGCGAGGTATACGGCGAAGCGGTGCCGCACCTGTTCGGCGCGGCGATCCCGCTGGCGGGCATCGCGGGCGACCAGCAGGCGGCGACCTTCGGGCAGGCATGCCTGTCGCCCGGCATGGCCAAGAACACCTACGGGACCGGCAGCTTCGTGGTGATGAACACCGGAGAGCAGGGTAAGCGCTCGGAAGCGGGCCTGCTGACGACCATCGCCTGGCAGCTCAACGACAGCCCGGTGATCTACGCGCTGGAGGGCAGCATCTTCGTCACGGGGGCGGCGGTGCAGTGGCTGCGCGACGGGCTGAAGATCATCGACGACGCGGCGGAGATCGAGCCGCTAGCGGCCAGCGTCGAAAGCGCGGAGGGCGTGTATTTCGTCCCGGCGTTCGTGGGCCTTGGCGCACCGCACTGGGACGCCTACGCGCGCGGCACGCTGGTCGGGCTGACACGCGGCACCACGGGGGCGCACATCGCGCGCGCCACGCTGGACGCCATCGCGCTCCAGTCGCGCGACGTGCTGGAGGCCATGCGCCACGACTCCGGCATCGCGCTCAGCGCGCTGCGCGTGGACGGCGGCGCGGCCCGCAACAACCTGCTGATGCAGATCCAGGCGGACGTGCTCGGCGTGCCGGTCCAGCGCCCGGCGGTCACCGAGACGACGGCGCTCGGCGCGGCCTACCTGGCCGGGCTGGCGGTCGGCTTCTGGCGCGATACGGACGCGTTGGCCGATCAATGGACCCTCGAGCGCACCTTCGAGCCGCGCATGGCCGCGGGCGAGCGCGACGCGCTGATCGCCGGGTGGCAGCGCGCCGTCGAGCGGGCCAAAGCCTGGGAGCAAGCTTAACCGCCGGCCCGTCGCCGAAAGGATACACCGATGGAGCCCTATCGCGTTCCCCCCAACAGCCGTTACCCGCGCTGCGTCGATTGTCGCGCGGCGGAAGTCTTCGTCGACTGGCAGACCGGGCACTGGAACGTAACCCGGCGCGGCGCGGCGGCGCGGGCCGAAAACGGTCCCCAGTTTCCGGGCGCATCGCTGCTGTTCGTGCGCGCGCTGGAGGTGGTCGGCAGGCACGATCGCGAGTCGGCCTTCTACCTGACCGAACAGGCATCCCAGCGCGCCGGGCTGGGCGTGCAAGTCCATGTGGATGATCAGGATGGCGCGTATGACTACGTCGTTCTCGACGACCGCGCGCTGGTCGACGTGGCCGCGCGGCACCATACGGGCTGCGGATTCGCGGGCGTGACCTGGGGCGACGAGGCCGGGGCGGTTGTGGCCGAGGCCAAGCGCCGCCATTGGCGCGTCCAATACCTGGCCGGGCCGAAGGACGGGCGCGGCGCGACGATCAACTACCGGCCCGGCGAAACGTTCGACACCGCCGCCGCCGTCGCCGGGGGCGCGTCGATCTTCAACCTGGACGTGCTCCCCGCGCGCCGCGTGTTGGAGAGTATAGAATCGCTGATCGTCGTGCGCGGCTTTGCAGCCGAAGCCGAGGCGTGGATGGTGAACGCCTTCGGCGAGGTGGTGACGATCCTCGGCGGCATCGCATCGCCCGACGAGGTGCGCGAGTTGCGCTGACGATCGCGCCCTGTCGACTGCGTGGGAGAGAACAGGATGAGCGTTGTCCGCTTGTTAACCGGCCAGCGCGTCCGGCTGACCGCCATTACCGACGACGACCTGCCGGCCCTGGCGCGCTGGTACGAGGACACGGCGTTCCTGCGCCTGTTCGACGCCGAGCCCGCCAGCCCCAAAACGGCCAGGCAACTGGCCGAGATCATCGCCGAGGAGCAGAAATCGAAGACGGGCTTCGTGTTCGCCGTGCGCCGCCTGGACGAGGGCGCGCTGATCGGCTATGTCGAGCTGGACGGGATCATCTGGTCGCAGGGCACCGGCTGGGTGTCGATTGGCATCGGCGACCCGGCGCACCAGGGCCAGGGCTACGGCAGCGAGGCGTTGCGCTTGCTGATCGATTTCGCGTTCAGCGAGCTGAACCTGCGCCGCGTGCAGCTCACCGTGTTCAGCTACAACGCGAGCGCGATCCACGTCTACGAGAAGCTCGGCTTCCGGCGCGAGGGCGTCTTTCGCGAGTTCATCCAGCGCGACGGCCAGCTTCACGACATGCTGCTCTACGGCCTGCTGCGCCGCGAGTGGGAGGGGCGGTGAGGTGGCGCCCCAGTTCCCGCCGCTGGACGAGCCGTACCGGACCGCACTGCGCGAGGCGGTGGCGTTCATCATGGCGCGCTATGACCCGCTGGGCATCATCGCCAGCGGCACGATCGTGCGCGGCGATCCCGGCCCCACCAGCGATCTCGACCTGTACGTGATCCACGCCGCGCCGTGGCGCCAGCGGGTGCAGCGCCGCTTCAACGGCGTCCCGGCGGAGATCTTCGTCAACCCGCCGGGGCAGGTGCGGCGCTACCTCGAGTCCGAGCGGCGCGACGGGCGCCCGATGACGGCGCACATGCTGGCGACGGGCGCCGTCGTGCTGGACCGCGACCCGGCCATCGAAGAGTTGCGGCGCGCCGCCCGCGAGGCGCTCGCCCAGCCGCCCGATCTGCCCGCGCAGGCGCTGCGCTTCCGGCGCTACATGATCGCGACGGCCTTCGAGGACGGGACCGATGTGGCCGAGTCTGACCCGCTGAGCGCGGACATGATCCTGCATGGGACCGTGCGCGAGATGCTGCGCTACCGGTTCCTGATCGCCAACCGCGCCATCCCGCGCGACAAGGACCTGCTGCGCGACCTGGAGACGCTCGACGCGCCGCTGGGCGCGCTGGCGCGGGCGTTTTACGGCGGGGCGACGTTCGCCGGGCGGCGGGCGCTGGCCGAGCAGATCGCGGATCGCGTCATCGAGACGCGCGGCTTTTTCGAGTGGGAATCCGACCCCGAAGACGTGCCGGGCTAGCGGATGAACGGCCAGTCCGCCGGGCGCTGGATGTCGCGCCACAGTTGCGCCATGCCCGGCAGGACCGGCCCAGTCTGCTCGAGGAGCGCCTCGACGGGCCGAAAGGCGGCCTCGCTGATCTCGGCGTGATCGGCGTGCAGCGCCCCGCCGGTGATGCGGCATTCGAAGGCGATCCCCACGCCGTGAATCTGGTCGCCGTTGGGGTAGTCCGATTCCATGCCTTCGCTGTAGACGCCTATCACGCGCACCGGCTGGACGGTCAGGCCGGTTTCTTCGCGCACCTCGCGGATGATGGCGGCGGTCGTGGTCTCGCCCAGGTCCGCGAACCCGCCGGGCACGTCGAGCAGGCCATCGTCGACGCGCCGCGCGGTCAGCACCTCGCCCGCCTCGTCCCGGATCACGGCCATCGCGCCCGGCAGGATGACCGGCGCGTGGCCCACGTGCTGGCGCAGGATCGGGAAGTAGGGGCGGCGCGGCTCGCGCGTGTAAACCGGCTCCAGCACAGCGTCATGCGGCGAGTCCAGCGCGGCGCGAACCATCGCCCGGTAGGCGGGCGGGAACTGCGGCAGCGCCTCGTCGACGGGCATCCAGCAGGCGGTGAGCGTCTCGCCGCCATCGGGGTTGATCTGTCCGCCGGCCGGGCGCGCCACCACGCACACCGACCACGGCTGCACCTCGTCGCCGTTGGGATATAGCAGGTTGTAGTCCGGGTGGCTGAAGACGCCCACCAGCCGCTCGACCGTCACGTCCAGGCCGGTTTCCTCGCGCGTCTCGCGGACGGCGCAGGCGGCGATGCCCTCGCCCAGCTCCAACGCGCCGCCGGGCACGCTCAGCCAGTCGAAATCGTAACGGCGCTGCACCAGGATGCGCCCCGCCTCGTCGAAGACCAGCATGGTGGTGTAGACCAGGTAGATCAACTGGGGGCCGACCCGGGCGCGCAGCCATTTGACATAGCCGTCGGCCAGGCTCTCGAACCGCTCCGCCACGATTGCACCGTCCTGTCTTTGTCGCATATACTACGAGGTGAATTCTACCGGGACAGCGGGCGGCTGTCACGCTCGAATCGATCCGAGGAGATCATGCGACCCCCAGCGACTCAAGACAAGCCGGCGGCCCCAGAGCTGAACCTGGCCGGGCTGCTGCCGCGCGCGGTGGCTATCACCATCGACGGCCTGATCTTGCTGGTGATGGAATGGCTGCTGCTGTTGGGCAGCGAGGCGGCGGTGGGCGGCATTCTGGGCGTGGTGTTGGGCGGCGCGTATTTCTGGTTCTTCTGGACCGACCGCGCCGGCCAGACGCCGGGCAAAATGCTGATGAAGATCCGCGTGGTCAAGCTCGATGGCGGGCCGCTGAGCACGGCCGACTCGCTGATGCGCTATGGCGGCTACCTGATCAACGCGCTGCCGTTTTTCTTCGGCCTGGGCTGGATGTGGGCCTTCATCGATCCCCGGCGCCAGGGCTGGCACGACAAGCTGGCGCGGACTTGCGTCGTGGTGGCCGAGCCGCCGCTGGCGAAGGATGGGTAGGCGTGCGGGCGCGGATGCTGCGATAATCACAGCACATCGATCCAGCATGTGGGGTGTTATAACACGTGTTGGTCTTGCGGGAGATTGCAGGGAGGGAAGCATGTCGAATTACGCAGGCTTGGGATCGCGCCTGATAGCGCTGATCATTGATTCCATCGTGCTGGCGATCATCGGCGGCCTGGTGGCTACCGTCGTGGGCGAAGAGATCCTCGGTATCGGCGTCGGGTTCATCGTCGGCGTGATCTACAACTGGTACTTCTGGACGCGCAACAACGGCCAGACGCCGGGCAAGCAGTTGATGGGCATCCGCGTGGTGAAGGCCGACGGCAGCAAGGTGAACGATCTCGAGGCAGTCGTGCGCTATATCGGCTACTACATCAACACCTTTTTGCTGCTCCTGGGCTGGCTGTGGGCCATTCCGGATGGCAAAAACCAGGGCCTTCACGATAAGCTGGCCGGGACGGTCGTCGTCAAGGCGTAGCGTCGTGCGCGCAGCACAGCCGTTCCCGCAGGGGCGTCCAGGTGGCGCCCCTGTGTTGTTGGGCGGCCCGGTGGACTATTTTCTTTATGCGCGGAATGCACTACACTTGATATGAGCCGCGCGCCAGCAGGCCGATCGGTGGACCGCGCGGAGCGAAAGGAGCTGGGTGCCCATGGGGTTCGTGTTTCTCGCCTTGTTCGCTGTGACCCTGTTCGTGCTGTATATTGCTGTCCGGCGCGCGTGGGGCCAGACGCTCTTCAACGGCGCGATGGGCGCTATCCTCTCGACCGTATTCGTGATGCTGTATGCGCTCACCTACGAAAACAACTCCGCCGCACAGGCGATTCTGGCCGGCCTCGTCGTCGGTCTTGGGTTTTCCGTCATGGTGGTCATCATCGCCGTCTTTTTCCGGACGAACCAGCCCGGAACGGATGTCAAATTAGTCAGCCGACTTCCTCAGGAGGATATACCCGGTGGACAAAGACACGATCATCGTCAAACGCCAGAGTAAACGGCGGCCCCAGTTCTGGCTCAAGACCATTTTCAGCCTCGGGTTGTGGCTGATCTGGTGGCGCCAAGACTATCTGGCCCTCACCAACCGGTCGATCGTCCGGCACAGCGGAGTGTTCACCAAGGAGGAGCGCGCGGTGCCGCTCAACCAGGTGCAGGATGTCTCGATCAGCTACGGCATCGTCCGCCGCATCCTGGGTCACGGGGATGTGTCGATCGAGACGGCGGGTAGCAGCGGGACCGAGATCGTGATGCGCAATATCGACAAGCCGGAAGAATTCCGCGCGCGCGTCTTCGAACAGATCGACATCTTCTACGGCGACGAAGATCGCGCGGGCGACAAGGCCAAAGCCTGATCGCTCCCCTCTGGAGCATCACCGCTACACCTGGACGCTCGCCAAACCGCCGCCCTGCCGTCTTGTGGACGTAGGGCGATGGTTTGGCGGGCGTTTATTTCGGCGTGTTACAATGACATTCAACCAACCGCGAATGAGCCGGGCCGCTTGTCGCCCGGCCGGAGTACGTTATGAACTATCCAAGGCAGACACAGCCGCCGCCCCAGCGCCGCAGGCGTCCCAGACGAGGGCGGCAGCCGACCCCCAACCAGCCGCAGCGCAGTGCGCCGCCGCCTGGTTATACCGCCGGGCCGGAGTACGGCGCCCCTGCGCCCTACGTGCCCGGCCAGCCGAATTATGCTCCGGCTCGCCGGCCCCGCCGCCGTGGGCGGCGCGGCTTCACGCTCGGCCCAGGCTGCATCTTCGGCTGCGTCGGCATCGTGGGCGTGTTGATGTTCGGCTTCCTGATCACCGCCTTTTTGGTCTACGATTTCTACAGCGGCAAGCTCGAAAGCGAGATCGATAACCTGGAGCAGTTGGTCGACTACAAGTCATTCGAGACCACGATCATCTACGACCGGCATGGCAACGAGCTGTACGAGGTCTTCGAGGAAGGCCGCCGCACGCGCATCTCGCTGGACAAGGTGCCGCAGCACGTGATCGACGCCACCATCGCCATCGAGGACGGCACCTTCTACGAAAACCGGGGCGTGGACATCCCCAGCATCGCCCGCGCGGCGTGGCAGTATGTCCGCTACGGCTACATCGTCTCCGGCGGCAGCACGATCACCCAGCAGGTGATCCGCAACGTGCTGTTCACCGACGAATACCGCTACGAGCAGTCGCTCAACCGCAAGATCGACGAGGCGCTGCTGGCGGTGATCCTCACCCAGCGCATGAGCAAGGACGAGATCCTGGAGCTGTATCTCAACGAGATCTACTATGGCAATCTCGCCTATGGCATCGAGGCCGCGGCGCAGACGTACTTCAACAAGAGCGCCGGCGAGCTTACGCTGGGCGAGGCGGCCCTGCTGGCCGGGCTGCCCCAGGCGCCCGCCGACCTCGACCCGCTAAATCCCGATCCGAACATCCAACGGCGGGTCATGCAGCGCCGGCGGCTGGTGCTGGACCTGATGGTCCAGGAAGGCTATCTCACCGAGGCGCAGGCGAACGCGGCCTATGGCGAGCAGTTGAGTTATGCCAGCCCCTACATCGGCCTGGAATCCGCGCCGCACCTGGTGGTGTATGCTCGCAGCGAGGTCGAAGACTTGCTGGTGCGCGAGCTGGGCCAGTCCGAGGACGAGATCCGGCGCCTGATCGCGCGCGGCGGGCTGCGCGTCTACACTAGCGTCGACATGGAGTACCAGCGGCTGGCCGAGAACATCGCCCGGCAGCAGGTCGCCGCGCTGAAGGGGCCGCACAACCTGAACAACGCTGCTGTCGTCGTCCTGCACCCGGAGACGGGCGAGATCCTGGCTATGGTCGGCAGCGTGAACTACGACGACGAGTCGATCGATGGCAACGTGAATGTGACCATTGCCCTGCGCCAGCCCGGCAGCGCGCTGAAGCCTTTCACCTATGCCGCCGCGCTGGAAAAAGGCTGGACCGCCGCCTCGATCGTCTGGGATACCGAGACGCACATCGGCGTCGCCGGACAGCCGATGTACACGCCGGTCAACTACGACGGGCAGTATCACGGGCCGGTCACCGTGCGCGAGGCGCTGGCGAACTCGTACAATGTCCCGGCGGTGCAGACGCTGCGGCAGGTCGGGGTTGATTACCTGCTGTGGATGATGCACCGGGTGGGCGTCCAGAGTCTGGCCGCCGATCCGTCGCGCTATGGCCTGTCGCTAACGCTGGGCGGCGGTGAAGTCTCTCCACTGGAGCTGACCACCGCCTACGCCGTGCTGGCCAATGGCGGCGTCTACGTGCCCAACACATCGATCACCTGCGTGACGGATTCCGACGGCGCGGTGTTGTACGAATACGAGCGCCGCTGCCCCGCCGAAACTCGCCTGACGGACCGCTCCAAGAGCGTGCTCGCCAGCGGCGCCCAGGTGATGGATCCGCGCGTGGCCTTCGTGATCAGCCATATCCTGTCGGACAACGCCGGGCGCACCCCGGCGATGGGCGCTAACAGCCCGCTCTATACGCCCGGCCTGCCGACCTCGGTCAAGACCGGCACCACCAACGACTTCAAGGACAACTGGACGGTTGGCTTCACGCGCAACATCGCGATCGGCGTGTGGGCGGGCAACACCGACAACACCGCGATGGTCAACATCTCCGGCTTGCAGGGCGCCGCGCCGATCTGGAACGAGCTGATGACCGGCATCTACGGCAACCCGGCCTTGCTGGACGTGCTTGGCCCGCGCCCGCCGGACGACGCCCACCTGCAGCCGCCGGGCGGCGTCAGCCAGGCGCAAATCTGCGACGTGTCGCGCACCAGCCTGCGCGATCCCGCGCTGAGTTGCACGCCGGGCCGGACCGAGTGGTTCCTCGACAGCCCGGCCGCCGTGCCGGACAACAGCGGCAACATGGTCGCGCCGCCGCCCACCGAGGTCCCGCCGCCAGCAGCCAATGGCCCGCAGCCGGTCGAGGTACAGCCGGGCGTGATCCGCGTGGCGGTCTTCCCGGTCGCGCCCGATCTGGCCAACGCGGTGGCGGCGCTGGACACCAGTGGCCACACCATCCCGCCGCGCTACTGCCAGGTGCCGATCGAGGTCGTGAACATGGTCCCCGGCGTGCAGGAGCAGTTGTTCCTGGCGCCGCCGCCGGTGGAGGAGGACGCGTTCTACGCCCGGCGCTGGGCCCAGTCCACCGGCGTGGCGATCCTGCCGCAGTTCGCCTGCAACGAGCAGATGCTCTCCGCGCCAGCGCCGGGGGGCGCGCCGGGCGTGGCGGCGAACATCGTCTCGCCCGCCCCCGGCTCGACCATCTCGATCGCGCAGCAGTTGGACATCGTCGGGACGGCCAGCTACGAGCCGGGGCAGGCCCTGCACTACATGGTACAGATCAAGGGCGGCCAGTGGCCGGACTGGGTGGTCGTCCACGACATTCACGCCATGTCGGTAACGAACGGCGTGCTGGAGTCCATTCCACCGGGCGGGCTGCCGCCAGGCGACTACAGCCTGCGCGTGATCGTGGTGGGCGCCGATGCGAACTGGCTGGCGACGTCCTACGAAGTGCCGTTCCGCGTGACGGGCTAGCCCGCGCGCTGAGCCCGTATGCTTCCACGAACCGGCCAGCGGTGAGGCGGGCCGGCTTGGTTTTCCCCGCCCGAAAGACCGTATAATGGTCAGCACCGACAATCGTTTTGAGGAGGTCATATGGAAGCGAAAGT
>Ga0123333_10003148_pt1 | contig 16248 bp, 11 predicted proteins | sample BioC12SIPDNA_3_FD_89957 | JGI IMG/M metagenome (GOLD analysis project Ga0123333, IMG submission 89957) | Anaerobic biogas reactor microbial communites from Washington, USA - Biogas_R2_B C12 SIP DNA | ecosystem: Engineered > Bioreactor > Anaerobic > Unclassified | place: Washington, USA... | reverse complement strand
CTTGGTGGATATGCTGGGCAGCACCAGGAACTGGGCACTGCGCATGTAGGGCGGTAGGTCGGCGTTCTTCACCGTTCCGAACCAGGTGATGCGCTCTTCCAGCCCCAAGCTGCGGGCCTGGCTTTGGAGCCGCTCGCGCTCCGGACCGTCTCCGACGATCGCCAATCTTGCGGTGATGCCTTTGTCGAGCAACTGCCTGAAGGCATCGATCAGGTAGGTCACGCCTTTGACATGGCTCAAGCGCCCAACATAGAGGATGACCGGCGCTTGAGCCGGCAGAAGATCGGACGCTGGCATCCCGACAGCCGGGCCTTCAGGTGTAAACTCCTCCGTGTCGACGCCCCAGGAACCGTAGATGAGCTCCACCAGCTTGGCCGGGGGGGCGCCGTTTGCCAGCAGGTTGCGCTGTGAGCCCGTGTCAAACCAGAAGATCACGCTGGCCCGCGCAAACCACCCTCTCAGAATCAGACGGTACAGTGGCACGATCGCGGGGTGGTACTTCAAGCCAAGCGGTATGGGTTCCAGGCTCAGCGTCACCAGCTTCACGCGCGGGTTAAGCCACAGGTAGACCAGGGTCGCCACGAGGTAGGGCAACATGAGGAGCGATAGCGGCTCGGGCCCCTGTATGATATCGGGCCTCGCCCTGACAAGCTTCCAGAACAGGTCGAACGGCAGGCGAAACCTGATGGTGCGTTCGTCGAATTCGGTGGCCTTCATATCGTTCCAGGGCGCGCTGCGGTAGAAATGGAAGATGTCAAGCCTGCGAAACCGGGCGAGCGGCGCCTGAAGATCGCGCCGGATCTCGCTGCTAATCATGGCATATCGATACGATGTGGCGTCCCTGGACCGAGTCCTTTCCAGTCTCACCTGGTCCGAAGTCTTGTCAGCTATGATCACTTTGTCCTCTCTTCATCTGCCCGCCGCTACCAGCGGCGCCGGCGCCTCGGGTCGAGCGAGTCGTACAGGGCCAGCAGCACGGCCAGCATGTCCAGTGCGGTATAGGCCACACCGCGCAGGATGGTGGGGCCTTCCAGCCCAAACGGCAATCGACTTGAACGCACCTCTTCTTCAATGCCCGCCAGAGCCATCTCCATGTGGACCAACCGGGCGCCGAGAGCGTATCGCCGCAGCCGGTTCGCGGCTGCAGCGCCGAACACGAGCAGCGATCCCCCCCAGCCCGCGGTCCCCAGGACTGCAGATGAGGCCAGCATCACGACGACCAGGCCGTACACTGCGCCCGCAGCCAGCAATCCGCGAACATGCCTCCACGCACCGAACCGGAGACCCTGGAGGACGAGGTTCTTGTTCCAGCGCCGCCACATGGCGAGATAGGCCACCGGAGACTCGGGATACTCGGTCGCGATCCGGCTGCCCGGCGCCGTGAAGATGGTGTAACCCGCTTCCTCAAGGAGCCTGCTCAGCACGTAGTCCGTGCCCGTGGCCGCAGGTGCCTCGAAGCCCCCGACGTCATGGAGCACCGGGCGCAGCAGCGCGCAGTTGCGGCCCAACACTCCATCGACCGTCTCGGGCATGCGGTGCGCCCAGTAGACATCGCCATACCACTGGTAGCGAACCAGGGGCCTGTCACGTTGGTCGGCCCTCGGCTCCGACACGCCTGTCACCACCTGGGCAATTCCCCGGGCAAGCGGCTCGAGCAGCCGGTTCCATGCCTCGTCGGTGAACACGCAGTCCGCATCGCTCAGCACGATGACCTCCCCGGTGGCCTCGGCCAGGCAGCGTTGCAGTGCGGCCTGCTTGCCCTCGCCGGGCAGCTGCTCCAACACCTTGACACCGGGGCCTGCCCATCGCTGCGCCATGCGATAGGTTCCGTCCTCTCCGCCCGCGCACAACACCAGCTCCTTCTCGCCGTAGGACAGGGTCAGAAAACTCCGAATGTGTTCGTCGATGGTCCCCCGCTCGTTCCACGCTGCCACCAGCGCGCTGACCCGGGGCAGCCGTGGCCAGGTCGCGTGCGAGAACGCCTGCGTGCCCGCTGCAGGGGCGCTCGCTGCAAGCAGCGCGGTCTCGCGACGCCACTGCCGCCAGTTGTGCCACACCAATGCAACTGCCCCTGCCAGGACGGCCGCCGCCCCGACTCCCGCGCCCACGCTAGTGCCAGCGCTTGCGCTCCTCATCTCAGCCAAAACTCCGGCGAGGCAATCTGCGGCCACGGCTCGCCCTTGACCCATCGATAGCAGACCGCGCCCTGGGATGTGATTTCCAGGAGATCCGGGGTTTCGACCAGGTGCATCGCCCGACCTCTCAGGATGCAGTCTGTCTCGAAGGGGGCGCTGAGCCCGGCAGGTATCTGTGAGCCGGCGTGCGAGGCCAGATAACGGAACGCCTTGTCGCACCAGCCCGTCACGTGCAGGACGTCGCGTACGTCTGGAAGAGCCTGAGCGCGGGTGGCTGTCCGACTCCTGCCTGCCTGATCCGCAAATCCCCGCGCGGTCTGGAATCCGCCCGATTCGTCCTGCCCCCCAAGCAGCCGCGCCTCAGTGGCGCTCAGGTCCGCGCTAAAACCCAACGGCGCCAATTCATCCGCGGCGCGGAGTATGTCGCCAAGCGGAGCGAGCCAGGAGGGCGTGGTGCTGGCCCGCGCGCCAGGGTAGACCACGGTGGGCAGGCTCCCATCCCCCTGCGCGAAGCGAGCGATAAAGTCCATGGCGCCCAAGGCAGATTCCGCATACCCCTCGTCCCCGGTCCACCGGTAGCCTTGCAGCAGGGCGGAGATGCATCGGGCGTTATATAACGGAAAGTACTTGTTGATCCGGCGCGTTCCGATGCTGTTCTGTGCGATTGCTCCCCGGAGGCGCTCGCCGCTTGAGCTGCGCCCCCTGCCCCCCGCTGGCTTACGTCCGCGAAGCTGGTGCTCCTGGATCCAGCGGAGTGTCGGAAGGGCGTACTCCTCGACCCAGCGTGATTCGCCGCTCAGCTCGGCCATAAGGAACAGCGCCTCACAGGCCGTCGCCGCCTTGTTGGGGACAAAGGTCACGGGGCCAGATTGCCGCCACGGGTGATCCCCGATCATGAGGGCCTCAGGATTCCAGAGTTGTCCAATATAGAAGCTGCGGAGGTTTCGCTCGGCACAGGCCGCGTAACTCTCCCACCCGCTGTGTCCGGTCCACCGTAGCTCCAAGGCCAGCCGTAGCAGGCCGGCGTCACAGGCCGCTTCGTGAGGAGTGCCGGCCGTTGCCGGGTTGATCTCGAATGCCGACTCTGCGAAGTTTCCGCTTTCCAGCTGTCCGGAGATCAGATCATCGCCCGCCCGGCGTGCCTTCGTAAGCCACCGCTCGTCTTGCCTATGCTGACCTGGCAGCGTGCGCCCCCACAGTTCGAGGTAGCCGGTGATGATGCCTTCGTAGCGCCAGTCCAGGCCCGCGCCGGTGTAGAGGAGGCTTTGCTGCCACCAATGCGCCACAGGACCGCCGTACCCGCGCGGCACGTGCGCACGCGCGGCTCCCGCCGCACGGGTGCGCATGGTCTCGAGCCATGCGTCCAGCCTGGCCACCGCAGCAGCAGCCGAGGCAACCCTGGCGCCTGCCTGTGAATCTGGCCGGGGCAGGGCTTGCCCCTGCTCTCTTGCAGCGCCGGCCTTCGGGGTTGCGGGCAGGATCATCAGCGGACCACCTTGTTGGCCACCACCAATGCCACGGTCGACATCCCGGCCATCAGGCCAGGGACGCAGTAGTGCAGCCGCGCCCAGAAATGCAGCCTGTCTCCGAGGTCCGGACGGCCCCAACGTTCCAGGCCGCGGTCGAGCAGGTTCGCCGCGATTGCCGAAGCCGAATGCAGGCCGTATCTCGCTTCGAGACGAAAACCTGCCGAGGCCAGCCTCCTCAGCAGACCAGAGATGCCGCCAATGCGTGCACCGGCAGGCAGCCCTCCACCCTGTCCCCACGGACGAGGGTTGCCCCGCAGGGAGCGTTTCCCGAGGAGGAGTGCCAGCGGCTGTGATGCGATGACGACCAGTCGTCCGCCGGGCTGCACCGAGCCGGCCAGGGTCTTGATGTCCGCCTCCCAGGTAGCCGTGAGGGGTTCGATCCACAGCGCAGAGCGTACGGCTCCCGCGCCATTGGCAGCATCCGTGTTCCTCGCCAGAGGACCTGGCACCGCAGCCAGAGGACCTGGCACCGCAGCCAGAGGACCTGGCACCGCAGCCAGAGGACCTGGCACCATTGCATGGGGCAGTCTCTGGCGCACCTCGTGCGCCAATGCCGGGACGTTGCACAGCACGAGTGGTTGCGATGATGAGGCGTCGTCCGCCACCAGAGGATCTGGCGCCGCCAGCAGCGACATCGCTGCGTCCAGGCCATAACGGTATTCGAGCGGCGCGAGGGCCACCACCGGCCGCGTGCCCGTCATGGACGCACCTCGTATGCCGCATGGCCGGACGGCCTGCCCTGCGACAGCGTCTGCAAATAGATCGCTTCAAGGCGCGCACCGATCGTTTCCCACGCGTAGCGCTCCTCCACCTTTGCCCGGCCTCGGCCCCCCATTGCTTTGCGCCGGCCGTCGTCGGCGAGCAGTGCAGCAATCCCCTGGGCCAGCGCACCAGCATCCGCGGAGTCCACAAGCAGGCCGTCGATGCCGTCCTCCACAACCGTGCGCACACCGGGTATCCTACTTGCGACCACAGGCGTGCCGCAGGCCATCGATTCGATGAGCACCAACCCAAAGGATTCTGGGGGGGTCGAAGGCAACACCGTGACGTGGCTGCTGCGATAAAAGGCCGGCAGGTCATCATGATCGACCCTGCCTGCGAACACAGTCCGATCCTCGACACCGAGTTGGCGCGCCTCCTGTTCGTAGCCCGCCCGAAGGTCCCCATCGCCCACGACTAACAGCCGGACATCGCCAGGCAGCTGAGGCATGGCTCGCAGCAGACGGTCGAGACCCTTGAAGTGATGCGCCCGGTCCAGCGCCGCCACGAAAAGGATGACCTTCGCACCTGCAGGTAACCGGTATTGGTCGAGGTCGATGCCTGGACCCTCTTCCCGAAAGTGGTGCACGTCGACCCCATTCGGCAGCTCCACCACGAAGTCGGGCCGTCTGCTGACCGTGCGCCTGAGGCTGCCCGCCAACAAGCTGGAATCGAAGTGATCCATCGAGACCGCGCAGAGCCGTGCGGCGGTGGCAACTGTGGCGGCGGCCGACACACGCTGGTACAAGGAGAAGATGGCAGAGCGAATCCCGCGGCCGATCAAATCATTGTGGAAGGACATGATCAACGGCACGCCCGTCAGTAGGGCTGCCGCGCGGGCCATTTCTGCCCCGAACACGAAGGGATAGTGCAGGTGGATCAAATCAAAGCCGCGCAGCACGGTGGCCAGGGCCGGGATGACCGGTGCGTTGCCCACTCGAAACAGCGTGCGCAGGCGCCGCACGTGCATCCCCCCGCTCACCTCATGCCGTGAGAGACCCGGATGGGACGGGATCGCCGCAGTAAAGATGTGAACCGTATGGTCCCGCCGCACCAGTTCCCGAGCGTGCGCGAGGCACACGTTTCCGGTGCCGGCCCGGTAGGGCGGGAATGTCGCAGTAACATGCGCAATTCGCATCAGCTCACCACCTGATCAGGCCCAGCGCCATGCCGCGCAACACTCGGAACGTGGGGTCGAACACGACCTGTGCCAGGCGTGCAACCGGCCCCTGCCCGGTCTGCTCGTACATCAAACGGTAGCCTGTGCGTTCGATCAGGCTGCGATCCTCTTGGCGTCGGGACACCTGGGTCTGGCGTCGCTTCTCCATGACCGGGCTCCAGTTCCTCACCAACCACCCGTATGCACGTACCTTGTTTCCCACGTGTCTGCGTTCCCGCGAGAGAACGAAACCCCAGGTGACGATCTCGGCGAGGAGCAATGCCGGCGACAGGACGAACAAGGAGCGCCAGCGAAGTGCCTTCAGCAGCATCAGGTAGCGGTTGCGCTCCTGGTAGAAGGTCTTGAGGGGACCAAACCGCAGCGCGTAATCGTGGTAGATCACGGAATCCGGAACATACAGGCACCGGTAACCGAGCAGCTGGGCGCGCCACGAGAGATCCGTGTCTTCCATGTACAGGAAGAAGGATTCATCGAACCCGCCGAGCATCTCGAACAGCTCCCGGCGCATCACAAACGCGGCCCCCGACACCGCGCCGACCTCGGCCATCTCGGCCAGCATCTCCTGGTCCTGGCCCATCCCCCTGCAGAGAGCCAAGCCGCTGCAATGAACCTCGTTCCCGCAGGTGTTGATCCGCGAGGGATCCTGGAGCAACAGCACCTTCGAAGTAGCCAACCCTGCACTCGCATCCTCTTCGAGCGCCGACACCAGCGACATCAACCAACCCGGTGCGACCACAGTGTCCGGATTGATGAAAGCAAGATACTCTCCCGTTGCATGCCGGGCACCCAGGTTGTTGCCGCCGCCGAAGCCGAGATTGGTGAGACTGCAGAGAACCCTGACTGCCGGAAACGCCCGCTCCGCTGCACGGGCGCTCCCATCCGTCGATGCGTTGTCCACCAGGATGATCTCATCGCCCGGACGCAGGTCGTTGGTGAGCGATTCGAGGCAGGCATGGAGCAACGCGCCGCCGTTATGGTTGACCACGATGATGCTTGCAAAGCCAGAGGGCCTGGCTCCGAGATCAGACCAGGGCCGCCCGTCATCGGGGCAGGGATTGTCCCTGCCCTGTCGCTTGCCCCAACCCTGTCCCAGGAGATCCGCTCCCGTCATGCGCCGGACCTGGGTTTCAGCAAGTTCAACAGCAGACCCCGCACCGAATGCAGGATGAGCCCGGTGAAGAAGCCCAGCGTCCCCAAGATCAGCATCAGGCCTGCTATCAGGGTGGCGGGAACGGGCAGCGCGTTCGTTGCAGAATAAGTGCCAGCTGCCTGGATGAACCCGAACAGCCCCACCAGCTGCAGCAGCACCCCCGGTACACCGAAGTAAAGCAGCGGACGGTGCTGTCCCATCAGGCGGAGGATGCCGTTGAGGACCATCAACCCATGTGAGACGACCGGTCGCTTCGGCTTGTCCAGGTACTTGATCGTGACCGGAACCTCGGCGATCCGCAGATCGTGCTCGCGGGCCAGGAATTGCATCTCGGACTCGACCGCAAAACCCTCTGAGGCAAAAGAAATCGCCATGAGTGCACGGCAGGAAAACGCCCGGAATCCACTCTGGGAATCCGTGACCTTGACGCCGGACAGCTGGTTGGTCACCGCATTGAATACATGGTGGCCCAGAACCCGGTGCCTCGGCACGTCCCAGCCTACCTGAAGATAGCGGGACCCGACGACGATATCAGCCTGACCCGCAAGAACGGGCTGAATGACCGCCGGCAGATCCTCGGGGAAGTGCTGACCATCGGCATCGATTGTGACGACCACATCGATATCCTGAGTGCGTGCCCAGCAGAAGCCGGTATTCAGTGCAGCGCCCTTCCCCATGTTCTGACTATGCGTGATCACTTCTGCACCAGCTGCCGCCGCAATTTCTGCGGTGCCGTCCGCCGATCCATCGTCGACCACAAGCACAATGTCCGCGTACTTGAGCGTCTTCAGGACGACGCTGCCGATGAATCGTTCTTCGTTGTAGGCAGGCACGATGACGGCTACCTGGACCTCGCCCGCCTTCTGGACCATTGCTTCTACAGTGTTCGCATCTCCGGCGAGGACGGCTGCCCGCGCACCATGGGCGCCGTCACCGTTCTGACGAATGCCGGTTATCATAGATACCTCCGTGCTCCGGATCACCGGACCGGTTCTCGATCGAGGGTCTCCCTCGCAGATCACTCTGCATCCGCGTCGCGTCTCAGTTCATTCACGTTCTCACTCACAGTAACCTGGATGAAGCGTAACTCGCCCCTGACCAACACAAGGCGCACCTCGCCGAACTGCCCCACCCTGCAGATGGCCTCATCGATGCGCGCGACCAGTTCCGGCGTCAGGCAGCGGAGCGGCTCTGGCAGTACCGTGTGCCGTCTCGTGGCATGGGACTGAGATTGTGACATCGCTCGGTTCTCCCTTGTGCTTCCTGAATCTGGGCTTGCGGTCTTGGGACAACAAAAACAGCCCTCGGGTGCCTGATCACCTCTGACAGGGCTGATGGCCTGGTCAAACAAGGTCCGTGTTCGCGCCGCCTGGTGGGCCTGATGTTCAGGTCTCCACGTTGCGCCAGCGAGTGGCAGTGTTGGCGTGCGGTGCCGGATATAACTTATGGCAGTGACGAATCTTTGCTTCGACTGGCATCACCAAAGCGCCGCCGCCTGAGGGCCAGGCGCCGCCGCCCCTGCCAGGCCAGTTCTGGCAACGGGTAGGTCGAGACAGTGTGTACGGCCGGAGCAGGATGCTACAACAGCCACACATGTGGGCACTTTTGTACAGCAGACGGTAGGATAACTGCAGAGCCTCCCGAAAGATATGGCCCCTAGTCCGCCAGCACGGGCTATTTCGCGGGCCATTTGTACAACGATTGAGACCGAAAATGATTAGCACTCTGTGGCATGCAGCACAAACGATTGAGGATTATGTCCACCACCTATCCATAGGTTTGGCAAAAATGTGGAGGGGTGGGTTGACAGAGACGCAACTTTGTGTTATATATCACCAGACGGCGATTCACGGGATCCCGCCGCGTAGACAGAATCCTTTCAAGACTGCACGTTGCCTTCTTGATCCCACCGAACCACGTCTGCTGATACTCAGTGAACCAGTAAGTCTCATGGTTTCCCCAAGCCCTGACTCCTGACAAGGGACCGGGTTGCCTCCTTATCGTCTGAGCCACAACCTTCGTGCTCATTCGAACCCTACATAACTCCATCAAGCAAGGAGGGCTTCGAGATGCAACGCATCCGCGTTGGTCTATGCTTCGTATTGCTCGCGAGCCTGTTCGGAACCTCAGTCATCGCGACCCCAGTTCAAGCAGACATCCCGCCGGCAACCTCAGCTGCCGCGCAAGACTCATACCGTGCCTGGCTTCCGCTGCTCATTCAGAGCGAAGACACCCCTGATGCCGTGGCGAGACCCACCAGGACCTGGCCGAAGAAATCGCCGACGCCCACGAGGACGGCCACTCCTTCGAGGACCCCGATCGCAACTGCGACGACCAGCCCGTCACCGTTGCCTACGGCGACCGCGCCGCTGCCTCCCACTGCCACCCAGCCACCGCCTCCCACCCCGGTCACGGGCGATGCATTGGCGGTGGATTCGTTCACCGCACCGGATAACACCGATATCAGGCAGCACCGGACGGACAACGGCCTTCAGTGGGCCGTCCACCAGGGCGCCTGGACCATCACCAATGGTGCGGCACAGAACCCAACCGCTCCTGCTTATGCCTCGGTCGAAGTAGGCACCGGGAACGTGCTGGTCGAAGCGGATATCACCACGCCGGATCAGGCGCCGGAGAGCGGAGAAGAATGGTTCGTCGGCTTCTACGCAGCAGCGAGATTCAGCGGCATCTGGATCGAGAGCGGCGTCGAGCTTCGCATGCTGTACCAGAACCACTCAGGAGAATACGAGATCTGGGAGTGGCACCAGGGAAAGAGCTACCTGGTCAACCCCAACGTCAACTTCAATTTCGTCAATGTCACCGTGCCGAATGCGGCCAATCCCAACCAGCCGTTTCAGCCGGGCAAGACGCACCATGTTGCCCTGCAACTCTACGGCGACACCGCGGTCGCGTACTACAACGGCATTCCAACCGTCATGATGCAGCTGGGCCGGCCGGTAGGGGCCGACCCAAGCCTGAATCAAACAGGCACCCGCGTAGCCATCAGCGTCGACAACGGCATGCCCGGCAGTCGCATCGACAACCTGCGGGTAACGCATCTTGCTTCGGCCCCGCCGCCGCCTGGCGTTCCGGTGTGCGGTGATGGCAACTGCACCGGTGGACAGTCATGCAACAACTGCGGTGCGTGTCTTCCGCCCCAGAGCAGCAAGACGTGTGACTTCAGCGACTACCCCCCGACCGTTCCGACTTACATTCCGCTGGTGACCTCCACCCCAGGCCCGACGGCCACGCCCGGGCCTACCAACACCCCGGCGGCTCCGGTGAGTCCGACCCACACGGCCACGCCCATGACTACTGCGACGACACCGCCGGGCGGTGAGACGGCCGGAGTCCCGCAGTATGCAGTTGACTTCAACCAGAGTGTGGAGACCTGGTGGAGCGGGCATCCGTTCAACCCGGAGAACCCGGCTCACGTGCCGGTCGGTAGCATCGAGAACCTTGCAGGACTGCCGGTCGTGAACGTGCGCGAGCAATACGGCAGCAACCTGCAGGCTGCCGTCGATGCGCTGCCGGCCACAGGCGGCACGCTAGTGCTGGATGCGGGCACGTACACTGCCTTCACCCTTGTGGGCAAAAACAACGTTCACTTCGTATCCGGCGGCGGCGCCGTCATCGGCGGATCGAGCGAGGTCGCGCCCATCAGCCAGGCGCTGGAGTACGGCACGTTCAACACGTGCTCGTTCTATGGCGATCCCATCTGCATCGCGGCGCTTCAGAACCAGGCGTCGAACATCTACTTCAGGAACATCACCTTCGACGGCGGTGGAACGTCCAGGTCGGCCATCAACCTGCACGCGGTGCGGGGCGTGGTCTTCGATAATGTCACCTTACAGAACTACGCCAACCCACACAGCGGTCACGGCGGGCTGATCAACGGCAATTCCACGTTGAACAACGTGTGGTGCCGGGGATGCCGATTTGCCGGCAGCCAGCGCTATGCGATCTACCTGGACGGTGCGCACGGCTCGGGCATCCTGGACTCGACCATTGAGAACAACTTCGACAACGGGCTGCTGTTCCTGACCAACGATGACTTCACCCTGGACGTCAACCGAAACGGAGCGTTGGAGCCCGGCGAACGCCGGCTCGGCAATTACATCGTTGTCTCCGGCAACACCTTCGAAGGAAACAACATCTACTCGGTTGTCCAGGCCACCGCAGCCAACATGTTGATCCGGAACAACACTGCTCTGGGTAGCTTGACGTACTTCGCGAGCTTCGACATTCGCAACTCGAACCGCGGCATCGTCTACAACTTCTACGGCACGCGCCTCGTGGGCAACCGCACCCGCAACCTGACCTACTTGTCGGAGTGGGGCGGCACGATGGCCTGCGACCCCAGCGCCGGGCAGACGTGTGCCCGCATGGGGCAGTACGAGATCCGCGATAACGTGATTCAGAATGCAGGCAGCTATCGCAGCCTGGCGTTGCACGACAACTCCACGCAGACCCAGATGGATGGGCCGTATGTGACCTCCAACAACTGCGTCAACGGCACCGTGGAGGAAACCGGTGCGGCGTGCAGTGAGACCGCAGCAACCTCAACGCCGCGACCTCCGGCGCCCACGCAGACGCCTCCTCCCGCGCCCACAGCCACGCCCACACTGCCGGCTGCCCCCACCGCGACCCCGGTTCCCACTGGGGTAGGAGATCCGGCTGCATTCCCGCTGGGCGTCTTTGAGGACGGCAATTTTCAAAACTCGTCGACGTTCGGCGCCATGATCGATGATCTGCGTGCCCACAACCTGGACTCGGTATTCTTCGTCAATACGTGGTCCTCCGGTGGCGACCTGCTCAATGTCTCGGACAGCAAAGACTTCGACGTTTACTACAATCTCAACGAAGGTTGGGAGGCGTGGTTCAACAACCCGACTGTCCCTGCAGATATCTCCACTGCAAGGTCGATCTTCTACCCGCTGATCGATGCCGTGAAGGGCCATCCAAGCCTGAAGGGTTACAATGTCCTGGACGAACCAACCAATGATCTCCAGAGCAAGGTGGCCCTGGCCGTACAGGCTTACCAGGAGCGCGATCCGGACCGTTTGACCATGCCAACCCTGATCGGAATCGGCCGAGCCGACCCGATCTGCACGGCATCGCAGCCAGACGTGATGATGCTGGATGTCTATCCGTTTTCCGCGGACAACGCAGCCTGCGACACAACCATGAGGGCTTTCGGCTATCCGACCTACGATTTCGTCGACTACGTCCGGGAGATCGTGCGGTCGAAGCCGGCAGGAGCTCCGCTGTGGGTGATCCTGCAGACCCACAGCTTCGGAGATGGGAGCGAGTCCTGGCACCTCCGTCCTCCCTCTGCACCGGAGCTGCGCGAGGAGCAGTGGTTGGCGATCGGCGAAGGCGCAACCGGCGTCTTCTGGTTCATCTACAGCAGCGAACAGGGTTGGACCGGCCTGCGGGATAACGCCGCTCTCTTCGCCGAGGTGAGCAGCCTGGCGCAGCGCATCAAACCGCTGCGCGGTCTGCTGGCCACTTTGTCGAAGACCACCGATCAGTTTGACGTTTCCGGCAGCACCGGACCGGCCTACGCCAGCACGCTGAGAAACGACTCGGGCAGCCAGACCTATGTAGTCGCGGTGAACAAGCAGTGCGCTGCCCAAGACCTGACACTATCTTCGATCTCCGGTCCGAAGCAGCTAAGAGATCTCGAGACCGGGCAGATCTACAGCACTGGCTCAGCCCTGCCGTTCCAGGCCGGAGATGGGAGGATCTTCGAAGTCATGCCGGGCTTGTAGGATCGCCTCAGCATTGAACTCCGGATCAGGCCTTCGGGGTCGCAGACCAGCCTTGGTTGGCAAGCCCTTGAAGGTCTGATCTTCGGGCTTCTCCAACATGAGAGGAAGCACTCATACAGACGAATCCGGCGAACGCGTCGAGACTTTCCTGGGCGCTGCAGACGCTGTGGCGCACTTTCTCGACCGGTCCTGCCATGCCCATTACCCTCCTCTCCTGGAATGTGAACGGCGCTCGCGCCGTCTATCGAAACGGCTTCCTGTCCTGGCTTGCAGAGGCAGCGGAAGGCGGCCTTCGCCTTCCGGAAGGCGGCCTTCGCCTTCCGGAAAGCGGCCCTCGCTCTTTGGACATCCTCTGCCTCCAGGAGACCCGGGCCGAGCCAAGCCAGCTGCCTCCTGAGATGTTGCAGCCGCACCCCTACACCGGCTTCTGGACTCACTCCACGCGCAAGAAGGGCCATTCGGGGACGGCGATCCTGTCGCGACTCCAACCGTGCGCGGTGGATTACGGGATCGGACGGCCGGAATTCGACGACGAAGGGCGCACGATCGTGGCGGACTACGGCCGTTTCACCCTGATCAACTGCTATTTTCCGAATGGCGGACGCGACCAGGAGCGAGTGCCCTACAAGCTTGCCTTTTACGACGCCTTCCTCTCCTTCTGCGAGGGGCTGCGCAGCCAGGGCAAGTCTCTGATCATCTGCGGCGACGTCAACACCTCGCACCGGGAAATCGACCTGGCCCGGCCGAAGCAGAACCTGAAGAGCACCGGCTTTCTTCCGGAAGAGCGCGCGTGGCTCGACCAGGTAGTGGACATTGGTTACGTCGATACGTTTCGACACTGCTATCCCGACAGAGAGGGCGCCTACACATGGTGGCTGCAGTGGGGCAACGCGCGCGAGCGGAACATCGGCTGGCGTTTGGACTACTTCTTCGTCACGCCAGACCTGGCGCCAACCATCGTGGACGCCTTCATCCTTCCAGACGTCAGGGGATCCGATCACTGCCCGGCTGGCCTGACGCTGGATCTTACGGTAGAGGGAGATGTATGGCTGAACTGAAGACAAGGCCGACGGGCGCCAGCGTTGCCGATTTCATCGCAGGCGTAGCAGACCCGCGGCGCCGGGAGGACTGCGAGACCATGGTCCGGCTGATGCAGGAAGTGACGGGCCGGCCGCCGGAGATGTGGGGCGAGTCGATCGTTGGTTTCGGCCGGTATGCGTACAAGTATGCTTCGGGGTGGACCGGGGAGTGGATGGCCACAGGATTTTCGCCGCGCAAAGACAACCTGACGCTCTATATCATGAGTGGATTCGATGAGCTTGCCGACTTGATGGCCCGGCTGGGCAAGTATAAGACCGGCAAAGGCTGCCTGTACGTCAAGCGGCTAAGCGACGTCGACCTGGGCGTACTGCGGGAATTGGTGGCGCGATCCGTCGCAAAGCTGGCTTAACGACAAAGCGCCGGCCGCAGGCAGGAGTGAGACCCTGCAACCGGCGCGATCTTGGACGCACGCACGGTAGGCCGGGCGCCCTCACCGTCGTGCGAGCGCCCGAGGAGTCACGATCGTTTCTGGCGGCCAGTGGCCACTCGATCAGTGACCGTGGCCGTGCCCATCCCCGCCGTGAACGTGGCCGTGCTCGAGCTCGCTCGACGTTGCCGGGCGAACGTCGATCACCTTCACGTGGAAATTGAGGGTCTCGCCGGCGAGCGGATGATTATAGTCCAGGACCAACGAGTTGTCGCGCACCTCGTAGATGCTCGCCTCGTAGGTCTCGCCCTCGGTATCGGTCACCTCCAGCGGCATCCCCTCTTCCAGCTCGATGTCTTCAGGTAGCTCACTGCGGTCGATCTCCTCCAGGGCTTCCTCATCCCACTCGCCGTAGGCATCCTCGGGGCGCAGGGTGATGTCGCGCTCCTCATTCACGGCCATGCCCCGCATTGCGTCTTCCAGCCCGGGCAACAACTGGCCCTGCCCCATAATAAAACGAAGCGGCATATCGCCTTGCGTCGACTCCACTACCTGGCCATCACTCAGGGTCAAGGCAAAGTCAAGCGTCACCACCATCCCATCAACAACCTGTTCGGACTTTTCCATATTTCTCCTCCGCTAATTGATCATCGCGCCGGCCAGCCCTTCAGCCTCGGCGACCATGTCTTCCAGAATGCGCAGACCGCCGTGCCAGAAGGCCGGATCCTGCAGATCCACGCCAAGCGGCGCCACGATCTTGTGCGGCCAATCGGAGCCGCCGCGCGAGAGCATATCGAGGTAGGCACCGGCAAAGCCTTCGCCCGCCTGCCGGTATCGCGCATAGAGCGCCAACACAAGCAGCTCTCCGAACGCGTAGGCGTAGACGTATCCGGGCGTGCCGATGAAGTGGGGAATGTAGCTCCACCACAGCCCGTAATTCTCCGTCAGGGTGACGCTATCGCCAAACATGGCACGCTGGGTCTGAAGCCACAGCTCGCTGAACCGCTCGACGGAGAGTTCGCCCTCCTCCCGCCGCGCAGTATGGATGACCTGCTCGAACCGGTTCATGCTGATCTGGCGAAACGCCGTGGCGAAAGAGTCCTCGATCTTCTGGGTCAGCATGCCCAGGCGCACCTGGGGCGACGGCTCCGCGGCCATCATCGACTGGAACACGAGCATTTCGCCGAAGACCGATGCGGTCTCCGCGGTCGTCAGCGGCGTGTCTGCCTGCAGGAGGCCCTGCACTCCCGACAGCTTCTGGTGCACGCCGTGGCCCAGCTCATGCGCCAGGGTCATCACATCGCGCGGCTTCGCATCGTAATTCAGAAGGATGTAGGGATGCACCGAGGGCGTGACCCCGTGACTGAAGGCGCCGCCGTATTTCCCCGGACGCGGCGGCGCGTCGATCCAGCGCTTGTCGAAGAACCAGCCGGCCACCTCTGCCATCTTGGGATGAAACTCGCCGTACGCGTCGAGCACGATCCTGCGCGCCTCGGCCCAGGGATAGAAACGATCGGCAGCGGGAAGCGGCGCGTAGCGATCGTAATCGAAGAGCTCGTCGAAGCCCAGCAGCCGGGCCTTGAGCCGGTAATAGCGGGCGACGATGTCATAACGGGAGGTGACTGCATCCACAAGGGCCTGGACCGTCGCGTCACCGACCTCGTTGGACAGGTTGCGGCTGCTGATCCACGTGGGGAACTTCCGCAGCCGGTCGTCCGAAGCCTTGTCGGCCAGGATCATATTGAAAACGTAGGCCGTGCTGCGCCGCATGGACTGCAAGCCACCCGTAAACGCCTCTGCCGCGCGGCGTCGCAGATCACGGTCGGGCGAGTGGATCTTGCTCAACACACGATCCGCACTCAGCTCCTCGCCATCCAACTGGTACCGCGCAGCCGAATGGATCTCGTCGAAGAAGCGATCCCACGCGTTGCGACCGGTCACGGCCTTCTCAGCCAGTATCTTCTCCTCGGCCTCGGTGAGCAGATGGGGACGGTAGAGCCGTTGAATCTCGAGCCAGTGGCGATATGGCGCAAGCTCAGGCGCTGCCAGCCACTGCCCGGCGACATCGTCGGGCGCGTTGGCCAGCTCCAGGTCCAGCCAGACCAGCTTCTGGCCCAGCCTTGAGCCTCGCTCGGTGACGCGCTGCATCAGGGCGCCACGGCCGGGATCCTCGGTGTTCTGGGTCCAATGCAGACTTGCGAAAGCGCCAGCCTTCACTGCGCGCTCGCGCAATGCCTCATAGCGACGCAACAG
>Ga0123333_10003146_pt1 | contig 16253 bp, 10 predicted proteins | sample BioC12SIPDNA_3_FD_89957 | JGI IMG/M metagenome (GOLD analysis project Ga0123333, IMG submission 89957) | Anaerobic biogas reactor microbial communites from Washington, USA - Biogas_R2_B C12 SIP DNA | ecosystem: Engineered > Bioreactor > Anaerobic > Unclassified | place: Washington, USA... | reverse complement strand
GGCGGAGTCCTTCGTCCGCACCGCCGGGCGCAGACAGACCCGGGGCGGGGACGCCCGTTCCTGGATTCTCCTGCCCACCGACCCCGGCACCCTGTGCTGGTCGTTCATCCTGTGGGGGTTCGCGCCCGCCTTCGCGGTGGTCTACACCGTGCTGGCGGCCGTGGCGCTGGCCCACTCGGCGGTGTCCCTGCGGCGTCGCTACCGCGATCTCACCGCCCTCGATGAGGCACAGGGGTAGGACACCATGCCACACATGACAGTGCTGCTCCCGGCGCTCAACGCCGAGGAGACCATCGGGACCGCCGTGGCCTCCACCCTGCGCGGGATGCCGAAGGACGCGCGGCTCTACGTCCTCGACGACGGCTCCACCGATGCCACCGCCGAGAAGGCCCGGGAGGCGGGGACCCGGCGCGGCGTCGTCGATAAGCGGTTGACGGTGGTGTCCCGACCGCCGTCCGGCAGCCTGGCGAACGCGCTCACCTCGATGCTGCCCGAGGTCGACTCCGCACTTATCGCCCGGATGGACGCCGACGACATCAGCCTGCCCTGGCGATTCCGGGTCAGCCTGCCCGCCCTCGACGGCCGGACAGACGCCGTGTTCACCCAGGTCACCCGGATGAACGGGAGGAAGCTCCGGCCGGAACTGCCCCTGGGGATCGGGCCGGAGGCCTTCCCGGTGCACCTGCTGCTGACCAACCCGGTGACGCATCCGTCGATGATCGCGCGTCGGGAAGCGATCGACGCCGCCGGCGGGTTCCGCGACGTCCCGGCCGAGGACTACGACCTGTGGATCCGCATGGCCACCCACGACGCCCGCCTCCGCCGCCTGCCCCACAACAGCCTCATCTGCCGCGCCCACCCCCAGCAGGTCACCGCCACCGCGGGCTGGCACCGGCGATCGTGGACCAACCCCCGGCAGGCGGAGGCCTTCGCCGACCTCAGCGAGAAACTCACCGGCCGCCGGCTGCGCAGAATCGTGGCCATCGCCCAGCTGGACCCGGCGGAGAAGGAGACGGCGCTGCGCCACTTCGCCGACACCGTCACCCCCCTCATCGACGCGCTCCCCCGCAGACAACAACCCCTCCTGCGCCGCCGACTCCGCGAGAGACTGCGGTGGGCGCGCGCCACCGGACCAACCCCCAAGTAAGGATCCCACCCTAATGAATGCGGAGAACCCCGAGACCTCCCTCGACGTCAGCGTCGTGTCCAGGATCGTTCGCCAGCGGAAGAAGTGGATCGTCCTCGGCACCGTCATCGGCATCGCCGGCAGCCTCGCCTACCTGCTCATCACCCCCACGAGCTACACCGCCACCGCCCGGGTGAGCATCACCGCCCTCGGCGCCGAACCCATCCCCGAGGGGCGCTCCCTGTCCAGCGTCCTGGACATCCCCACCGAACGTCAGCTCGCCGCCTCCGCCCTGACCACCGAGGACGCGGCCGCCACCCTCGGGGACGGCTGGACCGCCGACGAACTCCGCTCCGGACTGGCGGTGGCGGGCGATCCCACCAGCACCGTCCTCGCCCTGTCCTACACCGACACCGACCGGGCACGCGCCATCGAGGGGGCCGACGCCCTCGCCGACTCCTACCTCACCGTCCGCTCCGACATGGTGGCCGAACGCGTCGACGGCATGCGGGATACCATCACCGACCGACTGCAGGACTACGAGGAGGAGCTCGAGGAGCTCCGCGCCAGCGGCCTGATCGGCACCGCCACCCAGGTACGCACCGAATCGGTCGAATCCGGCATCATGGCGCTGCAGCAGCGGCTGGCCACCCTCGGGGACCCCGCCGCCGAGGCGGGCCGGGTCATCTCCCCGGCAGCCAGCACCCCGCAGGAGGAATCCCCGGTGCTGTGGAGGGTCATCGCCCTCGGCGTCCTCGCCGGAATCGTGCTGGGCCTCATCCTGGCGGGACTGCGCCACACCTTCGACCGGGTGGCCGCGCACCCCGAGGACATCCGGGACATCCTCGCCGTCCGGCTGCTGCGCGCCCAGGTCCCCTACGGCGAACCGGAACGCTGGACCGCCGCCGCCGCCCTGGCCCACCACCAGCACGACCCGGAGCAACCGCTCCTGGTGCTCACCGACGAAGGCAACGCCGACGCCCTGGCCGCCGCCGAGGCCATCGCGGCCACCGGGCGGACCCTCCGGGTCGACCTCGGCCGGGACCGCGCGGACGTGCTGGCCGACCTGGGGGCCGACCGCCGCGCCGTGGTCATCGTCCCGCCGACGTGGGCGAAAGCGGACCTGGATGACCTGCGCGACGACATCGCCTCCATGGGCACGGAACTCATCGGCGCGCTCGTCGCCGAGCCACGCGCGACGCTGCCGACGGCGGGGAGGTAGCCGACCATGGGCAGCACGCGGGGCATCCTGCACGACCAGCCCGCGGTGACCGACCCCGACCCCCGCCGCAGCCTGGTCGCCGTCGTGGACCGGGACACCGGCGAGGTCACCGTCATCTCCGGCGCGGACACCGACCCGCGGGCACAGGTCCTGCTCCGGGACGGGCGCCGGACCCTCGCCCTCGTCGAGCTCGAGGGCGCGGCCGACGCGGCGGAACGCGCCCTGGCCTCCCACCCGGATCCGGCCCCGTCGCGTGGCTGGGAGGACGGGGCGGGCCGGGACATCCCCGCCACGGTGATCGTGTGCACCCTGGGGAGAAACCCCCTGCTCCCCCTGACCGTCGACGCGCTTCTGGCCCAGACCCACCGCCGCGCGGAGATCATCATCGTAGACAACGACCCCGCCTCCGGCGCCACCCGCCAGCTTCTCGACGGCCACCGCGATCCCCGCCTCCGTATCGTCGAGGAACCCCACCCCGGGCTGTCCCGCGCCCGGAACACCGGGGTGGCGGCCGCGACGGGGGAGATCATCGCCTTCACCGACGACGACGCCCTCCCGCACCCCACCTGGCTGGCGTCCCTGCTCGACGTCTTCGCCTCCGCCCCGCCCGGGGAGATCGGTGCGGTGACCGGCCCCGCCTTCGCCGCCGAACTGCAGAGCCGTTCCCAACGCTTCTTCGAGGCCCGTGGCGGCTTCCCCGCCCAACCGGAGCCCCTCGTGTGGTCCCTGTCCGACCCTTCCCCGCACTGCGCCCGCTTCGGGGCGCGCGGGGAGGGTGGGCCCCTGTTCCCCGTGGCCACCGCCCGCGTCGGCGCCGGGGTGTCCATGGCCTTCAGCCGACCGGCGCTGGACGCCCTCGGCGACTTCGATGTCCGGCTGGGGGCGGGCACCCTCACCAACGGCGGGGAGGACCTCGACGCCTTCGCCCGCGTCCTCGACGCCGGCCTGACGATCATCTACAACCCCGACGCCGTGGTCCACCACGTCCACCGCCGGGACATGGCCGGGCTGGAGAAGCAGATCCACGGCAACGGCACCGGCATGGCCGCCCTGCTGACCGTCTCCCTCCTCCGCCACCCCGCCCGCCTGGGGCTGCTCCTGCGCCGGGTGCCGTCGATCCTGTCGCGCGTCGCGCCGGGCACCGAGCGGATGCAGGGCAACGAGGACGACGTCCCCGCGGCCCTGAGCAGGCAGGAGATCACGGGTTTCCTCCGCGGCCCCGTACTCCTCGTCCGGGAGATCCTCCGCCAGCGGCGCACGCGCGGGAGGAACTGATGATCACCTACCCGACCTCCCGCCCCCGGACTCCGCGCCGGGTGGAGAACCTGGGCGGCGCCCTGGTGCTGCTGCCGTTCGCGGCGTATGTGCTGTGGTGGGTGCTGGGCGTCGGTGACTTCATCTGGATCATCGCCGGGGCGCTCATCGCCGCGAGCTGGATCGGCGCGCGCGGCCTGCGGATCCCCCCGGTGTTCATCCTGTGGGTGCTTTTCGTGGCCTGGGCCGGCGTCTCGCTGGTGATGAATGACACCCCGGGCCGGACCGTGGGGGCGGTGTACCGGCTGCTGCTCTACGCCGCCGCCGGGATCCTCCTGGTGCACACCTTCAATGCCCGGCGGGCGCTGCCGCTGCAGCGGGTGACGGGTGCGATGGTGTGGTTCCTGGCGGGCATGACCCTGGTCGGGTACCTGGCGTTGGCGTTCCCGCAGGTGGTGATCCGCACCCCGATGTCGTGGATCATGCCGCGCGGGCTGGCCTCCAACCAGCTCATCGACGAGATGATCATCCGCCGGATGGCGCACTGGAACCCGGACGCGTGGATCGAGCAGGCCGTCCGCCCGGTGGCGCCCTTCCTCTACGCGAACACCTGGGGGAACGTCTACTCGCTGGTGCTTCCCCTGGCGATCCTCCACCTGTGGCTGGGCTGGCACAGCCGGTACCGGTGGCCCACCCTGCTGGTGATCCTGGCCAGCGTCTTCCCCGCTCTGAGCACCCTCAACCGGGGAATGTTCGTCGGGCTCGGCGTGGTGTTCGCCTGGGTGCTGCTCCAGGCCCTGCTCCGCGGGCGGATCCTCCTGGCGGTGTCCGGGGCCGCGGCCGGTCTGGCGGCTGTTTTCGCGTGGGCGGTGTCCCCGTGGGGGGAGGCGCTGCGCACCCGGGTCGAGACCACCGACTCCACCGTGGACCGCGCCCAGTTGTACCGTTCCACCTTCGAGGCGGCGCTGCAGTCACCGCTGGTGGGTTACGGTTCGCCCCGCCCGGCGGAGGACCCCTGGTTGCCGTCCCTGGGTACGCAGGGGCAGTTCTGGACGGTGCTGTACTCCCACGGCGTCATCGGCGCCGTGCTGTTCACCGGCTTCCTCCTCGGTGTGTTCCTGCTGGTGATGCGGCGCCGCGACGTGGTGGGGGCGGTGCTGGGTGGACTCATCCTGGCCACCGTCGTCGAGACCGTGTTCTACGGCATGATGACCGGCATCATGGTCTCCATGGTCGTGGCGGCCCTCGCGCTGCGGCCGGACACCGTCGTCAGCAGCGGGGATCGTCGGGGAAGGTACGCTCGGCCATCCGCCAGACGTCGACCTCCCGGACGAAGGTGACCAGCATGAGGGAACGCCTCTCCTCCGCCGGGACGTCGGCGTTGACCACGACCCCGTTCTCATCCACCACGTTGACCTGGGAGGAGTCGACGCAGACCCGGGCGCGGACCACCGACGGGTCGTCGGTCGCCTCGATCTCCGAGACGGTGACGGAGGCCTCGCCCTCCTGGTGCCAGCCCTCGACCGCCCATTCCTGGCGCTGGTTCTCGATGTCCTCCAGGGCGGCGGCGGTGAGCACCTCGCTGAGGTCGAGTGTGGCGGCCGGGTCGTCCAGGGTGGACAGGCTCACGTCGAGGATGTCCTCCATCAGCCCGGTGTCGATGTCCCCCGGGGCCTGCGGGGTCGGGGCCGCCACCGTTGAGGTGGTGGTGGGGGTGGTCACGTCCGCCGGGGTGTCCTGTGCGGGCGGGTTCCCGGTGGAGGTGTCCGAGCAGCCGCTCAGGGCGAGGATGGCCGCGACCACGGCGGCGACGAGAAACCGTGACATTGGTTACTCCCGGGGGTATGCAAGTATGGATAGGTCAGATACTAGCACTGTGGCCGGTGCGGAAAGGGCGACGAGGTGAGCCGCGAGGAATCGACATCCGAGGCGCGGGAGGGCAGGCGTGAACTGGCCCGCGGCGGCGGTCTGAGCTTCTTCGGCTCCGCCGGCAGCGCCCTGCTGGGGTTCGTGCTCACTGTGGTGATCACCCGCCTGCTCGGGGCGGAGGGGGCGGGTGTCGTGTTCCAGGCGACGGGTGTCTTCGCGGTGGTGCTGGCCTTCGCCAAGGTGGGGCTCGATTCGACGGCCATCTACCTGTTGCCCCGCGTCCGGCTGGATGATCCCCGCCGGATCCGGTCCACCATCATGGCCTTCGTGCTCATCGCGCTGGTGGCCAGCGTGGCGTTGGCCGTGGCGCTGCAGTTCGTGGCCCCGGTGTTGTGGCCGGGGGAGGGCAACCCGGTGTCGGGTTCGGTGCGGGCGCTCGGGGTGTTCATTCCCGCGGGTGCGGTGATGCTCATCGCGGCGGCGATCCTGCGTGCGCTCGGTTCGGTCCGCGAGTATGTCCTGGTCAACAACATCGCCATCCCGGCGTTGCGTCCGCCGTTGGTGGCGGTGGCGGCGGTGGCCACGGGGTCCGTGGTGGTGGTGTCGGTGGCGTGGGCGCTGCCGTTGGCGTTGATGATGATGGTGGCGGCGGTGATGGTCTCCGGTCATGTGGGGCGCCTGGAGGCGGGGGAGGCGGGCCGGCTGTGGCCTTCGCGTGCGCAGGTGCGGGAGATCATCGGCTTCGCGGCGCCGCGGACGGCGTCGGCGGGGTTGGAGCAGGCGATCATCTGGGTCGATGTGCTGCTCGTCGGCTGGTTGCTCAGCGACCAGGCGGCCGGTGTCTATGGTGGTGCGGCCCGTTTCATCCAGGCGGGTCTGGTGGTCGACGCCGCGTTGCGGGTGGTTGTCTCGCCGCGTTTCTCGGCGCTGCTCCATCAGCGGAAGGACGCGGAGGTGCGCGATCTCTACGTCACCGCGACGATCTGGCTGGTGCTCATCGCCTCGCCGATCTATGTCCTGCTGGCGGTGTTCGCCCCGGTGTTCCTCGACCTGCTGGGCCCGGGGTTCCGGGAGGGGGCGACGGTGCTGGCGATCCTGGCGGTGGGTATCACGGTGACGTTTCTGGCGGGCAACATCCACTCGTTGCTCATCATGAGCGGGCGTAGCGGGTGGGCGGCGATCAACAAGGTCGTGGTGCTGGTGGTCAACGTCGTGGGCAATGTGTTGCTGATCCCGGTGTGGGGGATCGAGGGGGCGGCCGTCGTGTGGGCGGCGAGCATGCTTATCGACGCCGCCCTGGCCGCCATCGAGGTCCGGGTGTTCCTCGGGATCCGCGCCCCGTGGTGGGAGGTGACCCGACCGCTGGCGTTGGTGGTGATCACCGGCGCGGTCCCGGCGTTGCTCATCGGCGCGCTCATGGGGCGGACGGTGGGGGCGATGGCCCTGGCGGTGGTGGTCTGCGGGGCCCTGTACGTGGCGGCGTGCTGGTGGCTGCGGCGGCCGCTCCGCCTGGACGGGCTGCTGGGCTTGCTGTGTTCCCGCCGCTGAACGCTAAACCCCCGGGGGTAGCAAACGGATAGTGGTGATGGTGGATGATCCTGAGAAACGGGTATGGTTTCTCTGCCTGCCACGACCTGGGAGGCCAAGGTAAACGTGCATAAGGTGGTTCGTCCCGGTGTTCCCTGTGTTGTCTTCACGCCTGCTGCGACTGCTCGTGGTCAATCTCCTCATCTGGTCAATGGCGGCGGTGGCCTTCCCCGTCGCCCGCGCCCAGGATCCGGCCCCGGAGCCGACGCCGGTGGTGCGCGACGGCAGTTCACCCGCCACCGCGGCGGGCTCGTGCTGGGCCCTCAAGCAGGATTTCCCGCGGCTGCCGAGCGGCGCCTACTGGTTGCTCACCCCGCACATGGAGGCGCCGCAGCAGTTCTACTGTGACCAGACCATGGACGGCGGCGGCTGGGTGCTCATCGGCCAGGGGCGCGAGGGCTGGCAGCCCTACGCCGACGGCGCGGGTGACCCGGCCCGCCTGCTCGACCGCGGCCGCAGCCCCGAGGATTTCACCCCCGTGCAGCTGCCCGCCGACACCGTCGACGGGCTGCTGTCGGGGACCGCGGTCAACCAGCTGGAGGAGGGCATGCGCGTGGTGCGTGCCCGGAACAGTTCCGGCACGAGGTGGCAGTCGGTGGACATCGTGCCGGGGAAGATGTCCACGTGGACGTGGGCGCACGCCACGGAGGACACCGCCGCCCGCTACCGTTTCGACAACGGTTCCTGGCGGTCGGGCGGCCAGTTCGAGGCGGGTTTCGGCACCGACTCCCTGTACAACCGCGTGGACATGTCGATCTCCTCGACCCGTGACTGGCACCGCGGCTACGGCTACGGCTCGAGGGTCCTGGGGGGCAGCACCTCCCCGACCAACTACTTCTGGTCGCCCCGCGGTTCGGCGCCTCTGCCGTACAGCGAGCTCTACCTGCGCCCCCGGATCTCCTCGGACTCCTTTGATCCGATCCCGGACGAGGGCACCCCGGCCTCCCAGTCGCGGGGCCTGGTGGACAATTTCGCGGCCCCGACGACGTGGGGTGTGACCGGTAACCTCAACGGGCGCGTGGCGGAGGGCAATGCCCCGGTGCAGGCCTTCGCGGAGATCGGCGACACGATGTTCGTGGGCGGCAACTTCACCCACGCCGAGCAGAAGTCGACCGGGCGGGCGGAGCCCCGCACCGCGTTGGCGGCCTTCGACTCCACGACGGGTGATCTGCGGGAGGGGTTCCGCCTCGAGTTCGACAACCAGGTCAAGGCCCTGCTGGAGCTTCCCGACGGCCGGCTCCTGGTCGGCGGCGACTTCCGCCATGTCAACGGTGAGCCGCATGTGGGAACCGTGGTCGTCGACGCCTACAGCGGGGAGATCGACCCCAGCTGGACGCTGCAGGGCACCAACCGCCTGTCCTCCGGACTGGTGAGCGTCACGTCTTTGTCCCTGTCCGGTGACTTCGTCTACCTGGGCGGTAACTTCACCCACCTGTCGGATGACTCGGTGAGGGACTCCTATTCCCGCGGTGCGGGCCGCGTGCGCCTCAACGGAACCCCGGACCGCTACTGGAACCCGGAGTTCAACGGCACCGTCGTCGACATCGACACCTCTGCTGCGGGCGACCGCTTCTACGCGGCGGGGTACTTCACCCGTTCGGCGACCCATGTGGCGATGAAGGCGACCGCCCTGTCGACGGAGCCGGGCGCGCTGCCGGTGTCGGACTGGGTGTTCCAGGGCAGTGCGGATGAGCGCACGAACTATCAGCAGGCGATCGAGGACGCCGGCGAGGTGCTGTTCGTCGCCGGTTCCGAGCACTCCCTCCTCGGCCATGACACGCAGACCTTCGAGCGGGTGTCGGGTTCGATCACCAAGAACATCGGCGGTGATTTCCAGGCGATCGCCTCGAACGGTGACATCACCTACGCGGGGTGCCACTGCACCCAGAACATGTACGAGAACGCCCACCTGTGGCCCACCATGAACCGGGACTGGACGCGGGTCGACAGCATCCAGTGGGTCGGGGCGTGGGATGCCCGGACCGGCAGGCAGCTGGGCGAGTTCTCCCCGTACCACCTGAAGTCCGCCAACGGTGGCGCGTGGAGCCTGTACATCGCCTCCGACGGGGCGCTGTGGGTGGGCGGTGACTTCCTCCGCTCGCACACGTCCCTGCACACCTCGCAGTGGAACGGCGGCTGGGTGCGCTACCCGGCGTTGGACGTGGAGGCACCGCAGACCCCGTCCCAGGTGTGGGCGGACGGTTCCGGTGAGGAGGAGATCGAGCTGCGCTGGTCGGCGGTCAGCGATGCGGTGGCCTATGAGGTGCTCCGCGACGACCGCGTCATCGCCCACGTCGAGGGAACGGGGGCGACCGTCCCGCGCGGCGGTGACAACCGCTTCTTCGTCCGGGCCGTTGATGGGGCGGGGAACCGCTCGGCGTCGACAAGCAGGTGGCTGGCGCCCACGCCGGGTGAGGTCGACCCGAGCTCCCCGGTCCTCATCGACGAGGGCGCGCTGTGGCGCTACTCCTACGATCAGGGCGCGCCCGCGGCCGGGTGGAACACCGTCGGGGCCGACCGCTCCACCTGGGACGAAGGCGCGGTACCGGTGGGGTACGGGGCGGGTGGCCTGGCGACGCAGCTGACGCCGCCGACGGGTTCCCCGCGCCCGGTGACCACCTGGTTCGCCCACGAGTTCACGGTGGCCGATCCGACGGCCTTCACCACGGCAACCCTGGATTATGTCGCGGATGACGGGGCGGTCGTCTACCTCAACGGGCGCGAGATCCACCGCACCCGCATGCCGGAGGGGCCGATCTACCCGGATACCCGCGCGCACGCCCCGATCTCCACGACCGCCGCCCGGGCGGAACGCCCGACCGTCGAGGTGCCGTCCGCCTGGCTGGTGGAGGGGACGAACGTGCTGGCGGTGGAGACGCACGTCAACTACCTCTCCAGCCCGAACCTGTCCTTCGACGCGAACCTCATGGTGACGGATGCCGCGCCGGCGCCGGAGCCGGTGGTGGAGGAGCCGGTGTACTCCCCGGGGATCGGCGAGGGTGAGGTCTGGAGCTACTGGTACGAGATGGAGGAGCCCGCGATCGGGTGGGACACCGTCGCCGACGTCTCCCTCTGGGAGCAGGGCGTGGCCCCGATCGGTTGGGGCCACCACGGCGTGGCCACGGTGCTGGATGTGCCGGCCGCCGAGCGCGCCCGCACCATGTACTTCGTCAAGGACCTGGACATCGATCCGCTGCAGCTTGACGACGCCGCGGTGCTTATCCTCCGGGTCCGCGCCGACGACGGCGTCCTCGTCCGCCTCAACGGCGAGGAGGTCGGGCGTCACCGCATGCCGGAGGGGGCGGTCACGCATCACACCAACGCGGAGACGGCCGTGAACACGGCCACCGCCATCGCGGATCCGCTCATCATTGAGATCCCGGTCGCGGCACTCATCGCCGGCCCCAACCGCATCGCGGTGGAAACACACCTGAACTACCGGTCGAGTCCGTCCATCACGTTCGAACTCTCAGCGGAGGTCATCACGCCATGACGCAGCACACCCTGGACCCGGTGGCGGAACTCGCCCGCCGGATCACCCGCCCGGGCACCGTGGTGACCTGGCTGAATCACTGGTCCATCCAGCACGCCGACTGGTCGGCCCTGTCCCGGGTGGACTGCATCGGGATCGACGGCACGCTGCTGCAGCTGCTGCTCCGGCGCGCCGGCATCGAACTCGGCCGGACGTCCGCGGACCTCGTCCTGCCGGTCCTCTTCCGGGAGGAACTCCCGGCGGACAGCGCGGTGGCCCTCATCGGGGCCGCCCCCGGGGTGGCCGCCACCGCCGCCGCCCGGATCGAGCGGCACCGCACCCGCGCCTGGGACGGCTACGGGGAACTCGCGGAGCTGCGCGCCGACCCCGCGGAACTGCGCGCCTTCGCCCCCGACGTCATCGTCCTGGGGTTGGGCGCGGGCCTGCAGGACGAGGTCGCCGTCGAGCTGCACACGGTGGCTCCCGACGCGGTGATCTGCACCGCCGGGGGATGGATCGACCAGTACTCCCGGAAGGAACAGTACTTCCCGGCCTGGGTGCACCGGCTGCGCCTCGGATGGTTGTGGAGGATCATCCACGAACCCCGCCGACTCATCCGCCGCTACACACTGGATGCGGTGACGGCGGTGGTGCGGCGGCGACGATTCGTCGAGAAGCTGCGGGGGATCGGCGCCCGGCCGACGTCATCCTGCCTGGAGATCCCCCGGGATCAGTAGGCGCCCTCCTTGGAGAGCACGGCCTTGACCGTGCGCAGCAGGATCCGCAGGTCGAGCAGCGGCGAGCAGTTCTCCGCGTAGTACAGGTCGAGGTGGACCGAGTCCTTCCACGACAGGTTCGAACGACCCATCGTCTGCCACAGGCCGGTCAGGCCCGGCTTGATGAGGAACTTGCGCAGCACCTCCGGCTCGTAGTTGGCCACCTCGCGGGGCAGCGGCGGGCGCGGCCCGATGAGGGTCATGTCGCCGACCAGGACGTTGAACAGCTGGGGGAGCTCGTCGATGCTGTACCGGCGCAGGAAACCGCCGACGCGGGTGATCCGCGGATCGCACTTGAGCTTGAACAGGATCTCGTTGCCGCTGTCCGCCGACATGCCCATCCGCTCCCGCATCTCCTGGAGGGCTTCCTCGGCATCGGTCCGCATCGTGCGGAACTTGTGCATCCGGAAGTGGCGGCCGTTGTGGCCCACCCGGACCTGGGAGAAGAAGACGGGGCCGCCGTCGGATGCCTTGATGCTCGCGGCGACGATGAGCCACACCGGCAGCAGCAGGATGATGCCGAGGCTCGCCGCCACGATGTCGACGAGGCGCTTCGACTGGAAGTACCAGCCGTTGTAGCGCCCGGGGGCGAGGTCGATGATCGCGGGTTTGATACCCGCCCGCAGGGTCATCCGCTCGGCCGACACGCCCTTGATCGGCAGCAGGAAGGACATCCCGATGCCGGCGCCCTCCAGGATCCAGCCGAGGGAACGGGACTGGTTGGCGCTGAGCCCGGAGTCCGGGGACACCAGCAGGGTGTCCGCGCCGCTCTCGACGACCTCCTTGAGGATGTGCATGAGCGGGGTGTCCGATGCGAGGGCGTCCTTCGCCGAGATGTGGCCGATGACGGTGACCCCGGTGCGCTGCCAGCGGTGGAGATCCTCGACGGTGTCGTCGGATTCCTCGTCGGCGCTGAGCACGATGTGCGCCTGGCTGTGGTCACCGGCCTGCGCGCGCCGGGTGGCCTGTGAGCGGACGATCAGCCGCGCGAGGAAGATCAGCAGCAGCCCCAGGGGCAGTGCCCGGGAGAACAACTCGGTGGGCACCAGGTTGAGGATGGTCTGGTCGATGATGGCGACGGTGCCGAACAGCAGCAGGGTGGCCAGCACGATCTTCTTCACCGGGATCCGCAGGCCCCGCAGCGTGTGGCTGGAGTACGCGCCCGCGTTGGCCAGCATCAGCTGCCATCCGATGAACAGCACGATGCCCAATGCGTACAGGCCGTTCCGGTCGAGGGGATTCTCCGCAGGGATGTGATCGGGATACACGTAGAGGAACGTGGTGAACAGCGCCGTCCCGATGGCGGCCGCGTCCCCCAGGTGCAGGGCGTTGCAGGGGGACAGCCGGCGGCGCCTGGCGCGGCGGCGAGTGGCGAGTGTCGCTCGCGGGCCCATGGGCGCAGTGCTCGAACTGGTCATGGTGTCTCCCCTGTGCGGTCATGCGCCGACGATCTGCCGGTGATGTTGGCTTAGACTTTACTGAGAGTTTGAACGTTGTTAAGAGGGGGTAGTTAAAAGGGGGTAGTGGATAGTATGGCTATCATATGGGGGTGACGGATTGCCAAATCACACGGCCGCAACACCGAAAAGCTCCAGGTGGGATCGCTTTCCGGAGACGTCAGCGGGGGCGAGGTCTGACCTCTCTCAGGGCGTGTAAATGTATATAGAGCCGGGGGTGGGTGTGCGGGATGTAACGATTGTGAAGCGCCACCCGATGCCGGCCGGCGATCCCCTAGGCGGCCCGGCGGATGGCGTCAAGGAACTCCAGGTACCGGGCGCGCACCGCGAGCAGCGGTTCGACGACCTTTTCCTGGGAGATGGAGGAGACCTCGCGTCTCAGGGCCCGCCGCGTCCGGTGTTTGACACTCGAGCCGATCGCCAGGCCGAATACGCCTGTGAACATGCCGAGCACGATGCCCAGCAGCAGGCCGCCGGCGATGAGCAGGGTGGGGATGGGCCAGCCCTCGACCTCGGGGATGATGTCGTCGAGGAAGGGGTAGAGCACGCCGGGCAGGAACGCGGCGAGCAGGTACCAGCCGATGCCCACGAGCGCGGCGACCAGCGCCAGCCACTGGATCACGGTGAACAACCCCCACGCCTTCGACGGCTGGGCGGGCAGTTTCGTGCGGGCGGCGGCGCGGTCGAGGTCCTCGGGCAGCGTCTCGACGATCGCCTCCGTCTGATCCACCACCGACGACGCCCAACGGTCCGGCAGCCCGGCGGCGACGGCCTGCGCGTACCCGCGCACACCCCGGTTGGCCACGGCCTTGCCGGAGGCGTCGAGCTGCGGGATCGACGAGCGGTGCACGCCGACCTCGTCGGCGTCCTCGCGCAGCCCAAGCCTCTTCAGGGGGTCGGCGCGCAGGCGCAGCAGCCAGGAGGTGAGCAGCCAGCCGGTCTTCTGGCCCAGCCGCTTGCGGTAGGCCGCGGCGGTGGCGGCGGCCAGGCGGTCGGCGCCGGCGGCCTCGGCGAGGTGGTCGTCGAGGCGTCGCTTGTCCATCGCCGTGACGTCGGTGAGCTTCTGCTTCTCGACGAACGGGGCCGTCACCGTCTGCAGGTCCGCCTCGATGCGGGACTGCTGGGCGGAGTGGGCGGAGGCCACCTTCGCGATCGCGGAACGCAGGTCGTCGATGCCGTCGCCCGTGCGGGCGGAGGTGCGGATGACCTTGACTTTCTTGAGGCCGTCGTCGACAAGCAGTTGTTCGAGGGAGGCGGAGACGCGCCGGGCGTCGTCGGCGGCGAGGCGGTCGGATTTGTTGAGCACCGCCAGCGTCACCGCGCTGTGGGAGGCGTGCGGGCGGATGAAGTGGTCGTGGATGATCGAGTCGGCGTACTTCTCCGGATCGGTCACCCACACGAGGACGTCGACCTGCCCCGCCAGGCGGGTGGCGATCGCCCGGTGCTCCGGCTCCACCGAGTCGAAGTCCGGCAGGTCCAGGAGGATGACGGGGCCGGAACCGGGGGCGAACTCGCCGGAACGGTTGCGGCGGTCCTCCACCTGCAGCCAGTCGAGGAGCTCCTCCGAACCCTGCGGATCCCACACGGCCGCCAGGGGAGAGGACGTCGTGGGGCGGCGCGCCGCGGTCTTGCCCAGATCCTCGCCGACGACCGCGTTGAACAGGGAGGTCTTGCCGGAGCCGGTGGCCCCGAAAAAACCGACGACGGTGTGCTCGCCGGACAGGGCGCGACGCTCGGCGGCGGCATCCGCGACGCGCACCAGCTGGGCGTGCTCGGCGGGGGAGATCAGCCCCTCGCCGAGGTCGGCGGCCTCCTGCAACGCCTCCAGGCGTTGCGTCAGGGAGCGCTTCCTACGGAACATCAGGCACCTCCGGTGGCGTTGCGGACATCGTGCTCGGCGGTGGTGGCGGCGTCGAGAAGCGCGGCGGAACTGGTGCCCGCGGTGAGCTCGTCGGTGACGTCCCAGTAGCGGGCGCGCTCGGCGTCGAGAAGCGCGGTGGTGCGCTCGTCGAGATCCTCGCGGGCGCGGGTGGCCATGCGGCGCACCGCCTCCTCGCCGAAGACCGTCTCCAGCAACTTCTGGCCCACCACCGCGGAACCACCCGCGATGGCGATCTCCCCGCCGGTCAGGCCCGCGGTCGACGCGAACACCACCAGCATGAGCGCCACCGTGGCCACGTTGAGCCCGAGGGACATGATGCGCGCCTTCATGCGCTTGTCGCCCGCGGTGGACTGGATCGTCTCGACGAGCGCCGCCTGCCAGTCGCGCACCAGCTGGGCGGCCTTGTCGTCGATACCCGGGCTGGCGTGGGCGAGCGCCGGATGTGCGGCGGCCCGCAGCTCCGGGGCCACCGACCCCAGGTGCGACCAACTGCGGGTGGCGGCGGTCTCCGCGGCATCGACGATGACGGCGTGGAGGCCGGCCTCGATCTCCGTCTCCACCTCCCGCACCGGGGCCGGACGACCCGTGAAGAAACTGCCGATCGCGTCGAGCGCGGCCGAATACCAGCGCTCGATCGTGCGGAACGCATCCGAGGTGCCCACGAAATCCTGCCACCGCTGCAGCACCTCCTGGCGCAGGAGATTGCCGTCCGAGGTGGCGTCGATGACGTGCCGACGCGCCGACGCATACGTCTCGTCCAGCGCATCCCCGAGCAGCCCGGCGAACTCCTCCTGCCGCTGCTTCGTCCCCGCCAGGGCATCCACCCGGTCATTGACGCTGCCCAACGCGCCGAGCACCGTCTTCGCGGCCATCGTCCGACGCGCCGCGGCATCCTCGGCGAGGTGATCCAGGTGCGCGCGGAGCTCATCGACGAACTCCGTCGGCAGCAGCGCCTCCACCTGCCCGGCGTCCGGCACCGTGAACATCGTCGCCTCACCCAGCCCGGCCTCCGCCATCATGCGGCGCAGATCATCCGGCACCGTGGCCAGCGCATCCTCGTCCACGCGGTTGAGCACCACGATGACCTCGATGTCCCGGCCCGCCGCGTCGTGGAGGAAATTCCACACCAGCTGATCCGCGTACCGCGACGGCGTGGTCACGAACACCCACAGGTCCGCCGCCGCCAGCAGCTGGGAGGCCAGCGCACGGTTGCGGTCGTCGATGGAGTCGAAGTCGGGGGCGTCGAGAAGCGCCATGCCGGGGCTGATCGCCTCCGTGCTCACCAGCCGCAACGACGTCGCCGAAGGATTCGCCCCCGGCTCACCCTGCTCACGCGCCAGGCCGGGCAGCACCTGCGTCGAATGGAACCACGCCGCATCATCCGGATGGCTGACCAGCACCGGCTGCCTCGTCGTCGGGCGGATGACACCCGACGTGGACACCTGCCGGCCCACGATCGCGTTGACCAGCGTCGACTTGCCCGAGCCGGTCGAACCGCCGACGACCGCCAGCAACGGGGCGTCGATATTGGCGAGGCGGGGGAGGATGTAGTCGTCGATCTGATCGACGATCGCCCGCGCCTCCGCGGCCGCCTCCGGGTCCGTGGAG
>Ga0123333_10003139_pt1 | contig 16259 bp, 16 predicted proteins | sample BioC12SIPDNA_3_FD_89957 | JGI IMG/M metagenome (GOLD analysis project Ga0123333, IMG submission 89957) | Anaerobic biogas reactor microbial communites from Washington, USA - Biogas_R2_B C12 SIP DNA | ecosystem: Engineered > Bioreactor > Anaerobic > Unclassified | place: Washington, USA... | reverse complement strand
GAGGCGACGCCGCCGGCCTCGCGTCCCGCGCCGGCCCACTCGTCGGTGCCCGGGGCGTCGACAAGCGCCTGCTTGACGGCCTCGGAGGCGGTGGACTCCAGGGTGGCCATCGCGGCGGTACCGATGAGGATGCCGTCCGTCGGCATGGCCGGCAGATCGTACTTCCGGGACCAGGAACCGGTGATGTACTCGGCGGCCCGCTCCGGGGTGCCGATGCCGCCACCCACCACGAGAATGACATTGTCGCGCTCGCGGATCTCGGCGTAGGTGGAGATCAGCAGCTCATCGAGGTCCTCCCACGAGTGGTGGCCACCGGCCTTACCGCCCTCCACCTGGATGATCACCGGGATCTCGGAGACGTCGTCGGCGATCTTGAGCACCTGACGGATGTTCTTGACCGCACCCGGCTTGAACACCACCCACGGGAAGTTGGCCTCCCGCAGCTCACGCACGAGGGCGACAGCCTCATCGTGCGGCGGCATTCCGGCGGTGATGATGATGCCGTCGATCGGGGCGCCGTTCGCGCGGGCGCGCGGGACGAGACGCTTGCCCTCGACCTGCATGCGCCACAGGTAGGGGTTGAGGAACATGGAGTTGAACTGGGCGTTGACACCCGGCTCCAGCATGTCCTGCAGCTGTGCGAGGTGCTCGTGGAGCACGTCCTCGGTGACCTGGCCGCCACCGGCCAGCTCGGCCCAGTGGCCGGCGTTCGCGGCCGCCGCGACGATCTTCGGGTCGACGGTGGTGGGGGTCATGCCCGGCAGGGTCATCGGCGTGTAGCCGGTGACCTCGGTGAACTTGGTCACCAGGCGGACCTGGTTACCGCGCTTCTCCAGGCGCGGGGCGAACTCGGACCAGTCGCGGGGCAGCTCGGGGGCGAGGCCAGCGTCGAAAAGCTCACCCTGGCCCTCGGTGTCGGAGACGACGAGCAGACCGACACCACGGCCGGCGATGACGCGGCGGGTCAGCGGCGACATACCAGCCTCGGGGCCGACCTCGAGGATCCAGCGGGCGCCGGACTCAATCGCGGCGTCCAGCTCGGCGGGGAAATCGACCGGGGTGGTCAGCACCAGCTGCGCGGCCTCCCGGGCGATGGCGGTGTCCAGGCCGGATTTCTCCGCCCACGCGACAGTCTGCTCGACGGCCGCCTCCATCGCCGGATGGTGGAACGCGATCTGGATGGGCAGCGGGTTGAAACGCGGGTTAAAGGGCTCGCCGCCGCGCTCCTTGTTCTCGATGGCCTTGGCGTCACGCTTGGCGAACTTGCCCAGCAGCTCCTCCACCGCCTGCAGATCCTGCGGGCGACCCACCATGACGAAGGTGTCGCGGGTGTTGCGCAGGCCGATCACCGGGCGCAGCTCCTCCGGGACCTCCGCGCAGGCATGGTCGATGGCCTGCTGCAACTGCTCGCGGGTGATGCCGATGACCGACACCATCGGGGACGCCTCACCCTGCTGGATGAGACCCGTGATGCGGGCGGTGCGGGTCATGGCGGCGCCGATGAGCTGGGCGATGGCCAGCAGATCATCCGACTCGGCCTGCCCCTCCAGCAGGAGGGTGCCCAGCTTGCCCTGGGAATGCCCGACCGACGCGACGGCCTTGTCCAGCTCCAGGCCCTGGCGGTCGAGGGACTCCAGCACGGCCAGCTGGGCGGCGAAGATACCCGGGACGCTGATGGCGGCCTGAGCGGTGTCGAACGCCGGGTTCTCCTCGGCGCGGGCCCAGGTGACGGGGTCGAAGCCGTGGGGGCGGGTGCCGGCCAGCTCATCTGCGACAGGCGCGAGCTTGGCGGCGGCGCCGTCGACCAGGGAGGTGACGGCGTTGCCGACACCGGCGGCAACAGCCGCGCGCAGGGTCTTCAACCAGTCGAACCCCTGGCCGGAGAAGGCCAGGGCAAAAGGCTCGCGGTCGAAGCGGTTGATCAGTCGATCCGTCCCGAAGGAAGTGCTGTACTCGGTCACGTGGAACTCGCTCCTGTGTTTCCTACTTTGTGCATGACGAAACCGAGGGCACCGAAGTGCCCACAAGTTTTGATAGCCAAATATGCCACAAAAACCTGAGGAAAGCGTCATCTTTGTGGCGGGTGTCGCCTCAATCGCTTATCGACGCACGCCCCAGTCCCCCTACGCCCCGGTAACCTTCGGCCGCGTCGGTTCGCCCCCAAAACCACTCGCGTGCTGGGCCGCTCCAGTCACCGGGGGCGGCGCGGGCCGGGCCCGGCGCGCGCCATACGTGTGACGATCGCCACTCTCCCACCCAGGAGGGAGGATGGTCACAGCGGAAGGCGTGGCAGTGCGCAAGAGTAGTAAAGATCGCCCGAAATCGCCCCGAAAACCCCGATCTTTACTACTCTTGCGCAGTCGGTGCGCCCGGTGGGACTTGAACCCACACATCCGAAGACACTGGAACCTAAATCCAGCGCGTCTGCCAATTCCGCCACGGGCGCGTGTCCGGTAGATATTACCCTGCCCCGCACGCCGCCCCGAACTCCACCTTTTGATGGATAGGGGGTAGGGTGTTATTCCGTGAGCGAGAACAACAGACCCCGACGTCAGCGCAAGAAGGTCCGCGTCACCCACGTGATCTTCCTGGCTGTCGCGGTGGCCTGCACCATCGCTCTGGCGTGGTGGCAGTGGACACGCTTCCAGTCCGGTTCGGGCACGTTCCAGAACCTGGGCTACGCATTCCAGTGGCCGCTGTTCGGCGCGTTCTTCGTCTACGCGTACCGGAAGTTCCTCGAGTACGAGAACGAGATGATCGACGCCGAGAACGCTGCCGATGACCCCGAGTTCCTCTACCAGGCGCCCGCCAAGAGGGACCGGGACGAGGTCACCGCCATCGACGAGGATTTCCTGCCCTCCCGCCCGACACTCGACGTCGACACGTACAACGAGCTGAACGACCCGCGACGGCGGCGTCGAGAAGCAACCACCGACCAACCTGGAGACAACACCCCATGACTCAGACCCAGACGATCCACCCCGAGCGCCAGAAGCGCGTCTCCACCGCGCTGACGATTTTCTCGGTCACCGCCTGGATCACGGGCGTGTTCCTCATCATCCTGGTCATCCGCATGATCCTCGAGTACATCCTCAAGGTGGACATCCCCGACTGGGCGACGATCATCGCCATCGCCCACGGCTGGGTCTACATGGCCTACGTGCTGGCCGTGCTCAACCTGGGCCTGAAGGCCCGGTGGGAGCCGCTGAAGTGGTTCACCACCGCACTGGCCGGCGTCGTGCCGTTCCTCTCCTTCTTCGTCGAGGCGAACCGTCGCCGCGAGGTCAAGGAGAAGTTCCAGCTGGCCTAGTCGAAGACGACGGTGCGGTTGCCGTAGACGAGGACCCGGTCCTCGAGGTGGTAGCGCAGGCCGCGGGCGAGCACCGACTTCTCGGCGTCGCGGCCCAGGCGCTGCATCTCCTCCGGCGTGTCCTTGTGGGTGACGCGGATGACGTCCTGCTCGATGATGGGGCCGTCGTCGAGATCCGGGGTGGCGAAGTGGCACGTCGCGCCGATGAGCTTCACGCCCCGCTTGTGCGCCTGATGGTACGGGCGCGCGCCCATGAACGACGGCAGGAAGCTGTGGTGGATGTTGAGGACACGGCCCTCCCACATCTCACAGAAATCCGGCGGCAGGATCTGCATGAACCGGGCCATGACGATCGCATCCGGCTCATAGGAGTTGACGATCTCCCCGACCTCCTCGAAAGCCTTCCGCTTACCGACGGCGTCCTTCGGGAAAGGCACGTGATAGAACGGCACGCCGTGGTTGTCCGCGATGTAGGACAGGTTGTCATGGTTACCGACGACCGCGACGACCTCCATCGGGTAATCGTTCTCCGCGACGCGCCCGAGCAGATCGTGCAGGCAGTGACCCTCGCGGGAGACGAGGATGACCACCTTCTTCAGCTGCGCGGTGTCCCACAGGCGCCACTGGGCCTTCGGACCGAACTCCTCCGCGACGGGCGCGAACTTCTCCCGCAGCTCATCGATACTCATGTCCACCGAGTCGGCGCGGACGGCCTGGCGGGTGAAGAACCAGTTGTTCTCCGGGTCCGTGAAGTACGCGGCCTCGGTGATCCAACCACCCTGCTCGGCCAGGAACGTCGACAGCTTCGCGACGATACCGGTCGTGTCAGGGCAACCCAGGGTGAGGACGTACTGCCGCTCGGCGGTGGTGCCGCTCGGGCGGTTGCGGGGATCATCGATGTTCTGCGGGGTCATTCGTCGGATATTAGCCCACCGTGAGCGGGGGTTCACCCGCAGGGTGGGGCCGGGGACTCACTATAAACGGGGGTGATAGAACGCGTGTTTGAGTTCAGGGGTTGACAGGGTGAGCGAGTGCGGTAATGTCGAACACGTAAGCGACAGCATTTGGGGATGCAAGGGGGAGGAATCATGGACAGAGCACGGCTGACCGGCCTGGTCGACCAGCTCGAATCAGCACTGACCGAACTCTCCTCCGCCATGGCCCACCCCGACTCACTCCCCTTCGCCGAACTCCAGGACCAGTTCGTCCGCCTGGAGAAAGTTGCCGAGCTGAAGAACTTCACCGACGCCTCCTTCGCCTACGCCGCCGTGCAGGCGGACGCCGGTCGGCTGGTCGGCGCCGTCCACGCCTCCGAGTACCTCACCCGGAAGCTGGGCCTGTCACGCGCCGAAGCCCGGGCGCGCATCGAGCGGGGACACAAGCTCTTCGCCCCACCCGAACCAGATCCCCTCCCCACCCCGGAACCCGCACCGGAGGAAACCGCGGAGGAACGCCGCGCCCGGGAGGCGGCACAGGAGAAGGCCCGCCGCGCGGAGGAGGAACGCCTCCGCCGCGCCCGGGAAGCCCAGGAGAAAGCCCGCGAGGAGGCACGCCGCGCCGCCGCCTCCGCCGAGAAACACCGCATCATCGACCGGGAACTGGAGCACCTGAACAAACACGCCACCCACACCCACCAGGAAATGCACGCCCTGGCGCTGCAGGAGGCGGAACACCGCTCACCGGAGGACCTGCGCAGCTGGCTGCGCGAACGGGTCCGCCAGAGCAACAAGACCGGCCGCACCCCCGACGGCAAGCGCGACCCGTTCGCGGCGCTGCGCAAGCGCAAGGTCGTCATCGGCCCCCAGGACGCCGACGGCGGCGCACGCATCTCGATCTACCTGGCCGGCGCGGAACTGGCCAAGTTCAAGGCCGCGCTCGCCCCCGGCCGCGCCCCGGGCTCCAACACGTCAATCCCCGCCGCCGAGGACAAGCGCACCCTCGGCGCCCGGCAGGCAGACCAGCTCAGCACAGTCCTCGACCACTTCCTCGCCGCCGGGCCCGGCACCGCAGGCCGCCAGGGGGTCGGCTCGGTGGTGGTCTCCATGACCACCGCGGACCTGGAGGGCCTCACCCCCACCGACACCTTCCCCACCAACACCGGCGACATGCTGGGCACCGCGGACATCCTCCGCCTGGGAGCCGCGAAATACGACCTCGGGGTCCTGCACGACACCAACGGTCAGGTACTCACCCTCGGGAGAACTGTGCGCTCGGCCTCTCTCATGCAACGGCTCGCGCTATTCGCCCAGGAACTCTGTTGCACGCGGGGCCCCTGTCAGACCGGGCTCGCACAGAGCCACATCCACCACATCACCTCCTGGGCGACGGGAGGGCGCAGCGACATCGAGAACCTGACCATCCTGTGCCCCACCCATCATCCCGCCAACCGGGACGAACGCGACGGCGCCTTCGGCCTGGGGCACATGGACAAGGATCCGGCCACGGGGCGCACCGGCTGGGTCCCACCCGATGGCGGACCCATGGAATTCAACGAATCCGCCTTCCAGCATCACTCCGCCGGGGCGAAGATCCGGCGAGCCCACGCCCGGTCAGCGTGACGCCAGCGCGCGGACGACCTCCACCAACTGGGCCAGCGCCTTGCCACGGTGCGACAGGGCGTTCTTCTCCTCCGGGCTCAGCTGCGCGGAGGAACGCCCGGCGGCCACCTCGTCGGCGGGCTGGAACAGCGGGTCGTAGCCGAAGCCGTTCTCTCCGACCGGTTCACGCAGGAGGGTGCCCTCCCAGCGGCCCTCGGCGACGTGTTCCGCCCCGTCCGGGGTGACCAGCGCGCACACGGAAACGAAGGCGCAGGCCCGTCGCCCGTCGGGCACGTGCTCCATCTGGCCGAGGAGCAGTCGGTTGTTCGCCTCGTCGTCTCCGTGGCCACCGGACCAGCGGGCGGAGAGCACACCGGGCATCCCGTTGAGTTCCTCCACGGCGAGGCCCGAATCGTCGGCGATGCACACCAGGCCCGTCTCCCGGGCACCGGCGCGGGCCTTGATCAGGGCGTTGTCGGCGAAGGTGCGGCCGTCCTCGACGGGCTCTTCGTAGGCGGCGACATCACGCAGCGGAACCACCTCGACCCCGTCGACGCCGGCCTCCCGCAGGATGCGTTCCAGCTCGGCGAGCTTCTTGGCGTTGTTGGAGGCGACGAGCAGGCGCATGTCAGATCCCCAGGGCGCTGCGCTGGGCGGCGATGAGCTCGCGGCAGCCCTTCTCCGCGGAGTCGAGCATGGCGTCGAGCTGGGTGCGGGAGAAGTCCCCGTGCTCGCCGGTGCCCTGGACCTCGACGAAGCGGCCGGTTTCGGTCATGACGACGTTGAGGTCGACCTCCGCGCGGGAGTCCTCCTCGTAGGGCAGGTCGAGGCAGACGCGGCCGTCGACAAGCCCGACGGAGACGGCGGCGACCGGCGGCAGCAGCGGCTCCCCCGGGACGACGCCCTGCTCCTTGAGCACGGTGATCGCGTCGGCGAGGGCGACATAGGCGCCGGTGATGGAGGCGGTGCGGGTGCCGCCGTCGGCCTGGAGGACATCGCAGTCGATGTTGATGGTGTTCTCGCCGAGCTGGCTGAGGTCCACGGCGGCGCGGAGGGCGCGGCCGACGAGGCGGGAGATCTCGTGGGTGCGGCCCTTGACCTTGCCGCGCATCGACTCGCGCGGCATGCGGTCGTGGGTGGCGGCGGGGAGCATGGAGTACTCGGCGGTGAGCCAGCCTTCGCCGGAGTCACGCTTGAAACGCGGCACGCCGAGCTCGATGCTGGCGGTGCACATGACGCGGGTGTTGCCGTACTCGATGAGGACGGAGCCGGCCGGGTTGGAGGTGAAACCGCGGGTGATGCGGATGGTGCGGAGCTGGTCGAGGGCGCGGCCGTCGGCGCGCTGGAAGTCAGTCATGGTGTCCAGGCTACCGGGGGTGGGCTAGAACTCGAAGACGTGGCCCTGCTCGCCGAACTCGATGGGCCCGTCGAACTCGGTGCGGGCGGCGGCGAGGGTGGATTCGACGTCGCCCCACGGGGGCACGTGCACGATGACCAGCTTCTTCGCGTTCGCGAGGCGGGCGGCGCGGCCGGCTTCGGCGCCGGAGAGGTGCATGTCCGGCGGGAAGTCGCCGTCCCCGGAGCACCAGGTGGCCTCGCAGAGGAAGAGGTCGGCGTCGCGGGCGCACTCGATGAGCTGGTCGGTCCAGCCGGTGTCGCCGGAGTAGGCGATGGTTTTGCCGGTGGTGTGCTCGGTGATGCGGAGGCTGTAGGCCTCGACGGGGTGGACCGCCTCGAAGGGGGTGACGCTGAGGCGGTCGATGATGTGCTCCTCGCCGGTGCGCCAGGGGGCGAAGGCGAAGGTGTCGGACATGTCGTCGACTTCGCCGGGGCTGTCGGCGGAGAGTACGCCGAGGTGGCCGAGGGTGGTGGAGGGCCCGTAGCAGAGGTTGCGGCCCTTCGCGGGGGCGGTCGGGTGGTAGCGGCGCCACACCATGAGTGAGGGGAAGTCGAGGCAGTGGTCGGCGTGGAGGTGGGAGAACACGACGTGTGCGTCGCAGGGGTCGTGCACCGCCTGGAGTTGTCCGAGGACTCCGGGGCCGATGTCCACGAGGAGGGCCGGGGAGTTGTCGACGTTCACGAGGTACCCGGACGCCGGGTTCGTGGGGCCGCCGACGCTGCCGGAACTGCCGAGGATCGTCAACTTCATGGTGCCACTGTGCCACGGGGTGGCAGTTTTCTCGAACGCAACGCACATAACGTCATCAGATTGTGAGGCTCACCCCAGGCCGGTGGCCTGGTGCACCTGCCCCAGCCCGGGGCCGAGGAAACGTTCGGAGAGCAGGGCGAACTTCTCGGGGTCGCCGGTGGATTCGAAGATGCGGGTGGGGGCGGGGTGGATCGCGGGGTCAGCCAGGAGGTCCTCCCGGGTGAGGACGCGCAGCACGTCCTTGGCGGTCTCCTCCGCCGAGGACACGAGTGTGACGTGGTCGCCGATGGCGAGCTGGATGACGCCGGACAGCAGCGGGTAGTGCGTGCACCCCAGCACGAGCGTATCGACGCCGGCCGCCTGCAGCGGCTCGACGTAGGCCTCGGCGACGCCGAGTATCTGGCGCCCGGAGGTGATGCCGCGTTCGACGAAGTCGACGAAGCTCGGGCAGGCCTGCGCGTGGGCCTGAATGCCGGGGTTGATGGCGAAGAGGTCCTGGTAGGCGCCCGAGTTGATGGTGCCGACGGTGCCGATCACCCCGATGTGTCCGTTGCGGGTGGTGGCCAGCGCGCGTCGGACGGCGGGCTGGATGACCTCGACGACGGGGACGTCGTAACGCTCACGGGCGTCGTGGAGGAACGCCGCCGACGCGGTGTTGCAGGCGATGACGAGCATCTTGCAGCCGCGTTCGACGAGGTCGTCGGCGATGCGGGTGGCGTGTTGGCGCACCTCGGCGATGGGCAGCGGGCCGTAGGGGCCGTTGGCGGTGTCGCCGATGTAGATGATCGACTCGTGCGGCAGCTGGTCGATGATGGTGCGGGCGACGGTCAGGCCGCCGACACCGGAGTCGAAGATGCCGATGGGGGCGTCAGGTGTGCTCACGCCGCCCATGCTAGCGCGAGCCGGGGCGCCCGCCGTATCGTCCCGCGTAGCGGTCGGGGTTGCCGATGGCGGCGACGATCTTGCTCATTGCGTCGCTGAAGTGGCGCTGCTCCTCGGGCTCGAGGTTGTCGAAGATGAGGCGGCGGACCTCGGTGACGTGGCCGGGGGCGGCCTGCTCGAACAGGGCCAGGCCGTCGTCGGTGAGCTGGGCGAGGGTGGAGCGGCCGTCATCCGGGTCGGGGAGGCGACGGACGAGTTCCTGCTTCTCCAGGCGGGTGACCACGCGGGAGAGGTGCGAGAGGGTCATGTCGCAGGCGGAGGCCAGTTCGGTCATCCGCAGGGTGCACTCGGGGGACTGCCACAGCTTCGTCAGTGCGAAGTAGTCGTAGTGACTGATACCCGCATCTCGCTTCAGCTGCGCCTCCAGGCGGGTCGGCAGCCAGACGTGGAAAGACCAGACATTTGCCCAGGTTTCGGACTCCTGCTCGGACAACCACTCGACGTGTCGATTACTCATAAGTACCTATGCTACTCGTTCGGCTCACAGTTACAGGGGAAAGGGTTGTGAGATTCTTAAAATAAATCGGGCCCTATACATTCTAGTCCCGCGCCGGCGGTGTCCCGTTGTGATTTCGGCCAAGTTCTTTTGCCCTCCTACGGGCCCGAAGTGCAGGGGGATCGTCCGAGGTGATGAACATGCCCGCCCCGATGCCGCCGACGGCGCCGAACAGGTGCGCCTGCCACGACACCCCCGGCACCCCCGGAAGCACCCCCAGAAGTAGGCCTGAGTAGGCCACACCCAGGATGACGCCGAGCAGGATCTGCGAGAGGCTGCGGTTGAAGATGCCGCGCACGAGAAGGTAGCCGAGCCAGCCGTACACGAGCCCGGACGCGCCGATGTGGTTGGTGCCGACCCCGCCGAGGAGCCACACCCCGAGGCCGCCGACGATGACGACGATGGCGGTCACCTCCCACCACACGCGCGCCCGCGACAAACCTATGAGGAAGCTGAAAATGGCGCCGGGGACCGTGTTCGACAGGAGGTGCTCCACATTTGCGTGCAGCAGTGGCGACGTAAGAATGTGCCAGATTGACGAGACATCCAACGGGTGGATCCCGAAGTAGATCAGCCGCCCACCGAAGATGAAGATATTGACAATATGTACCGCCCAGATGGCGATGACGAACGCCGCCGCGAACATCAGACCGGAGCGCACGGGGCTCCGGCGGGCGGGCGGGGACACAGGTTGTTGATTCATCGCCTACCACTCTAATTCAGTCGGCCAGGATCGCAGACCAGACGCCGAGCCCGTGGCCCGGCTCCGCCCGCACGATGGCGTCGACGATCGCCGCCTGCACCACGTCCGCCGCGGCGGCCGTCAGCTCCGTGAGCTTCTCGACGCCCACTCCGCCCGTCTCCGCCGCCGTCGTCACCGCGAACAGGGTGTCGCCGTCCAGCGGGGAGTGCGCGGGCCGCACTGCGCGGGCGATGCCGTCGTGCCCGACCATCGCCAGGCGGGTGACCTGCGCCGGGGTGAGCGGCGCATCGGTGGCCACGACCCCGATGGTGGTGTTCAGCTTCGCCGCGGGGTGTTCGAGCGCGCCGAAGGCCGCCAGGTCGACCGCCGGGCGCTGCGGATCGCCCCACAGGCGCCCCGTGGCGGGGTCGATGACCGAGCCAACCGGGTTGGCCACCACCAGCGCGGAGACGGTGTACTCCCCCACCGGCTGCGAGGCCTGGCCGACACCACCGCGCAGCACCCCGGCCATGGCGCCGCACCCGGCGCCGACGCTGCCACTGCCGGCCGCCTCCCCGTCCAGGGCGGCCCGCACCGCGTGCGCGCCGTCGGCGGCCGTGGGCCGGTGCGTGGAATCACCGACGAAGAGATCGAAGATGACGGCCGCCGGCACGATCGGCACCCGCGGACCCTCACGCCCCTCCCCCAGCACCGGGAAACCCCGCCCGGCGCGCTCCAGCTCCCGCATCGCCCCGTCCGCGGCGGCCAACCCGAAGGCGGAACCCCCGGCGAGGATGATGGCGTGGACGCGTTCGACGGTGTTGTGCGGGGCCAGCAGGTCCGTCTCCCGGGTGCCCGGGCCCCCGCCCCGGACGTCGACACCGGCGACCATGCCGGCCGGATCGCGCGACACGATCGCGGTGACGCCCGTGTCCCCCGCCGAGTGATGGCCGACGGCAAGGCCCGGGACGTCGATAAGCATGTCAGTCCATCAGCGCCGTGAGCAGACTGTCCTGGTTGAACCCGAGCCACTCGACGAGGGTGTCGGCGTCCTCGAAGGCCTCCTTCGAGGCCGCCAGGTAGAGGCGCAGATCGTTGAGGCCGGCGAGGAAGGCGTGGGCCTCCTCCTCGCTCAGGGTGATCTCCACCCCGCCGTCCGGGCCGACCTTCTCGGCTATGACCTGCAGGTTCGACAGTTTCGCGCGGCAGATGTCATTCTCGTGGAGGCTGCGCAGCAGGGAGTTGTCGCCGTCGTACTCCTCGTCGCCCTCCCGCTCGAAATCCGGCAGCAGGCGGGCCATGCCGGGATCCTCCGGGGCGTCCTTGTGGCCGCTCGGGATGCCGGTGAGCTCCGCCAGCTCATCCTTCGGCGCCGACTGCGCCCGCTGGATGATCGCCTCACTGACCCCGGCGACGAGGTTGCCCAGCACCTCCCGCTCCATCGGCTCCAGCACCGTCTGGAAACGGGGGGCGCGCATGAGCCCCTTCTTCTTCCGCCACGCCTGCATCGGCTCTCCTTATCCCGCCTGCTGCATCGTGGCCCACAGGCCCGCCGTGTGCAGCTTCTTCACGTCGCCCTCGACCTTGTCCTTCTCCCCGGTGGAGACGACGGCCTTGCCTTCCGTGTGGACCTGCATCATCAGCTCCGTCGCGCGCTTGCGGCCGTAGCCGAGCACCGTCTGGAACACATAGGTGACATAGCTCATGAGGTTGACCGGGTCATCCCACACGATGCACATCCAGGGCAGGTTCTCCGCGGTGGCGACATCGACCTCGATGGCCTCATCGAGCTCCGGGGTCGCCATGGGGGAACCCATCCCGGGGGTTGTCATCCACACTGCACCACTCATGTGACACAGCCTAGTCAACGCCGGGCGCCGACGGCAGTACGGGCGTGCGTCCTGTGGATAACCCCGCGCGGGGGGTGTACGTTTACTCACTAGATTCCGCAACCAACCATCGCGCAGGATGTGATCTTCATGCTCCGGATGTCCTCCACCCCCTGGCACACGCCGGAAGGACTGAAGGCTCTCCTGCTCAACACGGGCACCCTGATCACCGTCGTCGGCCTCATCATGACGCTGCTCATGGCGGTCCTGCCCGGCGGTGGTGACCTCGTCGACGACGTCGACGCCGTCGACACCGGTTACGTGCAGCCCGACCCCGAGACCCAGGCCCGGCTCGCCCAGATCCGCGATGACGTCGGCGCGGCACTGGTGGACCTGCGCGCCGAGGAGGGCGTGCCCCCGGTCGCCATGACCCTGCGCCTGCAGTACGCCGCCCAGCGGCAGGCCGAACGCAACGCCGTGGCGGGCGAGGAGCTGGCCTCCCCGCACAACGTCACCATGCTGCAGTACTCCATGCCCCTGGAGTCCGCGTCCGGGTATGCCGTCGTCGACGCGTGGCTGCACTCCGAGGCCCACGCCGCGGAGATGCTCAACCCGCGCTACACCCTCTACGCCTCGGCCGTGACCGTCGGGCACGGCAAGGTATGGGTCGCGCTGCAGCTGGCCGAGTTGTAGGCCGGGGCACTCTCCCCGGCCACCGATATACAGTGGGCGGTGTGAACCAGAACGCACCTAACCCCGGGGCGGCGTCTGTGCCGCCGAATCGCTCGACGTCCCTGCTGACGGACATGTACGAGCTGACCATGCTGCAGGCCGCGCTGCGTGACGGCACCGCCCACCGGCAGTGCACGTTCGAGGTCTTCGCCCGGCGGCTGCCCAATGAGCGCCGCTACGGTGTCGTCGCCGGCACCGCGCGCGTGCTGCGGGCCGTGCGGGATTTCGTCTTCACCGAGGATCAGCTCTCCCACCTGGAGTTCCTCGACGATGAGACCCGCGAGTACCTGCGCAACTACCGTTTCACGGGCCAGATCGACGGTTACCGTGAGGGGGATCTGTACTTCCCGTACTCGCCGCTGCTGACGGTGCGCGGCACGTTCGCGGAGTGTGTGATCCTGGAGACGGTGATCCTGTCGATCATGAACTCGGATTCGGCGATCGCCTCGGCGGCGGCCCGTATGGTCACCGCCGCGGACGGCCGCCCGATCATCGAGATGGGTTCGCGCCGCACGCACGAGTATGCGGCGGTGACGGCGTCGCGCGCCGCCTACCTGGCGGGTTTCACCGCCACCTCCAATCTGGAGGCCTCGCACCGTTACGGCATCCCGGCGTCGGGCACGTCGGCGCACGCGTGGACGTTGCTGCACATCAACGAGGACGGCTCGCCGAACGAGGAGGCGGCCTTCCGTTCGCAGATCGAGTCCCTCGGCGTGGACACGACTCTGCTGGTGGACACGTACGACATCACCAAGGGTGTGGAGACCGCGATCGAGGTCGCCGGCCCGGAGCTCGGCGGGGTGCGCATCGACTCGGGTGATCTGGGTGCGGTCACCCGGCGGGTGCGCAAGCAGCTCGATGAGCTGGGGGCGCACAACACGAAGATCGTCGTGTCCTCGGACCTGGACGAGTTCGCCATCGCGGGTCTGCGCGGCGATCCGGTCGATGTGTACGGCGTGGGTACGTCGGTGGTCACCGGTTCCGGCGCGCCGACGGCGAGCATGGTGTACAAGCTGGTCGAGGTCGACGGGCATCCGGTGGCGAAGCGCTCCCGCGGCAAGGGCATGACGGGTGGGTCGAAGCAGTCGATCCGCACGTACCGTTCCTCCGGTGTGGCCGTCGAGGAGCTGGTCTTCCCCTTCGATGCGGAGGCCCCGGACACGGGCCACCTGTCGTCGACGCAGCTGACGGTGCCGCTCATGCGCGACGGGGTCACGGTCGACGGCCTGCCGTCGCTGGAGGAGTCCCGCACCTACCTGGCGGAGCAGCTGCTCACTCTCCCGTGGGAGGGTCTGGCGTTGTCGCGGGATGAGCCGTCCATCAACACGCGTTTCGTGGGTTTCCCGGAGTGACCGAGGAACCGCTGTCGCAGGACACCGAGACGCTTCTCGACGCCGCGGTCGCCGCCCTCGGCGGTTCCCGTCGGCCCGGTCAGGTCGCCATGGCGCGGGCCGTCACCCGCGCCCTGGAGACGGAGCGTCACCTGGCGGTGCAGGCGGGCACGGGTACGGGTAAGTCGTTGGCGTACCTGGTGCCGGCGATCCGGCACGCGCAGGCGACGGGGACGTCGGTGATCATCTCGACGGCGACGATCGCGTTGCAGCGTCAGCTGGTGGAGCGTGATCTGCCGCGCCTGGCGGAGGCGTTGGAGCCGGTGATGGAGCGCCGCCCGACGTTCGCGATCCTCAAGGGCCGTTCCAACTACGTGTGCCTCAACCGGATCGGCGCGGCGGAGGACCCGGAGGATGCGCTTATCGACGAGGCGGACGTCTCCTGGCTCGGCCGCCATGTCGCCCGCGTCCACGAGTGGGCGCAGGAGACCGGGTCCGGCGACCGGGATGATCTGGAGCCGGGTGTGCCGGATCTGGCGTGGCGGCAGGTCTCGGTCACCGCGCGGGAGTGCCTGGGGGCGACCCGCTGCCCGCACGGCGAGGAGTGTTTCGCGGAGGCGGCGCGCCGCCAGGCGCATGAGGTGGACATCGTGGTGACCAACCACGCGCTGCTGGCGATCGACGCGCTGGCGGACATCGACATCCTCCCGGAGCATGACGTCGTCATCATCGACGAGGCCCACGAGCTCGACGGGCGGATCACCTCGGTCGCCTCGAATGAGTTGTCCCGCACGGCGTTGACCCTGGCGGCGAAGCGCGCCGGCAAGCTCGACGCCGACGGCCGTGACGACAAGCTCGTCGAGCTCACCGACGACTGGCTCGCCGCGGCGCAGCTGCTTCCCGACGGCCGGTGGACCGACATCGACGACACCGCCCGCGGCCCGCTCGCCGGGCTACGCGACGGATTGTGGTCGCTGCGCGACGCCATCGCCCGCGCCCCGGAGGGCGAGTCGGCGAATGATCCGGAGAAGTACGCCGAACGCCAGAACCTGGCGAATCACCTGCAGGAGTTGCACGATGCGATCGTGCGGGTGCTGACGGTGTTCGATGAGTCGGACCCGGCGTCGCAAAGCGATGTCGTGTGGCTGGCCCGCGACGACCGGCGCGGCGACGTCCTCACCGTCGCTCCCCTGTCGGTCGCCGGGCTGCTGCACGACCGGCTGTTCGGCGAGCAGACCGTGGTGCTCACGTCCGCGACGCTGAGCATCGGCGGCCGCTTCGAACCGATGGCCGCCTTCCTGGGGATCCCGCAGGGCACCTGGGACGGGCTCGACGCGGGCACCCCTTTCGACCCGCAGAAATCCGGCATCCTCTACACCGCCCGGCACCTGCCCGACCCGGGGCGCGACGGCCTGGCGGAGCAGACCCTCGACGAGATCCACGATCTCATCATGGCCGCCGGGGGCCGCACCCTCGGCCTGTTCTCCTCCCGCCGCGCCGCCGAGCAGGCCGCGGAGGCCATGAAGAAGCGGCTGCCTTTCGACGTCTATTGCCAGGGCGAGGACTCCACCGGCGCGCTCGTGGAGAAGTTCGCCCGCGAGGAGAACTCGTGCTTGTTCGGCACCCTCACCCTCTGGCAGGGTGTGGATGTGCCGGGGCCGTCATGCTCGCTCGTCATCATCGACCGGGTGCCGTTCCCGCGCCCCGACGATCCCCTGCTCCAGGCCCGTAAGGAAGCCGCCGAGGCGGAGGGACGCAACGGGTTCATGGAGGTCGCTGCCACCCACGCCGCACTCCTCATGGCGCAGGGCGCGGGCCGACTGCTGCGCTCGGTGACCGACCGCGGCGTCGTCGCCGTGCTGGACAACCGGCTGGTGACCAAGCGCTACGGGTCGTTCCTGCGGGCGTCGATGCCGCGCTTCTGGGAGACCACCGACCCGGACGTCGTCCGCGGGGCACTCCGGCGCCTGGTGGGTCAGGGGCGGTAGACCACCCGGTCGCCGGTGCCCTGCACCGCGGCGTGCGCCATCATCACCGCGATCAGCGGCTGTGTGATGAAGATGCCGATGACCGTCAGGCTGCCCACCGCGCCGAGCAGCATGCTGAACAGGATGAGCAGCAGGGCCGCCCCGAGGTTGTTCCGCACGATCTCGACCGAGCCCCGGAAGATCCCGGACAGCCCCGTCTCCGGGCGGGAGAACGCCAGGTAGGGCACGAACATCAGCAGCACCGCCAGCGCCAGGCCGGGCAG
>Ga0123333_10003137_pt1 | contig 16260 bp, 9 predicted proteins | sample BioC12SIPDNA_3_FD_89957 | JGI IMG/M metagenome (GOLD analysis project Ga0123333, IMG submission 89957) | Anaerobic biogas reactor microbial communites from Washington, USA - Biogas_R2_B C12 SIP DNA | ecosystem: Engineered > Bioreactor > Anaerobic > Unclassified | place: Washington, USA... | reverse complement strand
CAATTGCGGGATGTAACCGCTGCACGGTGAGGAGGTAGGCAGTCCATGCGAATGGGCCCATCCATGGCATGGATTTGTCCACTACAACCGGCTCGGAATGACCGAGCCTTTCACCGTCCCAGGTTACGGGGCAGAACCTCGGGCAAGGTGCAGGAACGCACTTTCTCGGGAGAGGGACCAGGGGAATTCAGGAATTCAGGAATTCAGGAATTCGTGTCCGTGTGGCTTACTTGTTAGCCGTGCTGAGTCCCGTGAGGTCGCATGCTCGGAACCGGACCTTGCGATCGACGCTGCTCGGCAGTCAGCACGGCCAACAAGCAGGCCGTGCCACGCGCCCCACTGGACAGGCAAATTGGCTTGCTTGGTGAGTGCGGGAGAGGTGGAGGCCGGTGCTCTGGACGAGAAGCTGATGTATCAACACGCGACTCATTTGCAAGGTACGGCGCCTTGCCACGGCTGTCCGCTTGTCCGCTTTTCTTTACCGCGAAGCGGTTACACTCCGCGGCCCAGGGTCGCTGCGCAGAAGCGCATCCTGAGTTCCGTACCGATTATCGCACGATACGCCGAAGGCGTTTCACAAAGGGATGTCAGTGATGCCGCCCGATTGGAAACAGAGACCGGAAACAGACACTCTGATTCCAGGCGAGCCTGTAGCAGGGGAGTTCATGCTGGTGCTGGCAACCAGCGGCTCGGCCACCGCTGACACCCTGCACTATCATCTGCGCCGCGCCGTGTTCCGCTGTTCGTCGCTGAACCGCTGCCTGGCGAATGAAGTCGTGGTGAGCCTGATATCGGCCACACTGCCGCGCCCGTAACGTCAGCGCACGGTTGGACAATCACCCGATCCTGACCTCGACCTGACCGGCGAGGTCCAGGGAGATGGTATCGAAGTCGAAGCCATAGTATTGCGAACGTGTGCAGGGTACGTGTTGACCGTTGACGCTGATGTGCTGCAGTGCGGGCCCGGAGGCGAGCAGCAGCAACGTGGCCTCGCGGAGCGGCTGACCGGCCTGCAGTGTCAGTACATCGCCACCTGCGATCGCCGCCTGCACACCGCGCCGGGCCGTTTCCCACTGGTGAATCTGTCGGCTCGTCCACCATTCCAGGCCCTGCGTGCGGCCGTAGTCCACCAGGCCGGACAGTGCCTCGGCCACCAGCGGCACCTGGATATGGGCCGGATGGAACAGGAAGTGCGCGACGCCGTGATGGCGCAGCGCGGAATCGAGCAGTTGCTGGCCGTACTCCTGCGGGCAGACGACCACCAGGTCCTGGGTGAGCAGGTTCACCTCGAGCACGTTCATCAGTCGCGGCGTGTCGCACTCATCGTCGAGCGGGAAGTAGGGCTGGGAACCGCCCAGCGGAAAACCGATGGTCCCTTTCTTGGTTGGCCCGCGCGTCTGGTCCACCTGGATGCCGGCCTCTTCACACCAGCGCCAGAAGTCCAACCGGCCTTCCCAGCGCGTGTAGTGATTCTTGTTCGAGGCCAGTTGGTCAAGCCCCGCCTCCGCGAGGAGCCAGCGGTGCTGCAGCAGGAAACTCTCCTTGGACCAGGAGGTCTGCGGGCCACCCGTCATGGCGTCGTAGTGCAGGGCGATTTCGAACTCCTGGTCGTGCAGCGTGCGATAGAAGTCGCGCGGGTACCCGCCCGGATAGAGCATGCACCAGGTCGACTTGACGGCACAGCGATTCATCACGTCCAGGAGCGCCACGGCCCGTTGCGGATCGTTGCCGTCCGTGTCGTGGGACACGTGCCCCACGGCGGGGAGCCCTCGCGGCCAGTACCACAGGAGCGGCACGGCGAACCCTTGCTGCCGCGCCGCGTGCAGAATGCTGCACAGCAGGATCTCGCGCAGTTCGTCCGACACAGGCTCGAGAAACGCCGGCGTGTTGTCTGGCGCCAGCAGCTGTCTGTCGCGCTGCCAGTCGAGCACCGAGCCATCCTCGGCCTTCAGTACGCCGTCGTTGGTCATGGCCGACCCGTCCGGGGAGGGCAGCTTGTCCTGAAAGACCGGCACTCCCTGCTGCAGGTGGACGATCGAGAACAGCAGGTCCGGCGCCAGCAGGATGGCGCATCCCTGACCGAACCGATGCTCCGTGATCGCGCTGCCGCGCCTTCCCTGCCTCCCCGAGTCCAGATCGGCAAGGGACGTGGCGTCCCGGACGGTGACGGCATGGCCACCGAACACGTGCAGCGAACTCCGCAGCTCCGCGGTGATCGGATGCTGCGGCGCGGTCACCTTGAGCCATGCTTCGGACACGGGCCCCGCGGTCTGGACGCCGAACACGTCGTCCAGCCCCGACGTGCCACCCACACCGATCAGCGCCCCTCCCTGCTTCACGTATTGGCCGGCCGCGTGCCGCTCGTCCGGCGTCAACCGCAACTCGCCGGCCAGCACGATGATGGCGGGCGTCCCGCGTGCCAGCTCCGGCAGTTCGTGCGGCGCACGCTCGACGAAAAACAACCCGGCGCGCTGCAAGATCTCGCGGATGTATGGCCAGCTGCCTGCGCGCGGATTGACGTCGCGCGACGTGGGCTGAGTGATAACGGTGATCAGGGAACTGCTGCCGAGTTGGCGCGGCCGCTGGGCGTTCTCATCATCCCCGGCCACCGGCTGCGACGGCGTGACACGCGCGCTTCGCAACACAGGCTCTGCGGCCCCGGTCCGCTGTCCGAGCAGCCAGCCGCCAGCAGCCGCTGCACCCGTCAAAAACCGTCGGCGGGACGTGCGTTTGTGCTCCATAATATATGTGGTCTCCTTTCGTGAGTTCATTATAGTCGCTTCTGCGCGCCGCGCACTACAGGTGCACCAGGCGCGCCACCTCGTCTGGAGCCGCAACCTCTGGAGTTGATAGACCGCATCGGGCACGTCACAATGGCAGACAGGGCTGCGCGCGGCCGGGCGCCGCGTGCAGCGTGTGACTGTTGTCGCCAGAATCTTCCGGGAGAATCCTGCATGGCAACTCGGCGTGCGTATCAGATAGGGCTGTTGTTCGGCACAGTGTTGTTGTTGTTCGGCTCGGTGTTCGGTCTGTTCGTAGTTGGTGCTGCGAGCGCCGCCGAAGAGTACCGGATCGGTGTGAGCAAGGTGGATATCACTCCCGACTATCCGATCCGGCTCAACGGTTTCGGCTTTCGCCGGGCGGAATCGGAGGGGGTGACCCAACAGATCTGGGCGAAGGCCCTGGCGATCCGCTGGGCCGACGATGCACCCGTGCTGCTGCTGACCATCGACAGTCTGGGAGTGCGTTCAACGATGGTCGACGAGGTGTTCCAGCGTCTGGAGCCGAAGTACCACCTGCCGCGCGAGAACGTCGTATTGACCTACTCGCATTCGCACACGGCGCCCAAAGTGTGTGGTGCGAGCGACAACATCTTCAGCGAGCCGATTCCGGCCGAGCACCAGGCGCACATCGATCGCTACACGATGGAGTTGACCGATGCGTTGGAGCGCGCGGCAATCGCGGCATTGGAGGAGATGCGGCCGGGGCGTCTGGAATGGGGTACGGGGCAGTATGCTTTGGCCGCGAATCGGCGGACAGAGGGGGGACCTGTGGACCATGATCTGCCGGTGCTGGTCGTGCGGGATGCCGACAACAGCGTGCGTGCGATCTACACCAGCTATGCCTGCCACTGCGTAACCCTCTCGCACAACCAGATCAGCGGCGACTGGGCCGGTTTTGCCCAGGAGAGCATCGAGCGCCGCTATCCTGGTTGCATCGCGTTGTTCTCGGCCGGCGCCGGTTCGGACTCGAACCCGGCATCCGGAGTGGTGTACGACTGCGTGGATGTCGCCCGCGCGCAGGGCGAGGAGCTTGCGGCGGAAGTCGCGCGGGTGTTGCAGGGCTCCTTGCAGCCGATCAGCGGGCGCATCACGGCCCGGCTTGCGACGATCCAGCTCGCCTTGAATACCCCGCCAACCCGTGAAGAGCTGACGGCGCTGGCCGCGAAGGAGGGGGGAGAAGGCTACAACGCCAGCACGCAACTGGCCCGTCTGGATCGCGGCGAGCAGCTACTCCAGGCCATCGACTATCCCATTCAGACGGTCGCGCTGGGGGACCGCCTGCTGATCGTCTTCCTCGCGGGCGAGGTGTGTGTCGATTACTCGCTGCGTCTCAAGAAGGAACTCGATTCCAGCCGGCTGTGGATCAACGCCTACAGCAACGATTTCGCCTGCTATGTGCCCTCCGAGCGGCTGGTCCAGGAGGGCGGTTACGGCGGCGGCGCGGAAACGCCCTATTTCGCATTGCCCGCGACGCTCCAGGCAGGGTTGGAACAGCAGATCATCGACGAAGTACACCGGCAGGTCGGGGACGGCTGGTAGCGGATGCCGCGCGCGCCGCGGCATCTTGTGCTCCGCACAGGTCACTGCTGCGAGACCACGATCACGTCGCGCGGAGGGATCTGGAGCGTCAGGAATGCCTGGCCGTCGCTCACGCGCGGCGCCAGCAACTCGCCGGTCACCTCGTTGCGATAAGTTGCTGCGCCGTGGTGTTGGACGGCCATCACTTCCGCTGAGACGGTGCGGTAGTTGGTGTTGTAGACAGTCCAACAGGTCTTGCCCGCGCCGCTGTCCGCACCGGCGTGGAACCGGTTGGCATAGAGCCCGGACAGCAGCGTCGGCACCAGGGGCTCCACATCGTCCCCCGCGAAACACTCGCGGTTCTCGCGCAGCACGCGGCGGTTGAGCGCAATCTGGGCGCGGACTTCCGGCGCGAACCACTGGTCGCGGATCCCTTCGATCCAGATAGCCTCGCCGTTGAACAAACAGCGTTTGACCGCTTCGACGTTCGTGCCCAGCGGCTGGTCGCAACAGATGATCTCGATTGTCTTGAACGTGGGGAACGCGAAGCGGTACAGGTTCACATGGCTGGGAGACCAGTCGTCGGGGACGGATGAGATGTTGTAGGTGAAGCTGCCGTCCTGGTACTGCGAATTCACATCCGTCGGACTCTCTTCGGTGTAGATGGCCGCGTCCGGTCCGAGCGCGGCCCGGACCTGTTTGAGCATCTCACGTTCGCCCAGCACGGGCGTGACGGGCACGGGATGGTCGTGGTCCGGATTGTAGCACCAGTAGGTCGGGCCCGAGAAACCGTACTCGTCGACGTAGAATCCGACCGCGCCGGTCTGCGCGCGCACTCGCCGATAGGTGCCGGACAAATATGCCTGCCACTGCGGCACGCGCGGGCAGATGTGAAAACTCGGCGCGAAGTAGCCATACGGCTGGCCCGCGGGACCGAGCATCTGCCAGGCTGCGCCATGTGCCCGTCCCAGATTCGACTGCGGGTCGACCAGGATCCCCTCGAGATACAGGCCCACCGGGATGCCAGCCGCCTGGACTTCCTCGACGGCGCTGCGGAAGTTATCCACCCCGCCCAGGTAATCCCACGGCTCGTAGTCGCCGCACCGCCCATGGACCGGGTCCCAGCCCCAGTCGAAGAGGTGCAGGTAGTCGACGCCACCGAACGCTTCAGCGTCCGCCTCCACCACCTCTTGGAGCCGGATCGTCCGGGTGTCTTCGTGGAAGATGCCGCTCTTGGTCGGCAAGGCGAAGTGCAGAAACTGCTGGCGGAAGTTCCACACCTCACGGAACCAGCGCTTGCGTGGCGCGGCCGGTTGATACCAGCTCTGTACCCACTGCCGGTACCGCTCCAGCTGCTGGTGCCAGTCGCCTGGCTGGCAACCGAGGACGCTCCGGGGCAACTCCGCATCGTGCAGCGGCGTGTATTCGATCGCCAACCGCGCGCCGGCCACCGTCTTCTGGACCTGGTAGAACTTGGAGAGCGCCTCCAGATCCTGAGTCATCAGGTACAGGCCCGCGCCACGCGCCGGGTCGAAGGCCCCGATGATCTGCAGCGGATTCCCGGCACCTGCGTACGGTTCGCGCAGGAAGACGTTCGCGGCCGTGATGACATCTCCGCGCCGCGGACACCAGACCCAGCTTTCCGACGGCTCACCGCCGAAGGTGATCCCCTGCAGCTCCGGGAACAGGAATCTGGTCTTGGCCGGGTCCTGACCGTTGAGCTCGATGGAGGCCTGCAGTCCGATCTCCCGCGGGTCCCGCACATCGATCTGCACACTGACCTGAACTGGTGGCGAGATCTTGTCACAGTTCAGCTCGATCCGCGCGATCGCGTCCTGCGCAGCGCCTGCGGTCGTCACGCGTGTGACGACGAACTCTTCGGAGTTCACTTCGAACCCGTCACCCAGCACGCGGAACAGCGGGCCCGGCCGCACTGCCGCCTCCAGCCCCGCCCCGCTCCGGTTCGTGACCTGCTCCACACGCAGGCCGGAACTCACGCGCAGCGCCAGCGTCATCGACTCGGCACTGACCGTCAGCAGCGGACCGTCGCACGTGATGCCGACCGCAGGCACCTCGATCGGTTGACGGGCGGGCGGTGGTGAAGTGGCCGGCCGCAGTTGCGTGGTCACCGTGGCCGGTCCTGGCGTGTCGCTGAGCGTCAGCGCCACGAGCCCGAAGGCCCCGCGCCGCATGCTGTCCACAAGCGTCAGCTCCTGGAGTGTCCTGGCCGGATCCAGCGCCAGGGCGTAGGTGTGCAGCGCGCGGGAGATTGCGTGCGTGCGCGTGTCGACCGCCAGCGGAAACTGGTCCTCGGAGGTGCCATCGGTGTAAGCAATCCGCGCCACGAAACGATGCACATGCCGTACCTGGCCCGTGGCACCGGCATAGGAGGGCTCGTCCTGCAGCGGGAAGAGCGCCGCCAGGAGCAGATACGCCTCGCTGGCCTGGCCGGTCAGCGGGATGCTGATCTGTCCCGGCGGGCCGAGCGGCGTCATGATGACCGCATCGCGGCCCCCCTGTACCTGCAGCGGGATGCCCGAGGCGGTGAGGGGCCCCTCCGGGATCCAGCCGTGCAGGCCCATCCGCCGGACCAGCTCCGCACCCGACTGGTTCCCCGGCGGCAAGGCGACGGCGCGCCAACCTGCGTCCGGTGCCGACCACCCCGGCGTGTAGGGAAAGGTATCGGCCAACGCGATGACCGGCCGCTGGTCCTGGAAACGCAGCTCGGCAATCTCCAGGCAGGCGTCGTCCTCTGCCGCCTGCACCTGCACCGCCAGTGAGCGGATTTCCGGCACCGTGACGCGCGCCACCGCCACCTGCCACTGGCCGTCCGCCGTGATCTGGTTCTCGCGAATCAAATACTGCTCCTGCAACCCCGCCGGTCCACCGCCCGACGACACGTACAGCACATAGTCGTCCCAGCGGCGCAGATGCCGGCCACGATAGCGCATGACGACGTAGCGAGCGCCGCGGATCGGCACGTCCAGTTCATGCGACCATTTCGTACCCCGGTTGCCATCTTGAACCGAAAAACACCACACTCCGTCCCGCACCAGCTGATCGTGCCCGGGAGTGTAGTTCCCCAGCCACGTGGGCTGAGCGGTCCATGCGCCAGGCTCCGCCAGCTCGACGACGTGTGCCTGCACGGGAACCTCGGGCTGGTGCAGTTCGACCGCATCCTCTGGCAGCAGATCGGTACACGCCACATAGTCGACCTCCAGCACACCGGGGCCGGATTCATCGGCATAGCACTGCAGGGCAATCTGCGTGATCGGCGAACTGACGTCACAATCCGGCAGATACACCGCCAGCGTGTGCCATTGCCCGTCCACCTGGATGCCGTCGCCCAACAGCACTCGCACGCCGTCGCGACCCCGCCGACTGTCCTTGAGCCAGACCACGTAATCCGGTTTGTCGACGTCATAATGTGCGGCGCGGTAGCGGATCACCAGCCACGGCGCGAGCTCGATGTCGAGCGGCTCGTCCAGCGACCGCGACCATTTCATGCCTGTGCCCGGCGTGGGCACTGTGAAACGGCCCACACCCCCGCCGGCACTCGCCACCGGATTCTCGGCATGGGGGCTGAGCCATTCGGGCCGCGCCTGCCACGCGCGCACGTCGTCAAAGTCATCGCGCCAGGCGTCTTCGCCCCAGACCATCGCTCCCGGCCACAGTAACAGCGCGACAAACACTGCCCGGGCGCATACCCGGCCAGCGCGGCGGCACAGAAAGAATTCACGAGCCACGGCACAGTCTCCGACGGAAAACGGTCACTTTTCGATCGCCTCGGCATAGGCCTTGAGCAGGTAGGCGCGACTCTCAGTCAGCGCCGCCGTCATGGGGTCCGGTTCCGGTTCAAAATGCATGAACGGATTCACGAACCCGCTGTATCGAATGTCCGCCAGCGCGCGCAGCCAGGGACGCATGTCGGTCGGTCCGATACCCGGCAACTGCTCCGTCCCCTCCGCGTGCTGCCACGCATAGAAGAATTTCAGCTGCTCGGAGGCGAGCCGAATGGACTCTTCCACCGACTCACCGTTGAGCTGCACGTGGTAGGGCGCCAACGCGATCCCCAGCCGGGGATGACGGTTGAGGTCAGTGAATGCCTTGAACGAATCGAGTTTGTTGAGCAGCGATGCGCCCGAATGGTTCTCGATGGCCAGCGTGCAGTTGGACTGCTCAGCCAGCTCCAGTTCCGGCTTGAGCGATTCGAGGAACTGCCGCATCTGCCGCGTGAGTTCCGCGGCCGTGATGTCGGTTCCCTCGACGTTGCTGCTGCCCCGGATCACCACGCAGCCGCCGAGTTCGCCCAGCAGTCGGGCAAAGCGGCTGAACGGGGCGGAGTAGCATGAGGCGCTGGTCAGCGTCAGCTGGTTCTCGTCCAGGAGTGCCCGAAATTTCTCCAGCCCCAGCCGCTCCAGACCGTCCTCCAGATGCTCACACAACGGCCCCGCCCATTCGAAGTGGGACCACACGTCAATTCCTTGAAAACCCAGCGCGCCAATACGCCGCACGGCGTCGACCAGCGGCAACCCGCGATAGTGCAGCGACGAAGTGGAGAGCTTCATCTCCCAACGCGGCGCCGAGGCGGCTGCGGCCGCCACCGGCCACGCCGCCACGGCGGCAGCACTCGCGGCCAGGAACCGGCGCCGAGTCACACAGGCAGAGGGCAGACACGCGGTGCGATGGGCTAAGTTCATCGAGCAGCTCCTTGATGCGGTTGAAGCGATTTCAGCATCCCGACAAATGCTGCATTCTAACCGCTGCCGAGCATGACAGTCAGCCGCAGGAACCGCACAATGAACCGGCAGGTGCAGGAACGCACTTTCTTGAGAGAGCGATCAGCTTACTTGATAGCCGTGCTGAAGGAGCGGACTGGCGGGCCCAACAGCTGCGCCCGCTCGGAAACGAACCTTGCGATCGAAGAATGACGGAAACAGACACTCTGAGTCCAGGCGAGCCTGCGGCACGTGCCTCGCACGACGCCACACGCGGTCCATTGCGGCCTCGGTGGCCGCCGGTTAATTGGCTACCTTACGGCTCAGCCGCCCCATCGTGGACGATTCCCTACCCAGGGTGCGCCGCGAAACGCGGCGACCCCTGGGCTGTGGAGTGTAACGCCTTCGGCGTAGCGCCGGCTGCCGCCAAATCGCCCAGACGCTTGAAACGGTGTGAGCTGATCAACTCGGCTGCAAACGGTTGCCGATAAGTTAAGAGGTGCAGAATCTGTATTGTGGCGGAATGCGTGCACCCTGGTCGGGGGACCCGACCTCGTGCTTCAAAGTCCTTTCCCGCAGGTGGTCAGCACTATCAGGTGGTTCGGGTGGTTCGCACGATAAAGAACCGACCTATCCCGCAAACGCCCGCCTCAGTACACTTGCACGCCCTGTACCCAAGACGCTTTGCGTATAAACACTTGGCTTTGCCAGGGCGATTGGGATTTGGTTGACAACGGATGGAGACGGAGCACCGTGTTCCCTGATCGGGCGACGCGTTTGCGGTGGTGGCTTGTGGCCAGCCTCTGCTGGCTGTGCGCAAGCACCCTGTTCGCGCAGTACCCCGAGGCGCCCACGTCAGCGCCCTTGCCGGCAGTGGATCCACTGGCCCCGACACTGGTCGAGCAGCCGTTCTTCGATCTCGACGCGTACCTCGACAACGGCGGCGTCACGGGCACGATCCGCGATGACTGGCACTGGCAGCTGTTGCCGACGGACTTGATCTACAAGTCCTATCTGGCCGGAATGAAGGAACCTCGCGCCGGCACCTCGATCACGTTCATCGAGGACGATGCCCGTTTGTGGGAGGGGGTACTCGGCGCGCGCATCGGTTTACTGCGGTTCGGCGATCAGGACCCACTCCTGCCACAGGGCTTCCAGCTGGATGCCGAGGGTGCCGCCAGCGTGCGACTCGATATCGACAACCATGTGGACGTGCGCTCCACCGACTATCGGGTCGGGGTACCTCTGACCTACGGTTTCGGCATCTCCCAGCTCAAATTCGGCTACTACCATATCAGTTCGCACTTGGGCGACGAGTTTTTGCTGCAGCACCCCGGGTACCATCGTCTGAACTGGTCGCGTGACGCCCTGGTGCTGGGCTACTCGATGTACGTGACCGAAACCGTCCGCCTGTACGCCGAAGCCGGCTGGGCGTTCCGGTGCGAGATCAACGAACCGTGGGAACTGCAGTTTGGTGCCGATTGGGCACCCACCTCACCGACCGGCTTTCGCGGCGCTCCCTTCGCGGCCGTCAACGGCCACTTGCGCCAGGAAGTGGACTTCGGCGGTAACCTGACTGTCATGACTGGCTGGGCCTGGGTCACCGACCGCGACCGCCACATGCTGCGGCTGGCTCTGCACTACTACAACGGCAAGAGCAGTCAGTACTCGTTCTACGACCACTCGGAAGAAGCCTTCGGGATCGGACTCTGGTACGACTTCTGAGCGAGATGAGCCCCGCACGGCGGCCCGGGTCATTTCGGCCGGTCATTTCGGCCGGATCAGGCCAGGTTGGATATCCAGGTCCAAAGATTCGGTGGCCCCAGCGCGCAGCCGTTCCACTGCGATCGCGCCCATCACGGCGTTATCCGTGCACAATTCCAGCGGGGCAATACACAGTTCCACTCCCGCCTGCTGCGTGGCGGCGGTCAAGCGTTCGCGCAGCAACTGGTTAGCCGCCACGCCGCCCCCGACACACAGGCGTTCGAGCCCCGTGCGGCGCAGCGCGAGGAGCGATTTGGCGACCAGGCAGTCGACCACTGCTTCCTGGAAGCTGGCAGCCAGGTCGGCCACCTGCTGCGCCGGCAGGTGGAGCGTACGGAAGTCGCACCGCCCCATGCCGGTGATGGCGTACCGCACGGCCGTCTTGAGTCCGCTGAAACTGAAATCCAAACGGGCGTCGTCTTTCAGAAACGGCCGCGGCAGCGTGTAAGCGCGCGGATCACCGTCGCGTGCTGCGCGTGAGATGGCCGGGCCCCCCGGGTACGGGAGCCCGAGCATGGAGGCTACCTTGTCAAACGCTTCGCCGGCCGCATCGTCGATCGTGCCGCCGAGCCAGACGAAATCGCTCGGGCTGTGGCACCGGTACAGGGTCGTATGACCACCACTGACGATGAACCCGACACACGGGAAGACGTCCCGGCCGGTGGCCACGCGGCAGGCGTAGACGTGGGCGTGCAGGTGGTTGACCGCCACCAGCGGCTTGCGGAGCGCCACGCACAGCGTCTTGGCGGCGACCAGGCCGACCAGCAGCGAGCCGGCCAGCCCCGGAGTGTTGGCCACGGCAATCGCCGTCAGGTCGTCGAGCGTGATGCCCGCCTGGCGCACCGCCTCGTCCACCACCGGCAGAATCCGCTCGACGTGCGCGCGGGCGGCGATCTCGGGCACGACACCGCGGTACCGCTCGTGCAGCGCGTCCTGCGAGGCCACGACCGATGACAGAACTTCCAGCCGCTCGTTGACAACCGCCGCGGCCGTCTCGTCACACGTTGTTTCGAGCGTCAAGACAACGTTCATGTTCCGCTGGACTCGCCCGGAGTGTCGCCAGGCGTCTGAGCCGCCACCGGGTGGATCCGGCTCCGCAGATACTCGAGCGCTTTGTCCAGCTGGCGATCCACGAACTCCGCCGCCGGGGTCTCGGCCACATCATCGTCGGGCAACGCGGGGTCGGCCAACGCGTCGAGTTGGTTGAACCGTACACCGAGCTGCATCAGGTCGTGGTCGCTGTACCCGATCGCGTAGCCGTCGTCGGGCGTCACGCCCCATTCGTCAGACTCGGTCGCGGTCGGTGCGCGGTGAATATTCTTGCCGCTCGGGCGCTGGTACCCGGCCGTCGTCAGCTTCAGCGCGCTTCTGCCGTGCTCCAGATCGATGATGTTCTGCACACTCCCCTTCCCCCACGTGCGCTCGCCCACAATCACCGCCACCTTGTGATCCTGCAAGCAGGCGGACACGATCTCCGCCGCGCTGGCGCTGAACCGATTGACCAGCACGGCCAGCGGGAAGCCCGGGGGGATGAGCGTACCTTCCGCGCGAGCGTCCCACGGCGGCGGGTTATTGGCCCGGCCGACCACGCTCACGATGCGCCCTTCGTGCAGAAACAGGTCGCTCACCTCGATCGCCTGATTGAGCATGCCGCCCGGATTGAAGCGCAGATCGAGCACCAGCCCCTGCATGCCGTGTGCGAGCAGCTCACGGAGCACCCGCGCGAGGTCGTCCGCGGTGCCCCGGCTGAACGCCGCCAGCCGGACATAGCCGATGTTGTCATCCGCGTCGCAGAAGTAGTCCCAGACACCGTCCGCGCTGCGGCGGTACCCCAGCACCGTCGGCTGCTGAATCAGCTCGCGTTTCAACGTCACCGTCTGCGGCACCGTGTCAGCACGGTGGAGCACCGAAATCGTCACCTCCGTCCCCGGTTCTCCCGACATCAGCTTGATCGCATCGTCGATCGACAGCCCACGTGTGCTGGTCTCGGCGATCGTGAGGATGCGGTCGCCGGCGCGCAGCCCGGCGCGCCAGGCCGGCGTGCCAAACAGCGGACTGACGATCTGAATCTGCCCGTCACGTTCCGCCACCTGGATGCCGATCCCGACGAACTCCCGTTCCACCCCTTTGCGGAACTGGTCCAGTTCCGTCGGGGTGATGTAGTTCGAGTACGGATCCAGCTTCGACATCATGCCTTGAATGGCCGCTTCGACCAACTCGCGCTCCGTCACCTGACTGTCTATATAGTTGGCCCGCACCTGCTCCAGCGTGTCGGCCAGCAGGCGGATCAGTTCGCGCTCCTCCGCCACCTGCTGCGGCGTCGGCGTCGAGGGGGGCGCGGCCGCCGGCGCAGGCGCATCGCTAGCCCTGCCCGCCGCGCTGAACCCGGTCAGGACTATCCAGAAGCATCCCGCCAGGAGAACGTGTCCCGCTCTCGTTCGACACATGCGCATCCGATCGGCCCTCTTTCTTCACCTTGGTCGTGCCTGACTGTAGCTGCGCAAGTATACGGGACGCGCACCAAGCTGGCAATCTAAGTCGTTCTCTTCCAGAGACTAAGGCACACGCGCCCATCCGTACCTGCGACGCAAACAAAACAGGGGTGGCTACTGAGCGCCACCCCCGCGATGTCCGAGTCGACCGCCAAGCCGCGGTTGAGCGGCGTGGTCAACGGTCCTCAGTTGTTGTTGTTGTTGTTATTGTTGTTGTCGTCGTCGTCGCCACCAGCGCCGAAGTTGAACGTCGTGACTTCGCCGATCTGCGAGAAGAACGGGTACGGTGAGGTGCGGACGAACCGCCGGTCCGCGGAAACGACGGCCAGCGACGGATAGCCCATCAACGAGGCCCCTTGTGGCAACGTCTGAATCTGCGGCATGAAGCCCACCGGGCCTCCACCATGCCAGCCCCGCTGCTGGGCTCGTGCCCGTTGATAGCTGCGATTGGCCAGCGAATCCTCGTAGCGATTCAGCTGCCGCGACAGCGCGGCGCGATCCTCCAGCACCGGTTGCCGCTCAAGCCGCGCGATCTGCTGCGCCTCCAACTGCTCGGTACGCCGGCCGTTGGTCACGTCGAACAGTACTAGAGCGTCCTTGTCGTCCAGTTTGATCTGCTCGCGGATGTGTGGCCGATCCGGATTGCGCGTCTGAATGTCGACGGTCACCTTGCCCGCCGTGACCTTGCCCCACACACGCCGCACGAGCATGCGGTACCGGCCGCTGAACCCCTGCGGGCAGACGTACGTCTCCGTATAGCCTTCCGCGTGCTGGCCGGCCGAATACGCGTCGCCGAGCAACACGCCACCGGCTGTCGAGCGCGGCGTGTGTATCGAGCACACGGTACCGGTCGGCTCTTCCACCGTCAGGTCCACATCAGCATCGCCCGTCCAGGTGACCTTCACCACCACGTCGCGCTGCTGCGCTTGCTCGATCGCCTGCTCGAACGCCTCCGCTTCCTCCATACGGTTGGCTTCCCGCAACTCGGCCACCGTCGCCTTGGCCAGGCGCAGTGCCCGATCCTCAATACCGTTCTGATCCTCCGGCCAGGCTTGGCTCAGGACCCCCAGCGTGGCCCAGCGAATGCCGTCCAGGTCTTCCAGCCGCTTGGCACAGGCCAGCCCCATCGCATACGGTTCCGGCTGGAAGGGATTGGCATACGCCAGTTCGCGGAACAAGTGCAACGCCCGCCGGTCCAACCCGACCCGCGCCATGTAGATCGCGACGTCCATGGCCGCGTCCAGACTGGTTGACATATCCACGGCCGACATCAACACCCGCTCCACCTCCGCCTCCGGCGCGTCGCTGGCCAACATGGCCAATCCCAACGCCTCATACATCCACGGCTGGGCCAACGCATTCCGCATCGCCGACTGCAGCAATGCCACGATGTCCGCGTACTTCTCCTGCCCGGAAAGCTCGCGAGCCGTCGCCCGAATCTGGCCGTCCAACTCCAACGCCTTGCCAGGCAGATCGCGCTGGCACGCGGCGAAGTGGGCATCCCACGCATCCGCCACCGACTGACCCGGCGCAATCTCCAGCGCGATGGGAGTCCCAAGCGCAACGGGTACCGGGACCGAACTTGCCGGCGCGAGGGCGTCCGCTTGCGACTGAGCGTTCGCAGCTTCCGGCTGCTCGTTCTTCGCGCCCAGCTTCAGATCGTCCTCGACGGCAAAGAATCCACCCATGCCGCCCATTCCGCCCATACCTCCCATGCCTCCCATCATTCCTCCGCCCATCATGCCTCCCATGCCACCCATGCCGCCCATGCCACCCATGCCACCCATCATGCCGCCACCCATCATGCCGCCGCCCATGCCGCCGAGGATCGGTATCGCGAGGTCAGCGACGGGGTAGACTTTGACGAGCAGCTCTTTCTCGGCCGCTTCGGGCGTGGTGATCTTGAGCACCTCGTCACGAATCACGTAGGTCAGATCGAGTTCCTTGAGCATGATTTTCAAGCCGGAGCGGAGTGTGATGCCCGCCAGGCTGATGGTGACCGGGGTATCCGAGCCCATGCCGACGTCATCCAGTGCACGGCGGTCAATAATGATGGGGATTTCCCGGGAGGTCTTGATGTAATCGACCACTTCGGACAGCGGTGCCTCGTCGAATTCGAGGATCGTCTGTTCGTCGAGCGCGTCGTAGATCCGCTTTTCCGGGGTTCCACTTCCGAGCAAGTCTATCGACTTGTACTTCTGGCGATTGACCGAAATGCGTTCCCAGAATTCGGGATCGGGGAACTTGATCGGCGGTTCGTCCGGGAAGGGCATGGCAGCCCGATCGACTTCGTAGAGCGTATTGACGAAGCCACGATGGCGCAGTTCGCGGAACTTCCGGAGGCCGGTCAGCTGCCGCATGAAGCTGGCGTTGTAGCGGGCCGACATGCCGATCGGATCGAGTGGCAGCAGGGCTTCGAGCGGATCGGAGATGTCGGTAATCGTTGCGTTGAAGTTGGCTTCGGCCAATTCGACATCATCCCCCAGCGCCAGGCTGACCCCTTCGTCCACGAGCGCGTCGAATTTATCCATCAGCTGCTTGGCGCGTACCCGCGCGTCGGTCAGCACTGAGGTCAATCGCCTCGCTTCGTCGGCGATGACCCGATTCTCTTCGGCCTGCCGCCGCTGGGTATCCAGTTCCACCTGACGACGGCTGGCTTCGCGGATCGCGGTCACCAGTCGGTCCCGCAACTGCGCGCGAATCTCCGGATCGAGTTCCGGTGCGCGCTCGACGTTGTCCAGAATCACTTTGAGCGACTGCACCGCGGCCTGTGCGTTGGTGCTCATCTGCTTGCGCGCCAGCGACAGCCCGTGTTCGACCTCCGCCTGGATCTTGGCGGCCAGCACCTCGCGGCTGACCCGCACACTCTCGAGCAGCTTGGCCTGGGCGTTGAGTTCCGACAGCAGATCGTCATCCGACGGCTGCGGCAGGCTCAGCGCGTCTTGCGGCGAAACCGGCGGTTCCTGAGGCTGCGCTGCAGGCTCT
>Ga0123333_10003136_pt1 | contig 16266 bp, 15 predicted proteins | sample BioC12SIPDNA_3_FD_89957 | JGI IMG/M metagenome (GOLD analysis project Ga0123333, IMG submission 89957) | Anaerobic biogas reactor microbial communites from Washington, USA - Biogas_R2_B C12 SIP DNA | ecosystem: Engineered > Bioreactor > Anaerobic > Unclassified | place: Washington, USA... | reverse complement strand
TGGGTGCTCGTGCTGGCGTGGCTCAGCCGGCGGATCTTCCGCGCCGGTGTCGGCAAGGTTGTCGTTCAGGGAGGCTGACCATGCTCAGGGTCATCCTGCTTCTCAAGTGGAAGTCGCTGAAGGCGCAGTTGCAGTACAGCGAGAGCTTCGCCGTGCAGATCGCGAGCGTTGCGCTGACCGGGCTGCTGCGGATTCCGGCGTTGCTGATCCTGACGCGAGCCTTCGACACGATCGGCGGCTGGGACTTCCCGGAGCTCGCGCTGTTGGTGGCGCTGGTGCAGATGGCCCACGGCGTTCACCATGCGCTCTTCTTCAGGTTCTTCCTGCATCGCCAGTTGCTCCGCGAGGGTGAGTTCGATCGTATGTTGGTGCGCCCGCTGCACCCTGCCTGGCAGATGCTCGGGGATAGCCTGGTGATGGCTTCGATTGGCGAGTTCCTGCCGGGCCTGGCACTCCTGGCGGTGTCGACCGTTGGTGGTGACCTGGCGTGGACGCTGCTGGATGTGGCCTACCTGGCGATCGTGGTGCTTTCCGGTGCCTGCATCGAAGGGGCGATCAATATCGTGTTCGTGACCTTCGACTTCTGGCTGGAGCAGACGACGCTTCTGTGGCTGCCGGAGACCCTGCAAGGGGCGTCGTCTCTCTATCCCGTTCACATCTACGGGCCGTTCCTCTCGTTCGTCCTGACCTTCGTCTTTCCTTTCGCCTTCATCGCCTACTACCCCGCCCACCACTTCCTGGGAAAAACCGTGCCGATCTACGGGCAGGCCCTGGTATACCTTGCGCCCGTCGTCGCAGCGGCGATGCTGGCAGGCGCAATTGCCTTCTGGTCCGCAGGGCTCCGACACTACCGCAGCACCGGGACATGAGCCAGTGCTCCGGCGGGACGCTCCCGGCCCACAAGCGTACCGGCATGGCACGCGATGCAGGCCTCGTCTCAGGGATAGACGACTCTGAACCGCTCGCAGACCAGGGGCATGTCCGGCGATGGCTCGCGGCCAAGCGCGCGTGCCTCGGCGCTGTAGTATGTCCAGCACACCTCGTACCACGTGGCGAGGGTGCGATCCCACTCCCCATAGTCATAGGCGAATTGCGCGTCGATCTCGGAAAACGGTCGAATCTCGACCATCACCGTTTCGACAATGCAGACGGGGGCGCCGCGTCCATCTTCGACGATGTTCAGCGCGCCCTCGTACGGTCGCGGCTTGTTCGTAGCATCATACTCCCAGAGCAACGAGCTTGTGGTCGTCTTGATGCCGCGCAGGATCAGGTCCGCGCCAGCATCGGCGCTGTTGGGGGTGTTGCCGATGTGGAAGACCTCATAGAAGCGTTGGGTGGCCTCTGCAGCGTCCGGCAGGGTCTGTAGATACGCGTGCCATAAGGCCTCAGCCTTGGGGTTCATGGATGGCCTCCCGGTCGTTGTCTGCGCTTCACTGCCTTGACGAGGGTCGCGATGGGCTGCCCATACGTCGGCGACCTGCGCCCCTCGGGATCGATCCAGGTGTCGACAAGGGGTAAAGGGGGCGCGACGTCACACCCCAGCTCGGTGAGCCGCTTGGCGTACCACGACGGAGCCGCGGGGTAGAGGCGTACACGGCGGTTCCCGTAGTCGAGCCAGGGCTCGACGTGAGCCACGGACAGGACCAGCACGCCACCCGGCGCGAGGGCCACGACGGTGTTGGCAAGCGCGGCCTCCTTGTCGGCGATGTGCATCATTGTGAGGACGCTGTAGGCCACGTCATAGGCCCCGGGCGGCGCGGCAGCTTCGATATTGGCGACCCGCAGGGTCACGTTGGCGAAGGCGCTGAGGTGGGTCTCTGCTCGGGCGATCGAGCGTGGCGAAAGGTCGATCCCGGTGAAGGTCCGGCAGCCCCGCTGCAGCACCTGTACAGCCAGGCGCCCGGTGCCCACGCCGATCTCCAGCACCGCTTTCGCCTGGAGATCGCCCAGCGCTTCGAAAAACGCCGGACCATCCCAGCGAGCCATGTAACGCTGCAACAGCGGCGGGTCTTCGCAGGGATCGTTCCCCTCGCCGATGCAGCGCTCATAGTGCTCGAGGGCCGATATCTCCGGTAGGGTCATCGTAGCACCACCTGGCGGGGCGCTGTCCACGGAGCCTTGAGCACGCTCACATCGTGTAGACCCTGACCCCTTCCCAGGCCAGACGCACTTCCCGGCCCGGGTCGTGCTCGACGCGGCACTCATTGTCCAGGATCATCGTCGCGCGCTCCTCCAGGGTGTACGAGGGCCAGGGGGCCAGGGTGTCGATGGTGGGGTCGCCCTGCCGTGCGAAAGCCGCCCACGCTGCGCTGACCTTTGCGGCCAAGGCGTGGGCCTCTGGTAGATCGCCGGTCAGGCCCGGTGCGGCACCGACGTTATCGAAGACGAAGGGCAAATCGAGCCCGTGGAGCGCGCGCAGCTTGCCGTCGAGCGCCGGGCTCTCCCATGCGAAGAGGTACATGTAGACCGGCGCGCCGCCGCCGCTCACCTTCCGCTCTGCGAGTCGGATGGAGCCCAGGCGCATTGTGTAGTCGCTCATCATAGAAGCGAACAGGACGTTGGGTGAGGCCCCGGGATGCGCGCTCTCGTAGGCCCTCATGAGACGCGGCGTAGCCTTCCACGCCAGCGCGCGCGTCACAAGACGCAGCAGCCCCGGAGCCAAAGCGCTCGGCTGGCTGAAGGGCCCCAAGAGCGGAACATTGCCCATGAAGAGCGTTGCCTCGTCCTTGTTCGTGCCGATCAGCAGCGGGACGTGCGCCGAGACCTTGGGCGCCTCCGGCTCGAATGGCGCGTGGGGCAGGATTACGCCGTCGACCACCGGCTCGAGCATGAAGAACCGGTTGATCCGCGCTGCCGCTGTTTGGGCGGCCAGCAGCTGCTCGACGGGCATGTCGTGCAAGGCCTGGATATCTCTGGGGCTGATGCCCAGCCTGCGCAGAAATGACCGTGCGTGGCGGGTGGCTTTCTCGCGCGTATGCATCCGCACGCCGGGACCGCTCTGGATGATGGCCCTGTGGAAGAGACCCTCGGCTGCCGGCATCGCCATCAGCGCGCTGACCTTGGCCCCGCCACCCGATTCGCCAAAGATTGTCACGTTGCCGGCGTCGCCGCCGAAGGCCTCGATGTTGTCGCGCACCCATTCCAGCGCTGCCACCAGATCGAGCATCCCGACGTTCCCCGATGCGGCGTATTCCGGCCCCACGAGGTCGCCCAGGTGCAGATAACCCAGCGGCCCCAGGCGATGGTTCACCGTCACGACAACCACGTCGCCCCTGCGGGCGAGCGCTGTCCCATCGTACAGCGCACCGGAGCCAGACCCTACAAAGAACCCCCCGCCGTGCAGCCAGACCATGACGGGACGACTGCCCCCATCCATGATCTCCGGGCTCCATACGTTCAGGACAAGACAGGCTTCGCTCTGCGGGAGAGGCTTGCCGCTACCGAAAACCGACACCACCCTAGGGGTCACGTTCAGCACGCGTCCGCGTGGTTGGGGACAGTCGAGACCATACGCACGGGCATCGCGGATGCCGGCCCACGGTTCAGGCGCCGTTGGCGGCATCAGCCGCCGTTCGCCGCCCGTGCCCCCGCCATAGGGGATTCCCTTGAAGCTGTAGATCCCGTCGACGCTGGCGCCGCGTACCTTGCCGTGCGTTGTCTGCGCAACGATCGTGGTCACGGTCCCTCCCTCTCGCTTCAGTTCACTTCTAGATACCAGCCTTCGACGCTTGTGTACGGTTCCATCGCCCAGTCGGTGGTCGTCTCAATGTGATAGCGCCGCATGCCGGTATCCACGTGGACGATCACGTGGTTCGCCTCCTGGGGCTGCCCCAGGTTGTTGGAGTCCACGTAGACCAGATGGACGTCCCACGATACGGGCGCTGCTCGGATCAGGCTGGCCAGGAGGACAGAGGTATCCTCACAATCGCCGCCGCCTGCGAGGAGCGTCTCCAGTGGATAACGAGGTACATCGCCGACCTCTGCTGTGTAGGTTGATAGTTGCGTGACGATATGCCATAGCTCACGGAGGAAAGTCTCGTCGTCGGGCGCGGTGCCGTACAGCGCGCCGATGACCGAGCGGAAGGGCTCGGGGTCGACAAAGCGGCGGTGATCTGTTATCCTGATCGTCCTTCCATCGTCGGTCCTCAGCTTGACGGTCGCGCTGGTGCGGTTGATCCAGCTGTCCCGTGCCTCGTGTCCGCGCTGGATGCTGGCTTCAAGGGTCTCGAAGGGCACCTGCCATTCGACGATCGCGTTGTCGAGCTTGACGAAGGCCAGGTGCACCCGCCGGCCCTCAATAAGGATGTAGGGCGGCGTGATCGCGACGCTGCGCAGTGACTCGTAGTCCGCCGACAGGGCCTCGTGGCTCTGCTGCAGCGCGGTGTGGCGAGAGAGCAGCTCGCTGTGTGTGCGGAACAGCTCGTTGTAGTCCCCTTGCAGCGTGCCATAGTCGGCCTGGAGCTGGCTGTGAGCCGATTGAAGCTGCCCGTAGTCCACGCCGAGCGCAACATAGTCGCTTTCCAGGCTCTGCTGTTCTGTGCGCAAGGTATAGTAGTTGGCGACGAGCGTGTTGTAGTCATCGGTGAGGCCCGCGTGGGACGCCTCCAACTGCTGGTGCGTTGCCAGGAGCCCCTCATAGTCGGCGCGCTGCTGCCTGAGCTGCTGCTGCTCGGGACTGATGAGCCACACGCCCAGCGCGCCGATCACAGCGCAGATAGCGAAGCCGAGAAGCACCCAGAGGCCCGGGTGTCTCGCCGTCGCTGTGGATGGGGCAGCTGTCGGGGTGCGGGCAGGGGCCGGCGCCGGTTGCGCGGGACCCATCCGCTGGGGCCGGAGAGCATCCACCCCGCGGCGGCTCTCCGGTCGCGACGCAGAGAGCGTCTTGAGCGCGGACACAGCGCGGCGTAGGGCGATCGGGTTGTCTGCGCAGGCCCAGACCAGCCGTCGCAGCGCCTCAATGCGTGCTGCGTCATCGGGCAGAGCCTTGAGATAGAGCGCCCAGACGGCGTCATCCTCCGGCGTCGCCTGGATCACGGCTTCCAGGACGCACACCGCATCTTCCCAGCGCCCCGCCTCGAGGAGTGCGTGGCTGCGCGCCAGTAGTCTCGACGTTTTGGTCATGGGCCCTCCCGTCGCGACGACCCGGCGCGTATAGGCTGCGTGTTTGCGCTGCGCGGTGCTGCCGGCTCGTTGAGGACGTTGGCATGCATTCTACTCAAGGAGCGGTAGACCGGCAAACCCGCACGCCCCCAGGCCCAGGGAACAAGAGCGCCGCCCTGCCCTGGCTGTGGCGGCAAACCCACACGCCCTCAGGCCCAGGGCCTACCGTTTCACGGCGGCAGAGGCAACGATCTGGTCTGCAAGTTCCTCGACGGAGGCCGAGAGGCCGGGATCTGCTACGGGACTGCCCGCGTAGTTTACGGCGATCCAGAAGACGAGATCTCCACGCGGGATTTCGCCGCCACCTCCATAGATCACGCCGACAACCTTTCCTTCAGCGACCAACGCGTGGCGCTCCAGGTTCTCGCCGAGGAAGGGGACGCTGCCCCGCGCGACCAGGTCGCCGGCGCCCATGCCCGTCGGCGTTATCTGGCGCTCCTCCGACGCGCCCCTGAAGGCGATGTGCAGCTCCGCCATTGGATCCGCCGGGTCGCTGATGGAGACGCGATGCTGGACCATCGTGTCCCCACTGTCGGTGACCTCCTCGACACGCCAGTCCGGGGGGAAGCGCAAAGTGAAGCCGTAAGCTCGGTTCTCGTACACCTGCCAGTCCTCATACTGGAAGGCTTTGAGGGCACTCGGATCGGGTGTATAGCTGCCCGGGGCCCCCTCAGCCGGCGCGCACTCATCGCGGAAGTAGGCCCACTCGTCGCATTCGCTGCCATCGGGAAAGACGCAAAAGCCTGCCTGCCCGCCGTCGGCGCCGGTGCGGATGTCCACCGTGCCCCCCTGCTCCTCGCAGAACACCGAGGCGGGGTTGGGCATACCCATGCTTTCCGATTCGACAGGCTGTGACGCGCCACCCGGCGCGCACTCATCGCGGAAGTAGGCCCACTCGTCGCATTCGCTGCCATCGGGAAAGACGCAGATGCCTGCCTGTCCACCGTCGGCGCCCGTGCGGATGTCGACCGTGCCTCCCTGCTCCTCGCAGAACACCGAGGCGGGGTTGGGCATATCCATGCTCTCCGATTCAGACGGCGCTGGGACGGTTGAACAGGCAACAACGAACGGAAGGATGATGCACGCCACAATGCTCAAGACTCTGGGTTTCATAACACACCTCCCTGGCCCTTACCGAGCTATGTGCTTCATCTTACGGACGCTATCGATGTGCCGATTGTTCCCTGGCGATCCCGGCTCAGCGGGGTGTGTTCAGAGGCAAGCGATCGGCGCGCACGGCATCCGAAGCCGCGCACCGGGCCGCAGGCTCACGCTCGGTATGACCTACGATCCGCCGGCGTAGGATCGGGCGAGCCGCCGGGCGGTGCTGGCCTGGTGGAGCCGCAGGAAGACGACGGCGCTGAGGATCGTGATGCTTCCCACGGCCTGGATCGCTGTGAGGCGTTCGCCGAGGAACGCGTAGGCGATCACCGCAGTGAACGCTGGCTCGAGGGTCACGATGAGGTTGGCAACGCTCGACGGCAGGTAGCTGAGACTGACGTTGTAGAGCCCAAATCCTGCCACGGTCGGTCCGGCTGCCAACAGGAAAAGGAGCACCCAACCCGGCAGGGCATCGCGCAGCCAGAGAAGATCGCCGGGACGGCTTGCGGCACCCGGCAGAACGCTGCCGGGCAGCAGGTTGACGACGAGGAGCACGATCGCGGCGAAACCAAACGTGTAGAGCAGCGCCGTCCACGGGTTCAGGCCGCGCTGCGAGGCCGAGCGGCCCATCAGGCTGTACCCGGCGTATCCCAACCCGGAGAGAATGCCGGTGAGGAGTCCTATGGGATTGGCGCGCCATGCAGCGGGGTTCAGGGCGTTCGCGACCAGCACGCAGCCTCCCAGGCTCAAGGCCACCGCAACGAGCTTCCCCCAGTCCAGGCGCTCGCCGAGCAACCACCAGCCCAGCAGCGCTGTGAACGCGGCGGAGCAGTAGGCCAACACGGTTGCTACCGCAGCGCCGTTGAACGCCACCGACAGGGTCCACAGGGCGTTGAAGGCCGCCAGCACTGCGCCGTAGGCTGCCAGATAGGCCAGGTCGCGGCGGCTAACTGGCAGCAGCGAGGGGCGAGCGATCACCAGGATCGGCCACAGCGTCAACACCACGAAAACGTCGCGCCAGAAGGCCAGGACCAGCGCCGGGATGCCATAGGTCGCCGTGAGGTGGCGGATGAAGACTGCGGTGGTGGATAGGGTCGCAGCGGCTGCCAGACCGGCGACGTACCCCCTTGCCAGATTTGAGGGTGGGTCGGTCATGGCGATTGTCTGCTTTCTCCTCTGCGTTCGTGGCGGCGCTGTGGATCCGTTACTGCACGGTGACGGGCAGCCAGAACTCGCAGTAGGGCCCGCCCCCGGCGGTGGGTGGGTAGACCTCGATTTCAGGCGCGAAAGCGTGAACGTATCCGGAGGCGGGCAGCCATTCGCCAAAGGCGAACATCTCTGCCGCGACGAGTGCCTCGGGGACCGGCCCGTGCGCCTCAAAGACGGCCCAACGGCTGGCGGGCACGGTGTACCGTTCCAGATCGCCGGTGTCGGCCTGCTCCTGCACCTCCACCGCGACCATGAAGGAGAAAGCGCGGTTGGCCGGATCGGCCTCGACGCGCGAGATCCCGAGCGTCGCGCCGCCGGTCTGAGGCCCGGGCGCGAAGCCGGTCAGCTGCGCGAAGCGGTCAAAGAGCCCGCCTGTCTTGCACTGGTCCCAGAAGCGCCCGAACTGCTCGTTGTCCGGGCCCGAGATCCACGTGCTGCGACCGGCGACGACAAAAGCAGGGCGATCGATGATGCGGTAGGATATCATAGCCGTGGAGTATACCACAGCCTGCGCAGTGTATAGCCCAGCGCGACTCCGTCGTCCCAGTCGGGGCTCAGCGCTTCTTCTTCGAAGCACCAGCAGTGGCTGAGGACGCAGTCGACCAGGGCGCCGGCGGCTACGGCCTGTGGAGTCATACCCAGTTCGGCGCTGAAGATCGCGATGCGCTCACGCACCAGCATCTCCCAGTCCTCGATCGGTGCGCCCTCCGGAAGCTGGTTCTGTATGAAGCGGCCGACCTCGAGCGAGCGCGGGCCGATCACGCCTTTGGGATCGATCGCTAACCATCCGGCCTCGGCATCCCAGAGGATATTCTCGTGGTGCAGGTCGCCGTGCAAGATGACGTCGCCGGTACTGGCCTGCAGAAGCTCCGCAAGGGCTTCCTCGGCAGCGACCAGCAGCTCGCGGGGCATACGCTCCTGAGGGTCCCACTCGGTGCGCGTGAGCCGGAACGCCCGCTCGACCCATTGGGTGAAGTGAGGCAGCGCGTGCCGCTCCGGCACCGGCCTGGACAGCACCCGCATCACCGTCGCCGCATTCCGCGTCTGCTCTGCATTGTCCCCGACTTGCCAGAGCATGGTGCCCGGCTGGGCGCGCTGCATCAGGATGGCTCCCAGATCGCGGTCCGCGTCGATGAGGCGCGCCGCGCCCCTGCCATCGTAGAAGCGCAATGCCTGCATCTCGGTGAAGAGCTCGGCGTGCGGGACCCCGACTTTGAGCGCAACCGGCTCGCCGGCGGCGGTGGTGGTGAACTCGATGTAGTTCATGCTCATCGTGGGGCACGGCACGCCCTCGGGTAGACTCCAACGCTCGCGGCATTGTGCCAGGAGCTCGGGCAGTCGCGGTAACCACGCGCGCCCTTGGTCCCCGAAGATGCGGTAGACGTCGTCGACGAACTGCGGTGGGTAGTTCACGGCTCCAGGTCGCTCCCCCGTAGGCAGAATCGGTGCCATGCTATCACGGCCATGGGGCTGTGCAAGGTCCTGCGCCCACCTGTCGGTATTCGCCCGAATGAGGTACAATCTTGGTCACCTGCGCCTGGTTCCGGCCCTTCGGGACCACCTGAGGACCCTGGCGCAGGTTCCAGGCAGCCAGGCTTCTGGCGAATATTCCAAGTCTGAGGAGTCACTATGGCAAGAGTACGCGAGATTGCACTCTCAGTCGGGCGCTTCATCGGCATCTCATTGCTGGTCGATCTGGGGCTCTTGCTCGTTGTCGTTGTCTGGTGTCTTCTTGGCACCAGTTGCACAAGCACGATGTACAGCGAGCGCATGTTCTGGTTGGGGATGGCGGCCAACATCGCGGCGATGCCCGCCATCGTCGCCGGGCTCAACAGCCAGCGCGGGTACTTCAACAGCCCCTTCACGGCGGGCCAGGATGCGAAGGTCTACGGAACCATCATCAATGACGCGCACCGTCAGATGAGCACGGCCACGAAGTACTTCTGGCGGATGGCATCGATCGGCGTCGGTGCGATTGCGATCAGCGCCTTGATCGACATCTTGGGCCGGTAAGGAGACCGCTGGATGCAGATCACGGCGATCGAGAGCCTCTATTGGCAAGCCTACCCCCGGGTCCTGACGGTACGGGTCCACACCGATTCCGGCCTCGTGGGACTGGGCGAGACTGTCGACAAGATCCCGGGGTCGCGCGGGGCGTTGCACGGAACGCTGGCCCCTCTGCTCCTGGGCCGCGATCCGCTCGATATCGAGCACATCTGGCAGGATCTTGCGGACATCATCCTTTACCATGGGTTCGCGGGTGCCGAGATGCGTGCGCTGTCGGCAGTCGACCTGGCCCTGTGGGATCTGATGGGCAAGCACTATGGCGCTCCGGTGTACCATCTGTTGGGTGGGCGGGTGCGCGAGACGGTGCCTACCTATAACACATGTACGGGCTTCGGCGAGATCGACGACTACGCGCTCTGGCAGGACGATGCCGGCAAGCTGGCGCGCCAGTTGCTGGCAGACGGCTACCGGGCCATGAAGATCTGGCCCTTCGACCCCTACAGCCGCGCCAGCCGCGGGCAATACATCAGTCCTGACGACGTGGAGGCAGGCCTGCGCCCCATTCGTCAGATTCGCGATGCGGTAGGTCGGACGATGGAGATTGGGCTGGAATTCCACTTCCGGTGGAACCGCGCCAGCATGGAGCGCATCGTCGAGGCGCTGGCTCCCTACGGCATCCTCTTCCTCGAAGATACGCTGCCCGCGGTCCACCCGGACGAGATCAAGGCGCTCTCACAGCGTACCGCGATCCCGCTGGTGGGCTCGGAGTTGCTGCTCACGCGGTGGCAGCTTCGCGAGTGGCTGGAGAAGCACGTCTCCCAGATCCTGATGACCGAGCCGCTGTGGACCGGCGGTATCACCGAGACGCGCAAGATCGCCGCGCTGGCCGACACCTTCGGCGTCCCGTTGGTGTTGCACAACATCGCGGGCCCCATCGGTCACGCAGCGTGCATGCACCTGGGCGCTCACATCTCGAACCTGTTCATGGTGGAGTCGGTGCGTGCCTTTGCCCGGACCTACTTCCCCCTCATCAGCAACCTTGTGCCGCGCGTCAGTGAAGGACGGCTTCCTATCCCCGACGGCCCTGGCCTGGGCGTGTCGTTGCGCCCGGAGGCGTTGGTCCGTGACGATCTGAGCCGGGTAGTCACCGATGCAGCCACCCTTGCCGGGGCGGGCGAGCATTGGCAGTATGCCCTGGGTTTCAGTCACGCCCCGCCAAGGCGGGATGCCTGAGGCAGGCACTGGAATCGGGCAAAGCACCTCACGCTCGACATGATGGCGAAGGCCATCAGCTCTCCGTGCTCCTTGACGCTTACCCCCATCCTTCATACCCGGAGGCTAGAGTGATCAAACACGACGACCGCCGCATCCTGCGTGAGCTTGCGCGCCGGATTGCCGATACCGCGGCGCTGCCTATTCAGGACGAGCGCCGGAATCAGTGGAAGTTGCACAACAGCCTGAAGACCACACGCCCGATGATCCTGGTCTTTCCTGAGGGTTCCTGGGAAGAGCTACTGACCGACAAGGATCTGGTGTGTGAGGGACAGCGGGCCCGTGGGATCGAGTGGCAGCTCCGCAGCCGGCTCTACTACCACGACCACTTCCAGGACGACACAGTGCTCGAGCGAACCTGGGTGGTGAACAAGGCGATCCACACCACCGGTTGGGGGCTCGAGGCCAAGCACGTGCCGAGCCCCGATGCCCGCGGTGCCTGGCTCTTCGACCCGGTGATCCGGGAGCCCGCCGATATGAAGCTCCTGCGGATGCCGGACGTCATCCACGATGAGGCCGCGACCTCCAGGGCGCTGACCGAGGCCGAGGACCTCTTCGGCGACATACTGGACGTAGAGCTCAAAGGAATGGCACACATCTCCTACCACTTGATGGCGCTCTACACGGGATGGCGGGGGCTGGAACAGGTGATGACGGACATGGTCCTCAATCCCGGCTGGCTCCACGACGCGATGGCGTTTCTCACCGAGGGCCACAAACGGATGCTGCAGCAGGCCATCGATCAGAACCTGCTCTCGCTCAACAACGACCAGACCTACCAGAACTCAGGCGGCAATGGCTACATCGATGAGCTGCCCGCCCCGGGATTCGATCCAGAGCACGTGCGCCCGGAGGATATGTGGGCCAGCGCCGAGGCCCAGGAGATGGCGGGCGTCTCACCGCGGATGCACGCCGAGTTCATCCTCGAATACGAGAAGGAGCTCCTGGCGCCCTTCGGGCTCACGGGCTACGGCTGTTGTGAGGACCTCACGCGGAAACTCGACGATGTCTTCACGCTTCCCCGCATCCGCCGCATCTCGATCTCGCCGTTTGCCGACGTGGAGCGATGCGCTGAGCGACTCGGCGGCAGCGCGATCTACTCGTGGAAGCCCAACCCCGCGCACCTCGTGGGGGCGTTCAACGAGGAGCACATCCGTGCCTATCTGCGCCACGCCGTTGAGACGACCCAGGCCCACGGCTGTGTGATGGAGATGGTGCTCAAGGATACGCATACATGCGAACAGCGTCCCGAGCGCTTCGACCGCTGGCTGGCGATTGCACGAGAGGTCCGTGCCGCAGCCGGGTGGTGATGGAGCGTGGCCCGGCTTGCTTGTGGCTCGATCATGGTTCATGATGGATCTATGACGGCAGAGAGGGAGACTGGCTATGGTCGATCGCTGGCCCGTGAATGACAATGACATCCGCATCCTGCGTGATCTGGTGAAGCGCAAGGCCGAGATCGCACACGATCCCGTGATGGAGGAGCGTAAGCAGCTCTGGCTGCGACACAGCGCGTTCGATCCGGTCCGCCCCATGATACTCGCCGAAACCGGGGGCGTGATCGACGAGTTGATCCCACTCGACACGTTGCAGTGCGAGGCGCTCTGGGCGCGCGAGATGGAGCGTGGCCTGCGCGAGCTCATCTTCCGCTACGAGCACGTGCGTGATGACTACGTCATTGAGCCATGGCTCCAGTATGGCTGGTTCATTACCACCGGCGACTTCGGTGTTACGACCGAGCTGGTGCGGGGCGCCAACGAGGGCAAGATGGGGAGCTACACCTGGGATCCTCCCATCAGAGACCTTGACCATGACCTGGACAAGCTGCGCTTCCGCGACTTGAGCGTCGACCGGGATGGCACGGCAGCTTGGGGTGAGTTCCTCGAGGCGCACTTTGGCGACATCCTGCCTGTGCGCCTGCGTGCCGGCTATTGGTGGACCACGGGCTTGACGTGGACCGCCATCAATCTCATCGGCCTTGAGGGCCTGATGATGGCGATGTACGACAACCCCGCTGGTCTGCACCGGCTGATGGCGTTTCTGCGCGATGAGTTCCTTCACTATATGGACTGGTTCGAGGCGGAGGGCCTGCTCTCGCTGAACAACGAGAACGACTATGTTGGCTCCGGCACGCAGGGCTGGACCGAGGAGCTCCCTGGCCCGGGCCGGCATCCAGACCAGCCGGTGCAGATCGCGGATCTGTGGGGATTGTCGGAATCGCAGGAGACGGTGGGGATCTCGCCAAAGATGTTCGAGGAGTTCATTTTCCCCTACCAACTGCCGGTGATCAGCCGGTTCGGGCTCAGTTACTATGGTTGCTGTGAGCCCGTGCACAATCGCTGGCACATCATCCGGCGCATTCCGAATCTCAGGCGCGTCTCGGTCTCGCCGTGGTGTGATCAGGAGCGGATGGCCGAGGGATGCGGGCGCGAGATTGTCTTCTGCCGCAAACCCAACCCGGCGATGATCAGCACCGGTCACTTTGACGACGATGCTATCCGGGAGGATCTGCGCACGACCCTGCGGATCGCCGGGGCGTGTGCTGTGGAGCTGGTGATGAAGGACGTGCACACGCTGGCCGAGGAGCCGTTGAGGCTCGGTCGCTGGGTGGATCTGGCGCGTGATGTGTGCGAGGAATTTGGGTTCGGTCCATAGAGGACGTACGACGGTGTTAGGCGGATAGAGCTAGGAGGTTAACCAATGGAGATGCGTAGACTGGGCAAGACGGGCGAGCGTCTGACGATGGTTGGCTTTGGCGGGATCATCGTGATGGACGAGACGCCCAAGCAGGCAGCGGCCTGCGTCGCTGAGGCGGTCGAGGATCGTGGCGTCAACTACTTCGATGTGGCGCCCTCGTACGGCAACGCGGAAGAACGTCTCGGACCGGCGCTGGCGCCCTATCGCGCTCGCGTCTTCCTGGCGTGCAAGACCGGCAAGCGCGACGCTGCCGGCGCCGCAGAGGAGCTGGAAGCCTCGCTCAAGCGCCTGCAGACCGATCACGTCGATCTATATCAGCTGCACGCCATGAAGGAAATGGACGACGTCGCCCGGGTCTTGGGGCCGGGCGGCGCGCTGGAGACCTTTGTGAAGGCGCGCGAGCAGGGCAAGGTGCGCTATCTGGGCTTCTCAGCGCATTCAGAGGAAGCCGCCCTTGCGCTGATCGACCAGTTCGATTTCGACACGATCCTCTTTCCCTTCAATTGGTCGAGCTGGCTGAAGCAGGGCTTTGGCCCCGACGTGTTGGCCCGGGCCGTCGAACGTGACATGGGCCTGCTCGCACTCAAGATGCTGGCGAAGCGCGCCTGGGCCGAAGGCGAGGAGCGCACCTGGAGCAAGACCTGGTACAAACCGGTCGAAACGTACGAAGAGGCCGCGCTCGCTACACGCTTCACGCTTTCGCAGCCCATCACCGCTGCCGTGAGCCCGGGACACATGGAGCTCTTCCGTTGGGCCTGCGAGGCTGCGGAGGCCTTCCGCCCCATCACGGATGAAGAGCTCGCCCTGCTACGCGCGCAGGCTGCGGAGCTGGTGACCATCTTTCCACAGGCGTAGCACGGCACCGTAAGCGTAGCGCGGCACCGTAAGCGTAGCACGGCACCGTTTGTGTCCGCGGCGAGACCCGTCTGCCTGGTCTCGCCGCGGCCCGTGCCTCTGGCGGTGACCGGGCGCCCGGTTGCGCGGGCGCGACTCCGGGGCATAATGACCCGCTGGACCACAACAGTGAATCTTCAGCGGAGGCATAGCGTGGCGCAAGGCTACAGCATCGAAGCACGAACACAGCGCTGGTGTGATTTCCTGTCCGATCCGGATGCCGGGCACCTGTTCCTGATCGACTACGTGCCCGACGTCGAGACGCCACCCCTGCCGTGGCGCGAGCTAGCGAGCGCGCGGATCGAGTGGGCCTGGCGTCAGTATGAGCGGCAACGAGCCCGCATCGAGTGGCTCCGCGATGACACGCTGCCCTACCTGGACATGCGAACCGGTACCGAGATCTTTGCCGAGGCGTTCGGCTGTCCGGTGCACTTTCCCGACGACAATATGCCCTTTGCATTGCCCCTGATCCAGCACGCGGGCGAGGTCGCCCCGCTCCAGGTGCCGGATGTGAGCACAAGTAGTGTGGCCTATCTCTTCGACATAGCCGATGAGTTGGTACGCCGCGCAGGGCCTGACGCCCTTGTCAAGCTGGTCGACATTCAGAGCCCCATGGACATCGCGGCCCTGATCTGGGAGAAGTCCTCTTTCTACCCTGCGCTCATCGAGGCGCCCGAGGCTGCGCTGGAGTTGGCGGACAAGGTCAAGCAGTTCCTGACGGCGTTCCTCGATGCCTGGTTCGCCCGCTATGGCGATGCGTTCATTGCCCACTACCCATCCTACTATATGCCCAAGGGGCTCACGCTGTCGGAGGATGAGGTGGGCGCGGTGAGTGTGGGTACCTTTGAGCGGCTCTTTCTGCCCGAACTGACCGAGCTCTCCGAGCACTACGGTGGGATCGGCATCCACTGTTGTGCTCACGCGCACCACCAATGGGAGGGCTTCCGCGACGTGCCGGGGCTGCGCCTGATCAACCTTGTGCAGCCGACGGAGCGCCTGCGCGAGGCCTATCGCTACTTCGCCGGTGTGCCGCAGATGCATTCGTGGTGTGGCGAGGGCGACCCGCGGGCCTGGCCTGCCACATATCCCCAAGGATCGCGTGTGGTGATTCAGGTCTCGGCGGCGACTCGTGACGAGGCGCTTCGCCTCTCGGACGCGCTGTGGACCGCCTGCGGCCGCGACTGACCCGCGAATCCCATTCTCGCTTTGACTTCGGATGTTGGACTCGTAATCAGAAACGTGTACCTAGAGACTTTTGACTGGAGACTTCAATGGAACTCACCGGCCTTGAGCGTATGACCCGTCTTCTCAAGCGGCAGCCTGTGGACCGCATTGGGCTCTTCGAGCACTTCTGGTCCGATACCCAGAAGGTCTGGACCGAGCAGGGGCACATCCAGCCCGGCGAGAATCTGGCGGATCACTTCGGCTTCGATATGCAGGTCCTGTGGCCCTTCAACGTCGTCGCCGATCTCGACTACGTCCCCGAGGTGCTGGAGGAGACGGAGGAGACGATTCTGACCCGCGACGGCAACGGCGCCGTTCTGCGCCGCCACAAGCTGCACGATGCGACCCCCGAGCATATCGACTTCCTGGTGAAGGACCGGGAGCCCTGGGAGGCATTTGTCAAACCCAAGTTGAAGCCCGAGCGCCGCCGGATCGACTTCCAGGCCTATCGCCAGGCCAAAGAAGAGGCGCGTCGTGCGGGCCGGTTCTTCGCCTGGTCGGGCGTCAACGTCTTCGAGATCATGAAGGACGTGGCGGGCCACCAGTATATGCTCATGGGCATGGCCCTGGACCCGGAGTGGGTGAAGGACATGGCCATGACCTATGCCCGGCTGCTCGTCGATCTTCAGGAGATCCTCTTCGCGGAAGAGGGCTGGCCCTACGGCATCTGGTATTACGAGGACATGGGCTTCAAAGAACATC
>Ga0123333_10003135_pt1 | contig 16267 bp, 11 predicted proteins | sample BioC12SIPDNA_3_FD_89957 | JGI IMG/M metagenome (GOLD analysis project Ga0123333, IMG submission 89957) | Anaerobic biogas reactor microbial communites from Washington, USA - Biogas_R2_B C12 SIP DNA | ecosystem: Engineered > Bioreactor > Anaerobic > Unclassified | place: Washington, USA... | reverse complement strand
TGACTACGTCAGTATGGACGACGTCATCTGCCCTGACGAGAATCGCTGCCCCGCTGTGATCGGCAACGTGCTCGTCTACCGGCAGGGGTCGCACCTGACGCGCACCTTTGTCGAGACGGCGACCGACGCGCTTGCCGAGCGGCTCGTGCCGCTCGTCGACGCGGCTGTCGCGAAGGGCTGAGGCCTCAGGCCTTCGCGACGTCCTCGAGGGCCTCGACGAAGCGCTGGGCGTCGACGCGCCAGTCGTACTTCGCGAGCACCATCGCCCGGCCGTTCTTCGCGAGCCGGTCGCGCTCGTCGTGGTCGGCGTGCAGCGCGCGCACCGCCCGCTCCGCGGCCGCGACGTCCCCGAAGGGCACGAGCACCCCGCAGTCGCCCTCCTCGACGAGCCGACGTGAGACGGGGTTGGGGGTCGAGACCACGGGCACGCCGTGCGCGAGGTACTCGAGCATCTTGGTGGGCACCGAGTGCGCGTAGTTGGGCTGGTCGTGCAGCAGGCTCAGGCCCGCGAGCGCGCCGTCGAGCCGGGCGAGCGCCTCGGCGTTGGGCACGAAGCCGTGCCACACGATCGCCCGCTCGGCGTGCGCGGTGCGCAGCATCTCGATGCAGTCCGGCTCGGCCCCGCCGAACACGTGCAGCTCGATCTCGGGCGCAAGACGGCGCCCCAGCTCGATCATCTCCCCCGCCCCGCGTGCCGCGGAGACCCGGCCGATGTACACGACGCGGTGGTCGGCCCCCTCGCCCACGTGCTCGGGCGGGACCACGCTGTTGGGGATCACGGGGTGCGGCCGCGCGAAGCGCTCGACGTAGGACTCCTCGGCGAGCAGCAGGTGCATGCGCCGCTCCGCCGAGCGTTCCGCCCAGCGCGCGACGGCAGCGACCGGAGGACGCATGAACCGCGGCAGCCACGCCTTGAGGCGCAGCGTCGCAACCGTGTCCTCGTGCACGTCCCACACGAGATGGCGGGCCTTCAGGCCAAGCGCGGACAGCAACAGCTCGGGGTCGTGCATGAGCACGACGTCGAACTCGTGCGCACGGGCGCGCAGGAGCCGCCGAGCCCGCAGGATCGCGGGCAGCCGGTGGCGCCCGTGGGCCCGCGGGATGTCGATCGAGGCGATGTCCTCGGGCAGCTCGCGCCCGTGGTCGGTGAAGGACGCCGCGAGCGTCACCTCGTGACCCGCCGCGACGAGCGCCGGGATCTGGCGGTAGCGCACCCTCGCGTCCTCCGGGTCGTGCACGACCGTCAGGACCAGGACCCTCATGCCAGGATCATCCCACCCGCGGCGCCCGCGTGGGCGGGCAGCCTCAGAGGTGCTCGACGGTGTCCGCGAGCGGGGCCATGCCGCGCGTGTCGAGCACGCGCTTCGCCTTGGCCGCGATCTGCTCGCCGTCGTACTCCGCGTGCCCCTGGACGATCACGACCACGTCGGCCGCCGCGAGCGCCGCGTCGAGGTCGGGGACCCGGTCGAGGTCGATCGCCCCCGCGTGCCAGTGCTCGACGTGCGGGTCGTGGAACGAGACCTCGGCGCCCATCGAGCGCAGACGCTTCGCGAGCGGGACCGCGGGCGACTCGCGCTGGTCGGCGATGTCCGGCTTGTACGTCACGCCGAGCAGCAGCACCGAGGACCCCTTGGTCGCCTTGCCCTCGGAGTTCAGCAGCGACTGGATGCGCTGCGCGACGTAGCTGGGCATCGAGCCGTTGATCTCCTGCGCGAGCTCGACGAAGCGGAAGGGGTAGCCGAGCTTCGCGCGGACGTTGTAGCTCAGGTAGTTCGGGTCGATCGGGATGCAGTGCCCGCCCACGCCCGGGCCGGGGTAGAAGGCCTGGAAGCCGAAGGGCTTGGTCTTCGCGAGCCGGATGACGTCCCACAGGTCGATGCCGAGCTCGTGGCAGAACTTCGCCATCTCGTTGACGAGGGCGATGTTGACGTGCCGGTAGGTGTTCTCGAGCAGCTTGGCGGTCTCGGCCTCGCGCGTGCCGCGCGCCTCGACCACCGTGTCGACGAACTTGCCGTAGAACTCCGCGGCGCGGCGCGTGCACTCGGGCGTCTGCCCGCCCACGACCTTGGGGGTGTTCTTCATCCCGTACACGGGGTTGCCCGGGTCGATGCGCTCGGGCGAGAAGGCGAGGAAGAAGTCCTTGCCGGCCTCGAGGCCCCCGGCCTCGAGCGCGGGGCGCACGATCTCGTCGGTCGTGCCCGGGTACGTCGTCGACTCGAGGACCACGAGCATGCCCGGCTGGAGGCGCCGTGCGACGGTCGCGACCGCGGCCTTGACGGCACCGAGGTCGGGCCCGCCGTCCTCGGCGAGCGGGGTCGGGACGCAGATGACGATCGTCTCGACCGAGGCGAGCTCGTCAGGGTCGGTCGTCGCACGGAAGCCGCCCTCGACCATCTCGGCGATGTCGGCGTCGGACAGGTCGTCGACGTGCGACGTGCCCGAGTTCAGACCGTCCACGACACCCGGATGGATGTCGAAGCCGATGACCTTCATCCCGGCGCGCACCGCTTCCTGCGCGAGAGGGAGGCCGACGTAACCCAGTCCGATTACCGCGAGGTCAGCGGTCACAGCACCACTCCGATGATCGTTGCAGTCCGCACCACCCCGGTCGGGCACATCGAGCGGCCCCCCGGCGCGGTACGTGCCGTCCACTGGTCGCGAACCGGCCAGACGATGCTATAGCACGCTAGCGTGGCGGTACCGCGCCGCCGGTCCCATGCGGGCCGGCCCTCGCCGTGGCACGATCACCCCGCGGCAGCCTGCTCGACCTGCGGGGCGAGACGCTCCGCGAGCGCGCCGGTGAGCGTGCGCACGTAGGTGTCGGTCAGGTGCGAGGTCTGCCGGTACACCAGGACGTTGCCGATCACGGGCACGCACGTCGTGTCGGGGCACACCATGTCGGTCATGTCGACCGTGCGCAGCCCGGGGACCTGGGCAGCCGCCTCGGTCTGGACGCGGTAGGCGCCGTCGTCGAGACCCGCCTCACGGTCGAAGGTGCACTCGACGAGGTCCTCGGGGTGCTCGGCGACGCACTCGTACACCGAGAACCCCGGGTTGGGGTTGTCGAGCAGGACGACGACGGGCACGCCCTCGTCCTGCAGGTGGCTCCACGTCTCGACGAGCGCGTCGACCATCGCCTCGCTCGAGCCCGAGGAGGTGTCGGCGGGGTCCGCGAGCGCCTTGTCGATGCGCTGGGAGGTGAGCAGGACGTCAGGCTGCTCGGCGACGAGCGTGGCCCGCACGCGCTCGTTCCACTCGACACAGCTCGTGTAGACCTCGCCCTCGTCGGTCTGCACACCGCTCGAGAACGCGCACGCGGACTTCGTGTACGACTGGATGCGCCACCCGCGTTCCTGGCCGATCGCATCGAGCGCGGACATCCACTGGGCGATCTTCGAGTCGCCCGAGACCGCGACCGTGACGTCCCCCTCGGGGTCACCGAACTCGCACAGCACGGGCTCGGAGGTCGACTGGTCCACCTGGCAACCCATGTCGTAGAGCGCGGGGACGTCCTCGGTCGCCCGCACAGCCTCGGGCTCCCACCAGTCCTCGTTCGCGAGCCCCTCGAGCGTCCCCGGGGCGCCGGGCGACGGCGCGGGCGGCTCGGGCGAGGGGCTCGGGGCCGACGGCGGCTCGGGCGGCGGCTCCGACGACGGCGCGTCCGAGGGGCTCTCGTCGTCAGGGGAGGCCTCGGGCGACGGCGCGTCGTCGGTCGTCGGCGTCGCCGTCGGGGCGGCGTCGCCCGAGGCGAGCGCCGCCGCGCCGCCCGGCTCACGGTCATCGCCACCCGGGACGCCCGAGGTCGCGATCGCCGCGACGAGCGCAAGACCCGCGACGGCCCCCGCGAGCGAGAAGTTCCCGCCGATCGACAGCGCGGTGCGCGGCGAGGCCGCGATCGGGCGCGAGAAGCGGATCGGGTTCTCGACGAAGCGGTAGGACAGGTACGCGGGGACGAACGAGGCGGCCATGACGAGCAGGCCACGCGCCGCACCGAGGTCGCCCCACTGGTTGGTCGCCGCGACCCACAACGGCCAGTGCCACAGGTAGAGCGAGTACGACAGGCCGCCCACCCACACCGCGGGCCGGGCCGCGAGCAGCCCTGCGGGCCCCGCCCGACCGCTCGTGTAGCCCGCGACGATCACGGCCGCGGTGCCGAGCGTCGGGGCGAGCGCGGCATAGCCGGGCCACGGCACCGAGGAGCTCAGGAACAGCCCGCTCGCGAGCACCGTCGCAAGGCCGAGCCACCCGAGCACGACCGCGACGCGCTGCGGCAGGCGCGCCCAGCGGGCCGCCCCGATCGCGACGAACGCCCCGATGCCGAGCTCCCACAGACGCGTCGTCGTGACGAAGAAGGCTTGCTCGGGCCTGCTCGCCGTCATGACGACGGACCACACGAAGGACGGCACGATCACGAGCGAGATCGCCAGGCCCAGCACGACCCGCAGGCGCGCGGTCGCGCGGCGGCGCAGCCACAGCCCGACCAGCACGAGCAGGAGCGGCCAGACGATGTAGAACTGCTCCTCGACCGCGAGCGACCAGAAGTGCTGGACGGGCGAGACCGCGACGTCCTCGGCGAGGTAGTCGACCGAGCGGCCTGCGAGCACCCAGTTCACGACGTACGTCGCGGCGCCCACGATGTCGAGGCCGAAGGTGCGCCACTGCGTGATCGGGACCGTGAGCCACGTGAGCACCGCAGTGACGACCAGCACGAGCCCCGAGGCGGGCAGGAGCCGCTTCGCGCGGCGCGCGTAGAACTCGCGCAGCGAGATGCGCCCCGAGCGCTCGATCTCGCGGATGAGCAGCCCCGTGATGAGGAAGCCCGAGATCACGAAGAACACGTCGACGCCCACGAAGCCCCCGGGCAGCCGGTCGACGCCCGCGTGGTAGATCAGGACAAGACCGATCGCGACGGCGCGCAGGCCCTCGATGTCGGGACGGAAGCCCTTGATCTGGCGGACCCCGGTCGAGGTCCTCGTGTCGGTGCTGGTCACGGGGGACGGATCTCCTCGTCGTCGGACGGGACCGGCGCCCGTCACTCCTCGCGAGACACCACCTGGTCGATGGCCGCAACGATCCGGGCGCAGTTGTTCTGGTCGTGATGGGCAAAGACCTTCGCGACCCGTTCGGCGTAGACGTCCTCACGGTCGAAAGCGCGCACAGCGTAACCCTCGACGGCCTCGACCGCAGACCGAACGTCCACGACGACGGGCCCGAAGCCGTCCTCGCGCGCGTCGAACCACGAACCGAGCCCGTGCCCGGCCATGTACTGCTCACGGTCGAACTGCACGTACACGACCGGGGTGCCCACGTAGGCGACGTCGAAATGCACCGAGGACCAGTCCGTCACGAGCAGGTCGCACGTGCGCAGCAAGGCCGGGATGTCGGCCGTGCGCGCATCGAGCATCTCGATGCGCGCGCTGCCCAGGCGATGCCGCGCGAGCTCGGTCGCGAGGTTGTAGTGCGGGACCACGAGCAGGCGCAGGTCGTGCCGCTCGAGCAGCGCGGCCAGCTGCGAGGAGCCGAGCATCTCCTCGACGAAGCTCTGGTACTCCGAACCCTCGTAGGGCACCTGCGCGGGACCGCCCTGCCCGAACAGGGTCGGGGCAAGGTAGCGCCGCCACGTGGGCATGAACAGGATCGTCCCGCTCGGCCCGCTCGGCACGAGGTGGTCGTAGCGGGCGAGGCCCGTCACGACCACCTGCGTGTCGTAGCCCGAGGTCGCGCGCAGCGCCTCGGCCTCCCCCGGGCCTACCGCGAGCACGAGGTCGTAGCCGCCGTTCGCCCGCTTGACCGCCTCGGGGCTCAGGTGCACGCCGTGCTTGAGGTAGACCCGACGTGCACCGAGGCGCCACGTCGCCTGGAGCATGTACGCCCCGGGCCGCCAACGGCTCGGGAGCATGTGCTTGATCGAGTACGCGTTGAGCAGCACCTCGGCGTGCAGCATGAGCACCCGGTGCCGCCACGAGGAATGGTGCACGACGTTGCCCAGCGCGGCGACCGCGTCCCGCATGGGTGAGTCGGCCGCGACGACGTAGAACACGGGCGCCTCGGGCCGCGTCGCGCGCAGGTGCGCGAACAGCGCCCGCCCGTTGTCCCGGGCCGTCTCGGGCCGCTCCCCCACGAGCCACACCCCGCGCGGGACGAACGGGCGCGTCACGAGCCGCATGAGGCGCACCCACGAGAAGCGCCGTGCACGCGCGACGAACGCGAGGTCGCGCAACCAGTCCCGGGCGACCCACGCCGCGCGGGCACCGGGCCCGGGCCGCGCGAGCCGGAACCACACCGCGGGCGAGCCCGCCGCGGGCAGCACCTGGAACCAGCGGCCCGCATGCTCGAGCCGTCGCGAGGAGGCGAGCAGCCCCGGCGTCGGGCCGACCGGGACGAAGCCTCCCCCGCCCTGGGTGACGTCCTCGACCTCGAGGCGGAACGCGCCGTCGTCGGCGGGCAGCTCGAGCTCGACCCGGAGCGCGGCGCGCGTCCACACCCCGACCGTGCTCACACGCGGGACGACCTCACCCTGCGCGCTCGCCGCGACGCGTCCCGAACGGGTCCGCAGCCGCACCGCGACCCGTGTCCCCGCGGCCAGGTCGAGACCGCGCAGGTGGATCGCGACGAGGAGGCGACCGTCGCGCAGGTCGACGTGCTCGCAGACGCAGGCCGGTGCCATGGCGCCCCAGCATAGGGCCCGGCACTACCCTGGGGCGCATGCCGCAGGCCCCCGTCGTCATCGTGATGACCAGCAACGGCGTGGGCATGGGCCACCTCTCGCGCCAGCTCGCGACCGTGCTCGCCGCGGGCGGGAGGATGCGCGCCGTGGTCCTCTCGCTGTCCAAGGCGCTCCCGCGCGTCATGGCCGCCGCGCGCGGCGAGGAGCTGCCCGAGGCGCGCGACGTGCGCTTCGAGTACTGCCCCTCGTGGGAGTCGCCGTGGCTCAGCGTCCCGGGACGCCACCCGATGCTCGACAAGGTCCAGCGAAGGGCCCGCTGGGCGCCCTACCTGCGCGAGCGCATCGTGGCCCTCGCGCGCGAGACCGGCGCGAGCGCCCTCGTGTTCGACGGCGTGGCCCCCTACCCGGGGCTCGTCCAGGCGCGCGCCGCGCTCCCGGGGACACGCTTCGTGTGGGTGCGTCGCGGCATGTGGCACCCCGCGGCGCCCGTGCGCAGGCTCGACGCCTCCCGGCACTTCGACCTCACCGTGACCCCCGGCGAGGCGGGCGGCGACCGCGGACCCACGGCGCGACGCACCGACGCCCGCGTCGTGGCCCCCGTGAGCCTCACCTCCGCGCTGCGCACCACGACGCGCGCCGAGGCACGCACGGCCCTCGGCCTGCCGACCGAGGGTCCCGTGCTCCTGCTCGCCCCCGGCGCGGGCGCGCTCGGCTCGGTCGACGACGTCATCTCGGGCGTTCTTGCCGAGCTGCGCGGCACGGGGTGGCACGTGGCCCTGACCCGCCAGACGATCGCCCGGCACGGCCCGAGCACGGGCGAGAACCTCACGGTGCTCGACGACGTCTACCCCCTCGCCCGGCACCTCGCGGCCTTCGACGCTGCGGTCGGGGCCGCCGGGTACAACGCGGTGCACGAGCTCACCTCGGCGCGGGTGCCGAGCCTGTTCGTGCCGACCACGGGCACGACCACCGACGACCAGGTCGCGCGCGCCGCGGGCCTCGTCGAACGGGGCGCGGCGCTCTCCTCGGACGGCACCGACCTGCCACGCACGATCGCCCGCCTGCTCGACGCTGCCGAGCGCGAGCACCTCACCACGGCCTGCGGGACGCTGCCCGCCGCCGACGGCGCCGCCGAGCTCGCAGACCTCGTGGTCGAGCTCGCGCAGCACGGCACGCCCGCGCACGGACCCCTCGCCCCGCGCGCACCACGGCCCTCGCTCGTGCGCCGGCCGCGCGGCGCCGAACCCACCGAGAACGTCGACGTGACCTCGGTGCGCGGCCCCGAGCCCGTCGAGCACGTGCTCGCAGGATCCTCGCCCGAGTACGTGGACGCGCGACGCACGATCGCCCGGTGGATCTACTCACCCTGAGCGAGCCGCTGCGCGCGCAGAGCCCGTGCCCTGCGCACCGCACCGAGCCGGCGCCGCACCCGGGCCAGGCGGGCGGTCACGGCAAGACGCGCGCCCGCCGCGCGCGCCCAGCGACGCGCCTCGGGCCCGAGTCGCGTCACGAGCTCCGCACCGACCTCGTCCGCAGGGACCCACGCCCGCACGCGCGGGTCCCCAGCAGACAGGCGCTCACGGTCGAGCTCGACCCCCGCGAGCGCGAGCGCGGCAAGGTCGAGGCCCTCCGCGCGCACCCACGCGGCACGCCACAGCGCGCAGGGGTGGTCGGGGTCGAGACCGGGCACAAGCACCCGGGTCACGACGAGCCCCTGCGTGCGCGCGACGAGCCGGCCGACCGCACCGCGAGCGAGCACGACCCCCGCGGGCACGACGAGCACGTACCCCGCCTCGGCGAGCCCGAGCTCGCCACGCACGAGGCGTGCGAGGCCCTCGGGGAGGTCGTGCCCCTCGGAGGGCGCGGCGCCGTCGTCGTCGAGGAGGTGGACCTGCGCGACCTGCCCCGCGAGGCTCGCGAGCGTCGCACGGACCTCGGCGGCGGGTGCACCGCCGCACGGCACGACGGCGAGGACGGGCGACATGACCGCCATGCTAGGCGCCCGGCCTAGACTTCCCCGCGTGGACATCCGCCTGGACAACCCCGTGGGCCGTGTGCCCGACACCGGACGGATGCGCACCGCGAGCCTCGTGCTCGAGCCCGGCGGGTGGCGCAGCGGCCGGACCCGCGGGACGTGGGACGACCCCGCGACGCTCCCCGCACGGCTCGCCGAGGTGCTCCCCCGCCTCGACACGCGCCACCAGCTCGAGGTGCGCGGCACGGCCCCCGCGCACGCGGCGCCCGCGGTCGCGCACGTCCTGCACCGCGCGGTCGCGCGCGGCACGACCGTGGTCGGGCTCGCCGACGACGCCGTCCGCGCAGCCCTCCCCGAACAGCTCGCGACGCGCGTGCCGCGCGAGGTGCCCACGAGCGTCGTCGGCGACCTCGACTGGGACGTGCTCGCGGTCCAGCAGCGCCGCGCCGCGCTGCGCCCCCTCGTGACCGAGCTGCCGCCCGTGAGCCTCGTGCTCGTCACGCGCCGCCGCGAGCTCGTCACCTCGGCCGTGCGGCAGATGGCCGCGCTCGCCTACCCCGAGCTCGAGATCGTCGTCGCCCTGCACGGGGTCCCGGCACCCGAGGGGCTCGAGGAAGCCGCGGGCGGGCGGCCCCTCGTGGTGCGCGAGCTCGACGCGGACGAGGTGTTCGGGACAGTCGTCGACAAGGCCTTCGCGCTCGCCTCGGGGACGCTCGTGGGCAAGTTCGACGACGACGACTACGTGAGCACCGAGCACCTGTGGGACCTCGTCGCGGCGCACACCTACTCGCGCGCGACCCTCGTGGGCAAGACCACGACGACGATCTACCTCGAGGCGCTCGACGCGACCGTCCGCCGCATCTACGGTGCGCGCGAGGCGTTCACGCACCGCGTCGCAGGCGGGACGATGCTGCTCACCGCGGAGGACCTGCGCGCGGTGGGCGGCTGGTCACCCGTCACGCGCGGGGTCGACACCGCGCTGCTGCGCTCGGTGCGCGCCGCGGGCGGGACGGTCTACCAGCCGCACGACATCGGCTACCTGTACATGCGCTACCACGACGCGACGACGCACACGTGGACCGCAGACCTCAGCCACTTCCTGCGCAACACCCGCGAGCAGTGGGTCGGGCTCCTCGCCCACCCCGAGCTCGGCACGGGGCACCTGGCCGGACGAGCAGCCCGCGCGGCGGGCGACGAGGAGGACGCGCGGTGACAGAGCCGGACGGGACGGGGCAGCCGTTCGAGAGCTCGCTCGAGGTGGGCCTCGAGCCCGCCGAGGTCGACCCGGGCGAGCTCACGATCGTCGTCGTGCCCCGCGGGGACGTCGACCGCAACCGGCGGTGGGCCAAGGAGTGGGCCACGACGCCCGCGCTGCACGGGGCGCGGGTCGTGCTCGCGCACGAGCCGGACCGCGCGGGCCTCGCCGACGTGCTGCGCGAGACGCTCAGGCCCGACGAGGTCGTCGCCCTGCCCGCCGACGACGAGCTCGGCCGTCCGAGGCTCGCGGCGGCCCTCCTCGAGGTCCTGCTCGCGGCCCCGACCCGCTACGTCACCGTGACGACCGTCAACCGGGGCAGCGCGGGAGTCGTCGACGCCCTGCATCGTCACCTCGGGCTCGCGCTCGCCCGCGTCGAGGCCCTCGACGTCGGGGCACGGCTCGACGGACCCGTCCTGCTGCCCGTCCCCTCGGCGCTCAGCCTCGCCGCGCAGGCCTACCTCGGCGAGCACCTGCGCCGCGCGGGCCAGCACCCCGACGACGCGGTGCGCACCTACCTCGCGCACCTCGCGCTCAGCCAGGGTGCCGTGACGGTCGAGGGGATCGACCCCGTGCCCGCGACCGGCGAGATCGAGGTGCACGCGCGCGTGTCGACCGGGCGGCTCAACGCCGCCGAGCCCCCGCCGTGGGGCTACGAGATCGCCCTGCTGCGCTCGGGGACCACCGAGGTGGTCGCGACCGCCCCGGCCGAGCTGAGCCGACGCGTCGACAACCTCGGCGCACGACGCTTCGAGAACCTGCGCGCGCGCCTCCCGCTCACCGCGGCGCCCGAGGGCAACTACCGCGTGATCGTGCTCGCGACCGCGCGCAACCGCTTCGTGGTGCCCCAGCGCCTCGCGCGCGCCCGCCCCGGGGCGATCGCGCCCGCCCGCACCGTGCTGCTGCCCTCGGGCGAGGGGCACCCCGCGACGCGCTACCTCGTGCACACCCGCGGCCGCGACGGGCACACGTGGCTCACCGTCCAGCACGGCGACGCCGCGCGCGACGTGCGCCGCTGGCGACGCGCCCTGCTGCGCAAGGACCTGAGCCTGCTCGTGCGCGACCGCAACGTCGGGATGCGCATGCGCCTCGCGCGACTCGTGCGCCTCGTGACGCGACCGTTCTTCGCACGACGCGAGATCTGGCTCGTCGCCGAGCGTGCCGACACCGCGCAGGACAACGGCATGCACCTGTTCCGCCACCTGCGCACCGCGCACCCCGAGCGCGAGGTGTTCTACGTGATCGACCCCGCGAGCCCGCACGTCGAGCGGGTGCGCGAGCTCGGGAACGTCGTCGCGCACTCCTCGTGGCGCCACCAGCTGCTCATGATGCACGCCGCGGTGCTCGCGAACGCGTACTCGATCAACCACATGGTCCCCCGGCAGTGGCCCGTGCGGGCCTACACCCAGCACCTCGCGTGGCGGGTCGGCGCGGTGCGCGTGTACCTCAAGCACGGCGTCAACGTCTCGGCCAACACCGTCAAGCGCGGCACGGGCGGCTACGACCTGTACCTGAGCGTCAACCCGCGCGAGACGGCAGCGCTGCGCGAGAGCTCGGGCTACGGCGAGCACGTCCAGGAGACGGGCATGCCACGCTACGACGCACTCACCCCGGCCCCGCCCTCACGCACCGTGCTGTTCATGCCGACATGGCGGCGCTACCTCGTGCCCAAGCTCTTCGGGGACGACGACGACGTCGCGCGCGTCCCCTTCGAGGGCTCGACCTACCAGCGGTTCGTGCTCGGCCTGCTGCACTCCGAGCGCCTGCACGCGCTGCTCGCCGAGCACGACTTCACGCTCCAGTTCCTCCCGCACTACAACCTTGCGCAGCACCTGTCGACGCTCGAGCTCACGAGCCCGCGCACCGTGCTCGCCGACACGAGCCGCACAAGCTTCAGCGACCTCATCCGCGGCTGCGACGTGTTCGTGACCGACCACTCCTCGGTGCACTTCGACGTCGCCTACCTCGGCACCCCCGTGGTCTACGCGCACTTCGACCCCGAGGAGTACGCCGAGGGGCACGCCTCGACCTCGTGGTTCGTGCACGAGCGCGACGGCTTCGGGCCCGTCGTGGCGACCGTCGAGGAGACGATCGACGCGCTCGAGGAGATCCTCGCGCGCGGCTGCACTCTCGAACCGCGGTACCGCGAGCGCGTCGACGCGGCCTTCACCTTCCGCGACCACGACAACAGCGCGCGCGTGGTCGCGGCGGTCGAGCGGCAGGTCGCGTCCGTGCGCGCAGCGGGCTGACCTGCACAAGTTCTCCACCGCCTCGACGACGCTGTTCCACCACCCCACCGTCCCGGCTTCCTACACTCGAAGCCGCGCACCCGAGCCGGGGGCGCGGCGGTCCGGCGAAGGAAGCGAGAACCATGGCTCAGGCGCGTCACGCACTCGAGCGGTCCCGGCGCGCCCGACACGCCGTCAAGCAGCCCGGGTACTCGATCGCCCGCGCGCTGTCGATCACCGCGTGCGCGCTGCTCGCCTTCGGCGTCGGCGGTATCGCGACCGCGTACGTCAAGCTCCAGTCGAACATCCAGGGCGGAGACTTCGAGGCGCTCATCGCCGAGCGGCCCGAGCGCAGCAAGCCCGACCCCGAGGACCAGGACAAGGGCGAGCCGCTCAACCTCCTGCTGATCGGCTCGGACGACCGCTCGGGGGAGAACGCGGGCATCGGCGGCAACTTCGAGGGCATGCGCTCGGACACGACGATCCTCATGCACATCTCCGCCGAGCGGGACCGCGTCGAGCTCGTCTCCCTGCCGCGCGACCTCATGGTCGACATCCCCGCGTGCCGCATGACCAACGGCAAGGAGACGGTCGCGACCTACGACCAGTTCAACTCGGCCTTCGCGTTCGGCGCCGTCGTGGGCGGGGACGTCGAGTCCGCGGCCGCGTGCGCGATCGCGACCACCGAGAGGCTCACGAACGTCTACATCGACGGCTACTTCGTGGTCGACTTCAAGGGCTTCATCACGATGGTCGACGCGATCGGCGGCGTCGACGTGTGCATCCCGAACGACATCTACGCCCCCAAGGCGAACAACCTGCGCCTCGAGGCCGGCATGCAGCACCTCGACGGGGAGGTCGCGCTCGACTACGCGCGCGCCCGCGTCGGCAAGGGCCTCGGTGACGGCTCGGACCTCGGGCGCATCCAGCGCCAGCAGCAGCTGCTCGCGACCACTGTCAACAAGGTGCTGTCCAAGAACCTCCTGACCCAGCAGGTCGAGCTCTACCGCTTCCTCGACGCCGCGACGAAGTCCCTCGCGGCGGACGAGAAGTTCGCCTCGATCCCGACCCTCGCCGGCCTCGCCTACTCGCTGCGGAACATCGACAGTGGGAACATCACCTTCATGACCCCCAAGGTCGTCGCCTACCCGCAGGACCCCAACCGCGTCATCTTCACCGAGGAGGCGCAGGAGGTCTGGCGCAAGATCGCGGCCGACGAGCCGCTCAAGACGCCCAAGAAGAAGCCCACGGCGACCGACTCCCCCTCGTCCGACCCGACGAGCACCGCGGACGAGACGCCCGACGCGAGCGACGAGCCCACGACCCCGCCGGACGACGACGACGCCGACGTGCTGACCCCTGACGACGTCGTGGACCTCTGCAGCTGATGGTCGAGCGCCGCAGCAGCAGGGCACGCGCCGGCGGGTCGGCCAAGCCGGTCGAGGGCTCGCGCACCCCGCCGAGCTTCACGCCCTCGCAGCGTCCCGCGCGCCCCGCGAAGGCCGGTGCCGTGCCGGTCGGCGCCTCGCCCGCCGAGGCACCCGAGCCGACCCGGGTGATGCCCGCCTCGCGCCCCGCGCCCCCGCGCGGCCCACGTGCCCCCGAGACTCGCGCCGCGGCGCCGTCGTCGGCCCGTCCCCCCGCGCGCACGCGCCGGCGGCGGTGGCCCTTCGTCGTGGCGATCGTCCTCGTGCTGCTCCTCGCGTGGCCGGTCGGGCTGCTCGTGTGGGCCGACGGGCGCCTCGACCGCGTCGACGCACTCTCGGGCGCGGAGGCGACCCCCGGCACGACGTTCCTGCTCGCAGGCTCCGACGAGCGCGACGGCTCGGTGACCGACGACGGCGCGCTCGGCGGACGCACCGACTCGATCCTGCTGCTCCACCAGCCCGCCTCGGGCCCCGCGGCGCTCATCTCCCTGCCGCGCGACTCCTACGTCGAGATCCCCGGGCACGGGATGAACAAGCTCAACGCCGCGTACGCCTACGGCGGTGCCCCGCTGCTCGTCGAGACCGTCGAGGGCCTCACGGGCATGACGGTCGACCATTACGTCCAGATCGGCATGGCCGGCATCGGCGAGATCGTCAACGCGGTGGGCGGGGTGCGCCTGTGCTACGACCACGACGTCGACGACAAGAAGTCCAAGCTCAAGTGGAAGGCCGGCTGCCACGACGTCAAGGGCAAGAAGGCGCTCGCGTTCGCCCGCATGCGCTACGCCGACCCCGAGGGTGACGTGGGCCGGGCCAAGCGCCAGCAGCAGCTCATCGGTGCGGTCTCGAAGGAGCTCGCCTCCCCGAGCAACCTGTGGCGGCCGAGCCAGCAGCTCGCGATCGCCCGGGCCGGGACCGACGTGCTCACCGTCTCCAAGGGCACCAGCGCGATCGACATCGCCCGCCTCGCCCTCGCGTTCCGCGCGGCGCGCGGCGACGGCGGCGTCACAGGCACCCCGCCGATCGCCTCGCTCGACCACCGGCCCGGTGGCGTCGGCTCGACCGTGCTGCTCGACCCCGAGCAGACGCCCCGCTTCTTCGCCGACCTCGCGGCAGGCAAGCTCGAGCCCGGCGAGTACGGCGGGGCGAGCTGATCTAGCCGACGGCGACCTCCCAGGCTCCGACACACCGCCACTTCCCGGGCGTCTCGGCCCGCGCAGCTCCGCGCTCGAGCAACATGGGGAAAGATCGCTCGGACAGCGAACCGAAGGGACACGTCGGCGCATAGGTCCAGGTCCTAGACGGGGGCCCGTTCCGTGGTGTTCTGCGCAGATAGGCTGACCGGCATGCAGCTCTCCGTGATCGGTTGTGGGTATCTGGGTGCGGTGCACGCCGCGTGCATGGCCGACCTCGGCCACGACGTCGTCGGCATCGACGTCGACGAGGCGAAGATCGAGGCGCTCGCCGCAGGGCGCGCGCCCTTCCACGAGCCCGGCTTCCCCGAGATCCTCGAGCGCGCGCTCGAGAGCGGGCGCCTGCGCTTCACGACCGACCCGACTGCCGCGGCCGGGGCCCAGGTGCACTTCATCTGCGTCGGCACCCCGCAGCTCGACGGGTCCGACGCGGCCGACTTGCAGTACGTCGACGCCGCCGTCGACTCCCTCGTGCCCCTGCTGCGCGCCGAGCACGAGGACGGACCCGTGGTCGTGGTCGGCAAGTCGACCGTGCCGTCCGGCACCGCCGAGCGCATCAACGCGCAGATCACCCCCACGGGCGCACGCCTCGTGTGGAACCCCGAGTTCCTCCGCGAGGGCTACGGCGTCAAGGACACCCTCTACCCCGACCGCATCGTCTACGGCGTCACCCAGGACGAGTCGGGCAAGGCCGCGGCCGACGTGCTCGACGAGGTCTACGCCGACCAGCTGCGCCGCCACATCCCGCGCATCATCACCGACATGGCCACCGCCCAGCTCGTCAAGGTCGCCGCGAACGCGTTCCTCGCCACGAAGATCTCGTTCATCAACGCGATGGCCGAGATCTGCGAGGTCACGGGCGGGGACGTCACCCAGCTCGCGGTCGCGATCGGGCACGACGATCGCATCGGCAAGCTGTTCCTCAAGGCCGGTGTGGGCTTCGGCGGCGGGTGCCTGCCCAAGGACATCCGCGCCTTCGCCGCGCGCGCCGAGGAGCTCGGCCGGGGCGACTCGGTGCGCTTCCTGCGCGAGGTCGACGACATCAACAAGCGGCGCCGTCAGCGCGTGGTCGACCTCGCGGTCGAGGCCCTCGACGGGGATGTCACGGGCAAGAAGGTCGCCGTCCTGGGCGCCTCGTTCAAGCCTATGAGCGACGACCTGCGCGACTCCCCCGCGCTCGACGTCGCCCGCCGCCTCGAGGCCCTCGGTGCGCACGTGGTCATCACCGACCCCGAGGCGCTCGGCAACGTCACCAAGGCCCACCCCGAGCTCGCCCAGGCGCCCGACGCGTTCGCCGCCGCGAAGGACGCCGAGCTCGTCGTCCTCGTGACCGAGTGGCGCGAGTACGTCGTCCTCGACCCCGAGGCGTTCGGGCAGGTCGTCGCCGCGCGGCGCGTGATCGACGGGCGCAACGTCCTCGACCCCGCCAAGTGGCGTGCCGCGGGGTGGGACTATCGCGGGCTCGGGCGGCCCTAGCGCCTCACGCGGGAGCGGTCGGGACGGGCGGCACAGGCGTCACGTC
>Ga0123333_10003133_pt1 | contig 16272 bp, 15 predicted proteins | sample BioC12SIPDNA_3_FD_89957 | JGI IMG/M metagenome (GOLD analysis project Ga0123333, IMG submission 89957) | Anaerobic biogas reactor microbial communites from Washington, USA - Biogas_R2_B C12 SIP DNA | ecosystem: Engineered > Bioreactor > Anaerobic > Unclassified | place: Washington, USA... | reverse complement strand
GCCGACGACACGCGCGTCTGCAGCGTGGCCTCGTCGATCAGCCCGCCCAGGCCGCGCCGCTCCAGGCGCGCCGCCTCGCGCCCCTGCGCCACGCCCGCCTCGAAGCGCTCCTGGTTGAGCGCGGTCAGGTACGCCTTGGTGGCGTCGAGCTGCTCGGCCAACCGGCCGGCGACGAGCTCGTCGAGCTCGGCCCTGAGGCGCGAGAGCTCCACGGCGGTGGCGGTGCGGGTCGAGAAGTAGCCGCGGTAGTCCTGCGGCCGCAGCACGAAGCCCAGCGTCACGAAGGTCACGAGCGCCGCCAGGGCCAGCAGCAGCCACTGCCAGCTCGGCAGCTCGGGCAGCCAGGCGGCCTGGTCGGGCAGCAGGTCCAGCGCCGCCAGCAGCGGCAGCGAGGCGGCCACCAGGGCGGCGCCGCAGGCGAGGAGCATGGTGGTGGTGCGGCGCCTGACGAAGGTGCGCACGCGCTGCTCCTCGGCCTCGAGCTGGTGCGCCCAGGCGCGCTTGTAGCCGAGCCGCACCCCGTCGCGGTAGAGCGCTTCGAGGAGCCGCTCCACCTCGCCCTCGGCCAACGACGCGGCGGGGCGCTCCGTCCGCCAGAAGCGGGAGAGCGTCCAAGCCAGCAGGATGGTCAGTGTAATCGCGAGTAGAAAGCCCACGCGCGGCCTCCGGTGCGCGCGCCCGGGGGTCGAGCCGCGGGCCGGCGCCCCGCGAGTCTACCCGGCCCGCGGCGCCCGCCAGCCGTCGCGCCGGGCCCCGAGCGGCAGTGGGGGCTCAGCCGACCGCGCGCTTCACCAGCGCGGCGAGCTCCCGCTCCACCTCGGGGGTCATCGCCGTGATCGCGAAGGCGGTGGGCCACATGGCGCCGGCGTCGAGGTTGGCGCTGTCGTTGAAGCCGAAGGAGGCGTAGCGCGTGTCGAACTTGCCGGCCGCCTGGAAGAAGCACACCACCTTGCCGCTGGCGTCGGCGTAGGCGGGCATGCCGTACCACGTCTTGGGCGTCAGCGACGGCGCGTTCTCCTTCACGATGGCGTGCAGGCGTTCGGCGATGGCGCGGTCGGGTTCGTCCATCTCCGCCACCTTCGCGAGCAGGTCGGCCTCCGACGCCTGGGCCTTCTTCGCCCGCCGCGCCTCGGCCTTGAGCTCGCGGGCGCGCTCCTGCATCGCGGCCTTCTCGGCCGCCGAGAACCTGCCCTCCGCCCCGTCCGGGGCGCTGCCTCGGCTGCGCTTGGTGGCTTTCGCGGTCTTGTCGGCGCTATCGGGCATGCCTCACCTCCATGGCGGGGGCTGCGGCAGCGGCGTGCTCGCTAGCCTCGCTCCTGACGATACCCGGCGGCGGCGCGGTCCGCTTCTCGGGTCCTGACCCGGCCCGGAACGCGGCTCCTGCGGTGGTACGGCCGAAGGTCAGGGCCGAGGGACGCCCTACCACACGAGGTTACGGACGGATTAGTCATGGATTAGAAACCCGTATGCAAGAACCTGCTCACAGCGAGCTACCCGAGCGTCCCAGCCTCTGTCGAGTCCCGAGGCCAATCCCCCTGTAGCTCGTTGAGGAGAGGGAAGGGATGAAGAGAACCCGTATCACGTGGTTGGGAGCGCTGCTGGTCGTCCTCCTGGCGGCCTGCGGCACGCCACAGGCTCCCACCGAGGTGGCCCTGCTCACCGACGCCGACCTGGACGCGGCCGAGACGCTACAGGCCGCGGCCACCACCATCGACCTGGCCGCTGCGCCCCTCGAGCAGCTGCCGCCGCTGGCGCTCTCGGCGCAGGACCGTAGCGGCGCGCCGATGACGACGCGCGGCCAGCTCGAAGCGACCCGCGGCAACGCCGGCCTCGCGCGCGGGCACGACGACCTGGGCGGCTGGCTCGCCTACGTCGAGCAGAAGGGGGCCACCTACGCCATCCGGCTGGTGGACCTCGACGACGACAACAACGCGCATCGGCGCGGCGACTACACCGTCTACAGCGGCAAGCGCCACATCCAGTCGGTGGCCGTGAGCCGCGACGGCGGCGCCCTCGCCTTCGTCGCCGAGTCGAAGGACGGCGACTACGACCTGTACCTCCTCGACGTACAGCGCGGCAAGGTCTCGAGCACGCGCACCCCCGACGCCGACGAACGCGACGTCTCGATGTCGCTCGACGGCCGGGCGCTCGTGTGGCAGGGCGGCACGCCCGACGCGCCGTCGCTCGTCTGGTACCACGACGACGCGGGCGGCTACCTCGAGCTCAGCACCGACGTCTGGCGCACGATCACCGGGCTGCCCCTCGTCAGCGCGCAGCCCTCGGTGGGCGGCGACGGCTTCACGGTCGCCTTCATCGACCAGGGCGGGGCGTTCGCGAGCTACTTCGGCTACGGGCCCTTCCCGGGCCTCGCCACCCTCGAGCTCAGCCTCATGGGAGGAGGCCTGTCGCTCGAGGGCCTGACGCTCCACTACCGCGGCGTCGAGCTCCTCGACCCGAGCCTCGCGTACGGCGGCAGCAAGATCATGTTCCAGGAGATCTGGAACGGCACCCCGTTCCTCTCGCTGATCGACGTCGAGCAGGGCGTGTTCGTCGACCTCATCGGCGGCGTGCGCCTCGACCACCCGTTCATCACCGCCGACGGTGCGTACGCCACCTTCTCGGCGTTCGGTGACGCGTACGTCCTCGACCTCGCGTCCGGGGGCCTGAACACGCTGTCGCCCGACGCCAAGACCACCGACAGCGCCACCTACTGGGCGCGCGGCAACTACACGGCGTACCACGGCAGCAACGACCAGGGCACGTTCGTGCGACCGGAGGACGGCGCCCTCGACGCGGCGGGCCGCACGGTCGGCTACCACGTCTACGAGTTCCGGCCCTTCACGTCCGACTACTACGCCATCGACAGCGTCCAGGACTACGACGGCTACCTGAACCTCTACGTCGACCGCTTCGACCCCAGCCGGCCCGAGCGCAACCTGGTGGCCAGCAACGACGACTACCTGCACTCCTGGTCGACCGCCACGGGCGGACGCTCGCGCATCGTGGCGCAGCTCGCTTCCAACAAGAAGTACTACGTGGTCACCAGCGCCTGCGGCGCGCCCGGCACGCCGTGCGGCCCCGAGCAGGGCAGCTTCCGCAACGTCATCTCCGACGGCGCCACCCCGCCGGCGCCCCCTACGCAGCTGCCGGAGCCCGACAACAGCGGCTTCAACATCACGCTGCGCTTCTGGAACGACAGCCTCACCGACGCCGAGAAGGAAGTGTTCACCGCCGCCGCCGACCGTTGGTCCGAGGCGATCGTCGGCGACCTGGAGGACATCCCGGGCCTGGTGCTCACCGAGGCGGACGTCACGCCCGGCGCCCCCGGCATCGTCGGTGACCTCGACGACGTGATCATCGACGCCGCCAAGGTCGCCATCGACGGTCCGGGCGGCGTGCTCGCCCGCGCCGGCGCCTACTACGTGCGCACCGGCGGCCCCGACCACTTCCTGCCCATCTACGGGATCATGGAGTTCGACGAGGCGGAGTTCGGCCCCGGCGGCTTCTTCGAGGACCTCGAGGGGTTCAAGGAGACGATCATGCACGAGATGGGCCACGTGCTCGGCATCAGCCGCGTCTTCTTCCGCGAGCACGGCTTCATCGAGGGCGCGCCCGCCAACACCTCCGTCTGCAGCGACGTGGCCAAGCGCGAGGACCCGCGCTACACCGGCCCGGCCGGCGCCGAGGCCTGGCACGTCTTCTACGGGGCCGACTCCGTCACCGTGCCGCTGGCCAACACGGGCGGCTGCGGCACCGCCGACAGCCACTGGCGCGAGATCTACCTCCAGGACGAGCTCATGACCGGCTACGCGCAGGGCGGCGGCGAGCCCCTCAGCCGCGTGACCATCGGCGCGCTCCAGGACCTCGGCTACGTCGTCGACTTCGACGCCGCCGACGACTGGTCCGTGCCGGCGCTGCCCAGCCTGCGCCGCGTGTCGCCCGACGCCTTCGACTACGCCATCGAGTTCGACTTCGCGTCGGCCTACACCAACTCGAAGCTCGGGAAGGTCACGGCCGCCATCACGCCCGTCGACCTGAACCTCGGCTCCGCCGCCAACACGAGCGGCTGCGAGATGGACGACTTCGCCAGCTTCCCGGCCGGTAACATCGCCCTCCTGCGCCGCGGTGAGTGCGCCTTCGGCGTCAAGGCGGCCAACGCGCTCGCGGCCGGCGCCAGCGCCGTGATCATCGGCAACCAGGGCGACGGCGACGACCGCATGGCCCCCACCACGGGCACGTTCGGCGACTACGTGGACATCGTGGGCGTGCCGGTCTCCTACGACGTGATGGTCGAGCTGGCCGCGATGGCCGAAGCCGGCGTGGTCGTGGTCTACATCGACACCGACCCGAACGGCACCACCACCCTCCTCGGGCCCCAGGCGCTGCCGCGCATCCAGTGGCACCTGGCCGAGGAGCTGATCCCGCTGCGCGGCGGCATCGACCGCGACGGCAACATCACCACGTTCGACGACTGAGCGAGCGTGAGCCCGGGGGCGGTCCCCGGACCTGTGAGCGGGAGGCGCGTAAGCGCCTCCCGCTCCTCACGTAGTGTGGCGGTCGCGCCGCTCACGCGCTAGCGGCGGGTCGCGCCCGTCAGTCCCACTGCGCCTCGCGCAGCAGCCCCTGGAGCAGCTGCTCCAGCCCCCACACCGTCGCCGGCGCGCTGCCGCCCTGGTTCTCGACGACCTTCACCGCGTCGCCCCAGTCGACCATGGTGTAGGTGGTGGCCACGTCGGCGAAGCGCGTGGGGTAGGTGTCGGCGAGCTCCCGGAAGCCGATGGCCTCCACGTAGCGCATCACCTGCTCGAGGGCGTGGGTGGGCACGCGGCCGCTGCCCTCCCCGAGGCGCGCCACGTGGCGCTCGCCGACGTAGCGGAAGGTGCCGTCGGCCTGGAACACCACGGTGAACGCCGGGCAGGTGCCGCGGCAGGGGAGGGCCTCGAAGCCGAGGCGCTCGATGGCGGGCACCGGCGTGCGCTCGGGGAGCGGCTGCAGCGGCATGAAGCCGGGGCGGGCGTCCGCGGGCGCCTCGGTGGCGGGCGCCGCGGGCGGCGCCTCACCGACCAGCTCGCGGTGCAGCCGCGCCAGCTCGCCGCCGTTCGCCACGCCCGCGAGGCCGAGCGCCAGCGCGAGGAGCAGCCGCGCCACGGTCGGGTGCCTAGCCTCGCGGGTGCGCTGTGCCATGCCCCATGCTGGCACGCCACCATCACCGGCGCCCGGCATGCGCTGACCGGCCGGCCGGCGCTACCCGGCGCCGCCGGCCTGCGCGTCGCGAGCCGTGCGCAGCGACTGCACCATCTCGAGGTGCTGCTGCAGCGCCGGCAGCGTCTCCTGCGCGAAGGCGCGTAGCTCCTCGTTCTGGCCTGTCTCGGCCTGGGCGGTGTAGAGCGCGATGGCGTCGAAGTGCGCCTGCTCCTGCTGCTCGAGGTAGGCGGCCACCAGCTCGGCGCCGCTCAAGGCCTGCAGCTGGTCGAGCTTGGCCTGCGTCTCGGCGCTCGGCTCCTGCGGCAGCGCCACCACCAGTGCGCCGGCGATCTCGGCCAGGCGGGCGCTGCTGGCGGTGTGGTCGTCGATGATGCGCTGGGCCAGGGCGGCGACCTCCTGGTCGTCGGCCGCCTGCTCGAGCACCAGCTGCGAGGAGCGGATCTCGTACAGGTCGGCGTCGGCTGCCACCGGCACGAACCGCTCGTCGAGCTGGTCGCTGGCCGGCGCCGCCTGCGTCTGGGGCTGGGTCTCGTCCTGCGCGAAGGCGAACAGCGCCAGGGCCAGGAGCGTCAGCAGCGGTAACGAACGTGCGAGCTTACCCATGTGCACCTCCAAGGAGCGCGGCGGCCGGGTCGGCCGGCGCTCGGCCCAGTAGGCGGGCTCGGGAGATGAGTAAGGTGGCGGCCCCGGTTAGCTGCGTGAACCGTGGCCCTCGCTCTGCTCCCGCTCGAGCGACGCGAACGGGTGACAGACGCGCCTGCGGGCTCGCCGGGAGTCCCTATCATGCCGGCAGACCGCAGCGGCCGCCCGCGGAGCGGTCGGACGGACTTGCCGGCGGCGGGACGGTCGGAACAGGAGCAGACGGATGAGAAGCGCCCTCACCGCGGTAGCGTTCGCCCTCGTGCTCGGCCTCTTCGGCATCGCCTTCCTGCAAGGCGGCGCGGCCGAGCCGCCCCCGGCGGCGCCCCCGACCGACGCGAGCGACACGACGAGCCCGACCACCGCCCCCGAGACCAGCGACGACCTGCTCGTCCGCGCGCAGGCCGTGTTCCGCCCCCTCCCGACCGAGCCGCCGGTGCTCGAGGGCAACCCCTACTCGCCCGAGAAGGAGCTGCTCGGCCGCATGCTGTGGTTCGACCCGCGCCTCTCCTCGAGCTGGTTCATCAGCTGCAACAGCTGCCACAACCTGGGCACCGCCGGCGTCGACCTGCAGCCGCGCTCCATCGGCCACGCCTGGCAGCGCGGCGGGCGCAACTCGCCCACCGTGCTCAACGCGGTGTTCAACCTGGCGCAGTTCTGGGACGGGCGCGCCGAGGACCTGGCCGCGCAGGCCACGGGGCCGATCCAGGACGCCCTCGAGATGAACAACACGCCCGAGCGCGTCATCAACACCCTCATGAGCATGCCGCGCTACGTGGAGCTGTTCGAGGCCGCCTTCCCGGACGCCGAGGAGGCGGTGACGTTCGAGAACATGGCCCTGGCCATCGAGGTGTTCGAGTCGACGCTGCTGACCCCCGGCGCGCGCTTCGACCGCTTCCTCGAGGGCGACACGGCGGCGCTGAGCGACCTGGAGCGCCAGGGGCTCGAGCTGTTCATGAACCGCGGCTGCTCCGGCTGCCACATGGGCGTGAACGTGGGCGGCACCAACTACTACCCGTTCGGCGTGATCGAGCGCCCCGACGCCGAGATCCTGCCGCCCGACGACGTCGGCCGCTTCCGCATCACCAACGTGGAGGCCGACCGCTACGCCTTCAAGTCGCCCACGCTGCGCAACATCGAGCTGACCCCGCCCTACTTCCACTCCGGCGTGGTGTGGGAGCTCGCGGACGCCGTGCGCATCATGGGCTCGGCGCAGCTGGGCCAGGAGCTCACCGACGAGGAGGTCGCCGCCATCACGGCCTTCCTGCGCACCCTCACGGGCGAGCAGCCGGTGGTGGAGCAGCCGGTGCTGCCGCCGATCACCAGCCTGACGCCGAAGCCGGTGCCCACGGGACGGCCGTAGCGCTCGGAGGGTGGGGCGCGCGGGTCGGCCCGCGAGGCGCCGCCGCGTAGAGCGCCGCCGACCTGGTATCTTGTCGCCCCGTGCCGCGCCCCACCTCCCTACCCACGCCCGAGCCCGCACGGCCGGCGCCGGCCCTGCTGGCGTTCGCCGCCGAGCGCCTGGGCGCCTGCGAGGTGGTGCGCGAGCTGTCGTGGGACCACGGCGAGTCGGCCGTGTGGGAGCTGCGCGGCCCCGGCGGCCGCGCCGTGCTCAAGGCGCACCGCCAGGGCCGCAAGTTCCAGCAGGAGCTGACCGCCAACCGCGAGTGGCTGCCGCGGCTCGCGGCCGAAGCGCAGCCAGCGCCGCCCGCGCCCGAGGCGTCACCTGCGCGGCCCGCGCCCGGAGCGTTGCCGGCCGGGCCGGCACCGGCCGAGCCACCGGCCCGGGCGCCCGCCCTGCTGGCCTGGCGCGCCGAGGCGCCGCGCGCGCTGCTCTTCGCCTTCGAGGAGGGCGCGCTGGTACAGGACCTGGCGCTGACACCGGAGCACGAGCGGCAGGTCCACCGGCGCGCCGGCGCCTACCTGGCGGGCCTGCACGGGCTCGACGTGCAGGACGCCGACCCGGTGCCCCTCGCCGACGCCTTCCGCCAGCGCCTCGACGCCTGGGCGGAGCGCGCCCGCGGCACGGTGCCCGAGCCGGTGATCGCCGACGTCAGGGCGGCCGCGACCGAGGCGCTGCCGGGGCTGCGGCGGGTGGCGCGCCGCGCGTGCCACCGCGACTACACGCCGCGCAACTGGCTCCTGAGCCCGGCGGGCGAGCTCGTCGTGATCGACTTCGAGCACGCGCGGCCCGACCTCTACCTCAACGACTTCGAGCGCCTCCACACCGACCTGTGGCGCCGCCGCCCCGACCTGCGCGAGGCGTTCCTGGCCGGCTACGGCCGCGAGCTGACGAGCGAGGAGCTCGAGCTGCTACGGCGCACCGCCGCGCTCGGCGCCCTCTCCACGGTGGTGTGGGCGCGCGAGCACGGCGACGCGGCGTTCGAGGCGCACGGCTGGCGCACGCTCGCGTGGCTGGGGCTGGCGGGCTGAGGCGCCCGCCGCGGGTCAGGCGCTGACCGGCTCGAAGTAGCTCTCGCCCAGGACGGCGCCGGTGCGGAAGCTGCCGGCGGGGAGCTCGCGCGCCACGAAGGCCTCGAGCTCGGCGGGCGCCACGTCGTAGTACACCTCGATCTCCTTGGCGAACAGGCGCCCCTCGCGGGCCAGCAGCGCGGTCAGCGGCCGGGGCTCGCGCGTGCGCGGCGCCTCGCCCAGCAGACCCTGCAGCGCCTGGACGTAGTCGCCGAGCCCGCGCACGCCGCCGACCTTCACGCCGCGGCCGTCGTCATCGACGAACACCAGGGTGGGGAAGCCCCGCACGCCCAGCTCGCGCGCCAGCGAGATGTCGCGCTCCAGCAGGCGCTCGCCCGCCTCCGAGCTCGCCTCGGCCACCACGGCCGCGCCGTCGAGCCCGAGGCCGTCGACCAGCTCGGTGAGCACGCCGGCATCGGCGATGTTGCGGTCGAAGGCGAAGACGGCCTCGCGCGCGGCGCGCAGGAAGCGCTGTGCCAGCTCGGGGTCGCGCTCGCGGAGGACCAGGTAGACGCGCGAGGGCGGGTAGGAGGAGGCGAGCGGGTCGCGGCGCCACACCGAGCCGTCGATGGGCATGCGCGACGCCTCGCCCACCTCGCGCCAGTGGCCGGCCACGTCGGCGGGGCGGCCGATGCCGTTGGCGCGGTCGGCGAAGCCGTTCCAGGCGGGCAGCAGGCCGCCCATCACGGTCCTCACCTCGAGGTGGCGGCCGTACCCGTCGAGGAAGCGCCGCAGGGTGGGCTCGAGCGCCCAGCAGTGCGAGCAGATCGGGTCGGTGACGTAGTAGAGGTCGACCTTCTTGGTGGGGCGGAAGGTGAAGGTCTCGAGCTCGGCCGCGCCGCCGCTCGCCTCCGCGGTGGCGTCGGCGGGGCCGCACACGCCCGTCTCGAGGTCGCACATCATGACGTTGTCGTTGGTGGTGGTGTCGTTCACGGGTTCCCTCCTGCGCCGGTCGCCCGGCGGCACGAGGGTCACTATAAGAAAGTAAGTGACTTGTGACAAGTAAGCGGCTCGGCTATGCTGGTGCCATGCCCGACTTCGACGCGGCCCTCTGCCCCCGCTACCACCGCGCGGTCGAGATCATCGGCCGCCGCTGGTCGGGGTCGATCCTGCGCGTGATGCTGAGCGGCGCCACGCGCTTCACCGACATCAAGCACGCCGTCCCCGACCTGAGCGACCGCATGCTCTCCGAGCGCCTCAAGGAGCTCGAGGCCGAGGGGCTGGTGGTGCGCGAGGTGACGAGCTCCACGCCGGTGCGCATCGACTACCGCCTCACGCCCATGGGCGAGGCGCTCGGCCCCGCCCTCGACGCGATCGGCGCCTGGGCCACCCGCTGGATCGAGCTACCCGAGGCGCCGGCCGAGCGCGCCTGAGGGCCCGAGCAGCAGCAGCGGCACCAGCGGCACGGCGGTGAGCAGCGCCATGCTGCCGCCGATCGACAGGTCGAAGCGCACGGCCAGCGGGTAGCCCACCAGCGCGGCGCCCACCCCCACGGCCAGCGCCACCCCCAGCATGCTCGGCAGGCGCCTGGCGGCCAGGCGCCCCACCACCGCCGGCGTGATGGTGAACGCCACGAACAGCACCACCCCCACGGCGTCCAGCGCGGCCACCGCCGTAAGCGAGGTGAGCGCCAGCAGGCCCAACGTCATCCGCCGCGGGCGCAGCCCCTGCAGGCGCGCCATCACCGGGTCGAAGGCCGCGGCGGTGAGCTGCTTGTGGAACAGCGTCACGTACACGACGTTCAGCAGCAGCACCGCGCCCAGCACCACCACCGCGCGCGGGAGCGAGAGGCCCAGCAGGGTCACGCGGTCGAGCCACACGAAGCCGATCTCGCCGAGCAGCACCGTGTGGGCGTCGACGTGGGCGTCGCGCGCGAACAGGTTGAGGAGCAGGATGCCGGCGGCGAACAGCGCGGGGAAGACCAACCCGGTGGCGGCGTCGCGCTTGACCTTGCCCGAGGCCGCCAGCCACTCGGTGAGCAGCACCGTGAGCAGCCCGGCCGCGCCCGCGCCCAGCAGCTGAAGCGGCCCCGCCGCCACCCCGCTGAGCAGGAACGTGACCGCCACGCCGAACACCACGCCGTGGCTGATGGCGTCGCTGAGCATGGCCTGCCCGCGCACCACCAGGAACGTCCCGAGCAGCGCCGCCGAGGCGGCCGTCAGCACCCCCGTGAGCAGGATGGTGAACGCCACGTCGTCGAAGAGCGCCTGGATCATGCGCCCTCCAGCCGCACGCCGCGCCGGCGGCCGAACGCCAGCGCCAGGGCGGCGCAGGCCGTGGCCACCAGCACCACCGTGGGCCCGGTGGAGAGGCCGGGCACCGCGGCGCTCGCGAGCGCGCCCACCAGGGCGCTGAAGGCGCCCACGGCGGCGGAGAGCCAGAGCATCGCGCCCAGCGAGCCGGCCAGCTGCCGCGCCGCGACGGCGGGCGCCACCACCAGCGCCGACATCAGCACCACGCCCACCAGCTGCAGGCCCACCACGATGGCCACGGCCAGCAGCAGCGTCAGCAGCGTCTCGTAGACGCGCACCGCCACCCCGCCGGCGCGCGCGAACCGCGGGTCGAAGGTGACGAGCTCGAAGCGGTGGAAGAGCAGCGCCACCAGCCCGAGCGACAGCAGGGCGATGGCGCCGATCAGGAGCAGGTCGGAGCGCAGCGTGGCGGCGGCCTGGCCGAACAGGAACTGCTCGAGCCCGGCGCTGCCGGCGCCCGGCTGGTGCTGCACCAGCGAGAGCAGCACCACCCCGAGCGCGAAGCCCGTGCCGAGCCAGGTGCCGAGCGCCGCCTCGTGCTTGACGCCGCGGCGGCGCGCCAGCAGCTGGGCGAGCAGCGCCGCAGCCAGCCCCGTCACCAGCGCGCCGGCGAGCATGGCGGGCAGGGAGCGGCCCTGCGCCAGCAGGTAGCCGAGCACCACGCCCGGGAGGGCGGCGTGCGACATGGTGTCGCCGAGCAGGCTCTGGCGGCGAAGGACCGCGAAGGTGCCGAGCGCCCCGGCCGTGGCCCCCAGCAGCAGGGCGCCGAGGGCGACGGTGACCACGGTGGGGTCGAGCAGCAGCTGCCGCAGGGGCTCAGACGGCACGCCGTACCTCCTCCGGGGCCAGGGTCGCCAGCAGCGGCAGGCGCCCCCCGTAGGCGGCCTGCAGCGCCTCGGGGGTGAGCGTCGCCGCGAGCGGGCCCTGCGCGAAGAGGCGCACGTTGAGCAGCGCGATCCAGTCGAAGTAGCTGGCCAGGGTGGTGAGGTCGTGGTGCACCGCCACCACGGTGGCGCCCTGGGCGTTGAGGCGCCGAAGCACCTCGACGAGCGCGGCCTCGCTGGCGGCGTCCACGCCCGCGAACGGCTCGTCGAGCAGGTAGAGCTCGGCCTCTTGCACCAGCGCCCGCGCCAGGAAGACGCGCTGCTGCTGGCCGCCCGAGAGCTGGCCGATCTGGCGGTCCTCGAACGCCTCCATGCCTACCTCGGCCAGCGCCGCGCGGGCGCGCTCGCGCGCCGCGCGGCCCGCCCGCCGGAACGGACCCAGCTGGCGGTAGAGCCCCATCGTCACCACGTCGAGGGCGGTGGCGGGGAAGTCCCAGTCGACGGTGGAGCGCTGCGGCACGTAGCCCACCAGGTGGCGCGCCTGCAGGGCGGGGCGGCCGAGGAGGTAGGCGTCGCCCTCGTGGCCGTCGTCGAGCCCGAGCAGCACCTTCAGCAGCGTGCTCTTGCCGGCGCCGTTGGGTCCCACGACGGCGCCCATCGCGCCGCGGGGCACCCGCAGCGAGACGCCGTCGAGCGCCAGCGCGCGCCCGTAGCGCAGCGACACGCCCACGGTCTCGGCCGCGGGCGGGGCGCTGGCGGGAGCGGGGCGGCTCACCAGCGCGTCTCCCACGCCGCCAGCGTCGCCGGCAGCGGCGGCAGCTCGCCGCCCAGCGCCACGACGATCGCCGAGACGTTGTGGAGCAGCATCCCTACGTAGGTGCCCTCGGGGGTGCCGCTGGCTCCGAGCGCGTCGGCGAACAGCTCGTCGCCGATCACGGCGCGGCCGCCGCGCTGCTCGACGGCCTCGAGCACGGCGTTCACGGTGCGCGGGTTGATGGTGCTCTCGACGAACAAAGCGGGCACGCAGCGCACCACCACCAGCTCGGCCACGCGGCGGATGTCGGCCACCGCGGCCTCGGTCTCGGTGCTGATGCCCTGGATGCCCTCGACCTCGATGCCGTAGGCGCGCCCGAAGTACTCGAAGGCGTCGTGGGCCGTGACCAGCACGCGCTGCTCGGCGGGGACGCTGGCGATGGCGGCGAGCGCCCAGGCGTGCAGGTCGTCGAGCAGCGCGCGGTACTCGGCCGCGCGCGCCGCCACCTCCGGGGCGCAGCCGGCGTCGACGGCGTGCTCCACGAGGGCGGCCTCGATCACCGGCACGGCGTCGCGCCACTGCGAGACGTCCATCCACACGTGCGGGTCGTAGACGCCGCCGGCGGCGCTGGCCCGGATGCGGCGCTCCGCCGGCACGGCGGCCTCCGAGACCGCCACCACCGGGATGCGGCCCTCGAAGCCGTCCAGCACCTGCGCCAGACCGGCCTCGAGGTGGAGGCCGCCGTAGAGGATCAGGTCGGCGCGGCTGAGCGCCCGCACGTCGCCGGCGGAGGCGCGGTAGAGGTGCGGGTCGGAGCCGGAGCCCACCAGCGTCGTGACGGTGGCGCAGCTGCCGGCCAGCTCGGCGGCGACGTCGCCGATCATGCCCACGGTGGCCACCACCAGCGGGGCGGCCTGGGCCCGGGCGGCGGGCGCGCCGAGCGGGAGGAGCGCGAGGGCCACGAGGAGGGCGCCGAGGTGGCGGCGGGAGGCGCGGGCAGGGGGTACGGGGAGATTCAGTTCGGTAGGCATCGGGGGTTCACCTTCCCAAGCGGTTTACATTAGTGATGCCTAAACTAGCGCTACGCGCCGCCCCTGTCAAGCGCGGAGCGTCTAGCTCACCCCTCGGGGAGGACCTGGCCGACCACCAGCGCGGCCAGCTCGCGCGACAGCGCCAGCGGCTCGCCGCTGGCCACCGCCTCGAGCCGCAGCAGGTGGCCGCCCGGCTCGACGCCCACGAGCCGCAGCTCGGCGCCGGGGCCCACCCCGAGGCTCTCGACGTAGGCGAGAACCTCGCTACCCTGCGACAGCACGCGGTGCACGCGGATGCGCTGGCCCACGCGCAGCTCCGTGAGCGGCGTGCCGGGCGCGCTGGGGAGGCTGCCGTCGGCGCGGGGGATGGGGTCGCCGTGCGGGTCGAACTCGGGCTGGCCCAGGTGCTCGGCGAGCCGCTCGGTGAACTCGTCCGACATGGAGTGCTCCATGAGCTCGGCCTCCGCGTGCACCGCGTCCCAGCCGAAGCCCAGCTTGTCGATCATGAAGGTCTCGAGCAGGCGGTGGCGCCGGATCAGCCGGAGCGCCTCGCGGCGGCCCTCCTGGGTGAGCTCGGCGCCGCGGTACGGCTGGTAGGTCACCAGCCCCAGGCCGTGGAGCTTGCCGAGCATGCCGGTGACGGAGGGCGCCGTGACGTTGAGCTCGCGGGCGATCTCGCCCGTGCCCGTGGGGCCGTCCTGGGCGAGCTGCCAGATGGCCTTCAGGTAGTCGCCGATGGCGCTGGAGAGCTGGGCGGGCTCGGCAGCGCCGGCGTCGGGCGCTACGGCCGCGCCGCGGTCGGCAGGGCGATCATTAGTCACGCCTAAACTCTAGACCGTGGCGCGGGGCGGCGCAACCGCACGGCGAACCGCGCCGCCCCGCTGGCGGGGACGCCCCGCTCATGGGGCGGCGCGAGCGGCGCCTCAGCCGTCGGCGGGCGGCGGCGTCTCCTGCTGCGCCGGCACCTGGGGCTTGCCCCACACCAGGGAGGCCACGACGCTGACGGCCAGCACGCTCACGATCACCGCCAGCGACACGAGGGCCGGGATGTGGACCACGTCGAGCAGCAGCATCTTGACGCCGATGTAGACGAGGACGAACGCCAGGCCCGTCTGCAGGTAGACGAAGCGGTGCACCACGTGCGCCAGCAGGAAGTACATCGAGCGCAAGCCCAGCACCGCCATGATGCTGGCCGTGAACACGATGAACGGGTCGGTGGTGATGGCGAAGATCGCGGGGATCGAGTCGACGGCGAAGATCAGGTCGGTGAACTCGATGACCACCAGCGCCAGCAGCAGCGGCGTGGCCATGCGCACGCCGTCCTTGACGGTGAAGAACCGCTGCCCGTCGTACTCGGTGGAGATGGGGATCAGGCGCCGCACCAGCCTGATGGCGGGGTTGTCGTCGAGGTTCTTGTCGTCGTCGCCCTTCGAGAAGAGCATGCGCAGGCCGGTGATGAGCAGGAAGCCGCCGAACAGGTAGAGGACCCAGCTGAACTGCTCGATGAGCGCCGCGCCGATCACGATCATCAGCCCGCGCAGGACGAGCGCGCCGATGATGCCCCACAGCAGCACGCGCTGCTGGTACTTGAACGGCACCTTGAAGTAGGTGAACACCAGCACGAAGACGAAGATGTTGTCGACGGACAGCGACCACTCCAGCACGTAGCCGGTGATGTACTGGATGGCCTTCTCGGAGCCCAGCCACCAGTAGAAGACACCGCCGAGGATCACCGACAGGGTCACCCAGGTGGCGGTCCAGAGCGCCGCCTCCTGCACCTTGACGACGTGCGCCTTGCGCTGGAACACGCCGAGGTCGATGGCGAGCATGACGAGCACGAACGCGATGAAAGCGAACCAAGCCCAGAGGGGTTCGGTCACGACGGCCTCCCTGCAAGGGTCTTGCCTTCGTGTCCGCCACCGGACGGTCGATGACCGTCGTGTTGACGATGGCGGACGCCCGCAAGCGGGCGGCTACTCCCCCTCAACGAGAGGCCATGCTACACGCTCGCCGCCTGGACTGCCAAACGTGCCGGCCCGGGGCGTTCCCGGGCCGGGCCCGCCACGCGCCCCGCCCACGAGCGGCCTCAGAGGAGCGCGTCACTCCCCGAGGCCGGCCTCGCGCGCCTTCAGGGCCGCCTCGGTGCGCGTCGGGACGTCGAGCTTGCTGAGCACCGTCGACACGTGGTTGCGCACCGTCTTGCCCCGCACCTGCAGGCGGTTGGCGATCTCGGCGTTGCTCAGGCCGCGGGCGAGGAGCGAGAGCACCTCGCGCTCGCGGGCGGTGAGGTCGGCGAAGGGCAGCGCCTCGCCGTTGGCGCCGGCCGAGAAGTAGCGACCGAAGCGCGCCACCACGGCTTGGTCGAAGAGCGCCTCGCCGTTGGCGGCCGCCTCGATGGCGCGCCCCAGCTCGGCCTTCGACGCCCACTTGAGCACGTAACCCTTGGCGCCAGCGCGCAGCGCGTGGAACACGGACTCGTCGTCGACGAACATCGTGACCATCACCACGGCCGTGCGCGGGAGGTCGGCCAGGATCTGCGCCGTGGCCTCCGCGCCGCTCAGGCGCGGCATGCGCACGTCCATCAGCACCACGTCGGGAGCGAGCGCGCGCGCCCGCTCCACCGCCTCGCGCCCGTCGCGCGCCATGCCCACCACCGTGCAGCCTGGCAGCGTCTCGACCAGGAGGGCCAGGCCCTCGAGGAAGAGCTCGTGGTCGTCCGCGACGAGCACCCGCGTGCCCACGGCGCCACCGGGCGCCGCACCGTCGGACTCGTTCATCCTCGACCTCGCTTCTTCCGGCCCCCGGACGCCAGCGGCCGCGGACCGTCGGGCAACGGCAGCTTGACCACCAGCCTGGCGCCGGCGCCGGCGCGGCTCTGCAGGTAGGCCTCGCCGTGCAGGCGCCGGGCGGCCTGCTGCAACGACGCCAGCCCGAGGCCGGAGCCGCCCGGCAGGGCCCGTTCCTGGATCGCCCCGTGGCCGTTGTCGGACACCTGCAGGGTCACGTGCGAGGCCGAGAAGGCGAGGCGCACGAGGCAGTGGTTCGCCGCGGCGTGGCGCGCCACGTTGGCGGTGCCTTCGAGGACGGCGCGGTAG
>Ga0123333_10003129_pt1 | contig 16280 bp, 16 predicted proteins | sample BioC12SIPDNA_3_FD_89957 | JGI IMG/M metagenome (GOLD analysis project Ga0123333, IMG submission 89957) | Anaerobic biogas reactor microbial communites from Washington, USA - Biogas_R2_B C12 SIP DNA | ecosystem: Engineered > Bioreactor > Anaerobic > Unclassified | place: Washington, USA... | reverse complement strand
TCCCAAGTCGACGGCGTGTGTGGCTGACGCTATCACCGGATGCGTCGGGGCGCATCCATCGTCCGTATACCGCGGTGAAAGTTTGCACTTGAGTGCAAAGGTGCACCGGGTGTAGTGTTGCCGTCCGTGAGTAATGAGACCCCCCTGCGCGAACGCAACCGCCGGCGCACCCGCCGGCGCATCGAGGACGCCGCCACCTCCCTGGTGGTCGCCCACGGTTTCGCCAACGTCACCGTCGACGACATCTGCCGCGACGCCGAGATCAGCCGCCGCACCTTCTTCAACTACATGGACTCCAAGGACGAGGCCATCCTCGGCCCCTCCCCCATGGCGCTCAGCGACGACCGTCGCGAGCAGTTCCTCACCGAACCCTCCGACAACCTCGTCCGCTCCGCCCTGGAGAACATCATCGCCACCACCACCGAGGCCGAGGACGTCACCATCGAACAGGGCGCCGACGAGGAGTTCGTGGCCACCCTACGCACCCGACGTCACCAGATCCTGGCCAACGAACCAGCGGTGGCGGTGATGTCGCTCAACCGCTTCCGCGAGCAGTCCCTCCTCATGCGCGAACTCATCACCGAACACCTCACCCGGCACCCCGGCGACCGGAAGCTTCCCGACGTCCCCCTGGACACCGAGGCCACCATCATCAACGGCCTCATCCGCGAATCGGTCTGGCTGCACATGACCACCCCCGCGTTCACCTCCGCCACCGAGCGGACCCGCCTGCTCCTGCAGGCCGGCGAGAACATCACCACCCTGGCAAAGGAGCTGACCTGGTGACCACCACGACCCAGACGACCCCCACCGGCACGGCACCCCGGGTCGGTCTCATCTTCGGTGCCCTCATCACGTCGATGCTCATGAGCTCGCTCGGCCAGATGATCTTCTCCACCGCGCTGCCGACCATCGTCGGCGAGCTCGGTGGCGTCGACCACATGAGCTGGGTCATCTCCGCCTTCCTGGTCACCATGACCATCGCCATGCCCATCTTCGGCAAGGTCGGTGACATGGTCGGCCGCAAGTGGCTCTACCTGTTCGGCATCGCCGTGTTCATCGTCGGCTCCATCCTCGGCGCCACCGCCCAGTCAATGGAGATGCTCATCGTCGCCCGCGCCATCCAGGGCTTCGGCGGCGGCGGCATGATGGTCACCTCGCAGGCGATCATCGCCGAGGTCGTCCCCGCCCGCCAGCGCGGCAAGTACATGGGCGTCATGGGCGCCGTGTTCGGCGTCAGCTCCGTCCTCGGCCCCGTCCTCGGCGGCTGGTTCACCGACGGGCCCGGCTGGCGCTGGGGCCTGTGGATCAACGTGCCGCTGGGAATCATCGCCTTCATCGTCTCCCTGCTCGTGCTCCACCTGCGCACCGGCTCCGCCTCCGCCCGCCGTTTCGACTGGCTGGGCACCATGCTCATGGCCGTGACCACGTTCTCCCTCATCCTGCTCACCACCTGGGGTGGTACGCAGTACGAGTGGAACTCCCCCACCATCCTCGGCCTGGCCGCCCTCACCGTCGTGGGCGCGATCGCCTTCGTCATCACCGAACTCAAGGTCGCGGACCCGCTCATCCCCCTGACCCTGTTCCGCAACCGCAACATGGTCCTCACCACCGCCGCCGGCACCGTCCTCGGCCTGGCCATGGTCGGCGCGCTCGGCTACCTGCCCACCTACCTGCAGATGGTGCACACGCTGACCCCGACCAACGCCGGCCTCATGATGATCCCCATGATGATCGGCATGATCGGCACCTCCACGGTCGTCGGCTTCATCATCGCCAAGTCCGGCCACTACAAGACCTATCCCCTGGTCGGCATGGCCGTCGTCGCCGTCGCCCTGTTCCTCCTGTCCCGCCTGACCGTGGAGACCACCCTGGTCCAGCTCGGCCTGGTGTTCTTCCTCTTCGGTTTCGGCCTGGGCCTGGTCATGCAGGTCCTGGTCCTCATCGTCCAGAACTCCTTCCCCATCCAGGTCGTGGGCACCGCCACGGCGACGAACAACTTCTTCCGCCAGATCGGCTCCTCCCTCGGTGCCTCCCTGGTCGGCTCCCTGTTCATCCACAACCTGCAGAACAACCTGGCCCAGAACCTGCCCGGCGCGTTCGCCCAGCTGGGTCCCGAGGGCGCCGAGATGGCCGCACAGTTCAGCGCCGAAGGTGGTGCCGCCAACTCACTCACCCCGGCTTCCGTGAGCCAGCTTCCCGACGCCGTCCACGACGCCGTCCTGGTCAGCTACAACGACGGCCTCACCCCGGTGTTCCTGCTCATGGTGCCGTTGGCTGTCATTGCCCTGCTCATCCTCTTCCCGGTGCGCGAGGACGTGCTCAAGGAGACGGTGGAGTAACCCGGTGGCGCGATTCGCGCATCTGCGGGTCAGAATCGGGGAATCAGCCTGTTCCGGGACCAGGATGCGCGAGCCTGGCAGCGTAGGCCCACCGTTGAACGGGGGCCGCGGGCAGTCAGGCCCGGGCTGCCTCGACTGACTCGACCGGCAGCTCGACGACGCCGGCCTCGGCCTTCTCCTCCGGCTTGGGCAGGAGGAGTTCGTAGATGTCGGTGTCGCGGTACTGGCCGGCCATGTCGCCGTAGGTCATCTTGGCCAGGTGGTGGTAGGTGCCCACCTTCTGGAAGCCACGGGATCTATGCAGCCCGGCCGAGCCCTCGTTCTCCGGGAACACCCAGGCGTGGATGCCCCACTTGTGCAGGTCGCGGCAGGTCTCGATGAGTTTGTCCAGCAGCGCGCCGGCGACACCGCGGCCGCGGGCGTCGGGGTGGGTGTAGATGGAGTTCTCCACCACGCCGTGGAAGACCGAGCGGGAGGAGATGGGGGCGGCGGAGACCCAGCCGAGGAGTTTCCCGGGGTCCTCGTCGTCCACGGCCACGAACACGGTCTCCATGATCTTCGACCGGGTGAACTGCTCCCAGGTGGGTGCGGTCGTCTCATAGGTGGCGTGCCCGGACTCCAGGCCCATCTCGTAGATGTTCCGAACCTGCCGGTAGTCCTCCGGTCGGATCGGACGGAGCGTGAATGTCGCTTCTGCCATGTCCGCGATTGTCTCCCAGCCTTGTCCCACACCGCAAACGCAGGGTGGGTTTCATTCGTGCGTGGCGTCCGGTCAATTCTCCTCGAGCAGGTCGGTGACCAGTTCGGCGATGGCGGAGCGTTCGGATCGTTGCAGGGTGATGTGGGCGAACAGTTCGTGGCCCTTGAGCTTCTCGATGACCGCCTGGACTCCGTCGTGACGTCCGACACGGAGGTTGTCGCGCTGGGCGACATCGTGGGTGAGGATGACCCGTGAGCCCCGGCCGAGGCGGGAGAGGACGGTGAGCAGGACGTTGCGCTCCAGGGACTGGGCCTCGTCGACGATGACGAAGGTGTCGTGTAGGGAGCGGCCGCGGATGTGGGTCAGCGGCAGGACCTCGATGAGGTCGCGGGCCTGGATCTCGGCCATGGCGTTGTCGGAGACCAGCCCGTCGAGAGTGTCGTAGACCGCCTGCGCCCAGGGGTTCATCTTCTCCATCTCGGAGCCGGGGAGGTAGCCGAGGTTCTGGCCGCCGACGGCGTAGAGCGGGCGGAAGACGACGATACGGCGGTGTTCGTTGCGTTCGAGCACGGCCTCGAGGCCGGCGCACAGGGCGAGAGCGGACTTGCCGGTGCCGGCGCGGCCGCCGATGGAGACGATGCCCACGTTCTCGTCGAGCAGCAGGTCGAGCGCGATGCGCTGCTCGGCGGAACGGCCCTGGAGGCCGAAGGCGTTCTGGTCGCCGCGGATGAGTCGGATGGAACCGTCCGGCATCATGCGGCCGAGGGCGGACTGGGTGGCGGCGGTGAGGGTGACGCCGCAGTGGACGGGCAGTTCGGCGACGTAGGTGCCGGCCTCGGTCATCGCCGTGTCGTCGAGCTCGCAGCGGCCCTCGCGGAAGAGGGTGTCGATGGTCGCCGCGTCGGTGTGGACGGTGGCCATCCCGCTGTAGCCGGTGAGGACGACGTCCTGGGCGTGGTACTCGTCCGCGGGCAGGCCGACGGAGCCGGCCTTGACGCGCAGGGGCACGTCCTTGGTCACCAGGGTCGTGTCGTGTCCCTCGTGCTGGAGGTTGAGGGCGCAGGCGAGGATGCGGTGATCCCCCTCGGTGCCACGGAAGGCGGCGGGCAGCAGCGACTGGTCCTGGTGGTTGAGTTCGACGCGCAGGGTGCCGCCGTCGGTGTTGACGGGGACCGGCTGGTCGAGGCGTTCGTAGGTGGAGCGCAGGTCCTCGAGCATGCGCAGGGCCTGGCGGGCGAACCAGCCGAGTTCGGGGTGGTGGCGCTTGCCCTCGAGTTCGGTGACCACGACGACCGGCAGGACGACGTGGTGTTCCGCGAACTTCCGCAACGCCCACGGGTCCGACAGGAGGACGGACGTGTCGATGACGTAGGTGCGGGTGGTGGTGGCTGCGTGGGTGTCGAGGTCGCGGGTGGGCAGGTAGTCGGTGGTCGAGTCGAACATGCTGGTGGCTCCCCATGTGCGCGGCGCCCCGGGTACCCGGGCCACCCCTGCTCGTGAACGCTCCAGGTGGCACGATCCGTCGGGCCGGTACCGACTGACGACGGTCGCGGGCCGGTCAGCTGCTGCCGTCCGGTTGCCCTCAGAATAGTGCGGGCGGGTGGAAATTACATGGGTGGAAGATGAACTTCCGGTTACTTATCGACGCCGCCGTCCCCCACCCCTGCCTGCCCGCTTCGGCGGAGCATCGCCCCGCCGTGCCTGCTTCGCCAGCGCCTTCTCACGGGCGCTGCGCTTCGGGGCCGCCTGCCGGGAGGAGTTGACGGTGCGCCCCTTGGCGATGCCCACGAAGTCCTGGATCGCCTCGGAGTCGTCGGCCCGCCGCCACACGAGCGCGATCTCGGTGGGCCGATGGTCGGGACTGTCGTACTCGCGGTGCTCGATCTGTTTGCGGGACAGGACCTTGAGCAGCGGACGGGGCGCGATGACGACACCGACGTTGGCGGCGACGACCGGCAGCGCGTCCCGGACGGCGGTCGCGTCCGTACCGTCGTAGTGGATGATCTCGCCGTCGATGTCCGCCGGGGTGAGCCGGTCGAGGAGGGTGAGCTCGCTGTCCTTCGGCAACGCGATCCCGGGCGTCTCGGAGTAGAGGGTGACCACATGGAGGTCCCGCCGCAGCTCGTCGGTGAGGCGGATGTCCGGCAGGCGGAGCAGGGTGAGGGTGGCGCGGGCGTCGAGAAGCTCGGTGAGCGGATCGTCCGAGCCGGTGGCGAGAAGCTCGCCGTGGGTGGTGCGCTCCCGGAAGCGCTCGAACCACTTGCCGGGTTCGGTGCCGGTGACGAAACTCAAGGCCAACATGCAGGTAATGCTACCGTTGGCCATGTGAATGATGATTCTGCACGTCAGCCGTCCGGTACCGCGATGAAGCCCGCCACGGCGGCGAAGAAGCTGGGCATCTATCTGCCCGCGACTCCCGAGGAGTTCCAGTCAGGCGCCGTCACCCATGCCGAGCTCAAGCAGATGCTGGAGAACCCGCCGGAGTGGCTGGCGGAGCTGCGCCGGACCGGCCCACACCCCCGGCCGGTGGTGGCGCAGAAGCTCGGCATCACCATTGCCGCGCTCAAGCGCAATGACATGGACCGTCCGCTGACCACCGCGGAGATCAAGGATCTGCTGGCCGATCAGCCAGCGTGGCTGCGCACGGCGCGCACCCAGCTGGCGGAGGGCCGGGAGCAGGCGTCCGCCGACTCTCCCGACGAGGAGTAGTCACCACCGAATCCGCAGTCAAGGGCGCTGGGCGAACCGTCGTGTTCGCCCAGCGCCCTTTTGTTCACCCCGGACAGGGGTGGGGCGGGAAACCGGTTTCTGCACCCCGGGACATCCCGACACCCCCGGGATTATCTCCCGATGCAGCTCAACCCTCATATTCCCAGCTAAGAGCGCTGCCGGGCCCAAATCTCGCACGGACACCCCTGGGATGTCCATAGGGATTCCCCTAGTTTCATGTGGCCCAGACCACTATTTAATTACCCACATCCTCTTCGTCACAGAGAGATACAACACCGCACCAACAGAAGGATCGACATGACCTCTACCGCAACCCCGGCGTCCCGCAACGCCGGCTCCACCTGGGCCTCCGCCGCCCACCGCCGCACGGTGTACCTCGTGCTCGCGGTCGTCGGCATCTCCATCCTCTTCGACGGCTACGACCTCGTCATCTACGGCGCCGTCCTCAACACCCTCCTCGAGGATCCGAGCCACATCGGCCAGCTCTCCCCGGCTGTCGCCGGCACCCTGGGCTCCTACGCCATGATCGGCGTGATGATCGGCGCCCTGTCCGCCGGTGCCGTCGGTGACCGCCTCGGTCGCCGCAAGGTCATGCTCACCGCCATCGTCTGGTTCTCCGTGGGCATGGGCCTGACCGCCCTGACCAGCTCCATCTTCATGTTCGGTCTCCTGCGCTTCCTCACCGGCCTCGGCGTCGGCATGATCGTCGCCACCGGTGGCGCCATCATCGCCGAGTTCGCACCGGCGAACCGCAAGAACCTCTTCAACGCCATCGTCTACTCCGGCGTCCCCGCCGGCGGCGTCATGGCCTCCCTGCTCGCCCTCGTCCTCGAGGACGCCATCGGCTGGCGCGGCCTGTTCATGATCGGCGCCACCCCGCTGCTGTTCCTGCTGCCGCTCGCCTTCTTCGCCCTGCCGGAGTCCCCGCGCTGGCTCGTCGCCCGTGGCCGCAAGGCCGACGCCCTCTCCGTCTGTGCCCGCTTCGGCCTGCCGGAGGAGCAGTTCATCGTCGCCGACAAGGCCGAGCCCACCGCCGAGGAGATCGCCGCCACCACCGACAAGCAGCGCGACCTGGAGAAGACCGGCTTCGCGGGCATCTTCTCCCGCTCCTACCTCCCCGGTACCGCGCTCATCGGCGCCATGTCCTTCATCGGTCTGCTCTCCACCTACGGCCTCAACACCTGGCTGCCGAAGATCATGCAGGCCAACGGCGCCTCCAGCCATGACTCCCTGTACTCCCTGCTGGCCCTCAACGGTGGCGCCGTCGTCGGTGGCCTCATCGCCGCCCGCTTCGCCGACCGCATCGGCGCCAAGACGGTCATCACCTCGACCTTCCTGCTGGCCGCCATCTCCCTGGCCATCCTGCCGGTGTTCAACACCGTCGCCCCGATGTACCCGCTCATCGCCCTCGCCGGCATCGGCGTCCTGGGCACCCAGGTCCTCACCTACGGCCTGACCTCCAACTACTTCGGCACCGCCGCCCGCGCCGCCGGCGTGGCCTGGTGTGCCGGCTTCGGTCGCCTGGGTGGCATCTTCGGCCCGGCCATCGGCGGCCTCATCATCGGCGCCGGCTTCGGCCCGACCGTCTCCTTCTGGCTCTTCGCCGGTGCGGCCCTCATCGGTGCCATCGCCACCGCCCTGATCCCGAAGTCCCCGGCCGCCGCCGAGGTCATGATGACCAAGGAGCCGGAGCACCGCGACCCCGCCGTGGAGCCCGCCCTGAACACCAAGTAGGAGCCCCCACGCTCCACTGAGTCTCTCCCCGACGTCGAGAGCCCCGACCACCGTCACGGTGGTCGGGGCTTCGTCGTGTCCGGGTCACCAGGTGAAGGTGGCGTCCTCGCCGTCGTCGAAACGGATCTGTGCCGTCACCTCCGGCTGCAAGGTCACCGTCACCTCGCAGCGGTGCTCCCCGTCGGTCACGGTGTAGGAGATGTGCTCGTTCTGCTTGTCGGTGACCTCGACCCGCGCCCGCGTCAGCCACGGGTGGCGGCGACGCATGCCGATGAGCTGCCGGTACAGGGCATGCATCCACTCCCCCTCCGGCGCCAGCCCGACCGGGGTGTCCGGCAGAGTCGGACGGAGGTCGTCGTCGGTGGAGAAACCCTCCCCCTTCTCGCCGCGGAAGGCCTGCTCGTCGCCGTAGTAGATGCTGGGCACACCGGGCAGGGTGAACAGGAGCATGGCGGCCACCGCGGCACCGGCGTCACCGACGACGCTGGCGATGCGGTCGGTGTCGTGGTTGCCCACGAAGGTCTGCATGAACCCACCCTGCACGAATTCGTTGTGGCGGCCGAGGGCATGGTCGAGCTCCCAGAGGTTGACGTTCTGGATCGCCGACCAGATGCCCTTCCACAGTTCGTACTGGGTGACGGTGTCCAGGTGCCCGTCGTGGATGAGGCCGAGGTAGTCGCCGTGGATGATCTCCCCGAGGAAGACCGCGTCCGGGTAGGTGGCCCGCACCCGGTCGGTGACCTGCGCCCAGAAGTCGGTCGGGACGGCGTAGGCGACGTCGAGGCGCCAGCCGGCGATGCCGCGGGCCAACCAGTACTCCATGATCTCCGCGACGAAGTCCACGGTGCGGGGGTCGGAGTGGTCCAGCTCCACGAGGTCGCCGTGGCCCTCCCAGCCGACGGGGTTGCCGTCGCCGTCGCGTTTGACGGGGCCGCCACCGGCCACCATGGGATGGGTGGCGGCGACGTGGTTGAACACGCCGTCGAGAAGCACGCTGATCCCGCGGGAACGGCACTCGGCGATGAGGCGGTCGAAGTCGGCCTCGTCGCCCAGGCGCGGGTCGATGCGGTAGTGGTCGAGGGTGTCGTAGCCGTGGGAGACGGAGTCGAAGATCGGGGCGAGCAGCAGGGTGTCGCAGCCGAGTTCGACGACATAGTCGAGCCAGTCGATGAGCCTGGGCAGGCGGTGGGCGTGCGCCTCCTCGCCCCAGTCCCGTGTCGGGGCGCCGGTAGCTCCGAGCGGATAGACGTGCCAGATGACGGCGTGATCGAGCAGCGTCATGGAAAACTCCTGTTGAGTGGGGATCAATAACTGATTACTGACTCTAACTCAATAGCGGCTATGCTTGTCAACCGTGAGCACCCGCCGACGCCTCAGCACCGCCGAACGTCGCGCCGTCATTCTCGACGCCGCCCGCGACGCCTTCGCCGCCGCCCCCTACCCCGAGGTGTCGGTCCCCGCCATCGCCGCCGCCTCCGGCAGCTCCCAGGCACTGGTCTTCCACTACTTCTCCGCCAAGGCCGGCCTCCACGCCGCCGTCGTCGCCGACGCCGTGTCCCGCCTCCACGCCGCCCAGGACGCCGCCGTCGGGCAGCTGGCCCCCGGCCAACCCGTCCGCGACCGGGTCCGGGAACTGCTCATCGTCCACCTCGACCACGTACGCACCGACTCCAGCCTCATCTCCGGGCCCGGCGAACCGTCCGCCACCCGGGCTGTGCGGGACGACGCCCGCGCCGACCTCGTCACCCGCCTGGCGGAACTGCTCGGCACCACGGGCGTGGCGCGGCACGACTGGGCCCTGTGGGGCTGGGTCGGCTTCCTCGACCGCGTGGCCCGCCGATGGCACGAGGCCGGTTGCCCGGAGGATGAGCGCTGGCCGCTCATCGAGGCGGCCCTGGGTGCCCTGGAAGGTGCGCTCGGCGACTGGCGGGTGTGAGACCGCTGCATTCAGCTCCGAAACCACCCTCATCCGACCCCCTCAGGGCCCGGTTCCGGAGTTGACTGCAGACAGGGCCGCCACCCTCACCCCCACCGCAGCAACGTCGACACCTGCTCCGCCGTCATCGGCGTGTCCGCCCGGACGGCCGGAAGGCACTCCCCCGCCGGCCCGACCCAGCCGACGACCTCGGTCCACCCGTGCAGGGCGCTGCCCGCCCAGACGGGGCAGGCCATGAGTTCCTCGACCGTGATCGGCCGGGATCCGACTCCGGAGATCATGTCCGCGGTCGCTCCGGCGGTCACCGAGGGCAACTGGCCCGGGTGCTGGGGAAACATGAGGTGGTCGTCCTCCCACCAGGCCACCGCGCTGTTCGCCGCCTCCGCGACAAGGCGACCGAGGCGGTCCGGGGTCCACAGCAGAGCGTCGTCGGCGCCGAATGACTGTGCCTGACGGCGCAGCTCTCCGAGCACGGCGAGATCCGGGCCTTTGACACCGGGCACCCGACGGGGGTCCGGATCGGGTGGGATCCACAGGACGGTGGTGGTCCGCACCGGTGGTGCGGGGCGGACGCGGAGGTAGAGGTCGTGTCCGTGGGCTTCGATCCGCGGGAACCACGCCTGCTCCGTCGGCCAGGGGTGGGCGAACACCGCATCAAGGAACTCCCCTGCCCCGGGGACGTTCGCGGCGAATCGTTCCCGGTGCCGTGCCTCGGTGGCGCAGCGGTGACCGTCCCGGTGCACCCAGGAGTCAACCACGTCCGGTGGCGTCGACGGTTCCGCGCACTCCACCAGAGCCGAGCCGTCCCAGTGGTAGATCATGCGGGGAACTCCTGGCCGAGCAGCCGCAGCAGCGGTGCGGACTTGGTCACCGTCTCCTCGTACTCGCCGGGCGGGTCCGACAGGGCGATGACCGCCCCGCCGACGCCGTAGCTCACGCCGTCCGGGGTGGCGACGATCGTCCGGATGACCATGGCCAGGTCCATCGCGCCGTTGAGCGAGAAGTAGCCGATCGCCCCGGAGTAGATGCCCCGGGGTCCGCCCTCGAGCCGGTCGATGATGTCCTTCGTCCGCACCTTCGGGGCGCCGGTCATGGATCCGCCCGGGAAGCAGGCGCGCACCGTGTCCACGGCCGTGCGCCCCTCACCGAGCCGGCAGGTGACGGTGCTCACCAGCTGGTGGACGGTGGCGTAGGACTCGACCTGGAACAGCGGTTGGGCGCGCACACTCCCGGGTTCGGCGATGCGGGTGAGGTCGTTGCGCACGAGGTCGACGATCATGAGGTTCTCGGCCCGGTCCTTGGCGCTGACCGCCAGGTCCGAACGCAGCCGGGCATCCTCCCGGGGGTCCGCACCGCGCGGTCGGGTGCCCTTGATGGGCCGGGACTCCACGACCCCGTCGGCACTGACCCGCAGGAAACGTTCGGGCGTGGAGGAGAGCACCGTGACCCCGCCGATGCGCAGCAGGGAGCCGAAGGGGGGTGGGGTTGGCCGCCCGCAGCGCCGTGTACGCCCCTGCCCCGAGGGTGCCGTCGGCGGTGAGCTCGTTGGTCAGACACACCTCGTAGATCTCACCCATGCGGATCTCCGCCAGGCAGCTGTCCACCAGGTCGAGGTATTCCTCCCGCGGGTGCCGTGCCCGCAGCGTATCGACGCCCCCGTGCCCCACCACAGCCGAGACCACCGGCTCCGTCAGCTCCGCCACCAGCTGCGCGGTCTCCGCGCACCACGCCCGCTGGGCGGCGTCATGCTCCGAGCCGATGAGCGCGATGACGTGGGTGCGGCCCAGGGCGTGGTCGATGACCACGGCCCGGTCGGCGAAGATCAAGCCGACGTCCGGGTAGCGGGACGTATGCGCTGCCGCCCCGCCGCACTCGGACTTGAGTTCGTAGCCGAGCCATCCGACCCATCCGCAGGTGAAGTCGAAGTCCACGTCGCCCGCGTCGATGGTGTTGGCGGCCAGGTCCGCGGCGAGGGTGTCCAGGACGGTGCCCGCCCGCCCGGTCCACACCCGGGCCAGGGGGCCGGAGCCGTCGCCGAGGTAGGAGAAACGCCCGGTGCCGTGGTCGGGGGTGGTGGAGTCGAGCCAGAAGGAGTTCTCCGCCAGCAGTTCCTGGACGGCCTCCCCCGACACCTCGGCGTCGACGGTGACGGTGTGCAGCCGCCACCGGGAACGGGAGCGCCGGTTGCGTTCGGCGGCCAGCCGGAGGAAGGAGGCGATGATCGCGTGCCCGTCGAACCCGCCGATCGACTCGGGGTGGAACTGCACGCCCCACTGCGGCAGGTGCCGGTGGGCCAGGCCCATGACCAGGCCGTCGTCGGTGCGGGCGGTGACCTCGAGAACCTCGGGCACGGTGGTGACCACGAGGGAGTGGTAGCGGACGACGTCGATACGCGGCGGCAGGCCGGCGAACAGGCCGGTGCCGTCGTGGTGGACCGCGGAGACCCGACCGTGGACCGGGGTCGGGGCGAGCGAGATCTCCCCACCCCAGGCGTGCGCGAGGGCCTGGTGGCCGAGGCAGACGCCGAGGACGGGGACGCGGGCGTCGCGAAGCACCTCGAGGCCGATGCCGATGTCGCCCGGCCGGTCGGGACGGCCGGGGCCGGGCGAGATGATCACCGCGTCGAACTCGGCCACCCGACCGGCGTCCCAGCCCGGTTCATCGTTGCGGATGACCGTGGGCGTGGTGCCGGTGACGTCCTCGACGTAGGCGACGAGGTTGAAGGTGAAGGAGTCGACGTTGTCGATGACCAGGATGCGCATGGCGCCCAGTGGGCCTAGTGGAGCTTCCAGTCCTCCAGGCCGTCGTACAGCGGGTACTGCTCGGCGAGCTTGCCCACGCGGCCGCGCAGCGAGTCCACGTCGGCGTTCCTGCCCTGCGCGAGGGCGGTGCCGATGATGTCGGCGACCTCGGTGAACGCGGCGGTGTCGAAGCCACGGGTGGCCAGGGCCGGGGTGCCGATGCGCAGGCCGGAGGTGACCATCGGCGGGCGCGGGTCGTTCGGCACGGCGTTGCGGTTGACGGTGATGCCCACCTCGTGGAGGAGGTCCTCGGCCTGCTGGCCGTCCATCTCGGAGTTGCGCAGGTCGGCGAGGACGAGGTGGACGTCGGTGCCGCCGGTGAGCACGTCGACGCCGGCGGCCTTCGCGTCACTGGCGGTGAGGCGCTCGGCGAGGATCTTCGCACCCTCGATGGTGCGGGCCTGGCGCTCACGGAAGTCCTCGGTGGCGGCGATCTTCAGCGCCACGGCCTTGGCGGCGATGACGTGCATGAGCGGGCCGCCCTGCTGGCCGGGGAAGACGGCGGAGTTGAGCTTCTTCGCCCAGTCCTGCTTGGCCAGGATGAGACCGGAACGCGGGCCGCCGAGGGTCTTGTGCACGGTGGAGGACACGACGTCGGAGTACGGCACCGGGGAGGGGTGCAGGTCGGCGGCGACGAGGCCGGCGAAGTGGGCCATGTCGGTCCACAGGGCGGCGCCGATCTCGTCGGCGATGGAGCGGAACGCCTCGAAATCGAGGGTGCGCGGGTAGGCGGACCAGCCGGCGATGAGGACCTTGGGGCGCTCGGCCAGGGCCTGCTCGCGGACGCGGTCCATGTCGATGCGCATGGTCTCCGGGTCGACCTCGTAGGCGACGACCTCGTAGAGCTTGCCGGAGAAGTTGAGCTTCATGCCGTGGGTGAGGTGACCACCGTGGGCCAGGGACAGACCCATGATCTTGTCGCCGGCATCGGCCAGGGCGTGGAGGACGGCGGCGTTGGCCTGGGCGCCGGAGTGGGGCTGGACATTGGCGAACTCGGCGTCGAACAGCTCCTTGGCACGGTTGCGGGCCAGGTCCTCGACGATGTCGGCGTTCTCGCAGCCGCCGTAGTAGCGGCGGCCCGGGTAGCCCTCGGCGTACTTGTTGGTGAACACCGAGCCCTGTGCCTGCAGCACGGCGCGCGGCACGAAGTTCTCGGAGGCGATCATCTCGAGGGTGTCGCGCTGACGGTGCAGCTCACCGTCGATGGCCGCGGCCACCTCCGGATCAAGCACGGACAGTTCCTGGTAGCGCAGATCATCGGGTGCGTAGGACATGGGGGTAAGGGCCAACCTTTCGGTGAGTTCACGGCAGTCGCCTGTGAAGCTTACCGCCCCGTCACCGGCCCATCGCTGCCCGATACCCCCGAACCGGGTCCGCAGCGTGCCCGGTGACACAATGGAGGCCATGTCGCGCCCCAAGGACAGCTCCCCCTACGTGGATTTCGACCGTGCCTCGTGGCGCGCCCTGCGTAAGTCCATGCCCCAGGTGCTCACCGCCGACGAGGTCGAGGAGCTGCGCGGTATCGGCGAGAACATCGACCTCGAGGAGGTCGCGGAGGTCTATCTGCCGCTCTCGCGACTCATCCACCTGCAGGTCTCGGCCCGGCAGAAGCTCATCGCCGCGACCGAGACGTTCCTGGGCAACTCCTCCGGGCACGTGCCCTTCATCATCGGCGTCGCCGGCTCCGTCGCGGTGGGCAAGTCCACCACCGCCCGCCTGCTGCAGGTGCTGCTGCAGCGCTGGGACTCGCACCCGCGGGTGGACCTGGTCACCACCGACGGGTTCCTGCTGCCGGCCGCGGAGCTCAACGCCCGGGGCATCATGAAGCGCAAGGGTTTCCCGGAGTCCTACGACCAGCGGGCGCTGCTGCGGTTCGTCACCGACGTCAAGGCCGGCTCCCGTTCCGTCGATGCGCCCGTCTACTCCCACCGTCTCTACGACCGGGTGCCGGACCAGGTGCAGACGGTCTCCCAGCCGGACATCCTCATCGTCGAGGGGCTCAACGTGCTGCAGACCGGCCCGACGCTGATGATCTCGGACCTGTTCGACTTCTCGGTGTACGTCGATGCGCGGACCGAGGACATCGAGAAGTGGTACATCGACCGCTTCCTCCAGCTACGCACCACCGCGTTCCGGGAGCCCGGAGCGCACTTCTCCCACTACGCCGACTTAGGTGATGAGCGGGCCGCCGCCGAGGCGCGCGAGATCTGGCAGTCCATCAACCTGCCCAACCTGGTGGAGAACATCCTGCCCACCCGGGTGCGGGCCTCCCTGGTGCTGCGCAAGGGCGCCGATCACCTCGTCGAGCGGGTGCGGATGCGCAAGATCTAGGCCCCGTTGGCCCGCGCCCACGCCACGACCGGGTCCAGCTCCGCGAGGTCGACGCGGTCGACGTCACTGTCGTAGGCGTCGATCATCGCCCGGTCATTGTCGGACTTGCCCGGCTTCATGCGGATCGCGGTGATGATGGTGCGCATGATGGTGCGGTGCCTGCCCGTCAGCTCCGAGTAGTTCATGCGTCCGGGCAGGTAGAAGCGGGTGACCGCGTCCTTCTTCTCGCCGAGCAGCCCGGCGGAGCGGTCCTTGTCGCGGGCCTCCTCCGACAGGGTCATGCCGACGGAGCACAGGGCGGCCGGGGTGCCGGTGAGATCCAGCTTCTTCAGCAGGTCCGCACCGGCGACGGCGGGGCCGTGCACCGGGGAGAGGACGATGAGGGGTGCGGCAGGGGGGACGTCGATACGCGAGGGATCCTCCGGGATCTCCTGCGCGACGGTGCCCAGCTGGCTCGCGAGAGCCTCGGCGTACTGGCGGGTGGAGCCGTAGAAGGACTGGTAGAGCACGGTGGCGGTCATGATTCTCCTGATCATTTTCCGAATCGTCGGGAGCGGCGGGAGTACTCGCGCAGGGCGCGCAGCAGGTCGAGGCGGCGGAAGGCGGGCCAGTAGGTGTCGGTGAACCAGATCTCCGAGTAGGCGGCCTGCCACAGCAGGAAACCGGACAGCCGCTGCTCGCCGGAGGTGCGGATCACCAGGTCCGGGTCCGGCTGGCCCGAGGTGTACAGGTGGGTGGACAGGGAGTCGGCGGTGACCTTGGCGGCCAGGTCGGTGGCCGGGGTGCCGGCGGCGATCTCCTCGTCGATGAGGTCACGCACCGCGTCGACGATCTCCTGGCGCCCGCCGTAGCCGACGGCGATGTTGACGGTGATGCCGGTGCGCTCCCTCGTCGGCGCCGCGGAGGTCCGCAGGCGGGAGGCCACCTCCGGCGGCAGCAACTCCAGGTGCCCGACGAGGCGGACGCGGCAGGTGTAGTCCTCACCGGAGAGCTCGTCGACCACGTCACCGATGATGCCGAACAGCAGGGTCAGTTCCGCGGCCTCACGGCTGAGATTCTCGGTGGACAGCAGGTAGACGGTGATGACCTCCACCTCGGTCTCGTCGCACCAGTGGACGACCTCACCGATCTTCTTCGCGCCCACCCGGTGGCCGTGGCTGATGTCGGCGTGCCCGGCCTCCCGGGCCCACCGGCGGTTGCCGTCGGCCATGATGGCGATGTGCTTCGGCTGCCGCAGGCCCTTGAGCTCACGCAGCAGGCGAGCCTCGTAGAGGGGATAGAGAAGGCGCGACATTTTCACGCCTCACAGTCTATCCCGCAGCGGCCTCCCGGCGGGCACGGACCGCGGCGGCGAGCTCCGCGAGCAGGTCGACGGTGGTGTCGATGTCCATGCACGCATCCGTCACCGACTGCCCGTACACCAGCCCCTCGCCACCGTTGATCCGCAGCTTCGCCGGGTCCAGGCTCTGCGCGCCGGCGACGAGGAAGGACTCCATCATCACCCCGGCGATCGCCTCCCCGCCCGCCGCGATCTGCGTCGCGACGTCCCGCACGACCTCCGCCTGGCGCACATGGTCCTTGTTCGAGTTGGCGTGGGAGGCGTCGATCATCAACCGCGGCGTCTGGCCCCGTTCCCCCAGCTTCGCGACGACCCGCCCCACCGACTCCGCGTCGAAGTTCGGGCCCGCACTTCCCCCACGCAGGAT
>Ga0123333_10003125_pt1 | contig 16299 bp, 13 predicted proteins | sample BioC12SIPDNA_3_FD_89957 | JGI IMG/M metagenome (GOLD analysis project Ga0123333, IMG submission 89957) | Anaerobic biogas reactor microbial communites from Washington, USA - Biogas_R2_B C12 SIP DNA | ecosystem: Engineered > Bioreactor > Anaerobic > Unclassified | place: Washington, USA... | reverse complement strand
TCTTCCTCGGCTAAACTCCGCTCCTGTCAAACCCTGCCCCGTACCCGGAGTCTGTGCCGGGCTAGCACTTCGTTAATCACCAGTTATTTGCGCGTGCCGCGCAAAGGAGAGTCGGATGGCGGTTTTACGCCGGATGAGCAAGTATTTGCGGCCATATTATCGGCTTCTGGCCTTTTTGTTACTGTGCATGTTCGCCGGTTTGGCGGGCGACGTGTTCGGGCCGAGGCTGCTCACTTTTGTGATCGACCGCGGTATTATGCTTCGTTCAATGCCCAACGTGCTCAAGTACTCGGCACTGCTGGTGGTCATCGCACTGGTGCGTGCCGCCTTGCGCTACGGCCAGATGCTTTCGCAGGAGCGCCTCGGCCAGGAGACCGTCCGCCAGCTGCGCCACGACCTGTATGTCCGGTTACAACGGTTATCGTTCTCGTTCTACACCGCCAACAACACCGGCGATCTCATGTCGCGCCTCACCAACGACGTCTCAGCCATCATGGATTTCTTTGGCTTTGGCATCGCCGAGATGGTCTCTGCCTCGCTGATGTTTACCTTTACTCTGATTATGCTGCTGGTGCTGGATTGGCGCCTGACGCTAGTGGTTTGCGTGCCGATCCCCTTCCTTATCTTTTTTGCCTTTCGCTTTTCGGGCATCGTCGGTCCGGCCTGGGAAAAGATCCGGGTGCAGATGGGCAAGCTCTCCACCACGCTGCAGGAAAACGTCTCTGGGGTGCGTGTGGTCAAGTCCTATGGCCGCGAGCATCATGAGATTGACAAGTTCTCTGCGCGCAACGAGTCAACTCTGAAGGCCAACGTCGACCGCGCCGATATCGAAGCGCGCACCTTTCCGCTGATGAGCCTGATCACCGGTATGTGCTTTTTACTGCTATATTGGTATGGCGGGCGGCGGGTGATCGATGGCCAGCTCAGTCTGGGCACTTTTTTCTCGTTTAACTGGTATATCTGGAGCCTGATCTGGCCGATCCGCTTCCTCGGCTTTTTGATCAGCATCGCGCAAAAGGCGATCGCCTCGGGCCCGCGTGTGTTTGAAATCCTTGACTCGCCCCTGGAGATCCCCGACACTGCCCCTGAACGCGAGATGTCGCCCATCAAGGGATTGGTGCGCTTTGAGGATGTGCACTTTGCGTTCACCGACAAAACCGTAACGCCCGTGTTGCAGGGCCTAGACCTGGAGATCCAGCCCGGCCAGGTGGTGGCGGTGTTGGGCGGCACCGGCTCAGGCAAGTCATCGCTGATCAATCTGATCCCGCGTTTTTATGATCCGCAGCAGGGCTGCATCACCATCGATGGCATCGACCTGCGCGACGTCTCGCTGGCGAGCCTGCGCCGCCAGATCGGCATCGTCCCGCAGGAGACCTATCTGTTTTCGGATACGGTGCGTAACAATATCGCCTTTGGCCGCCCGGACACGTCGGACGAGGTCATCCTGGAAGCCGCTGAGGCTGCCCAGGCTGCCGAGTTTATCCGCGAGCTGCCCAACGGGTTGGATACCAGGGTCGGCGAACGCGGCTTGGGGCTTTCTGGCGGACAAAAGCAGCGCATCGCCATTGCGCGTGCTCTGGTGACGGATCCGCGCATCCTGATTCTGGATGAGGCTACCTCGAGCGTGGATGCCGAGACCGAGTATCTGCTGCAGGTGGCGCTCGACCGCGTGATGCGCAACCGTACCTGCATCGTTATCGCTCAGCGCCTCTCGACAGTGCAAAATGCCGACCAGGTGCTGGTGCTCAAGGACGGGCGCGTGGCCGAACGCGGCACGCATGCCGAGTTACTGGCGTTGGGTGGCGAGTATACCCGCATCTATAACCTGCAGCTCAAAGCCCAGGAAACCCTGCTGGAAGATGAATGCCCGGCTACTGGAGGGGCAACCGCATGAGTGACGGACAATACGAGGAACTGCAAGAGGTAGATAAAAGGCCCTTTGACTATGGCCTTCTAAAGCGCATGCTGCGCTATACCAGGCCGTATCGTAAAGAGCTGACGCTCGCGACCGTGGTGATCGCCATCGGCAGCGTACTCCGGTTGGCCGAGCCTTATCTGCTGCGCACCGCCATCGACCTGGGTATCACGCCCGGCAACATGCAGGTGGTCAACCGCGTCGCTGGCATCTGGCTGGCATTTCAGATCATCGGTGCGATAACCGAGTACATTCGCATCCACATCCTGAACCGCACCGGGCAAAACCTGCTCTATGACATGCGCCAGGAGCTTTTTGATCACCTGCAGTGGCTCTCGCTGCGCTTTTATGATGCGCGCCCTGTCGGGCGCATCATGGCGCGCGTCACCAATGATGTCGAGACGATCAACGACCTGATCAACTCTGGCCTGGTAACGATCATCGCCCAATCGATCAGCCTGGTAGGCATCGTAGTGGTGATGTTTGTAATCAACGTGCGCTTGGCTATGATGGCCTTTGTGGTTTTGCCCCTTATGGTCTTTGCCATCGCGCGCCTGCGTCCCGCCATAGAGACCGGCTGGCGTAATGTACGCAAGGCCAACAGCAACATCAACGCCAACCTCAACGAGTCGATCACCGGCATCCGTGTGACGCAGGCTTTTGGCCGCGAGGGTGAGAATGTGCGCCGCTTCCAGCTGTTGAACAACGCCTACTTTGGTGCTTTTATGAGCGCCATCCGCGCTGAGGTGTTGATCTGGCCGCTTGTGGACTTGTTGGGCATCACCGGCTCAGCGCTGGTGCTGTGGTATGGCGCCAGGCTGGTGCTGGCGGACGAACTCACCATCGGCTATGTGCTGGCTTTTACCGACTATTTGTTCCGCTTCTGGGAGCCGATCAATGCCATCAGCCGTGTCTACTCGCGTGTGCTCTCGGCTATGGCTTCCGCGGAACGTATCTTTGAGTACCTCGATACTCAACCCGAGATCGTCGATATCCCCGATGCCGAGCCGCTCAGGGGGATCAGCGGACGTGTCGAGTTTGAGAATGTGTCGTTCCGCTACAAGGACGACGACCGCTGGGTGCTGCAGAACATTAACTTTACCATCGAGCCGGGCCAGACGGTGGCGCTTGTTGGCCCGACCGGTGCCGGCAAGACGAGCATTATCAACCTGCTGATGCGCTTTTACGACCCGCAAGAGGGGCGCGTACTCGTCGATGGCTATGACATCGCACGCGTCCAGTTGCCTACCTTGCGCGATCAGCTGGCATTGGTGCTGCAGGAGTCGTTCCTTTTCTCCGGCTCGATCGCCGACAACATCCGTTATAGCCGGCTGGACGCTACCATGGAAGAGGTCGAGCGTGCCGCGGCAGCCGTACACGCCGATGGCTTTATCTCGCGCTATGAGGACGGCTACGAACATGAGGTGGGCGAGCGCGGTGCCAGCATTTCGGTGGGACAGCGCCAGCTGCTTTCGTTTGCGCGCGCGCTGTTGGCCAACCCACGCATACTGATCCTGGACGAGGCTACCTCCAGCGTCGACAGCCAGACCGAGCGTGCCATCCAGGATGGTATGCGCCAGCTGTTGGAAGGCCGCACCACCTTTATCATCGCTCATCGCCTCAGTACGATCCAGCGCGCCGACTGCATCATGGTGATCGAGAATGGCCGCATCGTCGAGACCGGCACTCACGACGAGCTGCTCATCCTTCCGGAAGGCCACTATGCGCATCTGTATGCGCGCCAGTTCGCCGTCTGGGAGGCAGGCCGGCTGGCAGCCTGCGACGATGCCGATCATCCGGCTGAGGGAGCTACATCTTAGGCTTTGCGCACCGCCGGCGCGCTACTCGGCCTGTCAACGACGCTTCAGGGCAGGCTCGGTGCGTTCTGGAAGAGGCGTTAAGGTCGCCCGGACAGCCGTAGCAGCGGGTGCTGTGCCCGGCTGGCCGGTAGCCGGTGGGGGCGGACTGCAGCGCAGTAAACTGGCTGCCAATACCAGGCCGCACATGATAGCCAATAGGCGCGTGTGCATCAGCATCGCCCAGTGTCTTGAAGATAGGCTGGCGTACGGTATAGCACGGGTTATCTGCTTGGAGGTGATCATGCTCGACATCCGCCGTAAAACTGGTGCCTTTACCCCGCCGCTGACATCGCGTGAGCGCTTTGTGCGCACCATGCACTATCAGCAGGTCGATTATATCTCACATCTCGAGTTTGGCTACTGGGACGAGCTCAAAGAGGATTGGATGCAGCAGGGCCATCTGCCCCAGAGCATGCGCCAGGCGGATGGCTCAATCCCCGACCACCTGGTTGAACAGTACTTTGGCTGCGAGCAGTTGGCGGGTGTGGGGGCACGCATCGGTGCGCAGCCTCTGCGCGCCAACGTCATCATCACCGAGACGGCCGACCGGCGCATCTTCCGTGACGGCCTGGGGGTGCTCAGCGAGGTGCAGACTGCCGGCACCCACACCATCCCGCACTTTCTCGAGTTCCCGATTCGCGACCGCGCCACCTGGCAGGCCTTTCGGGACGAATTCCTCGACCCGGCGCATCCCAGCCGCGTGCTTGGCGAGACAGAGCTGCAGCACATGGAAGACCTGGCGCGTACCTCTGAGCAGCCCGTGCAGGTCTGGATAGGCTCGTTCATCGGCTTTATCCGCGACTGGTGCGGCTTTGAGCAGTTGGCGCTCCTGTCGATGGACGACCCCGACCTGGTCGAAGAGATGGTCGAGCACCTCGTGAACATGAGCGTCACCCTCACCGAGCAAGTACTTGAGCGCTGCCCGGCCGACCTGGGAGCTGGCTGGGAGGATATCTGTTTTAACTCGGGACCGATCCTCAGCCCGCGCTTTTTTGCAGAGCGCATCACCCCGCATGTGGCGCGTGTTACCAGGATGCTGCGTCAGCACGGCGTGGATGTGATCTATACCGATTGCGACGGCAACATCCTCACGCTCATCCCCCAGTGGCTATCGATCGGCCAGAACGCCGTCTTTCCACTGGAGGTCAACCCCGGCAACGACCCCGTTGCGCTCAAGCGCGAGTATGGGCGCGATCTGCTGATCCGCGGCGGTTTTAACAAGTTCGCCCTGCACGAGGGGCGCGAGGGCGTGCTGAAAGAGTTAAAACGCATCGAGCCGGCGGTATTGGAGGGAGGTTTTATCCCGGGCGTTGACCATCGCTGCCCCGGCGAGGTGCCATGGGACACCTATTGCTACTATATTTGGACCAAATGCCACATGTTGGGCTGGCCGGAAGCCGTCATCCGCGAGTTCCCGGCTTTCCGCGACTGGCGTCCCTAGATCTCGGGCGAGGGTTCCTTGGCATAGCGGCTCAGGTTGGGTTTTACAAAGATCTGAAGCACGGTCGCGAGGATAGCAAAGATCACCGCCGTCAGGTAAAAGCCACTCGTCAGTCCCCACAGGCTGGCCACGCCTGCCCCTATAATGGGCCCGAGGGCGTTTCCGCCCGATTGCATGCTGGTCGTCAGCCCAAAGATGGTGCCGCGGTGTTCTTGCGGTGTCGACACAGCCAGCAGGGCGTTGGCTGTCGGTAGGATGCCTCCTACAAACACTCCCTGTACAATGCGCAGCATGATCAGCTGGGTCGGATTATCGACCAGAGCTTGCGGTACAAAGGTGGCAGCCACCCCGACGACACACGCCACCAGCACGCGTTTTAGCCCGATGCGATCAGCCAGGCGTCCGATCACCATCGCCGAAATGGCGGTGCTGATTGCACTTACTGAGGCTATCAGGCCGGCTGTAGTCGCCAGGCGGTCAGAGTCAGTCACCAGTACCTGAATATACAGCGGAATGATCGGCACCAGCACCGCCATGGCAAAACTGGTCGAAGCGAGCGCGCCGATCAGCAGCATCGTAGTACCCGAGACAATGCCGCGGATACGGATAGCCGATCTAATTGTCACTTTGGGTTTATCCTCTTTCACGGCCTGCTTTGGCTTGCGCACCTCGCGCACGCCCAAGATGATCGCCAGAAGGCCGCTACCGATAAAGGCCGCCGCCATCGGAAAGACGGAGCGATAATTAGTAGCATCTGCTAGAAAGCCGCCGATCATCGGTCCAATCGCCATGCCTACATATTGGGTGGTCTGCAGCGCCCCCAGGCTGGAAGCCAGATTGCGCTCGGGAGTGCCGGTGGCTACCAGAGTCATAGCCGCCCCCATCGTACCGCATAGCGCTCCTTGCGCGATGCGGATCACGATCAATTGGGCCGGGTCCGTCACCAGCGACATCAGCGCTGCAAGCACTGTGCCAGCGGCAGTAGCGCGCACCAGCATTAACTTGCGGCCATGCAGGTCAGCCAGTCTCCCCCAGATCGGCGCGGCGATCATCATCGCCGTGCTGGCGCCGCTGTTAAAGGCGGCCGTCCACGCCAGAGCCGCCTCGTACGAGTCCACGCCCAGCTCCTGCAGGTAATAGGGGATAAACGAGCCATATGTCGAAAAACCGACCATGGTGGCGAGTTGAGCCAGACAAATGAACAGAAGGTTGCGTTTCCAAGGCTGCATCAGGCGGCGAGGCTCCAATCTGTTAAGAACATTTTAAGGATATGATAGCCCCTTGGCGGCAGAAGGCAAACGCTTGCCGAATGCCGTTCGACACCTCAGCGGGCATGTGCTAGACTGCCCGTAACGACATAGGAGGCCACACATGGCAAAACTGGCAATCGAAGGCGGTACTCCGCTGCGCAGCAGTCCCTTCCCGAGGCGTATCCTGGTGGGTGAAGAAGAGATTGATGCCGTCACCGCTCTGATGCAGAAGGAACGCACCAACGGCGGTGGTTTTGACCGCTACGGCGGCGAACATGTCGATGCTTACGAACGCGAGTTCGCCGAGTTTCATGGCATGCGCTATGCCACGGCGGTGTCATCCGGCACGGCAGCCATCCACACTGCCCTGGGCGCGCTGCGCCTCGACATCGCACAGGAGGTGATCTCCTCGCGGATCACTGACCCGAGCGGAGTTGCGCCGATTCTGTGGAACAACTGCATCCCCATATTTGCTGATACTGTCCCCGAAACCATGAACATGGCGCCTGCGTCACTCGAGGCGCGCATCACGCCTCGCACCAAAGCGATCATCGTCACCCATCTGACGGGCCAGCCGGCTCAGATCGACCAGCTGTCGGAGATCGCGCGTGCGCATGGTATCCCGCTGATCGAGGACTGCGCCCAAGCGCACGGAGCTCGTTTTGGAGGCCAGCTGGTGGGCTCTTTTGGCGATCTCTCGGCGTTCAGCCTGATGGGCGGCAAGCACCACACCGCCGGCGGACAGGGCGGCATGGTCCTGACCAATGATGAAGAACTGTACTGGAACGCCAAGCGCTTTGCGGATCGTGGCAAACCCTTTAATTCGACAGCCATCAAGAACCTATTTTTGGGCAACAATTATCGTATGACCGAGCTGGAAGCTGTCATCGGGCGTGTCCAGCTGAAAAAGCTGCCCCAGGTAGCGGCCAAACGGCGCGCCTTGGCGAGCAAACTGCAGGAGGGCATCCGCGACCTGCAGGCGGTGCGCATGCAGCATGTCATCGAGGGCGTCGAACCAACCTACTGGCTGATGCTGTTGCACATCGACCCGCAGCGGCTGCGAACCAGCAAAGCCGATTTCGTGGCCGCCTGTAACGCAGAGGGCATGCCGATCGACCTGCACTATGACTGTATCGCCTATGAATCGCCCTGGTTCCGCGAACGCGCTAACTATGGCTCCAGCGAATGCCCCTGGTCTTGCCCCTTTTACGGGCATCAGGTTCAGTACGAAGGTAGTTGCCCCGACGCACGCCGTGCCATCGAAGCGCACTTTGTGCTGCCCTGGCACGAGGGCTATAGTGAGCGCGAGGTTGAGGATATCGCTGCAATCCTGAGCAAGGTTGAAGCCGCTTACTTGCGTTAAGGAGAGAGGATTATGGATTCGTTTCCGATGACTGCCATCGGCGGGGAGCCGATCTCGCGCATGATCGCCGGCTCGAACTGGTTCCGCGGATACTCGCATTATTCGTCCGCCAAGGACAAGTGGATCCGCGAGTACATGACTCTTGAGCTCATCACCGAGGTGTTGTGCGTGTTTGCGTGCAACGGCATCAACGCTTACATCGCCATGCCGGATGACCAAACAAAAGAAGTGCTGCGCCGTGTCAAGGAAGAGACCGGCGTGACAATGCACCTGATCGCCACCCCAAGCGGTGAGCACATCGACGACCTGCTGCCCGGCATCGAAGCCAGCGCCGAAGCAGGCGCGCGCTTTTGCCTACCGCACCAGCACTGGACGGACGGCAACCTGGTAGCCAACGAGCAGCGCATAATCGGCATTGAACAGGCTACCCGCCGCATCCGCGAGTTGGGCATGATCCCGGGCCTCTCCACCCATCGCCCTGAGACGGTGGTGATATGCGACAAGGCCGGTTATGACGTCGAAACTTATATACAGATTTATAACGCCATCGGTTTCTTGTGCCAGGTGGAGACGGACTGGATCGAGCGCGTGATCAATAATTCACCCAAGCCGATCATCTGCATCAAGCCTCTGGCAGGCGGACGCATCCTGCCGCCTACCGGTTTATCGTTCGTGTATCACTCAATCAAGCCGATCGACACCATCTGCATCGGCACGCTCAGCGTGGGCGAGGCCGAAGACGATATCCGCATCGCGCGCGGCCTCCTGGCTGGCTCGGCCGTGCAGGCGCGCGAGCTGCAATACTCGCGCAGCAAGAAATCACTTACCTGAGGAGGCTGACATGCAGCGTCAATCTGTACCTTATGATTACCAGCTCGTTGAAAACCTCAAACTGTTGATGAACCCAGGGTTGTTGCTGGTCTCGAGCAAGCCTGACGGCACGTCGAATGTGATGACGATCGGCTGGGCGACAGTGGGGATCATCTGGGGCAAGCCGATCTTTCAGGCCTGGGTGCGGCCCTCGCGGTACACCTACCAATTCATCGAAGCCTCGCAGGTTTTTACCGTCAACGTGCCGTCGCCCAAGCTGCGCAAGTGGACGGCGATCTGCGGCACCAAGAGCGGTCGCGATATCGACAAGTTCAAGGATTACAACATTGCCACATCGCCGGCCCTGCACGTACCGACGATCACGATCGACCAGTGCCCGATGGTCTACGAGTGCCGCGTGGTGCACCATAACGACGTCATCCCAGCGCACCTCTCGGACGAAATCGAAACCAGCGCCTACGGTGGTAATGACTATCACCGCATCTATTTCGGCGAGATCCTCGGCACCTACGCTGCCCAATAGCACCAACCCTCGCATTACAGAAAACGGCAGGCCCGTAGGGGGCCTGCCGTTTTTATATGCCTCGAGGGGCTTACTTGCTCAGGCGCATCAGGCGGCCATCAGCAGGGGCCAGCCAAAAGGCGACCGTCATGCCATCTTCGTAGCGCTTGAAGGCATCCACACCCTGGTCACGCGCGATGGCGCGCAGTTCGCCCGTGGAGCGGGCGACTTCGTGCAGGCTTCCTAGCTGGGTACGCAGTTTCAGCGTGACCCAGACCGCGCGCTCGCGGCATTTGTTCACCACCATAAGCCAGGGGTTGCCCTCTTCATCGGCAAACTCGCCCAGCAACAGGTTGTTGTTCGAGTTGCCCACTTCGGCCACCAGCCCGCAGCCGCAAAAGGCCTCGGTGCCGGCTGGCGCGCAGCCGGTGTGCTGCACGCTGGTGCTTTTCAAGCCGACCAACCACTTGCCCAAAGCCTGGACTTCCAGGTTGATCTGACGAATGATGTCGTATTTCGGCGTCTTGATGCCATAGATGCTGATCGGCCCGTTGCGATAGTTCTCGACATCCGGCGTCACATAGGTAAAGTAAGCGATCGCCTTGGCGCCATAGGCCAGGCTGGTATAAGCCTGCCAGCGCATATCCGCTGCAGATGGGTCGCGGTAGCTAAAGTGCGGTGTCGCCAAGAAGATGTTCATAAAGGGCACATCGGCCTTGAGCGCCGCCGCCCGGATCGACTCCAGGTTCGGGAAATACTGCGGTCGGTCTCCATCTTCCATCAGAGAATAGTTATCGTAGGAGAGCAACTCGGGCTTGACGATCTCGAGGTAGGTCTCAAGGTGGCGGTCGTAACTGATTGTCCCGAGCTGGTCGGCCGCAGCATAGTTGGGAAACAGGTTGATGTAGGCGATATGTGCCGGGTCAGCCACCTTGAATGCTGCCACGATCTCTCCAAGCGCCTCAAAGCGGTCCAGGCCAGGCTCGTCAGTGATGAAATACCCCCACAGTGCAGGATGATCCTTGTAGGCCGCGGTGATGTCCGCTACCACATCCTTCCAACCGGCTTTGGCCGTCATCGACCAGTTTACTTTGGAGTTGAGCACCATGCCCTGAATGCCCAGCTCAGCCATCCAATCCAGCACCTGGCGGCCCTCTTCGACACTCTCAGCACTGAAAGGCGCCACCGTATAGCCACCCTCCGCGACTTCTTTCCAGGCTTCGTACGTGTTTTTAGGTTGCACCCAAAAGCTGATCGGGAAGCGTTCCAGTTTCATATTCTCTCCTTTATGTCTAATATAGCCGCATCAGGCGCCCATCGGCTGGCGCCAGCCAAAAGCGCACAACCATGCCATCTTCATAGCCAAACGCCGCATTGACACCCTGGTCGCGCGCGATCGGGCGCAGCTGACCGCTCGAACGAGACACCTCGGCGATCTGTTTATACGGCGTACGCAGTCTGAGGGTGATAAAAGCCGAGGCGCTGCGGTCGGTGTTGGCCACCATGACCCACGGCTCGCCATCCTGGCTCTCGAACTCACCCACTACCACACTGCCGCCAGATACCTCCGCCACAATGCCCTCGCCATCCAACAGTCTGGCACCGATAGGAGCTTCCGGCCAGTGCGCCACCCGGGTAGAGGTGAGCTTGTTCAACCACGGTCCAAGAGCCTGCATCTCCAGGTTGAGCTGCTGGATCACCTTGAACATGGGTGTGCGCGCGCCATATTTATCGATCGGCCCCTCGCGGAACGAGGCATCGTCGTGGGTCCAATAGGTATAGTAGGCCAATGCCTGGCCGCCGTAGGCGAGCGTGGTATAAACGCCATAACGCAGATCGGCCAGTGTCGGGTCACGATAGTTGAACAGCGCGCATGAGAGGATGATCTGCCAGAAAGGAATTCCCGCGCGCAACGCTTCTTCACGAACGATCTCGAGGTTTTCGAAATAGATCGGGAACTCGTGGGTCTCGAAAAAAGGCATAGTGGTCATAGCTGAGATAGACCGATTTGACCACTTCGCAGAAGCGGCGCACATGCCGGCGGTATTCCACGGTGCCCAGCCGATCGTTGCTGGCATAGTTCGGGAATAGGTTGATGTAGGGCACCGAACTCGGATCCTGCTCCAGCAACAGGGCATGGATCGCTCCGAGCTGCTCAAAAAGCGGATAGCCGGGCTCATCGGTGATGTAATAGCCCCACAGAGCCGGGTGTCCGCGGTAGTCTGCCACAGCCGCCTTGACCTCATCCTGCCAGCCGTCGTGGGCATCCACCGCGCCCGTGATGCGCGGATCAATCAGCATGGCCTTGAGGCCAGTCTGAGCGCATAGATCGAGCACTGCCATCCCCTCGGTAGCCGTTTGAGCCTCGGAGGCAGCCAGCGTAAAGTCGCATTCGGCCAGCTCCTGGTAGCGCTCGAGTGTGGCGGGCGGATCGTGCCAGAAACTGATGATAAAGGGTTCCATGCTTGCCTCCTAGGCCAGCCGTCCGCGCATCGGGTCACCGGCAGGGCCATGCTTAGCTTTGCGCTGCACCAGCTCAAACAAACCGGCGGCTTCCAGCTGAACGCGCAGGTCTTCGGCGGCATCGCCCTCGATACGCGGTAAGGGCGGCATGCAAAAGCCAACCTCATAGCCCAGCCAGTGCAGCAGCACCTTGGTCGCGGCGATTGCCCCGGGCGGCAGCAGGCGGTGGATCAGCTGTGTGGCAGCCCACTGCAATTTGCGTGCCTGCTCGACCTCGCCGACGCGGTACGATTCGTAGATATCGATATACAGCCGCGGCATAAAGTTATAGGTCGTGCCAATGGCGCCATCAGCCCCTAATGCCAGGCACGGCAAAAAGAGCTCGTCGGGGCCAGAGAAGACGTTGACGCGCTCCGGGTCGCGCATCGCCATCAGCCTGGTAAACGAATACAAGTCCTGCGAGGTGTACTTGAATCCGGCCACCCCATCCATGGCGCATAGCTCGAGCAGCTGCTCGGGAGCCATCGGTGTGCCGGTAGCGCCGGGGATATAGTAGATATAGAGCGGAACGCTGGCAGCATCGGTAATCGCCTGGTAATGGGCTTTTACGGCGCTAAAGGGCACGCTATAGTAAAAGGGCGGCACTGCACTGATGGCATCCGCGCCGATCAGGCTGGCATGCTGGGCCAGACCGACCGCCTGGTCGGTGTTGACCGCCCCAACGTGTACGATCACGGGCACGCGCCCGGCTACCACACCCAGAGCGACCTCGGTCATGGTGCGGCGCACTTCAGGCAGCAAGATCACACCCTCACCTGTCCCGCCACAAACATACAGGCCGCTGATACCGCTGGCGATCAGATCATTGATCAGTTTAGCGGTGGCTGCTTCATTCACCTGGTGTTCGTCTATCAAGGGTGTGACAAGGGCCGGCCAGATTCCGGTATAGTGGGGCATGTAAAACTCCTTTTAAGTAAACTGTTCTCATCTTAACCGCGATAGGGTGAGTGTCAAGCGCCTCGCGGAGCGCCGAGTAGCTTGCCGGTGGAGCCACAGTACACTACAATGCGTAGGATCACTGTAAAGGAGCAATATGAAAACAGAGTGGTATCTGGTAAAGCCTGGTAAAAAGATGAGTCTGGCTGATTATGACGCCAACGATAACGGCAAACTCGAAAAAGACGAGACCAACGAAAAGCTGCTAAAGCTCAAGCAGGAGCTCAATCTGCTGCAGACGCAGCTATACGCCGATAGATGCTATGCTCTGCTGATCATCCTGCAGGGAATGGACACCTCGGGTAAAGACGGCGTCTGTAAGCAGGTGGTCAGCGCCTTTAACCCGCAGGGCGTGCAGATCACGTCCTTTAAAGTGCCGACGGCAATCGAGATGGCTCACGACTTTACCTGGCGCGTGCACCGGGTGGTGCCGCCGCACGGGATGGTCGGCATCTTTAACCGCTCGCATTACGAGGATGTGCTGGTACAGCGCGTGGAGAATATCGTGCCCAAGGAAGTGTGGTCCAAGCGCTACCGCACGATCAACGACTTTGAAAAGATGCTCACCGACAACCGTGTGATCCTCTGCAAATTCTACCTGCACATCGACCAGGAGGAGCAACGCCTGAGACTGCAGGACCGTCTGGAAGACCCCACCGAGCACTGGAAGTTTAACATTAGCGACCTGAAGGCGCGCGCCAAGTGGGACGAGTACCGCAAGGCTTACGAAGCTGCCCTGATGCGCTGCAGCACCGACGAGGCCCCTTGGTACGTCATCCCAGCCAACCGTAAGTGGTTCCGCAACTATCTCATAGCTTCGATCTTGAAGGAACGCCTGCAGGCCCTCGACCTGCGCTGGCCGCCCCTCGAAGACGGCACCGTCGGTATCACCATCGAATAACGAAAGGAATGACCATGACGCTCAAATATCGTGTTGCAATTGTCGGAAGCCCCTCAGAACCGCACATGCCCTGGACGCCCGAGGTGCTCGAAAAGTTAAAAGCACTCGGCTTTAATGCGACACAGCTCAACATCGGCTGGGGTTGGCGCCCGGCTGACGAACCGCTCAATATGGAGGACGTCGTCGAGCTGTCCCCCGAAGACGCTGCTGCCTGGCCGGCACCAGTCCCGCCGAAATCCAACCAGGACCCCGCGCGCGTGGCAGAGCGCCATGCGCAGCTCAAAGAACGCATCAAAATGTGCCAGGATGCTGGCTTGCGCTCGATCTTTCACTTTGGAGCACCCTATAACAGCTACTATGGTTATGCCGGTAAACCGCTGCCCAACTGTACGCTGGACGGGCTGACGATACCGCGCCAGATCGCGCTGATCAAGGCATTTGCCAAGGAATATCCTGGCGTCGATGACCTGTTCGTATATACCTTTGACCAGGACGCCTGGCTGTGCGACGAGTTCGGCAACTGTGCCAACTGCCGAGGTGTGCCGCTGCATCAGCGCGCGGCCGATTTCGTCAACCAGATCGCCGCTGCCTGGCACGCGATCAACCCGCAGGGGCGCCTATGGTGGGAGCCCTGGGAACTCTCGGCTGGGCAGGTCTACAAGGCCATCGAACTGCTCGACCCGAATACCGTGGGACTTTCGATCCACTCCAACGTGGCTGAGGTGATGGCGGCCCTTCCGGTCGACCGCTGGTTCAAGAACACTGCTTTCCTGGCCAGCGAACGCGGTATCCCCGTGCTGGGCGAGCACTGGCTGGGCGCCGGCAGCGAAGAGCTCGAGTTCTTCTTTCACCTGCAGTACCCGCTGGTAACCTGGCGTGCGCTTCAAGCCATGGCAGCCGTAAAGGGCATCCGCGGCATCAAGGAATACTATGGGCTCATGCCCAACCGTGAGGACCCCAACCTGCGCGCCACGGGTCTCTTTTTCAACAATCCCGAGCTGAGCGAAGAGGCCATGCTTGAGGAGCTGGCAAAGCCGTATGGCGCCATGGCCGACGAGATGATCCGCTACTGGCGCTTGTCATCCACTGCCATCGAGATGATCCCCTGGGATATTTCCTGGTTTATGCGAGAGATCCAGCGCTCCAACCCGGCACATACCCTTGACGCGGCCTTTACGCGCGGGCAGCAGGTGCGCACACCCAGTTGGGAATCCACCCGCCGCGCCATCTTTATGAAGACCGATTCCGAGCAGCCCGATCCCTACCTGCTGGAAGATATCCAGCTGCGCTGCGAGCTGGCGGCCGGCTATGTACTCCAGGCGCTGACAATCGGCAAGCGCATCGCGCCGGATATCCGCGAGGATTGGCGTCCGGTCTTTTACGCTGCGCTGGCTGAACAGGATGGCGTGCGCCGCCGCCTGTTGGCGTATGTCTACCATCTGCGCCAAACCAACCTGGCCGACATCATGCGCAAGTATCGCGCCGAGGGGCAAGAGGTGCCGTCAGTGTTGACCGATGAGCTGGTGGCACTCCTGCGCGCTGACCAGGTGAACCGCGCCGACGACGAACCGATCGCGACCGCGCTGGAGCTCCTGGGCCGCGATATTGATGCCTTCCTGGCCAAATACTATCAAGTAGTGCCCGACAATATCTCGTTGGGATACTTTACGCTCACCTCGCGCTGAGGAAAGGAGACCTGTGGCATACGATGCGATATATCCCGGCCGTCCATGGCTCGATACCAATGGCAGGCGCATCCAGGCGCATGGCGGTTCGCTGTTTGCAGCTGGCGACACGGTGTACTGGTACGGCGAAAACAAAGAACGCAGCCTGCCCGGCAGCGGCATCTGGCACTGGGGCGTGCGCTGTTACAGTTCCAAGGACCTGTATAACTGGGAAGACCTAGGGCTGATCATCCCGCCCTTGCCAGATGAACCCGGCTCGCCGCTGCATCCGGCCAGCTTTTTAGACCGCCCGCATATCATTTACAACGAAAAGACGAGCAAATACGTGGCCTGGCTCAAGATCATGCAGCCCGATGGCGGTCAGAGCGAGACAGTACTGACGGCTGACACGTTTACCGGACCCTACACCATCGTCAAGCGCGACCTGAAACCGCTCGGGATGAATGCTGGCGACCTGGACCTGGTGGTGGACTGCGCTACTGGCAAGGCCTATTACTATTTCGAAAAGGTGCACACCGAGCTCATCTGCGCCGAGTTGACTGACGATTATACGGACGTCTCCGGGGTTTACTCGTCGCACTTTCCGCTCGGGCAGCCGCCCTTTGTGCGCGAGGCGCCGGCACATTTTACCCGCGGCGGCAAGCACTATCTGTTCACCTCTGGCACGACCGGGTATCATCCTAACCCTACGATGGTGGCCATGGCGGATGACTGGCACGGTCCGTGGGTGGATCTGGGTGACCCGCATATCGACGACCCGAGCCGCACCTCGTTCAACACCCAGATCTCTTCGGTCTTTAAGGTGCCGTGGAAAAAGGACCTCTACATTACCATCGGGGATCGTTGGATCGCAGACCTGGCTGAAAGAGCAGGCGATGCCTATGGCAACGGCCGGCAGTACGAGCTGGTTGCAGAACTGTTTGAGCGTATGTTCAAGCCGGGCCCCAATACCGCGCACGGCCCTGCCGACTTGTCCTATGAGATGAAGCGCGCCGCTTCGACACTGGAGAATATCAACACCTCGATCGCCGATTATGTTTGGCTGCCGGTCGAGTTCGAGGGCGACAAGCCCGTGCTGCGTTGGCAGGATAGC
>Ga0123333_10003124_pt1 | contig 16300 bp, 11 predicted proteins | sample BioC12SIPDNA_3_FD_89957 | JGI IMG/M metagenome (GOLD analysis project Ga0123333, IMG submission 89957) | Anaerobic biogas reactor microbial communites from Washington, USA - Biogas_R2_B C12 SIP DNA | ecosystem: Engineered > Bioreactor > Anaerobic > Unclassified | place: Washington, USA... | reverse complement strand
TATTTCCTCCCTATCGGAATTCTACTCCCATTCTATCGTTCCTGGCGGCTTCCCCGTTATGTCGTACACGACGCGGTTGACCCCCGGCACCTCGCCGATGATGCGGCTGACGCACCGCTTGAGCAGCGGATACGGTATCTCCGCGGCCTCGGCGGTCATGGCGTCGTCGGAGACAACGGCCCGAAGCGCGATGCAGTGCGCGTAGGTGCGGCCGTCGCCCATGACGCCGACGGTCCGGACGCCGGTCAGGACCGCGAACGACTGCCAGATCGCCCTGGCGAGCCCGGCCTTTTCGAGCTCCTCGCGGTAGATCGCATCGCAGAGCCTGAGCGTGTCGAGCTTCTCCCGCGTGAGCTCGCCGATCACTCGCACGCCGAGGCCCGGGCCCGGGAACGGCTGCCGCCAGACCATGTGCTCGGGGATGCCGAGCGCGGTGCCGACCTGCCGGACTTCATCCTTGAACAGCCATTGCAGCGGCTCGACGAGGTTCTCCTTTTTGAACAGCGATTCCTTCGGCAGCCCGCCGACGTTGTGGTGGCTCTTGATCGTCGCGGAGCCGCCCATGCCGCTCTCGATGCGGTCGGGGTAGATCGTGCCCTGCAACAGGAACTCGGCGCCGGTCTTTTTCGCCTCCTCCTCGAACACGCGCACGAACATCTCGCCGATGATCTTGCGCTTGCGCTCGGGCTCGGTCACGCCCTTCAGCGCCTCGAGGAAGCGGCCGGACGCGTCGATGTGGATGACGTTCAGCCCGAGGTGGTCGCGGTAGGTCTGCATGACGCTCTCGGCCTCGCGAAGCCTGAGCAGCCCGTGGTCGACGAACACGCAGGTCAGCTGGCCCGGCTTCAGCGCGCGGTTCGCGAGCGTGCAGGCGACCGACGAATCGACGCCGCCGGACAATCCTGCGACGACCTTTCCGTCCCCGACCTGCGCGCGGATTTCCCCGAGCATCGTCTCGATCATGTCCGAAGCGCGGTAGTCACCGCGGCAGCCGCAGATGTCGAGCACGAAGTTGTTGAGCATCTTGACGCCCTCGGCGGTGTGGCGAACCTCCGGGTGGAACTGCATGCCGTACAAGCCCTTCTCCGGGCAGGAGAACGCCGCGACCGGGCAGTTCGCCGTGTGCGCGTCGATCCGGAAGCCCTCGGGGATGCGGTCGACGCGGTCGGTGTGGTTCATGAACACCGCCGTCTCGCGCGAGACGCCGTCGAACATCGGGCAGTCCTCCGTATGGAGCATGGCGTGGCCGTACTCGCTGACCTGCGCATGCTCGACGGTGCCGCCGAGCGCATAGTTGATCAGCTGCATGCCGTAGCAGATGCCGAGCACCGGCACGCCCAGCTCGAAGACTTCCCTCCCGAGCCTCGGCGCGCCCTCGTCGTAGACGCTGTTCGGCCCGCCGGTCAATATGATCCCCCTGAGCGATTCGTCCGCCCAGCCGGAAACCGGCGCCGCGTAGTTCAGAATTTCGCAGTATACGCCGGCCTCGCGCACGCGCCGGCCGATCAACTGGTTGTACTGGCCGCCGAAATCCAGGATCACGATCTTCTCTAGCATTTCTCTTCCTCCGAACGCAGTATTGCCGCGCCGACGAGCCCCACAAACAGCGGATGGGGCCGGTTCGGCCTCGATTTGAACTCGGGGTGGAACTGCACCCCGACGAACCACGGGTGATCGGCGAGCTCGACGGCCTCGACGAGGTTGCGGTCGGGGTTCACGCCCGCGACGCGCATCCCCCTTTCCTCAAAAGGCTTGATAAACTCGTTGTTGAACTCGTAGCGGTGCCGGTGGCGCTCGACGATCTCGTCCGCCGCGTACAGCGCGCGCATCTTCGACTCCGGGTTCAGCCGGCAGCGGTACGCGCCGAGGCGCATCGTGCCGCCGGTCTGCTCGAGGCCGCGCTGCTCGCGCATGATGTCGATGACCGGGTATTTCGTGCCCGGGTCGAACTCGGTCGACGACGCCCCCGCCATGCCGGCGACGTTCCGCGCGAACTCCATGACCGCGATCTGCATGCCGAGGCAGATGCCCAGATACGGGATTCCGTGCTCCCTGGCGCAGCGCGCGGCGACCATCTTGCCCTCGATGCCGCGGTTTCCGAACCCGCCGGGCACGACGATGCCGTCGACGCCCCCGAGCACGGAGTCGACGTCGACCTCGGGATTCGTCAGGTCGTCCGCGAGCACCCACTGTATGCGCACGCGCGCCCGGTTCGCGATGCCGCCGTGCCGAAGCGCCTCGGCGACGGACAGGTACGCGTCGTGCAGCTGGATGTACTTTCCGACGAGCCCGATCACGACCTCGCGCTCCGGGTGCTGCGTGCGGTCGACGAGCTCCTCCCAGTCCCTAAGGTCGGGCTTGCGGATGGGCATTCCGAGCGCCTCGCACGCCTTGTCTGCGAACTTCTCGCGCTCGAGCATCAGCGGCACCTGGTAGAGCGACTCCGCGTCGAGGTTCTGTATGATGTACTTCGCCGGCACGTTGCAGAACAGCGACAACTTGTTCTTCATCTCCTGCGGCACCGGGTAGTCGCTCCGGCAGACGAGCATGCCGGGGTGGATGCCCATCGACTGCAGTTGCTTGACCGAGTGCTGCGTCGGCTTCGTCTTGAGTTCCTGCGAGCTCTTCAGGTACGGGATCAGCGTCACGTGGATGAACAGCGTGCGCTCGCGCGGCACTTCCCATTGAAATTGGCGGATGGCCTCGATGAAGGGTTGCCCCTCGATATCGCCGACCGTTCCGCCAATCTCGGTGATGACGACGTCGACGCTCTCGCCGACGCGGTGGATTTTCTCCTTGATCTCGTCCGTGATGTGCGGGATGACCTGCACGGTGCCGCCGTTGTAGCCGCCGTCGCGCTCGCGGCGCAGGACGCTGAAATAGACCTGTCCGGAGGTGATCGAGGAATAGCGGGTCAGGTTCTCGTCGACGAACCGCTCGTAGTGGCCGAGGTCGAGGTCGGTCTCGGCGCCATCCTCGGTCACGAACACCTCCCCGTGCTGGTAGGGGTTCATCGTGCCCGGGTCGACGTTCAGGTACGGGTCGAACTTCTGGATTGCGACCGTGTAGCCGCGCGCCTTGAGCAATCTTCCCAGCGACGCGGCCGTGATGCCCTTGCCGAGCGACGAGGTCACGCCGCCGGTCACGAAGATGTACCGGGTGTCCACGCAATCACACTCCGATCAAAAACATGGAGCTATGATACCATGCGCAAAAGAACTGTACAATGGCGCGCGGGTTAAATATCGGTTGCCGGCGCGGGATCGAGTATGAAGCCCTCGGTCCACTCGCCGTGGCAGCGGAACCCGATCTTTTCGAGCGCCTTGACGGACGCCGTGTTCTCGCGGTCGACCCAGGTGTAGCAGGTGGCGATGCCGCGAGCGATCGCGGTCCCATAGATCATCTGCTTCATCGCGGTCGAGAGGCCCAGGCGCCGGTACTCGGGCTTGACCGCGCCCAGCCACGTAGACACCATGCCGCCGCGGATCACCATCTTGTTCGCCGCCGCGACCTCGCCGTCCTTGTCCATCACGAATATGTTGCCCATTCCGATCTCGTAGAGCAATTCGTCCCGGCCGGGGATTGCGGAGTTCAGCCGGTCGAGCGCGCCGGCCCAGATCGAGAGGATCTGGTCGGCGTCCTCATCGGTCGCGAGCCGCCCGACGAATAGCCCGGCCTCGCTTTCGACGACGGTCGGCCTGAGCCGATAGTCCTTCAGCGACAAATACATCTTGAGATCGACGACGTGCGGCCGAAAGCCCGCGTCCATCCACTTCTTCTCCATCTGCTCGGTCGCATCGCTCCGCTTTCCGTGCGCGACGAGGAATTCGACGAGCACCGGCTTGTCCATCGGCTCGAAATCGACCGGGTCGTCGACGGAAAAGAAGAAGTGCACGCGGTAATAGTCTCCCTCGTCGTCGAGAAGATACGCGCCGGAGCCGCAGCTTCCCGCGTACAGGCTCCCGCGCCGAAGCAGCCGATCGACCTCGCCGGGCTCGAAGATGCAGTTTGTCTCCCAGCGGGCGAAGCGGTGCAGGTTTTCATAGACGATCGCCTTCAGATGATCCTTGTCCTCGACCCGGGTCAGGTCGCCAACGGTTTTCATTTGCACAGACCTCCTCGTAAATCGCGCATGCCGGCCCCCGGACGAAGCGCCCGCCGACCCACATCATTCCCCTTTCGTGTTATCTTTCGTGAAAACGCGAATATTTTTATAATTGTAGAACCGATCGCGCGCTGTGTCAAGCGGCGACACAGAAAAACCACAATAGAGAAGGAGCAGAGCGGCACGAATCCGCCCTGCCCCTTCCCGTCGGGCCCTATTCCTTAAACGTATGGTCGATTTCGAGCGCAATCGTGGTCGTGGATTCGGCCTCGACCGCGCGAAGCGTCGCGTCGGTGCGCGCGGTGCCGGCCGGCGCGTCGATCGCGTTTTCGAAGTGCAGCAGCAGGAGCGTCGGGTCGTCGTATGTCTCCAGCTTGTACGCCGCGCGCGCGTCGAATGCCTGCCTGGTGTCGCTCATCTCGCCGGCCGACGCGTCCAGGTACAGGAATGCCCCGAAGCCGTAGTCCTCGATGGCGAAGTGCAGGCCGTCGGACAGGTCGATTTCGCCCGCACCGACCGTGTCGTAGGCGCCGCCGTAATCGGTGCGGAGAACCTTGAAGTCAAGGCCCGCCCGGTGGATGACCGCCTCCACCTTGAACGCGGAGGTCATGGGACTCCCCTGCGAGCAATAGACGACCGACACGTCGCCGTTTTCCAACCTGCTGAACTCGAATACCCCGTTCGCCGCGTCGAGTAGCTCGAGCAGGGAGATGTGCGGGATCGGCAGCTCCGGCATGCCGAGCGCCTCGAGCGCGCGGTCCACCTGCGGGTCGCCGAAGAACTGCGCGATCGGGAGCGCCAGCTCGCGCATGTGGACGACGGCGGAATCGACATTGCCGAACAGGAACCCCTCGAGCTTGTTGACGAGCGGTCCGAACGCCTTCCGCACGCTCTGCTCGAGCTCCGGATGCGCCCCGGCCCACGCCGCGAGGTTCGCGGCGGCGGACGGACCGATCATTGCCCCCGACCCGCTGTCGAGGATCACCTCGCCGGTCGATTCGTCGCGCACGGTCAGCCGAAAATCCTCGTCCAGCGCGGCGGAATATCGCCGTTCAAACTTCGGATTGCCCAGCGAATCGAACGAAGTGTACTTCAGAAGCCCGCTCCCGCCCGCGGTGCCGATCGAAAGCGACGCCTCGATACGGCTCGAAAGCGCGGGCTCCTTGCCGGTGAACGTCAGGAGTTGGTCGAGGACCAGCTCCGCGTTCCAGCCGTCCGCGGCCTCGCGCACGGAAAGCTCGAATTCATAGCCCACCGCCGCGGACGGTTCGTGTCCGCCGGGCGCGACCTCGACCTCCGCGCTGAGTCGCCCCTTCGCGGTGTAGTGCGCCCCGTCAAACGCGGCTTCCTCCTTCGGCGGCGCGACGCTCCACTTCCCCTCCGCAATCGCTCCGCCCAGCAGCAGCGCGAATGCGGTCAGCGCGGCGAGAACCCTCCTTGCGCCCATGCGTTCCCCCTCCGTTCCCCCATCCTTAATCCGTGCTTCCAGTATACAACACAGAATTTTCCATGTCAACGCGCCCTCAAAAAAAGCGCGCCCCGAAGGGCGCGCCGCGGAACGTCGGGTTAGACGGGCGGGGACGGGAGGTTGCAAATTATGAGATCGTGGAACCTGTTATCGCACACGTAGTGGCCCTGAACGCCGCAGATGGCCTGGTCATGCACGCCGACGCACACGTAGTGCCCCGGCAGATTGCAGGGCGCCTGTACCAGCGCATGGGGGCCGTCCACGCAGACATAGTGTCCGCAGTCGAGCTTCGTGTGGTCCTTGCCGTCGCAGTTGTAGTGGCCGTCAATTTCGCAGCTCGCCTCCGAGTGATCGAGGCCGTCGCAGATGAGGTGACCGGATATGCCGCAGGGCGCGGCTCCGCTGTGGTCCTTGCCGTCGCAGTTGAAGTGCCCGTCGATGCCGCACGTCGCCTTGGCGTGATTGCCCTGCGCGCCCAGATGGTGCTTCCCGCACGCAGCCAGCGTGTGGTCCTTGCCGTCGCAGAGGTATCCCCCGCAGGCGGGGCACTTCGCGTGCTTCTCTTCCTCGCCGTAGACCTCGCAGCCGCGGTGGCCGCACGCGAGCTCCTTGTGGTCGCCGTGCTTTTTGTAGCACCAGAGCTTGCCGCACTTGATGCACTTCGTGTGGCTGTTCGACTTCGAGCAGGGGTAGGTCCTGCCGCAGCCGCCGTCGTCCGGGTCGCAATAGTGCTCAGGATCGTCCATGCACTTCGTGTGGCCTTCCTTGCAGAACTTGCTGATGACCTCGTCGTGCTCGGCGCTGCCGTCGTCGATGCCGCCGCAGTTCGGGCAGAGGCCCATCGCGACGCCCTCGGCAGGCTCGCCGCTGAGCTTGCGGATGCCGCTGAGGTCCCATATATAGACCTCGCATTCGCCGGTCACGGCGGGATTCGCTGACGCGAAGCTGCCGATCACGATCGCAAACGCGATCTTGCCCTCGAGCGACGCAGCCGCCTCCGCGCCAAGGCTCGCCTGCACGATGCTTCCGTCCGCGCCGAAGCCCAGCGAGAACGAAAGCACATCCTCGCCGCCCTCGACGGACAGCGCCGGATTGAGCTTCGATACGGCCTCCCAGAGCGCGGCGAACCGCTCCTCATAGGTCTCCCCCTCGCCGGCGAGGCTCGCGAACGCCTCGGTGCCGTCGCCCTCGCCGAGAAGCGCGTAGCTGTAGCTCCCGTCGGCCTCCAGGCGGGCGACCAGAACGGCGAGCGGCGCTTCCTCCGCCGCCGACTCCGCGTGCGCGACGCCCAAGAGCGCGAGCAGCAACACAAGACAGAATGCCAGGGTCTTCCTCATGTCCTTCCACCTCCAAAATTCCATGGAACCTTTATATAGACGCGCCCGGCAGGAAAAGGTTCCCGGTTTTAAGAAAAATTCCCTTCGGCGCGCGCTATATTCCGAACTCGAACAGCGTGACCTGACTGCTCTCCGGGAGCCCGTTCAGGCATCCTGCGAGCTTGAGCGCCTCGACGGTGGACTTCGCGACCTTCCTGCGCTGCATGTCGTCCTGCGAGAGGAACGGCCCCGCCTCGCGCGCGCGGGCGAGCCCCTCGGCGGCCTGCTGCCCGACGCCCGGCAGCGACGAGATCGGCGGCAGGATTTCGCCGTCCGTCAGCAGGAAGTCGGTCGCGTGCGACTTGTACAGGTCGACCGGGCGCAGGCAAACGCCGCGCAGATTCATCTCGACGAGGCTTTCGAGCAGCGCGTACTCGTTCTCCTTGCGCTCGCGCTCCTGCCGCTCGAGGCCGTCGATCTCCTCCATCATCGCGCGAAGCACGGTTATGTCGCGCGCGACCATGCGCGTCGCGTCGAACGCATCCGCGTTTCGCATGAGGAAGCACGCGTAGTACGCAGCCGGGTAAAATATCTTGAAGTACGCGATCCGAAGCGCCATCAGCACGTAGGCGACCGCGTGCGCCTTCGGGAACATGTACTTGATCTTCTTGCAGCTGCCTATGTACCAGTCCGGCGCGGCGACCTGTCCGATTGCCTCCTCCATGAAAGGTTCGAGCCCCTTGCCCTTTCGAACCGACTCCATCGTCTTGAACGCGACCTCCGGGTCGACGCCCAGGTCGATCAGCGCGTTCATGATGTCGTCGCGCGTGCAGATGCAATCGCCCAGCGGCACGCCCTGGTGCACGAGATCCTGCGTGTTGCCGACCCAGACGTCGGTGCCGTGCGAGAGGCCCGAGATGCGGATCAGTTCCTCCATCGACCGCGGCCGCGTCTCGACGAGCATATTGCGCACGAACCGCGTGCCGAACTCCGGGATGCCGAGCGTGCCCGTCGGCGTGCCGAGCGCGTCCTCCGAAAGCCCCAGCGCCTCCGGCGACGAAAACAGCGAGAGGATTTTCCAGAACACCTCGGGGTCGTTCAGCGGCACGTCGGCCGGTGCGATGCCGGTCAGGTCCTGCAACCTGCGCAGCATCGTCGGGTCGTCGTGGCCGAGTATGTCGAGCTTGACCAGCACGTCGTGCATCGAGCCGAAGTCGAAGTGCGTCGTGACGGTCTCCGATTCCGTGTCGTCCGCCGGGTGCTGGATCGGCGTGAACTGGTAGATTTCGTAGTCCACCGGCAGCACGACCATGCCCGCGGGGTGCTGCCCGGTCGTGCGCTTGACGCCGGTGATGCCGCGCGCGAGCCGCTCCTTTTCGGCGTTCGTGAAGCTCAGGTTCCGCTCCTCCATGTATTTGAGCACGTAGCCGTAGGCCGTCTTTTCGGCGATGGTCCCGATCGTGCCCGCGCGGAACACGTAGTCGGGCCCGAACAGCTCCTTGACGTAGTTGTGGGCGGTCGGCTGGTAAATGCCGGAGAAGTTCAGGTCGATGTCGGGCACCTTGTTGCCCTTGAAGCCCAGGAACACCTCGAACGGTATGTTGAACCCGTCCTTTCCCATCCTGTGCCCGCACTCGGGGCAGTCCCTCGCGGGCAGGTCGAGGCCGGTCTTTCCGAGCTTCGATACGTCGAACTCGCAGTGCCGGCAGGAAGGGCAGATGTAGTGCGGCGGCAGCGAGTTGACCTCGGTGATGCCGGACAGGTACGCGACGAGCGACGAGCCGACCGATCCCCGCGAGCCGACGATGTAGCCGTCCGCGAGCGACTTTCCGACGAGCTTCACCGCGATCATGTACAGCGTCGAGAAGCCGTAGCCGATGATCGCGCCGAGCTCCTTGTCGATGCGCTTTTGGACGATCGAAGGGAGGGTCTCGCCGTAGATCTCGCGCGCGCGGCGCAGCGTGATCTCCCGGAGCTCGTCCTCCGCGCCGTCCCAGTGCGGCTGGAACGTCTCCTTGCCCTCCGGGTGCGGGATGAACAGCTTCGGGTCCTCGATGAGGTCGGCAATGCGGTTCGGCGCCTCGACGACCACGCGCGAGGCGGCGTCCTTCCCGAGGTAGGCAAACTCTTGCAGCATGTCATCGGTCGTGCGGAAGTACAAGGGCGGCTGGCTGTCCGCGTCTTCGAAGCCCTTCGAGGCCATCAGCACCGCGCGGTAGATCGAATCCTCCGGGTGCAGGAAGTGCACGTCGCCGGTCGCCGCGATGGGGATGCCGAGCCGGTCGCCGAGGTTTACGATCCGCCGGTTCAGCTCGCGCAGCGCGTCCTCGTCCCTCGCCGCGCCCTCGCGCAGCAGAAACGCGTTGTTCGCGATCGGCTGGATTTCGAGGTAGTCGTAGAATTTTGCGATCCGCTCGAGCGTCCGGTCGTCCTGCCCGGACACGACCGCGCGGAACAGCTCGCCCGCCTCGCAGGCGCTGCCGACGATCAGCCCCTCGCGGTATTTCTCGATCAATTTCCGGGGAATGCGGGGCGTGCGGTGGAAGTAATTGAGGTGCCCCTCGCTGACGAGCCGGTACAGGTTTTTCATGCCGACCTGGTTCTTCGCCAAGAGCACGATGTGGTGCGACTGCCCGGCCGCGTCCGTGCAGAACGACGAGTTGATGTCCGAGAGCCTCTGCGCGCCCATTTCCGCGAGCGCGCGCAGGAGCACCTCGCCGGTCGCGCGCGCGTCGTGGACGGCGCGGTGCGCGTTTTTGAGCGAAATGCCCAGGTGCTTGCAGACGCTCGCGAGCTTGTGGTTGCGAAGCCCCCGGTAGAGGTTCCGCGCGAGCGCGAGCGTGTCGATCGTCGGGTTCTCGAGCTCCTTGCCGAACCGCTTAAATGCGCGCCGTAGGAACGCCATGTCGAACGACGCGTTGTGCGCGACCAAGACCGCGCCCTCGAGGAATTTCTCGAACGCGGGAAACACCTGTTCGAGCTTCGGCTCGTTCGCGAGCATCGACGTCGTGATGCCGGTGATCTCGACGACGCGCGGCGGCACGGGCCTGCCGGGGTTCACGAGCTGCTTAAACTCCGCGACCTCGACGCCCTTCTCGATGCGCACCGCGCCGATCTCGATGATCTCGTCCGCGCTCGGATAGAGGCCGGTCGTCTCGAAGTCCAATACGACGAACGCCGTGTCCGCGATCTTGCGGCGGTCCGAGCAGCTGACGATCTCCGGCGCATCCTCGATCAGGTACCCCTCGCAGCCGGGGATCAGCTTGATTCCGGCCTTCTTCGCGGCGGTGAACGCCTCCGGGAACGCCTGCACGACGCCGTGGTCGGTGATCGCGATCGCCGGGTGCCCCCACTGGGCCGCCTGCTGGATCAGGTCCTTCGCCGACGCGCACGCGTCCATCGAGCTCATCTGCGTATGTACGTGCAGCTCGACGCGCTTCCTCCTCGCGGTGTCCTCGCGCACGGGCCGGGGAACGCTGACGATGTCGTTCACCATCAGCACCATCTCGCTTTTGAAGTCGTCGTAGCGGTAGCTGCCGCGCGCCTTGACCCAGTTGCCGTCCTTAAGCGCCTCGCGGAGCGCCTCGGCCTGCGAATCGACCGAGCCCTCCCCCTGTTGCCTCCGGCCACCCAGAAACAGCTTGCAGTTGACGGAGCCGAGCCGGTCGGTCATCGAGAAGCAGACGATCTTCGACTGGCCGTTCTTCGCGTTGCGAATCTCGAGCCCCGAGACCTCGCCCATCACGGTCGCGCGGCCGATGTCCTCGGTCATCTCGTTCATCGGCGTCGGCGCGTCCGCGATCGGCTTTCCGTAGACGGCTTCCTGCCTCTGGCCGTTTCCGTTCTTGGCCGGGGGCGTGTCGCGCACCTCGCGCGCGGCCTCGGCGGCCATGCGCGCCTCCTCGCGAAGCCTCTCCTCGCGGATGCGCTGAAGCCGCTTCTGCTCGCTGCCCGCGGCCTCGATGACGGTCCTCGCCTCGATGTCGAAGAGCTCGCGCAAAATGTCCGAGAGCAGCCTGTCGACGCTTCGCGCCTGCATGTAGCTGACGCCCTCCTCGCCGGTCGCGCGCACGGTGAACACGCCGTTCGCAAGCGAGAAGTCGGTGCTGCTGTTCAGCAAAAACGGCGCGGAGCCGGGGCTTTCGTGCTTCACGAGCTCGATCAGGAGCTCCGAGACGCTCGCTATGTCTCGCTCGGCGGCCTCTTTGAGCGCCGGGTACGCGAGCCGCACGCGCACGTTGACCGCCGGGAACGCCTGGGCGATCGCGCGCTGCACGATCTTGAATTCGGCGCGCGAAAACAGCCTGTCCGCGTTGAAGCGCACAGTCATCTCGCCCGTCTGTTTTGAAATGGAGACCCTCCGAAGCGTCAGAGCGGACGCGAGTTCCGGATTCTGCCGCCTGATCAGCTCCCGCCAAAGCTCGCTCATTCCGGCATCCTTTGTGTTTCAGAAGTTATGAGAGCAGTTTGCGTATCTCCGAAATCAGTATCTCCGCGAGGTCGCCGCGCACGGTCCGGGGCATGTGCCCCTTGACAAACAGCGCGCCGCCGTCCCTGCCGCCGGCGATTCCTATGTCCGCCTCGCGCGCCTCGCCCGGCCCGTTGACGACGCAGCCCATGACCGCGACGCGAAGCGGCCTTTTGATGCCGCGCGTCGCCTCGCGGACCTTCGTCGCGACGGCCTCGATGTCGATCGACGCGCGCGCGCAGGTCGGGCAGGAGACGACCTCGACGTAGTCGCCGCGCAGCCCCGCCGCGCGCAGTATCTCGATGCCCGCCTCGACCTCGCGCACCGGGTCGCCGGTGATCGACACGCGGATCGTGTCGCCGATGCCGTCGACGAGCAGCGCGCCGATGCCCATCGCACTCTTGACGATCGAGCTCTCGTAGGTTCCGGCCTCGGTGACGCCGATGTGCTGCGGGTAGCCCGTCTCCCTGGCCGCGAGCCGACACGCGTCCACCGTCAATTTGACCGTCGACGCCTTGAACGAGAGCACGATGTCCGAAAACCCGGCGCGCTCGAGCATCCGCGCGTGGTTCAGCCCGCTCTTGACCATTCCCTCGGCCGTCGGCCCGCCGAACTCGCGGAGTATGTCCCTCTCGAGCGAGCCCGCGTTGACGCCGATCCGGACCGGCACGCGGTGGGCCTTCAGGCAGTCGGCGAGCAGCTTCACGTTTTGCTCCCCGCCGATGTTTCCGGGGTTGATGCGCACCTTCGCGATGCCGTTCTCGACCGCGCGGATCGCGAGCCGGTGGTCGAAGTGTATGTCCGCGACGAGCGGCACGGGACTAGCGTCGACGAGCGCGCGCACGTTCTCGGCGCATACCCCGTCGTAGACCGACACGCGCACGATTTCCGCGCCCGCGGCCGCCAGCGCGCGAATCTGCGCAAGCGTCGCCGCCGCGTCGCGCGTGTCGGCGTTCGTCATCGACTGCACGCTGACCGGCGCGCCGCCGCCGATTTGGACCTTTCCCGCAAATACAGCCTTCGTAAGCATGCGCCTACCCCGTGACCAGGCGCAAAATGTCCCGGTAGGTGACAAAGACGATGAAGCCGATCAGCAGCATGAAGCCTATGCCGTGCACGAGTCCCTCCTTCTCCGGGGGGACCGGCTTTCGGCGGATGCCCTCGAGCAAGAGGAACATCAGCCGCCCGCCGTCGAGCGCCGGGATCGGCAGCAGGTTGAATATGCCGAGGTTCAGCGAGATGATGAACAGGATGCTCAAGACCATGTAGAGCCCCTCGCGCGCGACCTCGCTGACGAGGTGTATGATCGCGACCGGGCCGCCGACATCCCCGAGCCCCTCGCCCTTGAACACCATGTTCCGAAGCCCGGCGAGCATCTGCGACACGGTGTTGAAGACGGCGTTCGGCGCCTCGGCGAGCGCCTCGCCGAGGTTGAAGTTGCGGCCGTCGAACGCGATGCCGATCCGGTAGACGTTGCCCTGCTCGGTGACCTCGATTTCGGGCATGATCGACAGCGCCGTGCGCTCGCCCGAGCGGTCGACGACGACGGAAACGGGCTCTTCCGGCTCCGTCGCCGCGATGATCTCCCGCGCGCGGTACACGCTCGCGTCGTCGAAGGCGATCGCCTCGCCGTTCATCTCGACGATCACGTCTCCGGGCTGCAGCCCGGCCGCCGCGGCCGGCGTGTTTTCGTAGACCTCCGCGATGCGCGGGTAGCTCTCCGCGGTGTAGTAGCCCATCAGAAGCACCACGACGACGACGAACGCGAACACGAAGTTCATCAGCGGCCCCGAGAGCACCGTCAAGAACCGCTTCCAGACCTTCTGCCGGTTCATCGCGCGCGGGTCGGGGCTGTCCTCGTCCTCGCCGAGAAACTTGCAGAACCCGCCGAGCGGAAACGCGCGCAGCGAGTAATCGGTCTCCTTGCGCCGCCACTTTAGGAGCTTCGGCCCGAAGCCGATCGCGAACTCGACGACCGGTATGCCAGTCAGCCGACCGGCGACATAGTGTCCGAACTCGTGCACGGTGACGAGCACCCCGAGCAGCGCGACGGCCAGCAGGATATACAGTATGTTTCCGAAGATCATAGCTCTCCTCCAAGGGTTTTTTCCGCGAACGCGCGCGCCTCGCGGTCGGCCTCGAACACGTCGTCGAGCGACGCGACCGCTCGCCGGGGAATTTCGTCCAGCGCCGCGCGAACGCAGCGCGCGATCGCTCCGAATCGAACCTCGCCTTTCAGGAATTTGCCGACCGCGACCTCGTTCGCGCCGTTCAGCACGATCGGCGCGTTCCCGCCGGCCTCGAGCGCCTCGTACGCCATCCTGAGGCAAGGGAACCGCTCGAAATCCGGCTCGCGAAACGAAAGCGACCCGTGCGCCGTCAGCGAAAGCTCCGCGCCGCCGTACGGAATCCTGTCCGGGAAGCCCAGCGCATAGCCGATCGGCCCGCGCATGTCGGGGTTGCCGAGCTGCGCGAGCACCGCGCCGTCCTCGAACTCCACCATCGAGTGTATGACGCTCTCCGGATGCACGAGCACCGAGATTTTCTCCGGCGGCATCGAAAACAGGTGGTGCGCCTCGATAACCTCGAGCCCCTTGTTAAGCATCGTCGCGCAGTCGACGGTGATCTTGCCGCCCATCCGCCAAGTCGGGTGATCGAGCACATCTTTGACGGACGCCTGCTCCATTTGTTCCGCCGTCCAATCGCGCAGCGCGCCGCCGGACGCGGTCAGGATCAGTTTCCGGACCGGGTTTCCGTCCTGCGCGCGCAGGCACTGGAAGATCGCCGAGTGCTCGCTGTCTACCGGGAGCAGCTCCCGGTTGAGTTCGCGCGCCCGCTCCATGACGAGCGAGCCTCCGGTCACGAGCGCCTCCTTGTTCGCGAGCAGCACGCGGCGGCAGGTGCGAAGCGCGGTCCAGACCGCAGAGAGCCCCGCGATGCCGACGATCGCGCACAGCGCGTCGTCCGCGCCCGCGATTTCGAGCGCGCGCGCGGATGCGTTTTCGCCGAACACCCACTCGCAGAAGCGGACGTCCTCCGGAATCTCCCCCGGCTCGATTTCGAGCGCCGCGACGCTCGGGCGGAACTCCCGGACGAGTTCAAACAGCTCCTCCGCGGATCTTTTCGCCGTCAGGCAGCACGCGAAAAACCGCTCCGGATGCCTGCGGACGATGTCGAGCGCCTGGGCGCCGATCGAACCGGTCGCCCCCAGTATCGCCAAGTTCTTTTGCATATCCTAACCCATCAGCCGGAAGAAGGCGTGCGCCGCCAGCGACGCGAACAGCACGCCGTCGAGCCGGTCGAGCACGCCCCCGTGCCCCGGAAATATTTTCCCAAAATCCTTGATGCCGCAGTGCCGCTTGAACAGCGACGCGGCGAGGTCGCCGATCTGCGAGAGCGCGCCCGCGGCGAGGCCGAACAGCGCGTATTTCCAGACCGGCTCGAGCGCCGTGGCCTCGACGCCGTACATCGCGCCGATCAGATACGGGATCGCGACCGCGAACAGCACCGCCGCGATCAGCCCGCCGATCGAGCCCTCGACCGTCTTTTTCGGGCTGATCTCCGGCGCGAGCTTCCGCTTTCCGAGCGCCGTACCCGCGAACAGCGCAAAGCTGTCGTTCATCGACGGAACGAGGAACAGAAGCGCGAACAGTATCCTCTGCTCCATGCCCCCGCCGCCGAGCGTCAAATCGAACATCAGCACGTAGTAAAGTCCAGGATACAAAAGCGGCAGCACGGACGAGGCCGCACCCTCGTAGTCCACGTGGCCGCGAAGCACGACCGCGCCGATGCCGACCGCGGCAAGCAGCGCCATCGAGACGAGCGCGCCCTCCATCAGCCGCTCCGCGGGCGCGAGCGCGAGCGCGAGCAGCAGAAGAACCGGCAAACCGAGCCCCGCGCGGACGGGCTTCATGCCCCGCAGCGCGAACGCCGCATACATCTCGTGCATGCTGACCGCCATCAGAAAGAGTATCGCGCCGCGCAGCCACCAGTCGCCGAGGTACACGATCGCGCCGAGGAGAACGACCAGCAAAATGCCCGTCATCACGCGCTGCTTCATGAGACCTCCTCCGCGTGCACCTTGCCGAAGCGCCTGCTGCGCGAGGCGAATTCGCTCAAATCCCGGGCAAACGCCTCGCGCGTGTAGTCCGGCCACAGGATCGGATTGAACACCATCTCCGCGTACGCCGCCTGCCAGGGCAGGAAGTTCGACGTGCGCTTTTCCCCGCTGGTTCGGATCAGGAGGTCGACCGGCGGGAGCCCCGCGGTATACAGTTCCCTCTCGACGTCCGCCTCGGTGATCTCCGAGGGCTGCAATTCTCCCGCGGCGCAGCGCCCGGCGACGCGCTCGACCGCGCGGCGTATCTCCGCGCGCCCGCCGTAGTTGAGCGCGATGTTGAGCCGGAGGCCCGCGTTGTCCTTCGTGCGCTCCATCGCGCGCAGGACCGCGGTCCGCTGCTTCTCGGGAAGTCCGTCGATGTCGCCGATGATGCGTATGACGGCGTTTTTCCGGAAGAGCTCGTCGATTTCCGACTCGAAGTAGCGCAGCAGAAGCCCCATCAGCGTCCCGACCTCGTCCCTCGGGCGCGCCCAGTTCTCGGTGGAAAACGCGTAGATCGACAGCGCGAAGATGCCCCACTCGTCCGACGCGCGGATGATGTCGCGCAGCGCCTCCGTGCCCGCCGCGTGCCCGGCCGACCGCGGCAGCCCGCGCTCGAGGGCCCAGCGGCCGTTCCCGTCCATGATGATGCCCACGTGCCGGGGCAGCTTTTCCGGCAACGCAACGCGCGCCCCGCCGTCCCGGGGCGCGACGCGCGCGTCGATGTACTTTCGCTTCGGTCTCAACAGTTGGGCGAGCTTTTGAAGCATCAGATCGACATGATCTCCTTTTCCTTGTCCGCGCCCACCTTGTCCAGCGTCTTGATGTGCGCGTCGGTCACTTT
>Ga0123333_10003121_pt1 | contig 16311 bp, 16 predicted proteins | sample BioC12SIPDNA_3_FD_89957 | JGI IMG/M metagenome (GOLD analysis project Ga0123333, IMG submission 89957) | Anaerobic biogas reactor microbial communites from Washington, USA - Biogas_R2_B C12 SIP DNA | ecosystem: Engineered > Bioreactor > Anaerobic > Unclassified | place: Washington, USA... | reverse complement strand
TCGACTTCGCCTCCCCCGAGTGGAACCGCAAGCCCGCCGCCTTCGTGGGCTACGGCCCCGTGGGCGCCGCCCGCGCGGTCGAGCAGCTGCGCCTCATCGTCGCCGAGCTGCAGATGGCCTCCGTGCGCAGCGCCGTCCACATCCAGGGCGCCGACTTCATGGGCGTGGCGCAAGGCGAGAAGACCCTCGCGTCGATCGACCACCTGAACGACGGCCTCCAGGGCCTGTTCGACGACCTGGCGTGGTGGACCTTCGCCCTCCGCAACGCGCGCCAGCGGGGCACCGGGGTCGAGAAGGCGGCCTGACCCCAGCGTGAGCGCCGCGCCCTTCGGTCGTCGGGCGCGGCGCTCACGACATGGCCGTAAGGTTCAGGCTTCCAGGGCGTCGTCCGCCCCGCTGACCCCGACCCGGTGCCGGTCGGAGACGGGGTTGGACGGCGCCCCGCTCTTCGCCCCCGAGCTCCCGACGCCCGCGGCGTTCCCCGCGGCCGCGCCGAGCGCAGGCGCGCCCCCTGGTTCACCGTCGAGACCGATCTCGAGGGTCCCGCCGCACACCTGGCAAACCCCGTAGTGGTAATGGCCGACGCCGCCACACTCGCAAGACGCGTTCATGGGCACCTCCCGGTACGGGCTAGACCTAGAGCTTCCCCTCGAAGGTACCCGCCCGCTCGCGCGGGAAGCCGACAGGTGTCGCACGCGGCGCCCCCGCCAGCTGGCCAGGTAGGGCGAGCGCGTTCCCTGACGCGCCCCAGGAGCCCCTCGACGTCGGGCTCTTGACCGAGCAGGTCATCGCTGGGACCGAAGCTGAGGCGCGCCAGGGAAGGGGCGCCCGGACGAGCCGCTCCAGCGCCGGAACGGCTCGAGATCGTGGACGCTCGCGTAGGGCAGGACCAAGATCTCGGCGTGGCGCAGGTGAGCTAGCGGCTCGAGGTCCGGTAGCTCGAAGCCGTGGAGCGTGAGCCGCTCGAGGTACGGGAGGCCCGCCGGCCCCGCGATGTCGAGCGGGCCCCTGCCTTCGAGGTGCAGCTCACGCAGGTAGGTGACGTGGCGCAGCGGCGCCAGGTCGGCGAGCTCGTGGACCTGGTGCGTGCCCGGGCCGAGCGCGGGGTCGGTGGCGAGGGCGAGCGCTTGCAGGTTGGCGGCGTGCTCGAGGCCGACGAGGGAGCGCACCACGTGCCGCGGGGCCTCGACGCGCAGCGCGGTCAGCGCCTGCAGGTCACGGCACGTGATGGGCGGACCGGAGCCGGCTCCCTCCGACGACCCGACCGGCACCAGGCCGAGGGCGACCTGCAGCGCCGCGCGCAGCCCGGCGTCCGGGACCTCGACGGGCTCGTCCGGTTCGCAGCTCGGGCCTTGCGCCCCGGCGACCCCCAGGAGCAGCAGCAGGGTGAGCAGGATCGGCCGCATGTTCGTCTCCCGTTCCCGTGGTGGGGCCGAGGCGCCTCAAGGGAGGGCGCGCACCTCGACCCCCGTCTCGATGTAGCTCCTGACCAACGCCCAAGCGCCGTCCTCCGAGCGGCGGAACACCTGCATGAACAGGTTGGCGGGGCCGAGCAGCTTGCCGTCCTGCTTTAGCGCCGCGCGGATGGTCACGAGCTCCTCGCCCGGGCGCATCGGCACGCGCTGCAGCAGCTCGAGCTGCCAGGTGGCGCCGTGCTGGCGCGCGAAGCCGAACCCGCCCTTCCATCCCTCGAGCGACTCGGCGCGGCCGAAGTCGCTTAGCTCGCCGTCCGCGTGCTCGCGCGCCGCGTAGTCGGGGGCGATCGTCGCCTGGAGGTCCTCGAACGAGCTCTCGCGCCAGGCGCGCAGGTAGCGCGTCAGGAACCCCTCGAACGACGACCGCGTCGTGTCTGGCGTTCCGTCTGTGGCGGCCGGCAACCGGACCACCTTCTCCCCTTCGATGAACCGGCCGTGGTGCTCGAAGCCCAGGCTCTCGTAGAGCCTGGCCGCGCGCTCGTTGTCGGGCTCGTAGCTCACGCCGATGGCGTGGCCCGGGTGCTCCTGGCGTATGCGCTCGATGGTCTGGCGCATGATCTCGCGGCCGACGCCGCGGCCTTGGTGCGCCGGCGCGACCATGAGCCGGTAGACCCAGGGCTGGTCCTCCTCGGGTTCGAAGCCGTACATGACGAAGCCCACCGGCTCTTCGTCGGCGACGGCCAGCAGCGGCCGCATGAGCGGGTCGTAGGTGGCCTCGAGGAGCGAGTACCAGTTGGGCGCCAGGAAGCGCTCCTGCTCGGGGGCAGGCCGCAGGCGGGCGGCGGTACGCCAGTTGCTGGCGTCGATGGGTATCAGCGCGATGGGGTCGGTGGTCACGGTGGAGAGCCTAACCGCCGCCCAGGGATCGGTGCTCAGGTGACCGGCACGCTGCACGCCCGGTCCCAGAGGAAGGCGTCCAGCACCTGGAGGCCGGTCCTGACACCACCGACCGCGCGCGTGAGGCACCCGAGCGCCCGGCGGAACTCGCTGCCGGTGTCGCCACCGAGCCGTGGCCTGGCGACGGCGCGCGCGGCTGCCACCGTGTGGCCTTCGGCGCCCGCCCGCGCTCCGACCTGGGGGCCCTGTCCTGCGTCCGTGGCGCCGACCCGAGCTCGCGTCGCGACCTGGAGGTGCGGGACCCTCAGGCCGTCCACGGCGACGGTCGGAGCCGAGGTCGGGCCTGGGTCGAACCGCTGCCAGGTGGATCCCGCCAGCGCGGTCCCCAGCCCCAGGACCACGATGGCTACCACGAGCGCACCTGATCGTCTGCGTTCGGTCATGGTGCTCACCCTGCTCGTCGGCCGTCGGGTCCTGCCCGACGCCTCACCGAGGAACGTAGGGGTGGAGCCCTCAACGCGCCCTCAGTGCGGGTCAACGCAACGTCAACGCAACCGGCGCTGGTGCGCAGGACCGTCGACCGCACACGCTGGTGCGTTCCACGAACCGACACGCAACCGTGCGCAAGGCACCGCACGCTCGCGTTCCTGAGGGCAGGCAGGGCAACCGGCCGTTGGCCGCGCCCTCAGCTACCCCTGCTGCTCGAGGTGAGCCCGCAGCGAAGAGGTGATCGCGTCGAGCTGCGCCAGCTGCTCGCCCGTCAGCGCCGTCACGAACAGCTCCTGCACGGCCTGCAGGTGGAGGATGGAGCCGGAGCGGAACGCCTTCGCGCCGCTGGGCGTGAGCACGACCTCCGCGCCGCGGTTGTCTTGGGCGCACTCCTGGCGGCGGATCAGCCCGCGCTTCTCCATGCGGCCCAGGTGGTGGGAGAGCCGGCTGCGCTCCCAGCCGGCGCGCGCCGCCAGCTCGGAGGACCGCAGCCGTGTGCCTTCGGCCTCGCTGAGCGACAGGAGCACCTGGTAGTCGCCCAGCGACAGCCCGGACTCCGCCTGCATGCGCCGGCCCAGGCGCGAGCGGACGCCCTCGGCGGTCTCGAGGTAGTCGCGCCACACGCGGAGCTGCTCCCGCGTCGGCAGGCGCCGCCTCTTCTCCTCTGCTCGCTCGTTGGTCACCCGATCAGCCTCCGTAGTTGACATGTCAATCATAGTGGCGCATGATCGACACGTCAACCACCCGGGGCCTTACCGACCCGGCGACCGCGGGCCCGCCCCGCGCTGACCCGCGACAGGAGTAGCAGCATGAGCAGCAACGACACCGGCCGCACGCTCGAGTTCGGCATCGACAGCTTCGGCGACCTGCCCCGCGACGACCAGGGCAACGTCGTCTCGTACGCCCAAGCCATCCGCGCCACCGTGGAGGAGGCCGTCCTCGCCGACCAGGTCGGCATCGACGTCATCTCGTTAGGCGAGCACCACCGCCGCGAGTTCTCCATCTCCAGCCCCGAGACGGTCCTCGCCGGCATCGCCACGCGCACCGAGCGCATCCGCCTCGCGTCGGGCGTCACGGTGCTCTCCTCCGACGACCCGGTGCGGGTGTTCCAGCGCTTCGCCACCGTCGACGCCCTCTCCAACGGCCGCGCCGAGGTGATCCTCGGCCGCGGCTCGTTCACCGAGTCGTTCCCGCTGTTCGGCTACGACCTGGCCGACTACGAGGTGCTGTTCGAGGAGAAGATCGACCTGTTCCACAAGCTCCTCGACGAGAAGCCGGTCACCTGGCAGGGCACCACGCGCGCGCCGCTGGTGAACGCCGACGTCTTCCCCAAGACCGAGTCCGGGCGCCTCGACACCTGGGTGGGCGTGGGCGGCTCCCCGCAGTCGGTGGTCCGCACCGCCCGCTACGGCTTCAAGATGATGCTTGCCATCATCGGCGGCGCGCCCGACCGCTTCGCGCCGTACGTGGAGCTGTACCAACGCGCCGCCGAGCAGTTCGGCACCCCCGCGCACCCGGTGGGGATGCACTCCCCGGGCTTCATCGCCGACACCGACGAGGAAGCCAAGGAGCTCTTCTACCCCGGCTACAAGGAGTTGATGGACGCGATCGGCCGCGAGCGCGGCTGGCCGCCCCAGCGCCGCGAGCAGTTCGAGGCCGAGGTGGCGCACGGCTCGCTCTACGTCGGCTCGCCCGAGACGGTGGCGCGCAAGATCGCCCGCGCCGTCGGGACGCTGGGCGTGGGCCGCTTCGACCTCATCTACACCACCGGCGGCGCCGTGCCCGCCAGCGCCCGCCTGCGCACCGTCGAGCTGTTCGGTACCAAGGTCATCCCCATGGTGCGCGAGCTCCTCGCCGACGAGGCCGCCCCGGAGGCGGTCGCCAGGTGACCCAGGACGTGCGCAGCCTGGCGGTCCTGGGGGCGGGCAAGCTGGGCACGGTGCTGGCGCGCCTCGCGCTGAAGGCCGGTCACGAGGTGCTGATCGCGGGCTCCGGCGACCCGGAGCGGATCGCCCTCACCACCGAGGTGCTCACCCCGGGCGCCGAGGCGACCTGGGCGGAGGACGCCGCCCGGCGCGGCGACGTCGTTATCCTCGCGCTGCCGCTCGGCAAGTACCACACCATCCCGGCGCAGGCGCTAGCCGGCAAGCTCGTGCTCGACGCGATGAACTACTGGCGGGAGACCGACGGCGTGCGCGACGACCTGACCGACCCACGCACCAGCAGCAGCGAGATCGTGCAGGGCTTCCTGACGGGCGCGCGGGTGGTGAAGGCCCTCAACCACATGGGCTACCACGACCTCGAGGACGGGGCGCGGCCGGCCGGCGCGCCGGACCGCAAGGCCATCGCCATCGCGGGCGACGACCCTGCCGACACCGCCGTGGCAGCGGCGCTGGTGGACGCCCTGGGCTTCGACCCCGTGCTGATCGGGCCGCTCGCGGCGGGCGCGCGCCTGCAGCCGGGCAACCCGGCGTTCGGGGCGAACGTCGACGCCGCGACGCTGCGGTCGTTGATCGACGGTTCGGCGGCCGAGGCTGCGGCGGCCGCGGACTAGGCTAGCGTCCTCGGCCTTCGGCGAAGGCGGTCAGCCGGGCGGCGGCCAGGCGCCGAGCATCTGGCGTAGGGCCACGACCTTGCCGAGGTGGTAGGCGTTGTGCACGGCGAGGCTGGCTAGCACGTCGACGACCGGCCAGCCCGGGTCGAGCTCCTCGCCGCGGCCCTCCTGCGCGGCGCCCCACTCCGTCGCCTGGCGGGCGCCGCGCAGGAACCTCTCGACCAGCTCGCGCCACTCCTCGACGCGCGTCGGGTCGGAGGCGGGGAAGGGGTTCCCGCCCGCCTCCCACGCCTCGCCTCCGGGTTCGTCGCGCTCGACGACGATGCGTTGCCACTCGGCTGCGTGCCAGAGCTCGTCGTAGATCGAGTGCGCTACCCCACCGGGGCGCGCCGTGACCTGCGCGAGGTCGAGCCCGCTGAGGAGGCGCTCGCGGGGCATGAACTCGCCGGCGATGAACACGTGTTCCAGCATGGTCGTCACCTCACCATCATGGCGGACGCGGTCGCTGGCGACAGCGCCGAAGGCACGTCATCGCGCGCCGTGTTCGTGCCTTGGCGCGACGTTGCGAGCGTCGCGCGCCCGGTCGGCGGTCAGGGGCCACCCACCGCGCCGAGGTCGTCGATCAGCCTGACGATGGCCGGCATGGCGATCAGCTCGCTCAGGGAAGGCGGCGGGGCGTCCGGGAACCCGAGCGTGGCCTCGGCCCCGAAGTGCACGTGCACGACGAGGTTCTTGTCGAGGTCGATGGCGGACCTCAGGCGTCCGTCATCGTCGTGGCCGGTCCGGACCATCCAGGCGTGGAAGAGCAGCGGCGTCCACCGCCCGAGCCGCGGGGCCTCGCCTTCGAGCACGGTGTAGGGTCTGCCGGTGATCTCGGCCTTGGGTGGGTGCGGCACACAGACGTTCTGCCGGTGATGGCCTAGCGGCCCGGCGGGGGTGATCGGCGTGACGACGACCTTGGCCTCCGCCCAGTCGGCAGGGCACGGGTCGACCTGCGACTCGTCGGGCAGGTACACCACCACGCGCAGCCGCGTCGGGGTCGCGCTCGGCCCCTGGCGCAGACGGGTCGTGAGTCCGAGCGGGGTGTCGGCCGTGCCGTACTTCAGGGCGAACGTCGTGGCGCCCTCGGGGGGTCATGCGCGGTCGCGCAGGACGGACAGGTAGGCGCTCCACGGGCCGACCGCCTCGCTGTAGGCCTTCGCCACGCACCGCACCACCTGCGCGATGTGGGTGAGGTCGTGGACGGCCCAGGTCGCGATGAGCTGCCCGAGCGTCACCTCGCCGAGCTCCGGGTGGAGGCCCTTGAGGCGCAGCTCCGCGTCCGTGAGCCTCATGGCGGCGAGGCTCGCGAGGTTCCGGCGGCGGAGGTCCGCGAACGTCTCGAGCCTCCCCTCGATCCCATCAGCCTCGTCACCCGCGCCGGTCGCCGTACGGTCGAGCGGCGCGAACGGGCGCCCGCTGCCAGCCAGGATGTGGCGCGCTCGCGGGAGCCAGTTCACCCGTTCCGTGTGGACGAGGTGGCCGAGCACGTCGAGCGGTGACCAGGTCCCCTCGCCCTCGTCGGCGGTCAGTAGGCGGTCGGGCAGGCCGGTGAGCAGCGCCGACAGGCTGGCGGGCGTCCGTTCGAGGATCGCGGTCGCCCCTTCGAGGTCGAACGACGTCGGTGGCTCGGTCCTGGTCCCCATGCCCCCCACGTTAACGCCGGCGGCTCTCGGTCAGGGCGGCCGCCCGCTCAGGCGTCTGCCCTCCCGCGTCACGCCCAGGTCTGCCAGCGCGCGCAGCACGTTGTCCTCCACGCGCCGACGCAGCTCTTCCGTCGGTACCGGCGCGATGCCGTGCTCGCTCCAGGGCCGGAAGGAGCGCGGCTCGGGGCCGTGGTCGAACACCGCCTCCAGGTCCCAGGCGGGGTCGTAGTCGAAGCCGCCGCGCTGCTCACGGTAGTGGCGGAGGAAGGCGTCGGCCGCGTCGCGGCCCTTCATCTGCAGCAGGTTGCTGCGGCAGTGCGCCACGTCCGCCGCGGCAGGCCCCAGGCACGCGTTCACCCAGTCGACGACCCCGGCCGTGCGGATGCCCGCACCGGTTCCTTCGAACAGCAGGTTCAGCTGGTGGTAGTCGCGGTGGAGGAAGGTGCGCTCGCTTGGGTCGGGCTGCCAGCTTCGGTAGGCGGCGATCGCCGCTTCCCAGGCGCCGGGTCGTCGGGTCCAGGCGGGGACCGTCACGTTCTCGGGCTCGACCCAGCTCTCGTAGGTCCAGGCGAAGCCGGGTGCGGGGTGCTCGTGGATGGCGGCGAGGGTGCGGGCTAGCTCGCGCAGCCAAGCGTCGCCGTCCTCCGGCGCCAGCACCACCTCGCCGGGCAGGTGGGTCATGAGGAGGGCCGGGGCGCCGAAGCCGACGGGGTCGCTGGGGTCCTCGAGCGAGGGCCCCGGCAGGTACGCGACGAGCTCCGGCACCGGCAGGCCGATGGCGGCGGCCTCGGTGAGGGCCGCCCCCTCGTGACGCGCTAGGTCGGGCTCGCGCTCGAGCCACGACGCGAGCGTGAAGAGGCGCAGCACGAACCGCCTCGAGCTACCAGGGGCGGCGTCGGTGACCCGGTAGAGGGTGGCCGAGGTCGAGCCGCGCAGCCGCGTGAGGCGCAGCCTCGCCTCGTGGATGCCCGTGGCCTCGGCGAGCCAGGCGCGTGCGGCGGGGGTCAGACGCTGCATCCGGCCACGCTACCAGCGCGGCTCAGGTAGCGGCGGACCTCCGCCGACGGGGTCGCCGCTCGGCACCCGAAGGTCCAGGCTATGCTCGGGTCGCCGACGAACCCGAAGCCCCGCTAGCGGAGCGCAGCCTGCGCCTCCGCGATCGCGCAGCACGCCTTCGGCCTCGGCGTTCTCGATGACCGTCGCTCCTGTGGCCTGCAGCCACGCCGGTCGGAAGGTGGTGTGGCAGATGAGGGACCCGGAACTGCGACTGGTGGAGGTATCGCTCGCGGCTGACGACGTCGACGCTATGGTGCGCTTCTACGACGAGCTGTTCGGCGCGGGGCTGGAGCCGTACGAGGCGTTCGGCACGACCTTCTACCGGGGCACGCTCGACTCGGTACGGTTCGTGCTCGCCCCGAACGCCCTGGCCGGGGTAGACGCGGCGCAGAACCGGCACCAGTTCGTCTACGCCACCTCCGACCTGGACGCCCTGCTCGCGCGAGCGGAGCGGGCTGGTGGCGTGGTGCGCGACCGCGCGGGCAACGTCGCTACCGTCCTCGACCCAGACGGGAACACCGTGGTGCTCCAGGGAACGCGATCGAGCGGGGCTTAGGCGCGGCGTGTAGCTGGTGAGCCGTAGCGCGACGCATCCGCTCGAGGTGGGACCTAGGTGCGGCCCCGTGTAGCCCGAGCGGCCCCGACCGTCGAACCGTTCATCGGCGTCACCCTATGGACACGCGGTCCTTGTTAGCGTGACACCTTCCCGGTTCTCCGGGGGCGGACGCGTGCCGTTCCTAGGCTCGCTCCAGGTTTCCCAACCCGACCACGCCGGCGACCGTACCGCCGCGGCCATCCACGGAGGCACGCATGCACGAACGCCTGTCGACGCACACCCATGACGCCTCGCAGAGGGTCGGCGCGCCATGAGCCAAGCCACGACCGCGGTCAGAGCCGCACCGCGTAGGGCTACGCAGCCAGGGGCTCCGGTTCGCCCGAAGCGCGAGCGCCTCGTCGGCCTCGACGCCATGCGGGCGGTGGCCATCCTGGGGATGATCTACATGCACGTCAGCCCCACGGGTTGGCTGACCCCGGGCGCGTTCGCGGACAAGCCGGCGGTGCTGGCGTGGATCGAGAGCGTCGCGTCGGGCCGCGCGATGAGCCTCTTCGTCCTGATGGCGGGCATCTCGGTCGCGCTGATGACCGGCGGCACCACCCCGGTGGACGGAGCGCGGCTGAGGACGGCCAGGTGGCGGCTCGCGATCCGCGCGGCCGGCCTCTTCCTGATCAGCCTGGTGGTCGACCAGCTCTCCGGCATGAGCCTCTCGATCCTCATGTACTACGCGCTGTGGATGCTGCTGGTGATCCCCCTCCTGAGGCTCAGCCCGCGCGCGCTGCTCGTGGGCGCGGCCGTCGCCGCCGTCGTCATGCCGCTCTTCTGCTTCGTGCTGATGAGCTCCGGGCGCGAGTGGCCCATCTCGCCCTTCAGCGGCGGCGCCCAGCCGACGGTCGGGTTGATGCTGCTGCTCCGGCCGCAGGAGTGGCTCGCGGGCCTCAAGCAGCTGCTGGTCGGTGGCGGCTTCCAGACCCCGTACGCGATCCCGCTGCTCCTCGCCGGGCTGGCGATCGGGCGCCTCGACCTCCGCGACCGCGGCGTCAGGTGGCGCCTGGCCGGCAGCGGCGTCGCGCTCGTGGCGGTGAGCTCGCTGGTGTCGTGGGCGGCGCTCGGTCCGTTGGGGGTCGCGCAGGCGTTGGAGCAGACGTTCTCCGGTGCCGGTCCGCTGCGCATGCCGTGGGGGTCGCTGTTCGTGCTGCCTCCCCACCAGCTCTACGCCATGAGCGTCCCGATGGCGCCGTTCATGCTCGGGGTGGGGCTCCTGCTGCTGCCGAGCCTGCTCGCGCTGCTGGAGCGGTCCGTCTGGCAGAGGCTCCTGCTCCCCCTGACCTCCATGGGCAAGCTGGCCTTGACGTGGTACGCGTCGCACCTCGTGTTCATCGAGCGCGTGGCCGGCGAGCCGCCCTACGCCTTCAGCCTGTTCGCGGGGATGTGCCTGTTCGCGCTGGCCTTCTCGCCGCTCTGGCTCCGCTGGTCCTCGCGCGGCCCGCTCGAGCTGCTGGTGCACCGCGCGACGCTGCTGGCCGCGCGACGGGGGGAGGGGGCGGAGCGTGTGGGGGGCGCGGTGTGAGCGGGGTGGCGTAGGGGCCGGGGAGGCCTCATCGCCGGTGGCGGCTACTCCTGTTAGCCCCCAAGTTGAGTGCTCTACCTACGACTGGAGGTCGGGCAGAAGGCAGCCTCCTAGGCTTGGCTTCCGCGCTCTCGCGGTGCCTCGCTTGGGAGGTGCGGTGGGGGCGGGCTGTGCAGGTCTTGCTCCTGATGTGGCGCCGCCGGTCATCGGGCTGCCCGCCCCGGTGGGTTCGGGGCGGGCAGTGGAGGCTTGCACGTAGTGGAACGGGGTCTAGACGGGGTCGGAGCCCGTGTAGATCATGCCGTCCAGCGCGTTGCTCGGGTCCGAGGCGTCAACCGGCGCCTCGGTCCAGTTCATGAGCGCGAACTCGCCCTCGAGGTGGCTGTTCGTGACGACCACTCGGCTGGGGCCGGCGTTGGTCTTGCCGAACTCGCCGATCCGCAGGGCGGCATAGGTTGCAGGAACGTCCACGAACTCGACGGTCAGGCCGTCGATGACGACGTTGTCGAGGCTGGCGGGGACCGTGTGGTAGGAGCTCGCGTCGTCGCGCGCCTTGATGGTTACGCCGGCGCCCGTCTCATGGCCGTTCGAGTAGCCGCTATCGGTGACGGTGACGTCGTGGAGGGTGAGGTTCGCGTAGTCGCTGTACTTGAGGTTGATGTCGATGGCAGATCCCCAGGCTCCCGGGTTGCTGGAGTCGGAGTACCCGATGTTCCCCACGTTGTCGAAGGTGAGGCCCTTCAGGGTCGCGTTGGAGAGCGCCTCGAGATAGACGCCCTTGAAGGTGATGTCGCTGAAGCTCACGCCCGTGAGGTCGACGTCGCCGAACCGGATCGGTTCGTTGGCGTAGCCGGCGCTTCCCTGGTACCCGGCGGCGTGCTCGAGGCTGATGCCGATGTTGGCGCCGGTGATGCTACCGCCGGTCATCGTGAACCCGCTGTAGTCGGCGTTGCCGTCGGGGTTGAGGAAGCGGATCCCCATGGCGGGGGTCTCGATGTTGACGTCGGTGAGCGTGACGTTGGTCGCGTCGATGATCACGAGGGCGTGGCTGTCGTGCTCGAAGTTGAGCGAGTCGAGCGTGACCCCTTCGGCGGTTATCTGGGCGTTGCGGGCGGTGGCGCCGTTGCCCTTGATGGTCAGGAAGGGCACGTCGATCCGCAGCGTTCCTTCGGCCGCGAAGTCGCCACCGGCGTCGAGGATGTTGATGATGTCACCAGGCTTGGCGGCGTCGATGGCGCGCTGGATGCTACCGCTCGCTTCGGTGACGTAGAGGTGGCCCGGGACTACCCGCGCGAGGCCGTAGTCTTCCGGCTGCGGTTGCCACCATTTGTCGGTGGACTCGTGGTGGTCCAGGGAGTGCACGATCGCGTCCTCGATGGCTTGCAACTCAAGGGCGGTGGCGGCGCTGGGCGTGACCCCGTCGAAGGTGTTGCGGCTCAGGTCGAGCTCCGCGGGGTTCGCGTTCTCGACGTGGGTGAGGTTGTCCTCGAGCGTGTTGCCGGTGACCTGCAGGGTTCCGCCGGCGGCTTGGCGCAGGATGGTGATGCCGTTGCCGTTGTTGCGGAGGGTGTTGTTCTCGAGAACGACGTGCGTGCCGGGTTCGTAGAGCAGGATGCCGGCGGCGGTGTCGATGGCCCCATCCCGGACGAAGAGGATGTCCTCGATGGTCATGCCGCGCACCTCGGCGCTGGCGCCGCGACTGACCTGGACGCCGTTCTGGGCGCCCTTGGAGGTCTGGCCGAGGCCGATGATGCGACCACCGTTGATGTAGGCCCTGGTGTCGGGGTGCTCGATGACGATGGCACCCTTGCCGAAGTTCGTCACCTCGACGTTGTTGAGGTAGGCGGTGGCGGAGAAGTGTTCGCCGTTGTAGTTGCGGCCGACCATGATGCCCACGCCGCAGGAGGCGTAGTCGTCGAAGAGGTCCGTGACGGCTGAGTCGCTCAGGTGCAGGGTGGCGCCGTTGGAGACGCGGATGCCGGCGAAGTAGTCGTCGCACTTGGTGCCGCCCATGCCTTGGACCGTGACGTTGCGGATCTCCACGACCGTGCCCTCGCCGGTGACCTCGAGGATCGCTTTGCCCTTGCGGGTGTCCGTGGAGTAGAGGCTGAAGCCGGTGATACCGGCGGGCGTGATCACGGTGCCGCCGCTGGGGTCGCCCACGATGGTGACGCTACCGGTCACCTCGAGGTCGCCATCGAAGGTGCCGGCGGGCAGGTAGACGGTGCCGCCTTCCGCGACCTGGTCGAGAGCGGCCTGGATCGAGCCGCCTTCATCGACCTCGATGATCTCGGGGCGCTCGGTCTCTTCCGACACGCCGGCGTTGCCGGCGTGGTCGTAGGCGACGGCGCGGAGCCCGCCGGTCGGGTCGACCTTCAGCGTGGTCTGGTAGGCGGTGCTGCCGGCCAGGAACGCGATCTGGGAGACGCTGGCGCCGACCGCGGTTTCGTCGGTGGTGGCGACCAGCACGGGGCCGTCGTAGATCTCGAGCTTGGCGATGGCAGTGTTGTCGTCCGCGGTGCCGCTCGCGCGACGGGTGGCCACGTTGTAGTCCAGCGTGACGGTGGGCGCTTCCACGTCCGCGGCCAGCGAGCCGTCGACCGCGGGGGTGCACGCGAGCGGCTGGTGCAGCGCGAAGGGGGCGGCCCGTTCGCTGACGGTGTCGCCAACGAGGCGCAGGCCGGTCACGGTGCCGTCGACCTCGACGCTGGTGCAGAAGGCGTCAGCGAGGACGCGGATGCCGCGGTTGCTGGAGGAGACGATGGTCCCGCCCATGATCGTGTCGTAGTCGACGGTGAAGTCACCGAAGGGGACCTGGAGGTAGTCAGCTGGGTAGTCGTCGTTGCCGTTGGCCATTACCACCAGCATCAGGTCGATGATCTCGCCCGGCACAGCGTAGTTCGTGGGGTACCGGGGCGCCACGATCGCGTCTCCCAAGAGCGACTTGAGTCGGATCGTCACGCTCGAGCTCACGGTGATGCGTTGTTCCACGCTGTGGTAGGCGACCGGCGCGCCGTTCGCTTCCGCGAACGACTCGAACGTGTACGGCTCGAGGTGCGAGGGCAGAGAGACTTCGGCCGAGCCGTTGGCGTCCAGCGTGAGGTGGTCCGCGCCGGCCTCCGCCGCCACGAAGGTGCCTGCGTCCTCGGTGAACAGGACGGTGTCGCCGTTCTTGTCGCGGACGGTGACGCGCACGCTGTCGAGGGCGAGGTCGCCGGTTACGGGGTCGTTGGGGATCCCTTGGGGCCGCATGGCGTCGGGGGTGCGGATGGTTGCGCCGTCGAGCTTCATGCTGAGCGTGATGAAGCCGGCTGGCGGCGCCTTGGTGGTCGGCTGGTTGCAGGCTGCTAAGAGCAGCGCGACCGCGCAGAGCGCGACGACGCTCAGGTTGAACCGGACTTTCACAGATTCTCCTCCTGGTGTTGGACGTTGTCCTCCGCGGCGTCGATGACGCCGGCTCTCGTGATTGGGGTTAGCCTCTCCCCCTTTCCTGCGCCCCACGTGCATGTCTGAACCGCCGCGTCCCGACGAGCGGTCGTGAGCGATTCTTCGCGTGGGCGCTTGAGGGCTGTTCCCGATCTCCAGTGGAACGCCCTTACAGAAGACTTCGATTCTCAGTGTCGCGGTGGGTTGTTACCGGCGTGTAACGGTGCGTCAGCTCCCGCAGGCGCGGCCTTCCCCGCCTCGCTCGACGGGGCCGGGGGTCGCTTTCACGCCGCTCGCGCCCGAGAGCTAGGTATCTCGGGCGCGAGCGAGGCTGTTGTGAGGCGTGCAGCGGGCTGAGGGCCGGGAGCGGCCTTGATCGCCCTACGGGACTTCGATCTCGTGGTGTAGGGCGGTCTGGTTCCCGGCCAGGTCGGTTGCGAGGACCGTGAGCTCGTACTCCCCAGGTGGTAACTCCAACCTCGTCACGAAGGTGGTCGCTCCGTCGGGGAACGCGACGATCGGGGTGTCCTTGGTGTGGCTGTCCATGGGGTCGGTGGTCGCGAGGAGGTGGGGGCCGTCGTATATGTCGAGGCGCTGCAGGCTCTGGTCGTCATACGCGCTCCCAGTCAGTAGGCGGCTGGTCACGTCGTAGGCCACCGCCGTCACGGTGGGTGGGGTCACGTCAGCGGTCACGCCTGTGGCGAACGGGCGCATGAAGGTGCTGATCACTACGCCGGGCAGCACGTCATCGCCAATGAGGGTCGGCCCTTCGGCTGTGGCCGTGACGATGCCGTCGCCGTCCTCCCGGTTGCCGACCTTTACGCGCGCGCCGCGGGCACTGAAGGTCATCACCTCGATGTTGCCGGCGTACGTCACGCTCAGTTCATGCTCGGGGACGCGCAGGTCGTCGCGTTCGTGGGGCGACACCGAGTGCAGCAGGTCGATGACCTGTCCGGGAACGAGGCGGGTGATGGGGAGACGTGGCACGAGCCGCCCGCTTCCCAGTATGGAGCGGAGTTGGACGACCACTGAGACGGGAGTGGTCCCTACTTGGATACGGTGCTGGCCCGTCGTTAGTTGGTTGCCGTCAGCGTCGAAGCCGCGCAGCGTGACGAGGTAGGCCTCGTCGCTCGGTAGCCGAACTCGCGCGCTGGTGGTGCCCGGCGGAAGAGTGATGAGAGACTCCCCGAGCTCTAGGCTAGCTAAGAGGTCCTGGTCGAAGCGCAGGCGCTCGCCGTCTGCGTTGTAGACCTCTAGCTCGATGGTGAGTGAGTGGAGGAGCCCGCTGGGTTCGAGCGGCCCCCCGACCGCGGTGATCTCGACCGTCGTTTCTCGCTGGATGGGAGAGCCTCGTCCGTCGTCGCAGGCGGTCAGAGCGAGCAGCGCGAGCACCGCTAGGAGCAGGTGGACTGGCTGCATGTTGTGGCGTGGCAGGCGGGCCCGTGGTCTTGCCGGCGGTGCGCCATGCGAGGCCTTCTCCCCTTGGTCTGTTCTTCGGCTTGTGCCCATTGATGACCAGCATCGGTCGCGATTGTTACGAAGGGGTTACCGTTGTTCCGGTCTGGGTTCTCGGTGGAGCAGCGTGGGCGCCTAGCTGGGTGGGGGCGCTTCCGGCCTCTTGGCCGCGGGGAGCTCGAGGATGAAGGTAGTGCCGCGTCCGAGCTTGCTCTCCACGCTCAGGTTCCCGCCGAGGGCTTGGGTTAGGACGCGGGATAGCGCTAGGCCGAGGCCGGTACCTTCGACCTCTTGGCTGATGCCCAGGCGCTCGAACGGCTCGAACAGTTGGGGGATCCGGTTCCGAGGCACGCCGGGGCCGGTATCGCGCACTTCGACCCGCACCCGGTTGCCTTCGACCGCGGCGTAAGCGATGGTGACCGACCCCTTCGTGCTGTTGAACTTGATGGCGTTGCTGATGAGGTTCAAGAGGATCTGCTCGAAGCGGGCAGGGTCAGCGAGGGCCCATGGGGCCTCGCCATCGGGGTCGATGATGCTCACCTTGAGCTGCTTCTCTCTCGCCTTGGGCAGTAGCGGGGTGAGGCACTTCGCGATCTTCTTCGACACCTGCACCGGTTGCAGCTGCAGTGTGATCTTCCCGCTGTCGATGGAGGTCAACTCCAGCACTTGCGTGATGAGCGCGTTGAGTTGTCGCGCGGAGTGCAGGATGTGCTGGACCTGCTCGGTTTGGCGCTTGGGGAGGTCTTCCATCTCCAGGAGCTGGGCGAACCCCAGCACGACGCTTAGGGGCGTGCGCAGGTCGTGGCTCATGCGCGCTAGGAACGCGTTCTTCGCGCGCTGCTCGGCCTTGGTGTCGTGCACGAGCCTCCTCGCGTCAGCGAGCTCGTTCGCCAACCTCTCGGTCTTGAGCGCCCCCTTCAGTGAGGTCGTGAGGATGGCGGTCAAGTAGTTGAGGCGCGCGACCTCGTCGGTCCCGAGCACCTCTTTCGTGGCGCATAGGACGGGCGTGTGGTCCGGAGCGACACGGAGCGGGGCGTGGAACATCGTGATGGTCCTGGGTTGGCCGGCCTGTGACGCGCCCTCCCAAGCGGCGAGCCCGCTCGGTGGTGGCGCACCAGAGCTGTACGCTTCCTGTAGCCGGGCCACTACCTCGTCGTCGGGCGCCGGGCCCGCTTGGGCCTGCAGGGTGAGAGCGCGCTCAGCGTCGA
>Ga0123333_10003119_pt1 | contig 16312 bp, 6 predicted proteins | sample BioC12SIPDNA_3_FD_89957 | JGI IMG/M metagenome (GOLD analysis project Ga0123333, IMG submission 89957) | Anaerobic biogas reactor microbial communites from Washington, USA - Biogas_R2_B C12 SIP DNA | ecosystem: Engineered > Bioreactor > Anaerobic > Unclassified | place: Washington, USA... | reverse complement strand
TCGGCGGCGATTACGCCTTCCGGGTGCAGGCCGGCGCCGATAACGCCTATGCGGCCCAGACCGGCGCGGCCTGGCTGCCCGGCCTGCCGGCGGGGGCCAGCGCGCTGACCCTGGCGCAGGCGGATTTTGTGGACGCCGCCGACGGGGTCTATCGCCTGGGCGCGGGCTCGACCCTGGACGCGGGGTACCATCGCCGCCTGGCCGAGGCCCACGTCTATCCCGCGCTCCCCGCCTGCGACCGCTGCGGCGCGGGCGGCGACCTCGTCTGGGGCCAGACGGCCTTTGGCGAGATCGCCGAGGCGGTGGCCAGCGGCGCGGCGCGCGTCCTGGTCCATCCGGGGCGCTATCCCCAGCCGTTCCACCTGGTCTCGGGCGTGGAGGTGCTGGGCTATGGCGCGGGCGTGACCATCGTCGAGGCGCCCAGCGGCGGCTCGGGCGCGCTGGTCCGGGCCGAGGGCGTGGCCGGGGCCGTCGTGGCCCGGCTGACCCTCTCCGGCAGCGCCGACTGGGAGGGGCTGCGCGTCGAGGACGGGGCGCGGGGGATCACCCTGGCCCGCAGCATCGTGCGCGACGCCTCCACCGGCGTGCGCCTGCGCGGCGATAGCGCCGTGGAGCTCGTCCACAACACCATCGTCAAGAACGTCGACGGCGTGACCGCCGAGGGCGCCACCCCCGTGGACCTGCGCAACACCATCCTGGCCTACAACGCGGGCATCGGCCTGACCTACGGCGCGCCCAGCCAGCTCACCAACAACTATAACGGGTACTGGGGCAACGGCGCGGCGATGAGCCCGCTGGGCGCCGGGCCGGGCAACCTCTTTGCCGACCCGCGCTTTGCGGACGCCGCCGCCCACGACTATAGCCTGGGCGAGGGCTCGCCGCTGATCGACGCCGGCGCGCCCGGCGACCCCACCCCGCCCGGGACCGGCGGCCGCGCCGACATCGGCTGCCTGGAATACGGCGGCGCCGCCTTTTACGCCGACCAGGGCTACGGCCCGGCGGCGCTCAACGACGGGCTCACCTGGGGCGTGGACGCCTTTGGCTCCATCCAGGCCGCGCTGGACGCCGCCCAGGACGCCCTGGCGGGGCTGCAGGGGGCCATCCCCAGCGGCGGCTATCGCGTGGGCGTGGGGCCGGGAACCTGGTTCGAGCGGGTGAGCGTGCCCAGCCACGTGCAGCTCCTCGGCTCGGGCGCCGAGCGCTCCACCATCGACGCGGGCCACGCCGGCAGCGCCGTGACCTTGGACGGCGTGGTGGAATCGGGCGTCTCGGGCTTTACCCTGCAAGGCGCCGACGCGGGCGGGGCGGGCGTCTCGGTCGCCCACGCCTCCAACCAGGTGCGGATCAGCCGCAACGTGATCCGCCAGAACGCCTCCCAAGGCGTCCGCTGGAGCGGGCGGTCGTCGGGGAGCGTCGCCTTTAACACCATCGTGGACAACGGCGGCGCCGGCGTGCTGGTGGAGGGCCCGGCCTGCTGGGCCGAGGCGCGCAACAATATCCTCTCCGGCAACCTGTGGGGGCTGCGCGCCGTCTCGGGCGGGCTGCTCCGCAACGCCTATAACCTGCTGGACAACGCCACGGACCTGGACGGCGCCGTCGCCGGCGAGGGGACCGTGATCGGCGATCCGGCCTTGGCGGGATCGGGGTATTACACCCTCTCGACCGCCTCGCCCGCCGTGGACGCGGCGGACCCGCGGGCGGCCGCGCCCGCGGGCGGCGGGGTGCGCGCCGACCTGGGCTACCGGGAGCTGCTGGCCAGCCCGCTGGCCCTGGTGCTGGGGCCGCAGGTCCATTCCACCGTCACGGCCAACTCGGGCGTGGCGCGGGTGGAGGTCGGCTGGCGGCTCGTCGCCGACGCGACGCAGCCGGTCACCGCCACCCTGCCCCTGGCCTGGACCACGCTGAACGCGCCCGTCGCGGGCGAGCCGCTGCACTTTTGGAGCGCCCCGCTGACCCCGGGCGCGGCGGGGCTCTACCGGGTCTATACCCGGGCCGCCGACGCCGCGGGGAACGCGGAAACGGACGAGGCCGACTGGTACGCCGGGGCGGTGGCGGCGGACGCCACGCCGCCGGCGATGGGCTGGGTCACCCCGCCCCCCGCCACCACCGGCGCGCCGGCCATCTGGGTCGTCGCCGAGGCCAGCGACTATGTGGACGACGGGTCAGGGCCGCGCTTTGCCGTGGCCGAGGTCTCTTTCCAGATCACCGGCCCGAGCGGCGCGGCCAGCTATCCCGCCGCCTGGGTCGACGATGGCTGGGACGAGGCCAGCGGCGCGCCGCGGCGCTTTGCCGCCTGGGTGCCGCTGGACCGCGCCGGCAGCCACAGCCTGTTCGCCGTGGCGGCGGACGAGGCGGGGCATCGCGCGGCGAGCGCGGCGCGCGCCATCTGGGCGAGCGGCTCCGGCCCCGTGGCCGCCATCACGCGCCCGGCGAGCCCGGCCAGCGCGCCCGCCCGGGAGATCACCGTGGAGGGCTATGCCCGCTTTGACGCGCTGGACGGAGTCGGCGAGGTGGCGGTGAGCGTGGACGGCGGCGCGGCGACGCCCGCCGTGCTGGCCGCTCCCCGCGCCGGGCTGTCCGCCTGGAGCGCGGCCATCGTCCTGCCCGACCTGGAGGGCTTGCATACCGTGGCCGCCGTCCCCAGCCGCGGGGGCGTCTCCGGCGGCGCCAGCGCCATCACCGTGCGGCTGGACCGGGAGGCGCCCGCGCTGGCCGTCAGCCAGCCCGCCGCCGGGGCCTATGTGACCGAGACGGTGACCTTTGCCGGGACCGCCGCCGATTCCGGCAGCGGCCTGGCGCGGGTGGAGGTCAGCGTGGACGGCGGGGCCGTCTGGCGGGCGGCCTCGCTCGCCGGCGGCGCCTGGAGCCTGAGCTGGCCGCTGGCCGGCTGGCAGGATTTCGTCAGCTACCCGGCGCGGGTGCGCGCCGTGGACCGCGCGGGCCACGCGACGGCGGTCGCCTGCCCCATCACCCTGGATAGCCTGCCGCCCGACGGGCTGGCGCCGGTGGCGTTCAGCGCGCCGGTCGGCCAGCACCTGGACCGCGGCGCCGTGCTGGAGATCGCCTGGCCGACGCCGGTGGACGCCAGCGGCGTCGTGGAGACGCTCCTGGCGGTGGATCGCCAGCCGGAGAACGCGCCGAGCGCCCCCGTGGCGGGGAACGCGCGCAGCGTGACGCTGGACGCCGCGGGGGACTGGTACGCCCACCTGGCGGCGCGCGACGGCGCGGGGAACGAGACCCTCGCCCACTATGGCCCCTGGCGCGTGCGCGACATGGCCAACCCGACCTTTGCCGCCCGCCGCCAGTCCATCGTGCTGGACGGGCTGATCGACACCGCCCACGACGAATGGCGGCCCGGCGACCTGGTGGGGCTCGACGCCCGCTCCGGCCAGCCGCAAGCGCTGTATGTCACCTGGGACGGCCAGGCGATCTATCTCGGCTGGAGCGGCGCCTGGTGGACGCTGGACGGCACGCTGTGGGCCTACCTGGACGTGGCCGACGGCGGCGTCACCCTCGACGTCCCCGAGCAGCGCGCCCTGCCCTTCGCCGCCGACCTGGCCGTCCAGATCGAGGGCCCGGAGCTGGGCACGCTCTGGCGCTACACCGGCGGGGCGTGGCAGACGGACGCGCTCGACTTTGCCCACGGCCCGGCCGGCGACGCCGAGGCGCGGGTCCCCTGGAGCGTCGCCGCGGACCGGGCGGTGCGGCTGGTGGCCTTTGCCCTGCCGCGGGGGAGCGCCGCGCCGCGCTCCGCCGGCATCAAGCTGGCGGCGGCGGGCAGCCCCAGCGAGCCCTGGGCCGCCTTCCCCAACACCAACGTCCTGACCAACACCCTGGACAGCAACTATACCTGGTTCGGCGTGGGGAGCGTCACGGACCCCGGCGCCGGCCAGCCGCAGGCGCGCGCGGCGGCCTGGAGCGTGAGCAGCCCGCAGCCGCTGGGGGCGGCGCTGTGCGCGGGGAGCGACCTGACTTACCGCATCGCCGTGGAGAACCGGGAGCCGAGCGCCCTGGCGGGGCTCGCGCTGACGCTGGCCGCCAGCGCCGGGCTGGGCTACCAGAGCCAGGCCGGGGCGACCTGCGCCAGTTGCGCGCCGGGCGCCAGCGCCTGGACGCTGAGCCTCCCGCCCGTCGCGGCGGGCGCCACCCACGTGGTGACCGTCACGGGGCGGCTGGCCGCCGACCTGACCGGCTTGCAGGCGGTCACCAGCACCCTCGCGCTCTCGCTGGACAGCGGGCCGCTCACCGGCGCGCCGCTCGTCGCCCAGGTCGCCCACCCGGTGGACGGGCAGCCGCCGACGGTGGCCATCGACGCCGCCGCCGCGCCCGCCATCCCCGCCACGGTGCAGACCTTCACCGGCACGGCCACGGATGGCGGCGGCTCGGGCGTGGCGCTGGTGCGGGTGCGGCCCGCCGGCGGGAGCTGGCAGGCCGCCACGGGCACGCTGGACTGGTCGGCGCAGCTCGCCGTCCCCAGCGCCAACGGGGCCGCCTTTACCCTGGAGGCGCAGGCCGTGGACCGCTGCGGCCGCGCCAGCGCCATCGTGGCGCAGAGCTATCTGGTGGATACGACGCGGCCCGCCATCACCCTGAACGTGCCGCCGGTGATCACCGTCGCCTATCCCATCCTCGACGGCGCTAGCGCCGACCCCTTCCCCACCGGCGGGCTGATCCCCAAGGTGGAGTGGCAGGCCGACGACGAGGCGGCGCCCTGGGAGCTGGCGCTGGGGCCCTATGCCCCGCTGGACGGCGCGCAGGGGTATGCGGTGGCCTGGCGGATCGCCCCGCAGGACGGGGTGCAGCGCCGCCTGCGCTCCCGCGCCACCGACGCCGTCGGCAACGTCTCCACCACGCCGTGGCAGCTCACCGTGGTGGACAATGTGGCCCCGGCCATCCAGGTGACCCAGCAGATCTCGCCGGTGGTGGTGAGCGACTATCTCCCCGGCGGGACCGGCGCGCCCGTGCTGGGCGGTTGGGTCACCGACGGCTCGGGGGTCGCCCTGCTGCGGGTGGCGCTCACCGACCCGCTGGGAGGGGTCTATACGCAGACCGCGCCGCTCTCCGGGGCGGCGTGGCAGTTCGCGCCGCGGCTCGCCAGCCCCCAGGCGGGGCTCTACTGGCTGCGCGTGGAGGCCGTGGACGCCCACGGCAACGTCGCCGCCAGCGGCCCCTATCCCCTGTGGGTGGGCGACCAGGCCATCGCGGGGCTGGCCATCGCCCAGAGCGGGCCGACCATGCTCCACAGCCCCGTGACGCTCTCGGCGTCCGTGGCGGCGGGGACCAACGTGACCTACACCTGGAGCCTGGGCGACGGGACCACCGCCACGGGCCCCACGGTCCACCACCTGTACCCGGCGGCGGGCTCGTATACCGCGGTGGTCACCGCCGCGAACGGCGCGGGGCGCGCCACGGCCAGCGCCGCGGTGGTCATCCTGCCGCCGACCGGCGTGCTGGAGGTGGACGCGTACTGGCCCACCCTGTGCGCGGGCTGGAACTATCGGCTCGAGATCGCCTACACCAACATCTCGGCCATCGCGCTGAGCGACGTCACGCTGGTGATCACCGCGCCGACGTATGGCCTCGTGCTGTGGGACGACTCGTCGGCCGGGCTGGCGCCGGGTCCGAACCCGGGGACGGTGGGCTGGAGCCTGGGGGACGTGGCGGCGGGCCAGACGGCGGCGCGCACGCTGGGGCTGCACGTCTATGCCAACGCCCCCCACGGGACGTGGCTGGAGGTGGCGGCGGCGGCGAGCGCGGCCGGGGGCGGCGTGGCGCGGGCGCTGGAGCGGTTCGAGGTGCGCAACGACGGCTATTGCGCCGGGAGCACGCCGACGCCGGGCGTCTCGGCGACGCCGACGGTCACCGGCTCGGCGACGCCGGGCGTCTCAGCGACGCCGACGGGCACGCCGACGGTCACCGGCTCGGCAACGCCGGCCGTCTCAGCGACGGCGAGCCCGACGATGACGCGCACGCCCAAGCCCTCGGCGACGCCGACCGCGTCGGCGACGCCGACGGTGACGAGCGCGCCGGCGCAGCGGGTGCAGTTGCCGCTGGTGATGAGGTAGCCGGCGCAGCGTCCGCACAGCGATGATGCGGCGCACGGGCCCGCACGGCGTTGGCGTCCGCACGGCGATCAACGCGGCATGGAATGCCGACGCCGTGCTACGCGCCATGGAATGGCGTCGACAGCGCCCGATAAAATCGGGCTATGGGAGCGTCTGCGGCATAGAATGCCGGCGGCATGGAACGCTCTAGCCTGATTTGATCAGGCGCTATCCCGGCATTCCATGCCGCCGTAGCTCGGCGACTTCATCGCCGAGCGAGCACCGAACATGGCGATCCATGCAGCGTTGCGAACCGCGTCCGCACGGCGATCAACGCGGCATGGAGTGCCGACGCCGTGCTACGCGCCATGGAATGGCGTCGACAGCGCCCGATAAAATCGGGCTATGGGAGCGTCTGCGGCATAGAATGCCGGCGGCATAGAATGCCGGCGGCATGGAACGCTCTAGCCTGATTTGATCAGGCGCTATCCCGGCATTCCATGCCGCAGACATGACCGAGCTCAATGCGGCACACAGGAGAGAGACCATGCCCTTCCACCAACTATACTACCACTTCATCTGGGCCACCAGGAATCGGCTGCCCTTGCTGACGGCGGAGGTGGAGCCGGTCATCCATGGGTTTCTTTGGGCCAAGGCCGTGGGCTTGGGCGCGCACGTCTACGCCCTGAACGGCACCGAAGACCACATGCACCTGGTCGTCGCGGTCCCGCCAACCATTGCCCTATCCAAGTTCATCGGGCAGATCAAGGGCGTAGCCTCTACACGCTTTAACAAGTCAGGGCTGAGCGAGAAACCTTTCTTCTGGCAGGAAGAGTATGGCGTGTTGTCGTTCGACGCCAAGCGCTTGCCCAACTATATCGCTTACGTCAATCGCCAGAAAGAGCACCATGCCTCACAGACCCTTATCGCCGCGCTGGAGCGCAGCGCCGCCCTGGAGGATCGTGCTATCCACGAGCCAACCGTGGATTACGAGGTAGAACCTGCGCCAGAGGGCGCGCTCGGCTCGGGGACCGATCGGTCTGGCTAGAGCGGCACTCCTTGCCGCCCGGCATTCCAAACCGCGTAGGCCCCAGAAGCCCGATTCCATCGGGCGCCGCCGCGTAGCACGGCGTCGGCATTCCATGCCGTCCGGCATTCCATGCCGCGTTGATCGCCGTGCGGCCTCCACGCGCCGTGGGCCTGCCTCCACACGCCCGCTCGGCGATCAATCGCCGAGCTACGTCGGCATGGAATGCCGGGACAGCGCCTGATCGAATCAGGCTTGAGCATTCCTTGCCGCCCGGCCCTCCAAACCGCGTAGGCTCCAGAAGCCCGATTCCATCGGGCGCCGCCGCGTAGCACGGCGGCGGCATTCCATGCCGCGTTGATCGCCGTGCGGCCTCCACGCGCCGTGCGGCCTCCACGCGCCGTGCGGCCTCCACGCGCCACGCGGCCCCCCACGCGCCACGCGGCCCGCGCATCCCCTGCGTCCCCCGCCTCTCCCTAGCTCGCCAGAAACTCGAGCACCAGCCCGTCCGGCAGAGCGAACCAGTGGGGCCGCACCTCCGCATAGCCGCGCCGCCGGCATTCCGCCGACATCGCCTCGCGGTCCGGGACCACCAGACCCAGGTGGTGCATCCGCCCCTCCGGGCCGTCATAGCTCGGGTCGTGCACCAGTTGCAGCCCCTCCACGAACCAGACGTTGGAGGGCACCTCGCCCTCCGCGCGGCGGCGCACCGTGAACCCCAGCAGTTCCTCCAGCAGCGCCGTCATGCCGTTGATGTCCTTCACCTTGATCGCCGTGTGTCCGATGGTGGCCTTGGCCATGGTCGTTCCTCCGTGTCTGGGATTGCCGCACAGCATACGCGATTGCGCCATTTCGCAAGTCGGAGAGGGGATGCAGATAAAAAAAGGATCGCACGGATTTGGCTTCTATCCGTGCGATCCTCTCGATCCGCGTCCCTATCCTACTTCGGCACGGCCCGCATCCGCGTGACCAGCGGCCGCACCCGCTCGGCATAGATCACCAGCCGCTGATCGTACGCGCCTTGCACGATGTTGCCCGTGCAGGTGATCAGCGACAGGTACGAGCGCCCATCCGGCGAGGGCTGCGCCGCGCGCCCGCTGACCGGGCCGGCGCCATAGATCCGCGCCAGCACCGCCGGGTCGCTGGCCTGCCGCGCCGTGTAGGTCGCCTTTTCCGTGACCACATAGCGGATGTCCTGGCCGGTGCGGGTGTTGCGCACCACGATCCAGTCGCCGGGGCGCAGCCGCTTGAGGTGGACGAACAGCGCCGGCTTGCCATGGCCATAGACGTGCCCCGCGATGGCGGCGACGCCCGATTCGCCCGGCGCCCCGCTGCCCATGTACCAAAAGGCCTGCTGCCAGACGGGGTCGCCCAGCGGGCCCATCGGCGCGTCCATGGCGCCCTTGGCCGTGACCCCCACCGCCAGCACCGGCGCGTCGATCCCCAGCGCGGGGATGCGCAGCTCCAGGTTGGCCGCCACGCCCGCGCTCCGCAGCGGCAGCGCGGCGGCGAGACCCGCGCCCGGCGCCAGGGCGGGGAGCCCGGTATCGGGCAGCCCGATCACCACCGGCGCGGTGGGCGTCGGCTGAGCCACCGGCACGGTGGCCGTGGGCGCCTGGGTAGGCGCTTGCGTGGGAGCCTGCGTCGGCGCGCTGGTGGGAGCGGACGTCGGCGTCAGAACCACCGTCCCGGTGGGCGTCGGCGTCAGAGCCACCGTCCCGGTGGCCGTCGCCGCTGGCGTCTCGGTGACGCCCGGCGTCAGCGTGGCGCCCGGCGTCAGCGTCGTTGGGATAGTGGAGCCCGGCGTCGGCGTCTCAGTCGGCACTCCCGGCGTCAACGTGGTCGGGATCGTCGAGCCCGGCGTCGGCGTGGAAGCCGCTAGCGTCTCAGTAGGCGTAACCGCCGGCGTCAACGTGGTCGGGATCGTCGAGCCCGGCGTCGGCGTGGAAGCCGCTAGCGTCTCAGTAGGCGTAACCGCCGGCGTCAACGTGGTCGGGATCGTCGAGCCCGGCGTCGGCGTTTCGGTAGGCACTCCCGGCGTCAACGTCGTCGGGATGGTCGAGCCCGGCGTCGGCGTCTCAGTCGGCGCCCCCGGCGTCAGCGTGGTCGGGATGGTCGAGCCCGGCGTCGGGGTCGAGGAGGCCGCTTGCGTCTCCGTGGGCCCCACGGTCGCCGTGATGGTCCACATCTCGGTGGCCAGCGCCGTGGGCGTCTCGCCCGGCGTGGTCGGCGTCGGCGTCGCGGACGACGCTGGCGTCGCGGACGCCGCTGGCGTCGCGGACGCCGCTGGCGTCGCGGACGACGCTGGCGCCTCGGTCGGGGTGTCCGTCCAGGTCGGCGTGGCCGTGGCGGTGTCCGTGGGCAACGGCGTGGAGGTTAAGGTCGACGTCGGCGTGGCGGTGGCGGTGTCCGTGGGCAAAGGCGTGTTCGTAAAGGTCGGCGTCGCCGTCGCCGCGGGCGCGGGGCAATCCACCGGGAAGGCGTCGCGGTCTCCCGTCGGCGGGAACTCGCCGGTATAGAGCGTCACGTCGTTGACGATCTGCGTGCCGTTGATGACGGTGGTGAGGAGAAAGACGTGCAGGTGCAGGCGCACCGACTCGCCCGGCTGGATCGGGGGCAGGGTCCAGCGCACCGAGTGCGACCCGGGGTCGTACTCGCCGTAGGGGTAGGAGCTGCCCGGATAGTTGGTGCTGTTAAAGCGCACCTCCGCCGGGAGCTGGTCCACCACCACGACGTTGGTCAGGGGCGCGTTGGTGGGGTTGGTGATGGTGATGGTGTAACGCTGGCCCCAGCCGGGGCAGAGCAGCTCGTGCCAGCGCACCTTGTCGATGGTCGGCGCGGGATCAGCCGCCGGCGCCGCCGATCCTCGGAGCGCCAGCGGGCTGGCCCACGTGAGCAACGCGACGACGATCGCCGCGGCCAGGATGTAACCTACTTTACGCATGTCCTTACTTGTTCCTCTTGTCATGGCAAACACACAGGTCCCCTGCCTGTATTATACATCATGACGTGGAATAAAGCACATAGGATTCGGGTACTGTTTGGGCTCGCGCCAGTTCGCTCCGCCGCTCTTGGAGGCCGAGGCTTTAGCCGGATTCGGCGCAGCCCACCCGGCTAGAGCCTCGACCTCCACGGATCGGGACGTCGTTTCCGCCGCCTCCAGCGGCCATGCGCACGCCCTGACTCGGATTGGACAAAACAGCAAAAGTGTGGTAAGAATAATACAGGCAAGCGTGCAGGGGCCACCTACCCCCCAGCCTGCTGGCTATGTCGGAGCGACGAGGCTCAGGTTCCTGTGACGGAAAAAGGAGGAGACATGGCATTCGGCATCGAGCACGGAGCGTCCAAGGCTGAAGTCCGCAAAGCGTTGGGATTGCGCGAGACCATCTTTGACCTGGAGGCTTTTTACCGCCAGGCCTACGAAAAGGGCGCCCGGCTGGTCGGCCTCTTGGGGCCCTCGGGCAGCACCTGGTCAGGCGCCAAAGCCTACCTCGAGGAAGCGCTCACCGAGGCGGGCGCCGATATCCCCATCATCTTTGTGACCAACGGCACCAAAGAAGGCACCGCCGGCATCCTGACCCGCACCGTCAGCAAGCATTTCCCAGTGCTGGCCATCTACCCCACCGAAATCTCGGAGGACCTGCTCAACCTCCCCTACGTCACCTTCCGCTTCCCCGTCCCGCCGGTCATCGCGCACGTGAGCTATTGGGAAACGGCGGCGGTCCCCTTCGTCGCCTACCTCAGCTCGCTCATCTGCATCGGCGGCGGCAGCGGCACCACCTTTGTGGTGGAGGCGCTCTCCGTCATCAACAAGCGCCGCATCGCCTTTGACCGCGACCGCTTCCTGGGGAGGACGCCGGGCTCGGTGGCCTCCATCGCCTACGTGCCCATCGCCTCGGAGCCGCGGCCCGCGCTGGCCAAGCGCATCAAGTGCGGCGACATCGGCGGGTTCTATGGCGTGCTGGACCAGGACGACCCCAGCACCCTCGCCGAGTTCATCCGCAACGCGTCCTAAAGACCAATCCCCCCTCCCCCCCTGCATAAGGGGGGCCAGGGGGGATCTCCTCGCCTTTTACGGCAGCTCGCTCACATACGACGCCGCCGCATAGAGCTCCACCCGCGCGGGCGTCGCGTCGAAATCCAGCGTGACCTCCGTGGCCGCCTTGCCCTTGGCCGGGAGCGGCCCCGCCGACCCCCGCGCGCCGCCGATGATCCCCCCCGCCGCGTCATAGAGCACCGCGTAGGTCCAGACGTTCTTGATCTCCCGGTCGTAGGGGTTGGCGACCTCGCCCGTCACCCGGGCCAGCCCCTGCCCCGGCTCGTAGCGGACGTTCTCGACCGCAAAGGGCGGATGCGCCTCCACCGGCGTCCACTTGTTGCGATAGACCCGCGTCTCGATCTGGGCGACGGGCTGCGCGTCCGAGACGTCGAAAAAGCCCGTCACCCCCAGCGTCTGGCCGGGCAAGACCAGCGGCGCCACCCCCGACTCGGCGCCGAGGACCGTCCCATCGGCGGCCAGCACGGTCACCTGCCAGAGCCCGCCGTCCATCGCCCAGCCCGCGTTAGGGTTCTCCACCAGCGCGGCAAAGTTGACCCGGCGCGGCCCGGCGGCATAGCCCTCCTGCCGCACCACGGGCGGCTGCACCCCCGGCGGGTCGGCGTCGGCGGGCAGCGCCAGCGCCTCCTCCATGCCATAGAGCTCCGCGCCGGCGACCTCGCCCCCGGCGACCGCGTAGAACGAGACCCCCGTGTGGTCGTTGGGCAGGATGAACTCGATCCGGTCGAACCCGCCGCCGATGATCTCGCCCTGGGCGTTATAGAGCACCGCCGAGGCCAACGGGTGCGGCGCGACGCGGGCATACGGGTTGGCGAGCAGGCCCGTGGCCCGGGCCGAACCGGGGATCGCGGGATCGCCCGGCAGGTAGGCCGCCGCGCTGCCGCTCAGCCCCGGCGCGGGCGCCATGGCCAGCGCCATCCCGCCCGTCGCCCCCGCCTCGATGCGCGCCACCTTGACCTCCTGCTGCAAATAGATCAGCGCCGCCAGCCCCGTCTCTTGCCCGGGCAGCAGCGACAGGACCCCCTGCGCCGTCCCCACCCCCGCCCCCGCCGCGTCGTAGGCGGTAATGTGGTAGCTGGCCATCTGCAGCGCCAGGCCCGGGTTGGGGTTGCGGACCAGCAGCCCGACGCCCACAGCGCGGCCCTGCTGGCCAAAGCCCTGCTTGAGCACCTCGGGCGGCAGCGGCTGGGGGGTAGGGGTCGGCGGCGCGGGGGTATCGGTCGGCGTGGCGATCGGCGGGCGCGTCTCGGGCGCTGAAGACAGCGCTTGCGGCGAGGACGCCGGCGCTGAAGACAGCGCTTGCGGCGAGGACGCCGGCGCTGAAGACAGCGCTTGCGGCGAGGACGCCGGCGGCGTGGACGCCGCTTGAGGCGTGTCGCTGGGCGCCGCAGTCACCGTCGGTCGGGCCGACACGCCGGTGGCGGCTGATACGGCGCGGGCCGTGGCGGTGAGGCCCAGCAGGTCGCTGTCGTTGGCGGTAGGGGTGGGAGTGGCCGCGGGGCCGCAGCCCGCCAGCAAGATCACCAGGGCGCAGAGCGCCCAAAGCAGCTTATGTCGTCGCATGTGTCCCTCCAGACCGGGCCAGGATGCGCCGGGGCAACCGATCTCAGCATATCACCCAACGCGCGCGGTGTCAAGCACCAGCGCCGAAGGCGAGATCCCCCCTTGCCCGCCTTACCAAGGGGGGGTAGGGGGGATTCCCCGCCGGGCGGCATGGAACGCTGGGCCGATGCGTCCCCATGGCGCCAGGCGGGGTACCTCGGCGGACCTCGGATGGGCGCCCATGCTCAGAGCGGACTCCTCAAGCCCGATTCCATCGGGCGCTGCCGAGTAGCACGGCGACTCGTCGCCGTGCTCTTGCCCCCCTTACCAAGGGGGGTAGGGGGGATTTCCCGCCGGGCGGCATGGAACGCTGGGCCGATGCGTCCCCATGGCGCCAGGCGGGGTACCTCGGCTCACCTCGGATGGGCGCCCATGCTCAGAGCGGACTCCTCAAGCCCGATTCCATCGGGCGCTGCCGAGTAGCACGGCGACTCGTCGCCGTGCTCTTGCCCCCCCTTACCAATGGGGGTAGGGGGATTCCCCGCCGGGCCGAGGCTGAGCCTCGCCCTGGAGTCCGAGGCTGAGCCTCGCCGTGGAAACCGAGGCTGAGCCTCGCCGTGGAAACCGAGGCTGAGCCTCGCCGTGGAAACCGAGGCTGAGCCTCGCCGTGGAAACCGAGGCTGAGCCTCGCCCTGAAGGCCGAGGCTTTAGCCGGATTCGGCGCACCCAACCCCGCCTAAAGGCTCGACCTCCGCCACGCGAGACGACCTCCGCCCTGGGCGGCTTTGCCAACGCCGCGGGACCGTACTAGACTGGGGATGGTATCTATTCTGCGAAATCCGCGTCTCATCTACAGGAGAGGTCTCCGATGAAGATCCTGGTCGCATCCATCGGCCACGAATCCAACACCTTTAGCCCCCTGCCCACCCGCTGGGCGGATTTCACCGTCCGCCGCGGCGACGCGCTGCTGGACACGGCGGCGCTGGGCGATAACGCGCTGGCCGGCATCGTGGACACGCTGCGCGGCGCGGGGGTGGAGCTGGTCCCCGCCATCCACGCCTCGGCGCTGCCCGGCGGGCTGGTCCAGCGCGACGCCTACGACCGGCTCCGCGCGGGGCTGCTGGAGCGCGCCGCCGAGGCTCAGGGCGCCTGCATATTCCTGCACGGCGCCATGGTCGCCGAGGGCGTCGAGACCGCCGACGCCAGCCTCGTCTGCGCGCTGCGCGAGGCGCTGGGGCCCGGCGCGCCCATCGCCGTGGCCATGGACATGCACGGCAACGTCACCGCCGACTGGGTCCGCTGCGCCGACGCCATCCGCGCCTACCATACCGCCCCCCACGTGGACCAATCCGCCACCGGCGCCGCCGCCGCGCGGATGATGCTGCGCATGCTCCGCGAGGGGTTGCGCCCCTCCATCGGTTTCGTCAAGCTGCCGCTGATGTACCCCGGCGAGTTCGCCCGCACCGACTCGGAGCCGATGGGGAGCATCATGCGGCTGGTGGCCGAGATCGAGGCGCTCCCCGGCGTCCTCTCCGCCTCGCTGATCAAGACCCACTCCTGGAGCGACGTCTATGACAAGGGCATCAGCGCGGTGGTGGTGGCCGAGGGGGCCGCGCTGGCGCAGGCCCAGGCCGCCCGGCTCGCCGCGGCCTTTTGGGAGCGCCGCTACGACTTTCCCAAGAGCGTGGAGGCCTACCCGCCCGACGAGGCGATCGCGGTCGCGCTGGGCGCCGCCGGGCAGCCGGTCTTTCTCTCCGATTCGGGCGACAACCCCACCGCCGGCGGCACCTCGGACGTGCCGGCGCTGCTGGGGCGGCTGCTGGCCCGCCGCGCGCCCAGCGCGCTGGTCTGCGGCTTTTGGGACGCCGAGGCCGTCCGCGCCTGCCATGCCGCCGGCGTCGGCGCGATGGTCCAGACCACCCTCGGCGGCAAGGTGGACCGCGCCAACGGCGCGCCGCTGCCGGTGACGGGGACGGTGCGGCGGCTGGCGGAGGGGGATTTCTACCGCGGCGGCTCGCGGCTGGCCGTGCTGCGCGTGAGCGGGGTGGACGTGCTCCTCTCGGAGGAGCGCATCGCCGTCACCGACCCGGCCCAGTTGCGCCGCCTGGGGCTGGAGCCGCTAGAGTACAAGATCGTGGTGATGAAACAGGGGTACCTGTTCCCCGAGTTCGAGGCGCTCAGCGTCCGCTCGATCCTGGCGCTCTCGCCGGGGGCCACCCATTGCGACCTGACGCAACTGCCCTTCCGGCGGGTGCGCCGCCCGATCTACCCGCTGGACGCCGACACGACCTGGTCGCCGGGGTGAAAGCGCGCGGGCACGGATCGGACCGGATATCCACCACGAAACACACCAAATACACGAAAGGTGACCCGGCCTTTGCCGGTTCGTGTGGTTCGTGTGTTTCGTGGTTCCAGCTCCTGGCTCTGGTGGACGTCGGGATTGGACCGGATATCCACCACGAAACACACCAAATACACAAAAGATGACCCGGCCTTTGCCGGTTCGTGTGTTTCGTGGTTCCAGCTCTTGCTTTTCGCAGCGGAGCCATCCGGGGGCGGCGTTTGCACGCCGCATCCGTGTACGCATTTTGAGGGGAGGTTGCCATGTCCAACCAAGTTAGCGTTGGGAGCCGTGTCCCCGCTTCCGACCTAGGCGCGCGCGCAAGAGGCCGCAGCAATCGTCATGGCCGTATCTGGGCCTGCCTGCTGCTCCTGGGGATCTGCGCCGGGTTGCTTGCGCTCGCGCTTCCCGCGCCGGCCCTGGCCGACGGCGGCCCGGTCCTCGTCCTGCTGGACGGGCGATTCGAGGCCCGCGGGTACCGCCAGGATGGCGTCTATTACATCGCCATCACCGCCAGCCCCTCGGTCCAGTGGCCGCTCTACGACCTGCGCGCCTTGGGGGTGGACCTGACCCCCGCCCAGCTCGACCACCTGGCCATGAGCCCGTACGAGTGGACCGTGGACTCGCCGGACCCCGCCCTTTTCGCCGCCGTGGGACGCCAATACGCCAACGAGTGGCTCCTGACCGGCGGCCTGGACCCCACCCTGGGCACGCGCTACCGGCTGCGGCACCAGGGCCTGTGGGCGGAGGCGCTGGGCTATTACGGCGCCGCGCACCCCGCGCCCGACACCACCCATGTCTTTCGCTTCGCCTTCGACCAGGAGATGGCCCTCGAGTCGGTGCGCGTGGCGATCGATGCGCGCGGCCCCTTCGCCGACGTGGATTCGCAGGTGGACGCGGGGCTGCTCCTCTTCGCGCCGCCGGCCACGCCCTCGCCCACCAGGACGCGCACGCGCCCGCCCACCACCACCAAGGTGCCGACGGGGACGGCCACTCGCACCGCCACCAAAACCCCCACCGCGACGCCGACGTCGTCCGCGACACCGACGTCGTCCTCGACACCGACGGCCACGCCCACCCGCACCGGGACCGCTACCCCCACGGCGACCGCGTCCGTCACGCCGACCTGGACCCACACGCCCACCCCCACCGCGTACAAGGCGTGCTATACCTCTCGCGCGGAGGAGGTGCTCCTGTACAAGGTGGAGGAGTCGCTCTTTAGGCCATACGCGGTCACGCCGGGGGTCCCCGCGGACGCCAGCCTGCTCGCGCTGACGCCGATCCCCGCGCCGCCGGCGCCG
>Ga0123333_10003118_pt1 | contig 16314 bp, 8 predicted proteins | sample BioC12SIPDNA_3_FD_89957 | JGI IMG/M metagenome (GOLD analysis project Ga0123333, IMG submission 89957) | Anaerobic biogas reactor microbial communites from Washington, USA - Biogas_R2_B C12 SIP DNA | ecosystem: Engineered > Bioreactor > Anaerobic > Unclassified | place: Washington, USA... | reverse complement strand
TCGCGTCGACGCCCTGGAGAAAGTCACGGGCTCTGCCAGGTTCGTTGACGACCTGGCGTTTGGTCCCGACCTGCTGCACGGCAAGATCGTGCACAGCCCAATCGCCCACGGCCTCATCAAATCGATCGACATCAGCGACGCGCTTGCAGTGCCGGGCGTTAAGGCCATCGTGACTGGTCAGGACAATCCGACCCGCCTGGGCCTATACTTGAAGGACCGTTTCATCTTTGCCTACGATCGGGTGCGCTATGTCGGCGAGTCGGTCGCCGGCGTTGTGGCCGTGAGCGAAGAGGTGGCCGAGAAGGCAGCGGCCCTGGTTCGCGTGGAATACGAGGAGCTCGAGCCGGCATTCGATCCCTTCGAAGCCGCCAAACCCGGCGCCCCACTCCTGCATCCGGAACTCGGATCCTACGACCACGTGAACTTCATTTTCCCCGAGCCTGGCACAAACGTGTCAGAGCACTTCAAGCTCCGCAAGGGCTCGGTGGAGGATGCATGGCCGCAGTGTGCTGTCATCGTCGAAGGGACCTACACACTGCCCCAGATCCAACATGCGCCAATCGAGACCCACGCAGCAATCGCCCGATGGGATGTATCCGGCGAGGTAACGGTATGGGCGGCCTCGCAGTCTCCCTTCGCACAGCGCGACTTGCTCGCGCAGAGCCTGGATGTGCCCCACGGCAACTTGCGTGTCATCTCGCCCTACGTCGGGGGCGGCTTCGGGGGCAAGGCAGGCATCTCGATGGAGGCCAATGTTGCGCTGATGGCCAAGGCGGTTAAGGGCCGACCGGTCAAGGTCCACATGACCCGTGAAGAGGAGTTCATCGCTACCAATGTCCGCCAGAGTCTAGTTGCCACGTACAAGATCGGGTGCGACGCTGACGGAACCCTGCTCGCGATGGAGGTCGCCTACTACTTCGGCGGTGGAGGTTACAACGACTACGGTGTCAACATCGCCCGCGCTGCCGGCTACTCGTGCACAGGACCCTACGACGTGCCCAATGTCCGCGGTGACTCCTACTGCGTCTATACCAACCACCCCATAGGCAGCGCGATGCGCGGATTCGGGATGCCAGAGATCCACTGGGGCATCGAGCAGATCATGGACCAACTGGCGACCAAAATCGGGATGGACCCAGCCGAGTTCCGGCGGCGCAACTGCGTCCGCACCGGTGATACCATTCTCACGGGCATGACGATGCCAGACGTGGATCTGCCAGCATGCATCGACAAGGTGGCCCAGGCGATCGAGTGGAACGCGCCTGCGCGGCCGTCTTCCCCCGGCAAGAAGCGGGGTCGGGGTATCGCTATCATGTGGAAGGCGCCGGCGATGCCCCCCAATCCCGGCAGCTCCGCGATCGTGCGGTTCAACGAGGATGCAACGCTGAATGTCTACGTGGGGGCGCAGGAGCTGGGCCAAGGGGCTTTCACGGTCGCAGCTCAGATGGCGGCCGAAGCACTCGGTGTGCCCTACGAGTGGGTGCGGGTATCGGCGAACCCGGTCGATACCAAATACAGCCCGTACGAATGGCAGACTGTCGCCAGCCGCATCACGTGGTCGATGGGCAATGCGGTCAGGCTGGCTGCCCTGGAAGCGCGCACCCAGATCCTCGACATCGTGGCCCAGTATTGGGGCGAGGACCCCGCCGACCTGGATATCAAGAACGGTGTGGTTGTTTCGTACGAATCAGAGCGCGAGCAGCCGCTGAAGAACATGGTGATCTACGGGCTACCCAACGAGAACTTCGAAGGGTGGCAAGGCGGGCCCATTGTCGGCACAGGGAAGTTCATGCCGACGTACGTGACCGGCCTTGATCCCGAGACCGGCCAGGGCACCCGCGCCGTCGTTCACTACACAGTCGGAGCGCAGGCGGTGGATCTCGAGGTCGATGATGAGACCGGAGCGATCGACATCCTGCGCATCGCGAGCGCTTACGATGTCGGCAAGGCCATCAACCCCGATCTGGTGATGACTCAGATAGAGGGCGGCGCTGTCCACGGCATGAGCTCCGCCTTCGAGGGGCTACGCTTCGACGAGAGGGGGCGCCCGCTCAACGACAGCTTTGTGGACTACAAGATCGCTACCGCGATGGATGTGCCGGGCGCCATCCACGGCGATATCGTAGAGACGCCTCTCGAGGACGGGCCCTGGGGTGCGCGCGGCGTCGGTGAGCACGTCATGGTACAGACCGCGCCGGCCATTGCCAACGCGCTCTACGCGGCAACAGGCATCCGCTTCACCGATCTGCCGCTATCGAACGAGAAGGTCTATCTGGCACTGCACCCCGAGGGAGTCGAATTGAGCTGCGAGTTGCCCGAACAGGTCCGTCCATCGAGGTGAAGTGACCCGGACGGACGCAGCTCGACCCGGCACACTGGGAAGGTCTGCTGCCTGCATGGAGCTCCCATCGCCGCCACAGGGATAGCGTAATTGCCTTACCAGGGCCCTCGAGATCACTCGAGGGCCCTGGCCCATGGTACCATCCCGAGTACCTGCAACTTGGAGCCTCCGCAAGACGTATACAGGTGTAGGCCACGGTGCGCGGCACCATCCTGCTATCTACTGGAGGCGATAATGAACAACGAGACACCGGAAAAGCAGCCTACTGACCGGGCATCTGCCAGCGGTGCCAACGACGTGATTCGACGCGGCGCGGAAATCCCCTCTCCTTACCCTGCCACACACCGCAGACCCCGGCGATCCTTCTTCTGGCCCATCGCCCTCATCGGGTTTGGCGTGCTGCTGCTGCTTGCCAACCTGGGCCTCATCCCGTCGACTGGGTGGGCCATCCTGTGGCGGCTCTGGCCCATCGCGCTCATTGCGCTCGGCGTCGATGTCCTGGTGGGGCACCGGTCAGTCGCCGGAGCAATCGCCAGCGGCGTGCTGATCTTGGTCCTCGTAGGGCTGGCGATTGGGATCGTGGTGTTTGCAGAACAGATTCCCATACTCGTTGAGCTGGCAAAGCCATCGGTACTGCGGACCGAACACGTCGAACACCCCCTCGGCGACATCTCGTCTGCCATCGTGAGCATCGACTGGACGAGCTCTCCCGGGCAGCTCAGCGCGCTGGAGGACTCACCGAACTTGATCGAGGCCGACGTCAGCTATCGTGGCGACCTGGTCTTCGAGGTTCAGACGTCGGGCAATCGAGCAACGGTCATACTGGACACCTTCCTCCAGGGCATCTCGACCGGCGCCTTCGACTTTGGCGACGACCGACCCTGGGACATCAAGGTGAGCCCGCTGATTCCTCTTGATCTTCGCCTCGACACGAGTTCCGGGCACGGCGATTTCGATCTCACTGAGCTGCAACTGACCGACCTGGAGATCGATGTTGGCTCTGGCGCTGTAACGGTAAGCCTGCCTTCTGCTAGCACCCTGGAAGGCACCGTAGACGGAGGTTCTGGGGAGCTTGATTTGATCTTGCCAGAGGGTGTCGGGCTTCGCATCGTCCTGGATCGCGGGAGCGGCGCGTTGTGGCCCGGCGAGCGTATGCGGCTTGTCTCAGGAGAAACAGACGACGACGGCGTGTGGGAGACCATCGACTACGATCGCTCCGACTACCGCATCGAGTTGACCATCGACCAGGGATCTGGCAGCCTGACTGTGCGGTGACTCCCCTACCCCGGCGGTACCAGTCCAAGCCGCGCTCGACAGGTGTCGAGTATCTCAGAGGTTCGTGAGGCGCCCACCCGGGTGACGCCTAAGGCGCGCACCTCGAGAAGGCGATCCAGCGAACGCACGCCGCCAGCTGCCTTCACCTGAACGGTAGCTGGCGAGTGCTTTCGCATCAGGATCAGGTCCTCGTCGGTTGCCCCGCCGGAGCCGTAGCCGGTCGACGTCTTCACCCAATCAGCTCCCAATTCCCCGCAGATCTCGCAGAGCTTGATCTTGTGGAGTTCCTGAAGGTAGCAGTTCTCGAAGATGACCTTGACCTGCTGATCTTGGGCGTGGGTCGCGTCGATGACAGCCTGGATGTCAGACCGCACGTAGTCCCAGTCGCCGCTCAGCACCATGCTGATGTTGACGACCATGTCCAGCTCCTCGCCCCCATCTGCTAGAGCCCGTTCCGCCTCGGCGACCTTCACACTTGTGGTGTGTCCTCCATGGGGAAATCCGATCGTGGTGCTGGCTCTGACCGTGCTGCCCGCAAGCAAACGCGAGCAGCGTGCCAGGTAGTAGGGCATGATGCACACGCTCGCGACATCGTATGCCAGTGCGACCTGGATACCTTCGTCCAACTGGGCCGCCGTCAGCGTAGGATTCAGCAGCGAGTGGTCGATCATCTTGGCAATCATCGCATAGGTGAAGTCCATCTTGACCTCCGGAGGGATGCTTGTTCAGATGCGGCGGCGTGATAGCCTGCTGTGGCGCCGCCGCATCTGAACACACGTGTGCTAGCCATCTTAGCACAGAACCACGCCCGCGGGAACTGCGATCGTCGCCAGCTCATAGATTGACCCAAAGCCGAACCCGCCTATACTAGCCTCGCATAGCCAACACGCAGCGAACTGCCTGAATCGAAGCGAGGCTCGGAGCGAGATGACGCCACACGCTGGTACCGCAGATCATATCCTCGCCCTGGACAACGGCACCCAGAGCGTGCGAGCTCTGCTGTTCGATCTACAGGGCAACCTCATCGCCAAGAGCCGAGTTCCGATTCAACCCTATGTCTCTCCGCACCCCGGCTGGGCAGAGCAAGACCCGAACCTATACTGGCAGAAGCTATGTGAAGCGTGCCAGAGCCTTTGGGAGAGCCGCCCAACTGCTAAGGACACGATCGCCGGCGTCGCACTCACGGCCCAACGCGCTACCATGGTCAACGTCGATGCCAACGGCGAACCACTCAGGCCAGCGATTGTCTGGCTCGATCAACGTCGTGTCGAGGGCCTGAAACCGGTTGGAGGCCTGTGGGGCTTGGCCTTCAGGCTCACCGGGATGGCCGAGACTGTGGCCTATCTTCAGGCTGAAGCCGAAGCCAACTGGATCCGCACCCACCAACCGGACATCTGGCGCAAGACCTACAAGTATCTCTTCCTGTCAGGCTATCTCACGCACAGACTCACAGGTGAGTTTGTGGATTCTGTCGGCTCTCAGGTCGGGTACGTTCCCTTCGACTACAAGGCCCTCACGTGGGCCAAGCCATGGGATTGGAAGTGGCGTGCGGTGCCCATCGACAAGCGCCTGCTTCCACGCCTGGTGCCACCTGCCCAGGTGCTGGGCAAGATCTCACGGTCCGCTGCCGAGCAGACCGGCATTCCTGAAGGACTGCCACTCGTCGCGTCGGCCGCCGACAAGGCCTGCGAGGTCCTTGGATCGGGCGCCCTGGAGCCACACGTCGGGTCCATCAGCTATGGCACCACGGCCACGATCAACACGACCCACAGGCGGTACGTGGAGGTCATCCCCCTCATCCCTCCTTACCCGTCAGCAGTCCCGGAGCACTACAGCCTGGAGATCCAGATCTATCGCGGATATTGGATGGTCACATGGTTCAAGGAGGAATTCGGTCACCTCGAACAGTGGCTTGCCAACGAGCGCGGCATCGAAGCGGAGATGCTTCTCGACGACCTGGTGAAGGCTGCCCCGCCAGGCTCGATGGGCCTGGTCCTGCAGCCCTATTGGTCGCCTGGCATCAAGCTGCCCGGGCCGGAGGCCAAAGGTGCCGTCATTGGCTTTGGCGACGTCCATACACGGGCGCACTTCTATCGCGCGATCTTGGAGGGTCTGGCCTACGCGCTGCGCGAGGCCAAGGAGCGCGCCGAGCGCCGCAGCGGCGTCAAGGTGACCGAGCTTGTCGTCTCTGGTGGGGGCTCACAGAGCGATGCAGCTATGCAGCTCACAGCCGACATCTTCGGCCTGCCCGCAGCACGGCCCCACACCTATGAGACCTCGGGATTGGGGGCCGCCATCGATGCAGCTGTGGGCTTGGGCCTCCACGGCACCTTCGACGCAGCCGTGACGGCGATGACGCGCGCCGGGCGGATCTTCGAACCCGACCCGACCGCGGTCAGTCTATACAATGATCTATACCGCCGTGTCTACCGGCGTATGTATGAGCGACTCAAGCCCCTGTATGAGGAGATCAGCCGAATAACGGGCTATCCGGGAAAACCCAACGCCACCCGACCGCCGTAGTAGCAGCGCGATTCTCCAACCCTGCCGATGCCGCTAAGGGAGCTGGAATCCCAGCACCTCACCGCGGTGCGCGTCGGCAACGTAGAGCACGCCCCCGTCAACGCTCAAGCCCTGCGGAAACGAGACCGGGGCCGCGGAATCTGAACTGAGGGCCCAGACATATGCACCATCCTCGCGGAAGGCAAGGATCCGCTGCCGCAGCGGGTCGCCTACGTAGAGGTGCTCAGCGCCCCAGACCACGAAGGGCTTTTCGTCGGGGTTGGTGACGTCCCAGGTCGGAATATCCCACTGGGTCAACGGGAAGCCCCGTCCATCGAAGAGCTGCACACGCTGGTTCCAGGTGTCCGCGAGCGCCACGACGCCATCGCTACGCACATCGATCCCCACTGGCTCGTCCAGCTCGCCCCCTTCCCTGCCCCATCCTCCGAACTCGCGAAGGAAGTTGCCGTCAAGGTCGAACACCTGCACCCGCTTGTTGCCGGTATCTGCGACGTAGACTTCGCCATCATCGCTGACGTCCAGCGCGCGCGGACCGTAGAACAGCCCTTGAGTACCTGTGAGGCCAATCTGGCTTGACTGCGCAAGACCGCCCCACCCTGTGACGTAGGTGAACGTGTTGTCAAACTTCTGAATGCGATGGTTCCAGGTGTCAGCGACGTAGATATCTCCCTGTGCGTCGACCGCTACACCCCATGGCTCGTTGAACTGGCCCGGCTCTGCGCCGAACCCACCGAACGAGCCAATGACACCCTCTGGACCGACGTGCCATATCCGGTGATTCGCCGTGTCCGCTACGTAGAACTGCCCATCGCCCAGGGCGGCTATCCCCCGCACTGCGGCGCCAGGCAGCAGGACTCGTGTCACCTCGGGAAGTAGGCGCGCACCCGCTCCATAGGGATCCGGGGGAGGGGTAGGTGCCGGGGCGACCAACCGCGCGGATCCCGAGGGACGGCCGTACACCGTGACGGCCTCTGCCAGGTCTCGCCGTACATACAGCCGGAAGTCGCTGCGATAAGGCCACGACTGGAGCGTAAAGGGGTTGGCCGGATTCTTGAGTGCCGCGTAGTCGTCGTACTCGCGGTCCCACACGATCTTCCACAGAGCCGCACGCATCTCAGGATTGGTCAACGCATTTCTCACCCGCTCCCAGGTGAGCCCGTAGTAGTCCTGTATGGGCCACCACAAATACCTGTAGTCGTAAAAGACATAGCCGTCACCGAGGATGCTCTCAACCGCCCCATATTGCCGGCTCCCGGCGATAACGACCGGGCATTCGAGAAGCTGGCTCTCATTCGGAGCGGTGCTGTAGAAGTAGTTGTTCGGAAAGTCGACCATGTACCACGTGAAAGGCCACGAGCCATCCTCGCTATAGGCCACCTTCACATCCATCTCCGTCCCCGTCACACGCCACGAAACCTCACGAATCTGATTGAGAGCTAGTTTGATATCGGGCGTGGCGTGAGCATAGACCAGGATCTCAGTCGCCAGGTCATAGTTCACGTAGTTGAGCAGAGCCGAGGTGCGCATTGTCAACGTAGCGAACCCCACAACCGCCCAGAGCGCAACGATGCCAGCCAGGGATCGCCCACCCAACTGCCTTACGGCCCAGACCACAACGCTTCCAAACCCCACCAGGGCTGCCAACCCCCCCAAGGCCATTCCGAGAGCCCAGAGTTGGCCTAGCGAGAAGCCAGCACCGCCTCCCCCCTGCTCCATGACCGATCGCAGTTGCACCCCTGCAGAGGAGAAGGCCACAAGCGATGCCACGGACAGCGGCACCGCCGCAAGCATCGCCCACCCTGGTCGCGTGCCAATGCGCGACCACGGGATACCAACGACGAGTTTGCCCAGAGCCCATCCCCCCAGAAACAGACTCGGTAGCGTGATGTGAACCAGCAACCACGGCATCTTCTCACCGGCGTAGGTATAGGCGATCCACGAGAGCCCCGTCCATCCGACCAGAAGGAGCGGGAACAGCACCTGCAGGTCCAGCGCCGGCACACGACCAAGCTCGTCCGGGGCAGTAGGGCGCCTGCGCTCGCGCCAGCTCTTCAGCACAACAGCCATAGCCGTCGAAGCCCCAGCCAGAGACAACGCGATGCCGAGATATTCGTAGAGCGGGCCGATCAGGAAGTAGTAGTACATCGGCTGGTTTCCCCGCTTCACCCCCTGTTGCGCCAACCAGTAGGCAAGCCCTCCGACCAGGCCCGACAGCACGCCGAACGCCCACGTGAAGATCGACGAATAGAGCACGAAGAAGATCGCGTAGTGGACCAGCGCAACCTTGGGCCACAGCTTGCTGTCCCACCACATGCCCATCGCCGCCGATATCGCCAGTGTTGCGAACACGACGCCGAAAATCGCGATGACTGTCTCCGTGGGAACTGATGCGAAGTTTCCGGTCCTGACCGCCTCATAGACCAACTCCATATCTACGCCAGCGGCGAACTTCACCAGGAAGGCCGAGCCCAGGGGCAGGGTGAGCGTTCCAATGACCATGAGTACGTCGAACAACCGGATCTGGCGCATCGCCACATCGCCCAGTCCATATGTGACAACCGCCAGAGCACCCAGTAATGCCGCAAGCGCCACGGCAACCGCAAGCCGCCCCCAAACCGGCACGCTGATGTTCGCTACACGGCTGTTCCCCGCCTCATCCAGGTTCATTTCCGAAACCTGAGCGCTGGAGAGCGATAGACCGAAAACAAGGCCCGCAACCAGAGCCAGCATCAGCAGCGCAGCGAACACCCAGTAGAGGTTTGCGTTCTGCCACTTCGTCGTTACCACCTGTACTGCAAACGGCACGAACAGCAGAGCTCCGAAGATCGCAGTATAGATGTATGAGGCCTCCTTCGTGGCGTACATCAGCGAGAAGAAGGCCGCCAACCAGAGCAGAAGCTTGCGCTGTCCTGTCTCCAGAAACTCCAGAATCGCCCACAGAAGCAGCACCGCGGTGAGCATAAGCAGCACGTCGTGTCGGATGTAGCGGGAGTAGTACGAGATCGACGGGGAAATCAACAGTAACAGCGAGACTGCAAGGGCTCCGGGACGCGAGAGCCAGCGGCGAAAGAGGATGGGTGTCATAACCAACGCCACGCCGGCCAGCGATGTGAATATCCTGGAGCTGAAATCGCTCACGCCGAAGAAACGATAGACCAGCGCTGTAGCCTCGAACAGCAGTGGTCCGTGCATCATCGGGTTGTGCTGAAAACCCAGGCCCGCGTAGAAGTTCCACGCAAACTTCGTGTGGATGCTCTCGTCGTGGCTGATGGCACGCTCGCCCAGCATATAGAAACGCGTGAAGATAGCCAGCACAAGGATCGCTGTATACAGGATGCGTTCCCAACGGCTCAAGGTCTTGCCAACCATAAGGACTCCTTCTGCTCCCGGTTGCCCTCGATGAATATAGGATACCAGATATGCTCGATTAGGGACTGGCGGACGGCGCCGAGACCACTATGTCTACACTCAGCGTCACAAAGTCCGCGCCATCGTCCCACACGACTCGTTCACCGCTCGCTTCACCATAGAGCCCGACCCGCAGCGTCGCTGGCCCCCTGGTGTCCCGGCTGTGCCAGGTCAGCGGATGGGGGTCCACGATATACTCGCCCCTGACCCACCCTTGTGTGGGTCGCGTCCATAGGTTTGGCACCCCGTCGTGTTGTGCCACGATCGCCCCTGTATCATCGATCAGATGCACGAAGACCTTCAGACCTCGCTCAGCTGCCACTGCCTCAGCACGCCAGACCAACGACACAGTTATGGGCTCACCAGCCCCAATTTCCTCACCCGGCGTGAGTCCGAACCCCACGAGGGTGGCGACCTCGCCGGCTCTACGGGCTGCTGCGTATGCCGTAGACGGCGGCGCGAACTCATGAGTGCCGCCGGTGAGCTGCAACATGCCCAACCCATGCTCCTCGCCGTTGACCGCTACGATGACATCCGCAGGTCCCTCAGACACGCCGGGCGGCACCACCAGCGGCACATACTCCAGAACCGGCCTCCCCTCCGGGAGGCCAGCAAAGCTGGAACGCGACCCTTGCTTGGCTACGTCGCGCCCCCATTGGCGGAGCACCACGGTCACCTGCGCCTGTTCGTCCGTTCGGGTCGAGACGCGCCAATTCAGCAGCACGTAGCAGGTCTGACCTGCCGCTGCGAAATCACGGTCAACGGCACCCCCGATCAGATCTGGCCCCGCCGTCTGAACGCGCGGAGACTGCGGTCCTGACGACAGACCATAGAGCGAGACATCCAGCCACGGCGAAACCAGGGGCGTGACCTGGCCAAGAACCACGGCAGGCCCCGAGACATCGCCATCGCGCTCAAAGGCAACGACAGCTTCGGGGGCGCCGGATTCGAACACCCCCAACTCGAGTCGATAGGGCTCCGGAGGCAGGCCCACCGGCAGCGGCACAACGTGGTAGGTAGTCGTTGACTCACCCGACCAGAGCTCAGTAGGACGCACCTCGCCATCGAGTAGTAACGCATCTCGTGCAGCCACAATGACACCTGCACTCGAATAGAGACGCAGCGCGGCAGTCAGTCGCCTATCAGCCCTACCTACCCAGTCGAGGCGCACACCCATCGCCGCCCCACTGACCGGTTCCGCATCGAGCGCAACGCCCACCAAGCATAGCTCGGTACCTGATACGCAGGCTCGTAGCGGCGTCTGCGCCTCCTGCGGTTCTACCCGCGAGCGCAGTGTGTACCTTTCGAGAGTGATGCCGTGGAGCCTCACACGCTCCACGAGCACGCCCGAGCTCACCAGCGCGGAGCGCAGTACTTCGCGTGGATCCAGCGCGCCGCGCTCGTAGTCCAGTGCGAAGACCGTGGTCCCTGGGCTCGTCTCCGCCGCAAGCGGCGCGGGAATCGGAGTACGACCATCGGCATTCGTGGCCATTACGATCTTGGCGCTGCCGACGTCGTACTCAGAGAGAGACCAGTCTGTGTCCGGCACCAATACGAGATCGCTGGGCAGGGCGCGTTCCCGGATATAGGCCGCTGCCCCACGGATGTCGGTTCGAGCATATGCAGGGTCAAACAAATAGCTTCGGAGTCCCAGCAGGCTCGTCGCAGACATGGCGGCCAACAGCCCCAGATGGAGTGGCTTAGGGAGTACGCCTCGACCGACCAGGACGCCTGCCACCATCCAGCCGCTCACGATGAAAGGGTAAAGATACCGCGGGTGTGACTGCGGACTGAGGATCCAGATGACCGGCGCCGCAACGAAGGGGGTCAACCACAGCACAACCAGCAACCCCAGTCCACGACGTGTCTTGCGATACGCCAGCCCCCGTATCGTACCGACCAGCACCAGCACGCCGATCAGCACGGAGGGACGTACCAACATTGGGTTGCCCAGTGCTTCCGGAAGGCCAACCGTGTGGAATACACCCAGCAGGCCTGCAACGTAACCCGCGGGCACCGGGTCAGCCAGGCTGTTCCCCAGCCCAGCCTGACCGCCCAGCCCAGATAGCCCAGCCCGGCCCAGGGCGAAGGCCCACGGCACCACGGCAACGACCGCCACACCCGCTCCAATGAGTCCCTGACGCACGATGATCCGTCGCTGGGCCGGCGAAGGGTCTTCTATCCATCGCCAAAGCAGCCCCACAGCCGCCGTACCGGCAGCGATCAGTCCTGCATAGTGTGCCAGCGCCATAGCGGCCACGGTCAAGCCCAGCACGAGGCCACTACCTGTGCCCACGACTCGGGCACCATGGCCCGGCGCCGCTCGACCAGGGTCGGGCCACACTTGAGACCAGAGGGTGACGAGGAGGACCGGCAGCCAGGCGTAGGCTCGCACCTCCTGACCATAGACGGCGAACGGGGTGCCCATCGCTACCATCACCGCAGCCGCCCGCCCACTCCGTGCCCCGAACCGTCTGCCGGTGAAGCGCTGCACCACTGCCGGCAACAGCACTGCCGCTAGCGCAGAGAGGTATCGCGCCGCGAAGGGCGTCTGCCCGGCAACCGCGCTCCAGCCCTTGAGAACCAGAAAGTACAGCGGCGGGTGTATGTTAGCCGCCCGTTCTGCGACGATTGCACCCCACGGCAGCCCGGCGAGATGCATACTGATCCCCTCGTCCCACCATATGGACTGCAGATCAAGAGTGGGGACGAGGATCGCAAATACGGCTAAGCAGGGCAGAACCTTGCGCAACACACAGCACCAAGGAAGATCATCTCACAGGCTGCGGCGGGTCCGGTGCCCGCCGCAGCAACTGACGACCGGCCTGCACGCCAGCAGTTACTTGTGCATCCGGGCAAGCTCTTCTTCGACGACGCTCTCGTCGAGCTTCCTGAAGAGCGGCTCCGGTTTCGCCAAAGGCCGACCGGCGGGCAGCGGTTCAAAGGCCCAACGACCGCTCGTGCGGCTGGCATCGTACCGCAGGACCTCGTGGGTCCCCCTGGCATCACTGACGACCTGAATGACCTGCTGACCGAAGAGCGGCGTCTCAAAACCCAGAGCCTCGTGCAACTTCTGGGATGTGAAGGGCAGAAAGGGCGCGAACATCGTCTTCAACGCGTTGATCGCCTGCAACGCCACATGGAGACTGGTCGCCGCCGCAGCACGGTCTTCCTTGATCTGGACCCAGGGCGATTTCACCTCAAGGTAACGGTTGGCCTCGCGTGCCAGTGCGAACGCCTCGCCGATGGCAGCCCGGAAGTGCCGCGCGGAGAGGTGCCCGCCCACTGCGCCAAACCCGGCCTTCGTCGCATCGAGCAACGCCGCGTCGATGTCGGTCAGTGGCCCTGCCTCGGGGACCTCCCCAAAGTGACGCTGCGTGAACGAGAGCACCCGGTGCGCAAGATTTCCCCAGACCGCGACGAGCTCACCGTTGTTACGGAGCACGAAGTCATCCCAGAGGAAGTCGCTATCGCTGGTCTCTGGCATCACCACCGCGACGTAGTATCTGATGGCATCGGCCTCATACCGCGAGAGCAGATCGGGGAGTGTGATCATGTGCCCCCGGCTCTTGGAGAATTGCGCCCCAGCGAGGTTCATAAACTCGTTCGCCGGGACATCGGTAGGAAGGTTCAGGCTCTGACTTTCGTCGTCCCCGTACAGAGCGCCAGCCCCGATCAACTCCGCAGGCCAGATCACCGTATGGAACACGATATTGTCCTTGCCGATGAAGTAGTAGGTTTCCGCGTTCCGGTCGTGCCACCACGCCTTCCACACGTCAGGGGTACCACGCAAGTTGGCTTCCTCGATGCTGGCTGAGAGGTAACCGATGACTGCCTCGAACCACACGTAGAGGCGTTTGTGGTCATAGCCCTCGACAGGCACGGGAATACCCCACTCGATATCGCGCGTAATGGCCCTCCCCTTCAGCCCCCCATTGACGTAGTTACGCGAGAAGTTGAGCACGTTGGGGCGCCAGTCCTCCTTGTTATCATCCAGGTACGCTGCGACCGCCGGCGCCAACTTGCCGAGATCCAGGAAGAAGTGCTCGGTCTCACGAATCACCGGGATCGAGCCGTCGATCTTGCAGCGTGGGTTGCCCAACTCCAGAGCGTCGAGAATCCTGCCGCAGTTGTCGCACTGATCGCCTCGGGCCTCAGGATACCCGCAATGGGGACACACGCCCTCCACGTAACGGTCGGGCAGGAACCGCCCAAGGGTCTCGGAGTAATACTGCTGCTGTGTCTCGGTGTAGATGTTGCCGTTATGGAGTAGTGCCAGAAAAACGTCCTGGGACACTTGATGGTGGTTGGGTGTGTCCGTGTGAGTGAACAAATCGTAGGAGATCCCGATATCACGCTGGGTTTCCAGGAACCGGTGGTGAAATCGCTCGAACACCTCACGGGGCGTCACGTTCTCTTGCTCTGCTCGCAGGCTGACGGGCGTTCCATGCGTATCGGAACCAGAGACCATCAGCACATCATTCCCCAGCAGGCGGTGGTAGCGCGCGAAGATGTCCGCGGGCAGATAGGCACCCGCGAGGTGCCCCACGTGAAGGTCACCGTTAGCATAGGGCCACGCAACTGCGACCAGAATCTTCTTCGTCATGTCGTCCTCCTCCTCAGCACAGGTCCAGTATACCAAAGGTTGCAGAAAAGACTGATAAACGAAAAACCCGCCAGCGAGGCTGGCGGGTTTTCTCGATCCGTGGACGTCACGGGCCGTCGCGCTCAGGGCGCCTCGTAGCCCCGCGCGACTGCGCGTTACGCATCATCATATTCGTCCCAGCACACTGACTGGTCATCGAAGATAGTCCTTCAAGTCACGGCTTCGGCTCGGATGACGCAACCGGCGCAGCGCCTGCCCCTCGATCTGGCGAATGCGCTCCCTGGTCAACCCGAACTTCTGGCCGACCTCCTCCAGTGTATAGCTACGGCCATTGTGGAGACCGAAGCGCATCCGAAGTATGCGCACTTCGCGGGGGTTGAGCGTCGCCAAGACCTCTTCGATCCGATCCCGAAGCATACCGTTATAGGCTGTATCAGGCGGCGTGGGCGTGAGTTCGTCCTCGATGAAGTTGCTGAGTTCACTGTCCTCATCTTCTCCCACGGGACGCTCGAGGCTCAATGGCTGCCACGATACGCGCATCATCCACTGTACCTTGCGGGGCTCCAGCCCCATTTCCGCAGCCAATTCCTCTGGGGTGGGCCGGGATCCGCGCTCCTGCTCGATTTCCTGTGCGCGTCGGTAGAGGCGCCGAATCCGGTCGCTCATATGTACCGGGACCCTAATCGTGCGCCCTTGGTCCGCAATCGCACGCGTGATCGTCTGACGAATCCACCATGTGGCATAGGTGCTGAACCGAAACCCACGCTGGTGCTCAAACTTCTCGACGGCCTTCATCAGACCCAGATTGCCCTCCTGAATCAGGTCCAGGAATGGCACATTCCGGCCCATGTACTTCTTGGCAATGCTGACGACCAGTCGCGTATTCGCCCGGATCAAATGATCGCGCGCCTCGAGTCCCTCTTGGACAATCTGTCCCAGACAGGTCTGCTCCTCAACGCTGTGGCCGTCATCCTGAAGCAACCGCTCGGCCTCACGACCCCTTTCGATCCTCTTCGCCAGCGTGACTTCCTCCTCATTGGTCAGGAGGGGGACGCGGGCCATCTCGCGAAGATAGAGAGCTACGGTATCATCAACCCCGATCCCGTCGAGGTTGTACATATCATCGTCCCAATCGAGGTCTTCCTCCTCAAGGGACTCGGTGAAGTCGATCTCTTCTTCCTCTTCTTCATCCTCATCCTCTGCAACTGCCTCGATCTCGATCCCCGCCTGCCTCAACTCAGCAAGCACGTTTTCCAGCGACCCTTGCCCATCCAAAGACGCCAAAGCCTCTAGTACATCATCAACACTCAGGTATCCTTGGGCTTCTGCCTTCTCCAGCAACTCACCAATTACGTCCATAGGCCTCCTTGGTATGCTGAATGCGCTACCGAGCTTCCTGAAGTACTCCGATGCTTCCTAAGCCATGCTTCTTCGGGTGGCAACTCCGCACTACAAAGTGCCATGTCCAGCGCGCGTCCCGCTTCGCGCCAACGACCGCTCGCGGACAAAGGCGTCAGGGCCCGCCGGTTTCGTCAGCGAGCTCCCGAAGCGCGTCCCAACGCGGGTCGATAGCCAGGTCCTCTTCGCAGTCACACTCTCCGAGGTTCCGGTTCCCGCCACACTTCGGGCAGATACCCCGACAATCAGATGAGCAGACCGGACCAATGGGTAGGCCCAACCAAGCATACTCGCGTATCAGCGGCGCCAGGTCTGTCCAGCCGTCATCATGAACTCGGACTGGACGTTCGGGTGTTAGGTCTGCGCCGGGGAGACTGATAACATCCTCAAGTTCGATTTGGATTGGTTCAAAAAAGGGGGTCAAACAGCGCGTGCACTCGGTCTTGGCTTTGACATCGAGTCTGCCCTGAACCAGGATACCTTCGGCAACCCGGGTGAACTCAAGAGTCCCCCTTAGGGAAGCCAACTCTAGATCGCCAACAATAGTGTGGTCGATATCCAGCTCAACCGATTCCTGCTGCCCAACTCTAGCGTGAGCCAACGTAGAAAGGTTCAGCTTGATCATTGCACGGACAACCTCCGTGTCGCGCTAACATTGCAATTATAGCACAGGTGTATGGGAGCGTCAAGGATTTCGCAAAAGACTTTCTCTTTATTGTGATATGCGTCAAGTGAAACACCCAACGTTATGACGGCACGAAAG